>Ga0247682_1000052_pt1 | contig 50628 bp, 81 predicted proteins | sample CNK23_metaG_FD_190130 | JGI IMG/M metagenome (GOLD analysis project Ga0247682, IMG submission 190130) | Soil microbial communities from Purdue University Martell Research Forest, Indiana, United States - CNK23 | ecosystem: Environmental > Terrestrial > Soil > Temperate forest > Bulk soil...
TAGCACTGGGTCGGCGGGGTGTCAAGAGGTTTCGGCGCAGCCGAAAGCGGTGCGATAGCCGTCTAGAGACGTGTGAATTGATAGCTGAGCGAACTCGCGAAAAGGCATTCCGACCGCGACACCCGCGTGAGCCGTTTTCCCCCCACCCGGCCTAGTTTTTTGCATCGCACCATTGCCGCATAGCACCAATTGACGCAGTGCAACTAGCTGCGCTGCAACACAGTGACGTGTGATCGCAATGCACCATGCTTACGCTGCAACGCACTAGCTGCAATGCAACGTGATATATGATGGTGCTACGCACCATAGACTAGCCTAGTCGTCGGTGTTCCACGTGGAACCGAGTTATGCACAGCTTATCCACAGCTAGCTAGCTCAATGGAATCAATGACTTAGCCTGTGGATAACCCTGTGGATAAGTCAAAGTCAAAACCGAGATCTCAAGGGGGCCGCTAGGGTAGCCTAGGGTCGAGTCTGCGCCGCTCTAATGGCTTCTAATGCTGTCCTGCTGTCGTCGCTCCTATCTCTCCCTCGGTACGGCGCTCGGGACATAGTTTCGTAAAGGGGGTTTAGTCTCTCTCTTATATATCATCTAACCTAGCTACCTAAAAAACCCCCGTACGCTTTACCGGGTGAGGAGGAGCAGGTAGACTGCCAGGTCCACAACACGAGGAGCTAACCATGCCACGGTTTCGACGCAACAATATTCGGTCCGCCAAGCTACGGCCCGAGCAAGTCATCACACTCCGACAGGAATACGAAGCAGGCGCTACGCAAGGCGAGCTAGCGCAGCGCTATGGCCTAGGCGTTGGGCAGGTTGGCCGAATCGTAAGGGGAGAAGCCTGGAACGCTCTGCCGACCGCTGCGGCGCCTACAGCCCCTATCTATAAGAGCCCCGAGACATGGCAGTCAGAGGCGGACGCTAGCATGGCGCGGCTCATGGCTGATCCCGAGCTAGCCAAGCTCATCAAGCCCTGAATGCTGTAGGGGATTCCCCTAACTGATTTTCAGGTCGCATTCTGCTGTCCTCTTGCTACCCTGTTCGGGTCGATTCGATTCCGTTACCAAACAAGGAGCAGACAATGACCAAATCAGTACAGGTTAGCTACGGGGCCTATAAGGCATACCGGGGCGCGATTGTGGCCGCAGGCAAGATTGTAGCCATGACCGCAAAGGCTTACAGCACGCGGCACCAGGCATCTGCTGCGGCCCGTGCGCTTCGTTTCTCAATTGGTGCCGTATGAGCATTCCTATCCGCCTCTCAATGTTCGAGTTGCTGCGCATCATGGGCCCTAGCCATGTTGACGCGGGACAGTCGGCTGATGCGGCCGACCTGGCAGAGTCCCTTGATGATGACATGGTGGACTATGACAATTGCGAATGGGTAGCGCCTCCCAGGGGCTACATGGGCGACGAAGGCTAGCTAGGACGCTAGGTTATGGGGGGCCAGGGGGGTCCCCCATAGCCGAGTGACTAGAGGGCTGAGTTACCAACAGGAGGGACGAATGAGATCTACATTGAATACAGCGACATTCCTACTAGTGCTGGTTGCGCTAGTGGTGCTGTCGAAGGTTGGCGGACTATGAGCCAGTCTAAACCCGGTGCAGGCTTTACGATCATTGAGACAGTAGTAAGCCTGCTATTCGATGTGCTTAGGGCATTGCCGTTTGCGGCAATGGTGTTTGCGCTGGCATTTGCAGCAATCAAGATAGGAGGACAATGGTAGTGGACAGTTACACGGCGGTCGGCATAGCCGAAGGGTTCATCGATGCAGAGTCAGATGAACAGGTTATTGAAGCTTGGCAGTACCTGCACACCAGCGGGTTGGCTTACAAGCTTCAGGGTTGGTTTGGACGCAATGCGCAGCAAATGCTGCGCGAAGGAGTGATACATGACTAACGAAGACAAAGGCTATTTAGAGGGCATGTTGGGCGGTAGCTTTGGACCGAAACGGGCCCGAGTTCCCAGCGAGGGCGACCAAGTGAGGCTAGAGGGGCTAGTGGATGCAATCGGGCTGTACGAGACTGTGCAGCTACTCGCGACCATCGCAGGCGATAAGGCTGATCACATCCGAGCTAGCTACCAGGACGAACATCTAGCCTCGCGTTGGGACAGGGCTGCGCACGAGATCAGCGCGGCGTTTGTGCCTGCTAGTCTATGAAGCTAGTCTTTCAAGGCATAGGCGTAGCCATCGGGATAGCAGCGGTCTTGCTGCTATCCTGGTTATGCTACGGGTTAGTGCAAGTTCTGAGGGCTATTTGGAGGGCCATTACATGACAGAGTTTACACCAGCCAAGCTTGCCAAGCTCCGTAAAGCCTACGGGGCTGCAGTTGCAAGCGGGGCCGAGCAATTCGAGTTTGAGGGCCATCCGTTGCTAGTGGCCTACGCGAAGTATCTAATCGAATATCTGGAGGGTCGATTCAATGGAACATAAAACGCACAAAGGGATTTACTACTTCCCGACGTATCGGGCCGCGCATACCTTCGCGTTTCAGAATGGCTACCCGACTAACCGCATCATCAACTACTCGCGGGGCTGGGCCATTCAAGGCGGGATATCTGGCGACTACGCGGGGCCGCACGGGCTAAAGATCGGTGATTGGTATCCACGCGGGGTAGATAAACCATTGCGGCAACGGAAACTCCCGCATGGGTTGGTACTGATCAAATGAGACGCCCAGCCTCAAAGCTGACCGCCGCGCAAGTAGCTGAGATGCGCCAGCGCTATCGCGAGGGCTGGAGTCAATCCAAGTTAGCCAACCATTACGGGGTAGGGATTGGTCATGTCGGACGCATCGTCCGGGGCGAGGTATGGCAGACACTTGAAAGTGGTTGGAGTAGCCCCAATGAAGTTGTTTAGGAGGTTAAAGGATCGATGCCAGGTTAGAAAGCCAATTCAGAAACTGGAGGAGGTTGACTATCAGGAAAAGACTAATGAGGCTATTAAATGGCTAGGGGCTAAGTGGCTCCTAGCCAAACCGATTAAGAGAAAGGTTACCTAAAACGGAGAAGGCAATGAGCAAATTTATCAAGGGCAAAAAACTGGGCACTTGGGATGATACCAAGGATGCATTTGTGGCTATTTTAGGGGGGCTAGATCACGAGGAACTGCATGTTCTTTGGCTTGATAGCCACGGGAATATTATAGAGGCTGAGTGCATGGCAACGGGCAATGAGCGTGAAGTTGCAGTGCCTATGCTCAAAATTCTAGAGCGAGGGCAGGAACTAGGCGCCGCCCGGTTCATTCTGTCCCACAATCATCCAGGGGAAGAGGAAAAGCCAATTCCCAGTATGAACGACATTAAAACGACTATTGCAGCGGGCACAATGGGGTTTACCCGTGGCCTTAACTTGCTAGACCACATTGTGGTGGGTAAGCAAAAAGGCACGTCGATTGCGATGGAAGTTCTTGGTATGTATCGCTAGATCGCAGCGGGTTGGGGACTAGGCAACTAGTCCCTTTCCCGGTGCAATTTCGCACTAGGTTACCCTTTTAAGGAGCAAAGTTATGAAATCAGGATTATCAATTACCGCCATGGCCGCCGAGCTAGAGCGGCAAGCCAATGCAAAGCGCGATTTCATCGCAGGGACCCAACAGGTTGCTATTCGCGAGGATAGCTCAATGGCTATTGTCCTACCGGACACGGCAGTTGAGTTTGGGACCAACGCGATATTCCGTCGCCAAATGGCCGAGCACTACAAGATCCCTCACGAGTACATCGAACGATTGCGCACGATGGCTGCGTTCAAGCCGCTGTTCGCCCAAACGTTTAATGACCATCTGCAGAAGCAACCTTCACGACAGATGATTAGGACCCTAGACAACACAGCGCGGGCCTTTAGGTCTGATCGATTCCGGCCCCTGGATAACATCGACCTTGCAGAGTCAGTTCTCCCGGTAGCGATGGACTCAGGGGCTGAGTTGGTGAGTTCGCAATTCACTGACTCGCGTTTCTATATGAAGTTCCTGTTCCCCAAGCTTGAGATTGAAGTTAAGAAGGGCGACGTGGTTCAACTAGGGCTTGCGCTGGCTAACAGTGAAGTAGGCATGGGGGCTCTAGTGGTTGAGCCGCTCATTTACCGTCTGGTGTGTCTCAACGGCATGATCATGCCTGACTACGGCCATCGCCGTTATCATGTCGGGAAAAAGGCTGAGGAGTCTGAGTTAGCCTATGAGATGTACAGTAACGAGACTCGCCAGCTTGACGATGCCGCGCTATTCGCTAAGATCCGCGACACCGTTAAGGGGCTGTTGAACCGCGATGTCTTGGAGACCATCGTGGCAAAGATGCGTGACGCTGCTGATCAGCCGATTGAAGGCACCAATATCAACGGGGTAGTTGAGGTGCTGGCGAAGAAACTGAACTATGGCGAAGGTACGAAGCACGGGATTCTCAAACATTTGATCATGGGCGGCGACTTGAGCCGCTATGGGCTGATGAACGCCATCACCCGGCAGTCGCAGGACGAAGATGACTATGATGTGGCGACCAAGATGGAGCACGATGGGGCGCGGGTGATAGAACTCCCGCGCAATGATTGGAAGCAGATAGCCAGCGCAGCGCTGGAAAAGGCTGCTTAATGACAATACGGTAGCAGGAATCTCCCTTCCTGGGTAACCCGCTGAGTGGCGGCAGTGGCTATCGGAATAGCCGCCACATCTTTAAGGCAAAGGAGCAAGGTAATGTTGACTAATCAGGAGTATCGAGCGATTCGACGGGCCGCGAGGCATATCGAGCGCAGCAAGAAACGGTTTGATTTTTGGGGGAGCGCACGGCCCGCCGATATTAATGGGGTTGGTTGCCCGGCAGCCTGGATAGGCTTTTTCTTGGACATGCCAAATGATCTCTACGAGTTCGCTGCATTGGTAGCAAAAAGACTTGGTTTTCGGGACCTTCTATCGTTTCTGCAGGAGCTAGATGCCATCGATAATGATTGGCACTACAACAATCGAAAGGCCGCCAAGGTTCTTAGACAATTCGCGGACAATCAAAGGAGCAAGGTAAATGTCAAGTAATGCATGCATCATAGAAAACTGCGATCAGGTTTGTAAGCCAAACTCTAGGTTTAACATCTGTGTTAGATGCCGTGGGCGGATTGGCTACGCAATCCTCAAAGGTCCGGGCTGGACGATGAGCCGCAAGCGTAAGCTAGCGCTCTACACCGACCGGATGAACTATCTGGGGTATCGCAAGTGAGAACGCGGCGTAAGTTCACAGATCAACAGAAACGCAAGATTCTAGCGGAAGCTGAGGCAGCAGGGCAAGCAAAGCCAGTGCTGATCAAACACAAGCTAGCCTCTAGCGTCTTTGCCCGCTGGAAACGAGACCTAGCCCCCGAGCGTGTGTTAGCTAAGCCAAACGGCAAGGTCAAGGCTGCTAAGCCGGTTTCCTTGGAGGCTATCGTCTATCTACGCCATGCCAGGAAGGCATGGGACGCCGGGAAGTCCACGCGGGGCGAGTTGCTCGCCCGGTTAGCTCTAGACGTTTTGGAGGGCAAATGACACTGGACGAAGCCAAAGTGATTCTAGGCGATGCTATTGACGCAGACGGCAATCTTAAGACTCTGGATCAGTATACATCTTGGGATAAAGACCATCCCGACACCGTATCGCTAGACGGGTATTTTACCGCCGATCAGCTAGAGGCCATTGTAATTTACATGAGGGAAACCAAATGAAGTGGTTCGCAGGCATTGGGGGGATGCTACTCGCAGCGACAGGCGCGGGGTTCGCAGGCTTCTATCTGTGGGAAGGCACCAACCCAGTCGGGACCTTCTTGGTAGGCGTTATGCTCGGCGCGGTCGTCGGAATGCTCTGGCTCTATTACTACGGGGACCCGTTCGATGGATGCTAAACCGTACGTCTGTAGAGACTTTCATGCCGACAAAGACGTACCGGGCTATTGCGAGGGGTGCAAGCAACCCGAGGGCGACCATTACATCAAAAAGTGGCGCTCGAAGTGCCCTGAAGGCTTTGACGAGCGGGTGACGATTGATGGGGTGGTGAACGGTTATGCTCATTGCCGCTATCATGGGACCGTTCAAGAGGGTGTTACTCCTGAAGATCTTGAACGTCTGTTCGGCCATCCGCAGTTCGGGTCCCGAGACGTGAAGATTTGGTTCCAAGAGTGCGCTAACGAGTGGCGATTCTCGATTACTAGGCATCTAGATTAGGAGGAGGCTATGATGGACCTTCAACCAGGGGACTTGTGCGTGGTGGTGCAGAACGAGTGGAATATGGTGGACTTCGCTAGGGCCAGTCACTTGATCGGACGGCATGTGATATTGACGAGGATACTTGATATTCCTTGGGGCAAATGCCCGCCTTACTGGCATGGAACAGGGCTACCTGATTGGCTGGCGATTAGTTACAAGTCGCTGCGGAAGATCCCGCCGCCCGCGTTAGATGATGAAGAAACCGATGAACTACCAAAGGAAATTGAACATGTTTAAGCCGTTTGATGAGTTAACGAAGAAAGAGAAGCTTGAGCGCTGGACGAACGTGGTCCGGGTGATGCAAAAGCTGACCAAGCATCAAAGGAAGCATCACTTTTTCATGGAGAACTGGGGGGAGGAAACTGACTGCGGAACCAAAGCTTGCGCCGCAGGGTTCTGCGGGATGGACCCTTGGTTTCAGGCCCAGGGCATCGAGCTACAGCAGGATGAAAGCAAGGAAGTCTATGGGTTCAGGGTTGATAATGTACTGCTACTTGGAAGTAGCTACTCTCTTAAAATCATGCTATCGAAGTTCTTCGGCTATGAAGGCACAAGAAAGATTTTCTATGGCGAGATAAATGAAATCGGCAGTCAGGACCTTAACAAGACCTACGCCCAAGTCATGCGCCAGATCCGCAACCACGTGAAGGAGTTGAGCAAATGAGCTTCGACACCCATTGGAACGATCTAGTAGCGACCGGGGGAATCTGGACCGAAACTGACCGCAGAATCGCGAAGCTGTTCTATAATTTTGGCCAATTCGACACAGCAACAAAGGTGCGGGAGGCCTTGTATGATCCCGCGTTAGATGATAAAATTGCGCCTCCACCAATCCAAGGAGTTTCAGATGAATGACGTAGCACAGGAAAAGAGACAAGTAAAGCTGAGGAAGGAAGCGGTTTTTAGCGAAGATGGCAAGCTGAGCCATATCGCACTGACCTACAGCGACGGCACGCGGGGCGAGATCCAGGTTCCCGCCAGCGTAATGCAGGAGGCTGCAGCGACCGGGGCACTCTACAAGCTGGGGCAACTGGCGAATGGCGAAGGCGACCTTGACGTACTCAAAGCTGCAGTAGGCCAGTTGATCGAGCAGTGGCGCTCGGGCGAGTGGCGGCAGCGGGCCGAGGGCGGACAGGGTACCTCGATCATTATGAAGGCCATCATGGAGTTCAAGGGAGTCACGGCGAACACGGCGCGAGACTTCCTGGCATCGAAGACGATGCAACAGAAGATCGACATGAAGCGGATTAAGGGCCTGGATGCCATTGTGGCGCGATTGGAGGCCGAGGAAGAGGCGAAGTTGCGGGCCAAGGGCAAGATTGAGGAGGTAGACGAGAGCTTGCTGGAGGGGCTCTAGGCGCGTAGGAGGCCCTACGGCGAGGGCAGGCTCTGCGACGCCGAGTCCGACTTTAACGGGCGGGAACGGGGGGAGCGGCGACTCCCCCTTTTCTTTTGCGCGACCCCTTGACAGCGGCGCAGCGCCGTGATCTACTCTCACGTCTCCAGGCGTCGCACGTCTGCATAATGTGAGGAAATTCAATTGGTTACGCATGACGAAAAGGTTGAGCGGCTCCGCTCCGTCAAGGCCATCCACGTCTCAGGCTGGGGCCGGAAGCTGGCTAAAGACGGCAAGGCCGGTTCTACCCGCAATGTGGGAGCTACCCGACGTAAAGAGATCATCTGGGCTAACAAGCAAGCCGCGAAGCGGATTAGGAAGGAGGCTAAATGAACATCCCGGCTCTATACGCTTTGCATGAGGAACTAGGCAAGCTACTTCAAAAGGCCCGCGACTACGATTTGTCAACAGCGATCACAGCATTAAATAACTTAGGTGCAGAAACGATTGAACGCAATGATGAACTAGTGAGTCTCCGAGAAGAAGTCCGCCAGTGGCGCATCCTGGTTAATCAAGATCCTGAGAAGCCCTTTTGATCGCAACCCTACGACTGGTCCGCCGAACCGCGATAGCTCTAGGGATTCTACTAGCCGCAATTGTGATATGCATCATAGCAATGGTAATTACTTGAGGTAACCCATGAAAACCTTACTTTGCTTGCTTTTAATCAGCGGCTCCGCGTTAGCTCAAGACCAGACCTTTTTGGTCACTGGGACAATTACCCAAAACATGTGGGGAGTTCCCGAAACGGGAATGCTACAGTTTCAGTACACAATTAACCCGTTGATCAATCCTGAGCAAGACCCTAGTCAGCGGGGGCCGGTTACTAGCGTCGCTTTTAGTGTCAACGGAGGAGCTTTCCAGCCTGATAACGGCTGGGGCACTGTAGACATAGCTAGTGGAGGCTTTACGCTCTATCCTGGCAGCGGAGCGATGATCAGTTACGACGCAAGACAAGGCACCATGCTTGTCTATGATTACAGCCTGAATGGCGAGTTCGCCAACGTCACGAGCGTGCAGCAAGTAAGCGCTTCGCTGCCTTCGCAGGCTCCTGAGATTGACTCGAAAGGGTGGGCGAGTGGATTGACCCTGTTGATTGGGGGATTGTTGGTCCTGAGAGGGCGACGCTCTGCTTCCGATGAACCGGCGCAGGCGTCGCCCCCGCCTCTTGTAAAAGGTTTAGGGGAGCGGTTCGATTCCGCTGCCGGTTCCACTATCGATGGAGAATCAGAGCATGGTTGACGACAAAGAGCTTGCCGCCATCATTGCCGCCGAGATATTCGCGATTGGCGCGGATCGTTCATCAGGCGAAAAGGTAAGCCGTATTCAGTTCATGCACGGCAGGAATCCCGAGCGTGCGGGTTGCGGATACGGCGAAAAGCCGCTCGCCGACTTCATCGAACTGGTGCTGAAAAAGCACCGTAGCTACTAACAGCGGAGAAGGTGTCAAACCATGAGATATGTATATCGACGCGCGAAATGGTGGGAAGAGTTATGGGCATCGCTTGCAGCTTTGTACATCAAGGAAGAGTGCTACCACGACTGGCTAGTCGCACATCGGTTCCGAACAAGGCACTGGCTTGACGATACTGATTCACAGTCTGATAGGGGCGCGGAATGAACGAGCTTACCAGAGAGCAACGGCAAGCTAACTCAGCGACCCACAAGACGCGCTATTCGGACTCGTCGCTCTATGATGAAGTCTGCACCGTTTGCGGCGCCCGCGACTGGACAATGGGGCCGGACGAGATCGGCGACCGCCCATGCTCTACGAATGATGCCGCAGTAAAGCCATGAATATAGCTATCATCTTCCTTTGCCTAACCATTCTAGTACAGCTTTACAGCCTACGCATATGTCGGCGAACGATTGACAGCCTACGCTCACAACTCAAGCCTCATAAATACTTTGCAATAAGTGATTCAGATTTTACGAACGCTAAGCTAGCTGAAGTAGTAGACGGTGCTGATGAGTCTATCTTTAAAAAATGCCGCTTTGAAGGCTGCGATTTCTCTGGGCTAAAAGGTTACATCTGGCTAGATAACTGCATAGGCATAAACTGCACTGGACTTGACGAGTTGCTTAAAGGAGTTTCAAAATGAACAGTCCCTTTAGCGATCCCCCGCTTCCCACTCCCTGGTGGCTACGGGATGCCTCTGACCAAGAGCTAGTCCGACACCGGAAGCTGATGGATGAGCTAACCAAGCTAGAAACAGAGTGTAAGCACTCCCCAACACAGGGCGTAGGCGGTGTCTGGGTTTGCTTTAAGTGTGGGAGTGCTATGCCTATGGCTCCAAGCTCTAACGGGCCCGACGACGGCCCCGACGACGAAGACGAAGATGACGCTGACGACATCTAACTGCACTTGCCTGAAGTGCGTCCTTACCAGAGCCTATGATGCGTGGCTAACTCGTCAAGAGGAAGAGTCAGTGTCCCAAGAGGAAGTAGTTCTTGCGTGTGTGAAGTTCTTGGGAGAGGTAGTCGGCGACATGCCCAAGTATGAAGCCTTTAAACCTATCCGTATCATCATAGCTGGCGAACGTGAAGACATTCCATTGAGGCTTAACTGATGTTAATAGCTGAATGCGAGTGCGAAGAGTTTACGAAGATTTACAAAGTGATAATCAGACGTGCTGGGCATCGAATCCCACTCTACGTAACACGTTTCGCTGCTAACTGGTTAACGCCTATGATGGCAATAGCACAGGCTGCTAGAGAGGCAGACCAACTTTATCCTGACTGTCAAATCATGGACGTTCCAGATTATAGCCTTGAATTGGAAGGTGGTTGAAATGCCTCGACATGCTGACATTAATAGACCGACGAAGCTCACGCTGATGCTGCCCGCTACCGTGCGGGCCCGGTTAGACAAACATCTCTATAGCCCTTCAATGGGAAAGGTGCCCCTGGGAGCCTATCAGGCTTTCTTTATCGAGCGCATCAATGAATACCTCGACCGCCAGCCGAGACTATGAGCGGCTGGGGAAGCTTTGCGAGGCGCGGCAAGAACTCAACCGGGCGGAGTATCTGCGCTACAGCCGACTCCTCAGCGGGATCAACATGAGTGACGAAAAAGTAGCTCTCTGGCGGCAGAAGTGCGCCGACTTCACGATTACCCGAGAGGAATACGCCGAGGCGATTGCTTACCTGCGGGCCGGGCGACTCAACGCCGCCCCTCAGCCGAAGGTGAAAAAGCCTAAAAAAGCAGGCAAAAAGAGCGACCCCCGACAGGTTGACCTAACCGACTTGATTAACGAACTAGAGAAGCTATAATATGCGACATTATGACTACCTTGATGCCCGACTTCACCCGCACGTGCCGGATCTGCGGCACTACGCCGACTGTTTTGGTACCGGGGCACGTTCAGCCGCGCACCGAACTCTGCTGGGCGCACTTTAGCCCATGCGCTACCCCTTCCCAGAAGTCATCGACTCCTCAATCATGGGAGTCTACAAGTCCTGCCCCCAGAAGGTTTATAAGGAATACATCGCCAACTGGAAGTCTAAGGGCCCCTCCATACATCTTCACGCTGGAGGGGCCTTTGCGCGGGGCATGGAAGTCGCGAGGCTCAGCTTCTATGTCGATGGGCTAAGCGCTGACGCTGCAGTTGCCGCAGGCAGGGATGCCCTAGCTGAGTTCTACGGCGACTTCGACGCCGGGAGTCACGCCAAATCCCTTTCAGGGATGATCAAGGCGTTTGACTTCTATTTCGCCAATTACCCTCTAGCTCAAGACCACCCCCCGATCATCCTTCCGGGCGGGCGCAAAGGTATTGAGTTCTCATTCGCTGAACCCCTTCCTATCCTTCATCCCGAAACCGGGAACCCGCTGATCTATTGCGGCCGGATGGACGCTATTCTGTCCGCATTTGGAGGCCAATTCATATGCGACGAAAAGACGACAACTTCCTTGGGGCCTACCTGGGGAAAACAATGGGACCTACGGGCTCAATTCACTGGCTACGTGTGGGGCTGTGGGAAGGCTGGGATACATATCGATGGCGCTCTGATCAGAGGCGTTTCGATCTTGAAGACGAAGAACGAGACGCAGCAGGCCATCAGCTACCGCCCCGAGTTCCACGTCGAAAGGTGGTACGAGGAGTTGCTAGAGTGGGTGGAGGAGATGATCGGGTGTTGGAAGAAAGACAAGTGGAGGCATAATCTGGACCATGCGTGTGCTGACTATGGGGGCTGCGCCTTCCGCCAAGTCTGCACCTATAAAGAGGAGGCTGCAGTTAGCCATCTAGAGACATTCTTTGAGCGCCGGTTCTGGAACCCGCTGACCAGGACAGAGACACTCTTGTGAAGCTATTTATTATGATAGTTCTATGCGCCGCTAGTATAATAGATCAACTTATAGGGCGGAAGCTTGAAGGTACCATCGAGTCGTGTACACTGTTTATCATTTATTTCATAGACAACAAATGCCCCTAGCAGAGTTTGAAATCAACGAAATTTGTGTATGGCAACTCCTGTCTGGGCTTGGCGCGGCAAAGTTATGTCATCCATGGCCCCTAGAGAACACAGACAAAATGTTTGGAGATCTTGAAGTTGAGTTTGAGGCGACGGTTAAGCTATCCTCCAAGCACTCAACCATAGCCCTCATGTCGATTAATTCCGAGGTAAAAAGGTATGAATGAAGCTCACTTCACTTCAATGACTGACCAGCAGCGATTCAACTATACAGTAGAACTTTGGATGCTATGGCAGATGCGATATCGTATAGGAGGGCCATTAGTAGAGAACTATACTAGAATAGGAAACCCTGTTGTTGCTCGCGAGATTTGGCTAGCTGAACAGTTAGGATTTAGGCATAGCCAACAAAACTAAAGGAAATTAAGGCAAATGAAACTTACATTAATGATTGCGGCTATGTTAGCCAGTGGCTCTGCCATGGCCGATGGCCTAGCGCCAGTAGCTAGGGGGTGTCCTAACTCAGGCCACATTATGGCCTATAGAGGCACTCTAGTTGACAAGGCTCTAATTCAGAAGAACTTCAACGCTGTGATCCTTTGCAACCTGCAGCAGAACCCCAACATCAACAACTGGATTGCATCGATGAAACCGTTCGATCTAGCGAGGCTATCGACCCAGCTAGACTTAACGACCAAGCAATTCGCCGGGGTACCGACAGTGACCCAGGTTCTGGCGACGTTAGCGACCCGGCTCAACGCCTCGAATCTAGTCAAGATCCGCTCAGCATTCGGGCCCCAGACCGACGCCCAGGTGGTAGCGAGGTCCTACGCGGCGGTTCAATCGGCCTACTTCACGGCCCAGCATCCGCTCCCCATGCGACTCTCCAGGGCTCAAATTCTAGCCAACGGGCTCCAGGTTAAGGCCGGAACCGTGACGGTTCAAGGCACCATCTCAGCCTCCCCCATCCTAGACATGACTATCTATGAGGTCTATCTTGAATACTACACCGCCGGGTGGACCATGAGTGCAGCTTTAGCAGCAGCAGGGACCTATATAGGCTCAGAACTTATCATCGCGGCGGGGGCCGGCACAGCCGTTGGCTCTGGCATCTACTGGCTCGATGACCAGCTTAGCGAGAATATCAACATATGGATTGGTGACCAAATTGGCTCTGGTAACCTTTGCATTGGGCTAGGAGGCTCAGATTGTCTATGAAACTCATTATGATTGGGTGTCTTCTGGCGTTCGCTGGGGACTTGCTGGGCAGGCGACTCTGGCTGTTGAACGTTCCCTTTAAGCGGCTTCGCGAGGAGGCGGCGAAGGGGAATCTGAGGCTCAGCGGCTTCCCTGCGGCTCTTTGGTTTACGGGGCTGGGGCTAGTGATTGTGGGGCTGTTCCTGTGAGCCTTGCTGGCGTGAATGTCCTCCTTGAAGGCCCCACCGGGACCGGGAAGACCCACTCGATAGGGACCCTGGTTGACGCCGGGGTGGAGGTATTCTTTCTAGGACTGGAGTCAGGGATCGAATCGCTGATAGGCTACTATACCGACCGAGGGAAGCCCGTCCCCGATAACCTCCACTGGCATGTTTTGAACCTTCAAGGTGACGGGTTTGGCCCCTTGCTGCAAGCAGCCGACGATATAGGATCTAAAACTCAAGACTCTCTTTACAAGATCCAAGACTTCACTAGGGCTCAGCACAATCCCTACGCCAAGGTCATCAAGACGTTGATTAATTTTGAGGATCAACGAACTGGAAAAGCGTTCGGGGCAGTAACTAATTGGGGGACTGATCGAGCGCTGGTTATCGATGGGCTAACAGGATTGGGCAACTTCGCGATGACGATGGTGGTGGGAAAGAAGCCGCTGAGATCCCAGACCGACTGGGGGCTAGCACAGGGGCAAATTGAGAACGCTCTGCGGCTCCTGTGCGACGGCTGTGCTTGTCACTTCATCCTAATCGCGCACGTCGAGCGTGAGGTAGATGTAGTGTTTGGTGGGGCCAAGATCACCGTTAGCTCACTAGGAAAGGCTCTCCCTCCAAAGATCCCTCCGATGTTCTCGGACGTGATTCTAGCGTCCCGCGAAGGAACCAAGTGGAGTTGGTCTACCGCCAACGCAATGTGTGATCTAAAGACCAGGAATCTAGCAGTGGCTGATGGACTACCCCCATCCTTTGGCCCGATTATTGAGCGATGGAAATCCAGGGGCGGACAATTAACACCAACCTAAAAGGTAACTCTAATGTCAATCTTTGATCTTGATTCTCTTTTGAATGCCACCACCACCGAGGCCCTAGAGCGCCGTCCTCCACTTCCCGCAGGTTCCACGTTCGTCGGGATCTTAGGCGAGCCGAAAGGCCGCAACGGAGAGAAGAACGGCAAGACCTGGACTGCGGTGGACTTCCCTGTGGAGGTTGACCTGACCACCGACCCTGCAGCGGTGAAAGCAGTGGGGACCGACAAGTTAGTGATGAAGCTAGGAATCATGCTAGACCTGAACGAGGGCGGTATGATCGACTGGGGGAAGGGCAAGAATAATGGGCTACGCCGGGTCCGCGAGGCCCTTGACATGAACCAGGCCGGGAAGCCCTTTAGCATTGGTGCTATGCAGGGCAGGCCCATCCGGGTGGTGATCTCCCATCGTGAGCACGAAGGCGAGATCTTCGATGAGATCGGTAGCGTTTCCAAGCCTTAAGGAACCCCCATGCCTAGCATCAACGTCACTCCAATGGACTCCAATGACCTCTATCGAAGGAGGTATTACACTGACGGGAAGGCTGGGATAATCATGGAGCAAACGCCCGTTCACATAGCCGAGGATGACGGGGAAGTCATCACTGATCCGACGAGACCGGTCAAGTACGTCGGGCAGTGCTTTTTGAACGGGCAGTTGCTGGAGTGTCCTATTCCGGCTAAATCGCTGGCTGAGGCGATAGCGATCTTTGGGAAAACGTTTACTGCGTTTATCAACGATATCCAGTCTAAGATGTTGCAGCAGCAGCTTATGAAGCCTGCGAGTGGGTTGCTGATAGACGAGGGCTTTAAGAAGAGGAATTAGCTATGAGGGAAGGTGATCTGATAGACCTTGCAGCGTTCAAGATAGACTTCAATATTCGTGATGCTGATGGCCCACCAACAGCCTATATAGGCCAGGGCGAGTACTATAAGACTTTAGTTGCTGGAGGCCTAAAAAGAGAATATGAGGATTATCCTTTTATATGTACCTCTGAACATGAAGCCATTAGCAAGTACTTTAAGTCTTTAGAAGAGTTCCTTGGCGGCAAACAGATTATTATCTGGCGAACAAGGCCGGAACTAGTTGTGTTTACTTTCAAGGCTGAATCGCCAGCCTGGAAAAGACATTATCAAGTCTACTCACGATTGATAGCTTACTAATGAGAGGCGATGGACCGATCCCCGCCCGCATCATGTTGGTGGGGGAGGCGCCAGGGGAGGAAGAGATCCGCCAGGGAAGGCCCTTCGTGGGGGCGTCCGGTCAGGAGTTAGACCGGATGTTGGGAGAGGCCGGGATCGCAAGGAGCGAATGCTTTGTCACTAACGTCTGTCGCGTTCGCCCGCCCGGTAACGATATCAATGCTTTCATAGCGAAGTCTAAAAAGGAGATCACGGATGCACATATCGAGCATAGAGGAAAATGGGTCCTCACCCCTGTTCTGGATGGCTGTCGGTTACTCGACCAAGAAATCCAGATGGTCAAACCTAACATTATCATTGCGCTGGGCAATACGCCTTTATGGGCTCTTACAGGCGCAACAGGTATTACGAAATGGCGAGGTAGCATGCTTTATACGAGTGGAACAAGCAGTCCGCCCGCTAAACTCATCCCCACCTTCCACCCCGCCTCCGTCCTCAGGCAGTGGAGTGAAAGAGGGATCGCTGTCACCGACCTTAGAAGAGCAGCTAGCTACAGAACACTTCACGACTATCCGAAACCCGCATGGAACTTTATCGTTAGACCTACCTTCGAGCAAGTCAGAGAAGTCTGTGGACGCCTCTTGGAGCGACTGGCAACGGAGACTCTTCGACTCTCATTCGACCTCGAAACTCGATGGGGTCACATTGCCTGCGCCGGGCTCTCTTGGAGCCTCACCGACGCCATCTGCATCCCCTTCATGTGTATCGAACGACGGGAAGGATACTGGAGTGACCGGGAAGAAGTGGAGATAGTATGGCTTTTACGTGCGATACTGACCCATCCAAATGCCCAGGTTGTGGGGCAGAACATCCTCTACGATTCTCAGTATACATGGCGCCATTGGCACTTTGTCCCCCATGTTACACAAGATTGTATGATCTCGCAACATTCTATTTTTTCAGACCTACCAAAGAGCTTAGCGTTCCAAGCATCGATGTACTGCAACTACTACGTATACTGGAAAGACGAAGGCAAGGACTGGGGTAAGAACCAAAAAGAGGATGAACTCTGGTACTATAACTGCGAGGATTGCGTCTACACCGACGAGGCCGGGCGGGTTGAGTTAGAACTAGTCGAGAAGATGGGGCTCCAAAATGTTCATAAGTTTCAACAGTCAATGTTCTGGCCTGTTCTGCAAGCAATGCAGCGAGGCTGTCGAATCGATGTTGAGCGCCGAAAAGAGTTGGCTAGCGAGGTTAAAGTGGAGGTGGAACGTCGCAAGCTGTTCCTTCTGGACGTACTGGGACATGCGATTAACCCAAAATCCCCGAAGCAGATGCATACTCTGTTTTACACCGATTTGAAGCAAAAGGTGGTGATGAAACGTGGCAAGAAAGGTAAAGAATCAAGGCCGACCCTTGAAGACGAAGCGCTCCAGCTTATCGCCCGCCGCGAGCCAATTCTTAGGCCGCTCGTTAACGCGATATGCGACATTCGTACCATGGGCATCTTCCTCTCGAACTTTCTCACTTCCAAGCTCGACGAAGACGAAAGGATGCGTTGTGCCTATAATATCGGGGGTTCCGAGGCCGGGAAGTCCGCTCCTAAGACATACCGTTTATCTAGTTCCGAAAATGCTTTCGGATGTGGAACTAATCTACAAAATGTCCCAAGCAAGAAATCAAAAAGCTTGGGCAAAGCTGTTGCACGAGGGGCTACTGCGGGGTTGGGAGATCCTTATTCGTATCCCAATATCCGCGCGATGTTCATTCCTGATCCAGGGTTCACTTTCTTCAATGGTGACTTGGATCGAGCGGACCTCCAAGTCGTAGTTGCGGAAGCCGACGATGCGATGCTCAAAGCAGCGTTGAAGTTAGGCGTTGATGTTCATCTGATGAACGCCTATGTCCTACAGAACACCAAGGTCCCAGACCTGTTAGAGCTAGTCAAGACTCACCCCAAGTATGAACAGTGGGCTGAGCCTATGTTTCACCTTCGCGAATTCTCAAAGGTATTTTGCCATGGAACCAACTACGGCGGCCAGCCTAAAACTATGTCAGCAGGTACTGGATGGACTATTAGAGAAGTTGAACGCGCTCAAGGAATCTGGTTTGGCGCCCATCCTGGTATCAAGCGATGGCACGAGCGTGTTAGAGATCAGATTACTCGACGGCGGTATATCGAAAATCGTTTCGGGTTCCGCTGGTACATATTCGACCGTGTTGACGCTATCCTACCTGAGGCAATCGCTTGGGTCCCCCAGTCAACGGTCTCCGTTGTTATCAACAAGATCTGGATCAAGCTCTACAAGGAAGTCCCCGAGGCTCAAGTCCTCCTCCAAGTCCACGACTCCCTCGCAGGACAGTTCGATTCTGGACTACCAGAAACAGCTAAGAGAATTGAACAGGCAGCGAAGGTTGTTGTTCCCTACGAAGACCCGCTCGTGATACCTTTTAGCGTGGAGACTTCCACGGTATCATGGGGGGATTGCAAGTGAAGAGGTCTATCAACCCCCCGATCTAATCGGCGTCGTCTCACTAAGAAGGTCTTCGGGTGGGAAAATGTACGCCAGCACCAGTTCCAACGCCAGCATTCTTTTCAAGAGAAGAGAAGAATAAGAGGAAGAGAAGAGAAGAATGCCGCGAATCTTTAAAGACTGGCTAACCGAATATGTAGCCTATGCCTCCTACACCGAGGCTCCGAAGAGGATGCACTTCTTCAGCGGCGTCGCGGCGATAGCGGGGGCCCTTCGACGCCATGTGTGGTTCGATCAGAAGCGCTATAAGTGGTTCCCCAACATGTACATCGTGTTCATTGCGCCGCCGGGGGTGGTGAACAAGTCAACGACCATCGAGATCGCGATGGACCTCTTGCGGCAAGTTCCAGGGATAGGTTGGGGGCCGTCGATAATGACTTGGCAAGCGCTGATGACCAAGTTCGCCGAGGCCAAGGAAAGTTTCCCGGTCGGGGACGACCTCTATACCCAGTGTGCGCTCACGCTAGAAGCAAATGAGTTCGGGCTGTTGCTCGATCCCCAAGATCGCGCCTTGGTAGACTTCATGGTCGCGCTCTGGGATTCCAAGACCGGCGTGATCGAGAAGATCACCAAGCACGTTGGGAGTGACGAGGTAGAGAACCCCTTTATCAACCTCATCGCTGGCACTACGCCCGCCTGGATCGCGGGGAACTTTCCTGACTTCCTGATCGGCGGCGGATTCACATCCCGCTGCCTCTTCGTCTACGCCGACAAGAAAGAGAAGCTGATCGCCTATCCAGGGCTCAACGTGCGGTCCGACGACCAGCAAGTCCGCCAAGCCCTCATTAAGGACCTCGATCACATCGCCAATACCATTCTAGGTGAATACACTTTGTCCCCTGAAGCAGTGGCTTGGGGAATCGATTGGTATAAGCGCCATCACGAGGACCCCCCGGAGGGGCTACGCGACGACCAGTTCGGAGGCTACCTGAGCCGTAAGCAGACCCATACTCATAAGCTAGCCATGGTCTTAGAGGCTTCCCGAGGCGATTCGATGGTCATCGGGATAGATAGCTTAGTCGATGCGACCGCGATGGTGAGTGACCTGGAGGGCGAGCTACCCAAAGTGTTCGCCAAGATCGGGATGTCGGAGGATGCTGTCGCGGCGGACCGGCTACTCACCTACATCCGCCAACGACAGGTTCTACCTTACTCCGATGCCTATCAGTACATCCATGCCAGCTTCCCCAACGCCCGGGACTTTGAGGGGATCGTTAAAGGGCTAGTGGCTGCCGGGTTGATTCTTCTTAAGCAGATACCAGGGGGGTTCCTGTTAGAGGTTGCTCAGCCTCCCGCCGCTTGAATTTTCTTGATGAGGTCCTCAACCTTGCTGGTGACGAAAGCTTGAAGGGCCCCAGCTTCGGAACCGATCACCGTGGGGATCTGCATCTCTACAGTCCCTAAAAGCTTCGCGAGAGCCCCCGGAACCGTGAGCGCCCACTGAACAGGGTTAGTGCCGATATCGACGGTGAATTGCTCGACTGCCTTGAGCGCTGCGATGAGCGAGGGGCCGGTAGCGACTAGAACGGGATTGTCTGACATTGTAACTCCTTGATTAGCTGTCTTAGTTATTTCCCCTGCTGCAGCGGGGCAGGGGGGTTTTTTGCAGGGTCGTCCGGGGCGCCTTTCATATCATAAGCTCTTCGGGTTTTGGGCAGTAGGTCCATTATGGAATTCATCCCATAGCCTACCCCGATGGCCGAGGCAAAGTTCAACTGATCGGTGAACACTAGCACAGCGAAGGCTAGCATGTTCGTAATTAGCATTCCTATGCTCTCTGGTGCGTACCGAGTAAAATACTGCCAACAAGTCATAGAGGTTGAAGTTTGCCTGATCACTGCTATCTGTTTGAGCCCGTTTGCTATTGAAGATAGAACCATTAGCCCAAACAGTGAGAGTGGAGAGTTCAATAGTGTTTTTAGTGCCAATTCAGTCACTATACGTTCCCCTTGAGTCCTTTCAACGAATGGTAATGCCGTGTCCACTGACATAGCTAAGGCACCATAATAACAAGATGACGCCGACAATCACATAGACCACTGTCTTGACGACCGGCGGTATTCCAGGGATCTGACCGACCCCCCACAAGATGAGCCCGACGATACATAGAACGATGAATAGACCTAGTAGTGTGTTAATCATCAAGTACTCCTTTAGAGGTTGCCCTCTGAGATCCAATCGGTTCCAAGGATGTTTGAAGAACTGCTAGTGACCCGAGCCCAGCCTTTAGCTGTCGCCGGGGTAACGCCGAGATGGATAGCCCGGTCACCAATCGTCCAAGTCCCAGCAGTTGGGACACTAGAGAAGTTCTGTTCGATGTTGCAGCCTGTCCCGGCGTTATTGATCAAGCTCGCAGATGCCCCGGTGGTCAGGTTCATCTCTACGGTCTTGTCGATGAACGATCCAGTGCAAGTGCCTGAGCTTTGGAAGCAAGTCGTCGGGCCAAGGATCTCGCCGCCTGTGATGTTAACCCCGGTGCAGCCGTTGAGCAACAATCCTACATTGAGGTTAGAGGTAAATATCACTCCGGAGAAGCAGGCCGTGATGATGGCGTTTAGGTTGGCGCAAGCGGCAGTGCCTGAAGCAACGACTTGCTTGAACCGGGTCCCGCTCGCATTCACGTTCGTGATGTTGAACCCACCGACCTGGGCGGCTTGCCAAGCTATCCCGGTTCCCGTGATGTCGATGGTGTAGTTGCCGCCCGTGAGAGTCAGGTTCTGCAGGTTGCCACTGGTCGCCGAGGTAAAGAGTGCCGCGCCAGTCCCGTAGTGGACCACGTTGTTATCCGCTAGAAGCACGTTGTTGAGCCCGCCCGCGCCTGAGATAACGCTAATGCCCGATCCGGCCATCAAAGCTCCGCCAACCTGGGTGCCGTTGTTGCTCGAAGGCATGGTGACCGAGTTACCTATGACCGTGTAACCGCCTAGCCCTGACGTGGGCCCGCCGCTAACTTGAATGCCGTCGCCCTGACTCATGCGGCTAACAGTGTTGCCAATGATCGACACGGGCACCAAGCCCGTAGCTACTCCACCCGCGCCAATACCTGCAGGTACCAAGGTGCGGGTCCGGGTGTTGATGCAGCAGTTCTGCACAGTATTGCCGTGGACTTGCGTTCCGCCGATCCCTGCACCGACCAAGTAGATCCCCGCTCCGGTAGTCTGGGCCGGGTCGCTGATAACCCCGTCGAGTCCTCTAGCTCCTATGATGTTCTCAACTTGATTATCATAGAATCGATTGAAGGTATCTACGCTTCCAGACCCTGCGCCGGGCAGGTAGAGTAATAGCCCGTAGGTTGTGTGAGCGCCAATTCGGTTGCCCTGAACTAGATTGCGAAACGGCAGGCCGCTGCCGACCGTGGCGAATTCGTCAAGGATCTGAACTCCGTAGCCGCCACCCCCGTAGAAGTCGTTGTTGACGATGACGTTGTAGGAAGGCGCGGCGGTTCCACCACCGTTGCCGCTATAGATACTAACATCTCCCCCAGTGCCCGCCTGGAGGCCATTGAGGATCTTCTCTTGGGCCCCTGAGAACCAGTTGTTGTAGATCGTGTTGTGGTTGGCGGCTCCATTGAGCCAAACCCCCGACCAGACGAACCCATTGAACAAGCAGCGATCCACAGTGCAGTTCGAGGAGTTTAGTAGCTGAACGCAGCCGTAGGTGGAGGTACCAGTGGTGGGCGGGAGGATATTGACCTGGAAGTTCGTGAACCTCGCGCCTGTGATACCGCTGCAGAGGAAGTTGGTCATACCGCCGTTAGCCCACTGGAAGATCGTATTCCAGCCATCGCCTATGATCATCTGGTTGGTGCCGACGCTAAAGGTAACGGAGAACTTGTAGGTGCCTTGAGGACCGTAGACAACGGAACTAGACGCCAGGGCTCCGACCATGGCGGGCGATGAGTCAAGGATGCCGGTAGGATCGGCTCCGTAACGGAGGAGATTGCCTACTCCGTACTGGACGTGCAGAGTGCCGGTGGTGAACCCGGCCGCGATCTCGGCGGGAGTGGCGACGGGGCTCGGATTAATGGCGACCTGGGCCGCTGCAACCGCGACAGGGACGGCGGCGGCGACCGCTGCGGCTTGAGTAGTGCCGCCGAGATTCGTCAGCGCAGTGGCCGCGTCTGTGGCCGACGTGCCGCCCTGTGTGATCAGAATAGGCAGCGCCCCCGCGTTACCGAGGCCGAGCGCCGCGAGCGCTTGGGGGACCGTCTGCGCCCCATTCAGCACAAAGTTACACGTGACATCGATCCCATTCAGCCATACCGACTTGATCGGCGGGGTCTGAAACGGCTTGAAGTTTTGTGGAGTGAAAGCCATGAGCTATCCTAGTGCAGGCGGAGGTAGGATCGTAAAGCGATCAGGGATAGAACAGTCAGGAATAGCGTAGTCAGGGATAGCCGATGAGCCATTGAAGTCACAGAACAAGGTGTACTGATCGGTCTCCTTCTGAGCCCACGGCACACTCATAATGTCCGGTACCGCCCGTACAAAGTCCTGGGGCTGTCTAGCCTCGTTGTGTTCGGGGCAACGGTAGAGACCTTGCCAGTTGCGGACCATGGTCGAAGCCTTGCGCTTCCGCCCGCACATAGAGCAAGCTGCGTTCCAATCACCTAGCTCAAAGTAGTCAGCCCTTCCCATAGCGCATCCCCTTAGCGAAGCCATAGGCTTGAAGTAGTGGAAGCTGGTCTTTAAGTCGCTTGCCTATGTCAGTGCGGCACATCACGTTGGAGGGCCACGATATACCATTGATGACTTCGTAGGCCGCTAGTCTAGCAGCCTCTACCGTGGGTCCCGCGCCCGTAGCCACCAAGTTGTAGGTCCCAGCGGTAAGAATGCGCTTACCCTCAAGCCCAAGAGCCTTGCCCATCTTCACTTGCTGGAAGTGGACATGAGTCATGTCCTCGACTCCGCTGATCGGGTAGCCCGTCCAATCCTCTGCGGGATCGCCGGGAGTTCGGGGGAAGTCCCCGTGGGCCATAACCACCCCAACCACGATATCAGTAGAGACCTCTAGGGAGTCAGTGCCCATCAGTAGGTCAACCATCCACTCTAAAGGATCGCCTTGCAGGACCTCTTGGCGGATGCAGAAGTCGGGCCAGCCGAGGCGCATGGTGAATTCTAGGGGCCAGGGCTTACCCTTATCATCAACGATACAATTGACATTGCAGTCACCAACAAAATTGACGAGATGAAGATAGTCCGTTAAGGGGGCTAGCAACAGGTCAAAGAGTTTGGATTCCTTGACGTGCCGGATAACCGTCCCCATCTCGCCGGTGTTCCCACCGTAGTCGTCGTTCATGAATTTCTTGTGCTCAAAGGCTTCTTCTTTCCATGACGACCAACCGCCGGGACCGAAGAACCCGGCGATGCCAATCTCGGTGCCCTCTACGCATTCCTGCATCATCAACTGGCCCTTGAAGAGACCTTCTTTTTCCCACCGAGAGAGTGTGAAGATACCTTCCTCTGGTGTCTTAGCTACGAAAGTCATTGCCTTGTCGGCGGCTCCGCCCCAAGGTTTAAGGGCAAAGGGCTTACCGGACTTGGATAGTACGTCGATGGCTTCCTCTGCTGAGTCTACTATTTGGTAGGGAAGTGTATCGATTCCGTAATACTCAAGTACGGCTTGCCCCTCGCCGCGATCTAGTTCGAGTTCGGCTGCTTTGGGGTTAGTCCCCATGATCGGGTAGCCTTTATCAAAGCATTCTTCGAGACCCTTGGGGTAGTCGCAGTTGCCGGTTAGGATAACCAAGTCGGCCCACTCCATGGAGGGCTTCCAGTCCTTCGGCTTCTCCACTAACCCATCACCCACGGGATGCTCTTTGGCGAGCCAATAGCGAACTTGGTGGCCCGCCTCCATAGCGCGCAGCGCTATATCGAGCGCACAGCCTTCGTCCCCGCGCATGTCCATCACCAGGAGGTTCATTGCGGTCTTTTAATGTCTTGAATCTGTTCAGGTTCCATGCCCTCTAAGATATCAGTCCGCGCTGTTCCGCTGACAATCCCGTTGATGATCTTCCGTGTCGTAGTCATGGGTAGTCCGTGTAGTACGTATTGCATGAATGTAGGGTTGAGGGCGACATAGCGAGCGACGGCTTTGGTGGCCTGAATGTACCATCGACCTTGAGTGATATGCCCGCCCTTCCCAAGAATCGGCTTCTCAAGGATCGAACCGGCGTGCATCGAGGCCATGGTGCCTTCCTTGACGCCGGGGTAGATAAACCGGATGATCTTGTCTAGTTCGTTGATGTCTTTAGCGAGGCCCCTGGGGAACAGCAACTCCTGCTGCTTGGCGGTGAACTGCTTGAGCCCTTCGCCCATGGCGTTCTTGCCGAAGTCAGTGATGGCGCTCATCTCCGATAGCCGAGCTAGTTGCTCTAGGGCGGTTTGACGAAGCGCCTGTAACCTAACCGGGTCATTCTTTAGCAGGTTAACCGCCGCTATAGTCATCGACTCCCCAGAGAGAATCGCGTTATAGGCTTTCTCTGGTGGCATCGTGGGGTGGTTTAGCTCTGAAAGTAGGTTCTTGTGTAGGTACTCATCTAGCTTCTTCTCAGACTCCTTGACCGCCGTGAGAGCCTCCCGTACGTTACCCTTGGCAAGAGCCTCAGGAGGCAGCTTCCCGCCTCGAACCGCGAGGGTCTTCCCGAGTTCCCTCAAGTCAGCCGCCACGGCGCTTCCGTGAACCGCCTCGACCATGGGGCCTGACTTATCCTTGTCGAGCCAATTCAGAAGCTTCATCCCGTCTATGGTCATCGCGCCGCTTTCATCTCGCGACGAAACCCGCCCGAGGAGAGTCCTCAAGTCTTGAGATTGAACCTGCTTCCACGTTCCCTCGCCCACGATCTTCCTTACCTGGTTAACCGTGGAGGCCTTGCCCGACGAAGTAATGAGCCCAACCACCTGTGCCGGGCTAGGCGGAGCGTCGGTCCGGGTTAGCTTCTGAAGCTTCTGTATCGTCGCGTCGTCGAACTTAGCCCGAGTGGCCTTGTACCAACTGTTGATGTCTCGGAAGCTCTTGACGAATGGGGCTACTGAAGGGTCGTTAGCGGCTAAGTCGATGGCGTCGTCGGTGGCCTGCGACAGATACATGTGATCGCCTTGGGTAGTGTTGCGCTGGAGGGCAGTGGCTCTACCCCGCTCCCTAAGGACCGTTCGGATACGCTGGGCATCTTTGAGGGAGATGTTGCCCTCTACCGGCAACGAGATCCCAAACTCTTTCTCTAGCTGCGCAGCGAACTCTTGCTCCTCCGCCTCCCCCAGCTTACCCAGTTCCTTGGTGACTGGAGTGTTGGTAGACTTGGGCAGTTGACTGAGGATCTGCTGCGCGGCTTCCCTGATAGGACCCACCGGGACGATCTTGGCGCCGCCGAGTGCCCCGTGGAGCTTATCGTAGCTATCGTTCGCCGCTGACTTAAACGATGACCAAGCACCACTAGCCTTCGCCTCCACCACCGCAGCATCAGGGCCTGACCACTGAGTTAGTTTCTTGACCTCAGCTAGGGCCGGGTCGATCAGCTTGTCTGCGACCGCTCGATTCTCAGCGACGTGGGTCTCTAGAGCTTCGCTCTGAGCCTGAATGGCTTTCTGGATCATCTCCCCGACTTCACGCCCTGAGAACGCGGAGGTAGGGTTATGGATCTCCTTCAACGTGGCGTCGATGTAAGGCTTGGGCATTCCGCCCTTCTCAAGGACCTGGGCGACCTCACTCAACACATACTTGCGGTTCGCCTCGAACTGCTTGGCGTAGCGCCCAGTGACCTTCGTGGCGTCTACCTCGATACGCGCTAGCTTCTTCAAGTCCTCGCCCGAGGTAGCCCAGTGGGGGATAGCTCCCCCTGCCTTCGCCCGGTCGAATAGCCGCTTTGACTCGTCGGTGACGCCGGTAAAGAACCGGGGGATCTCGCCTCTTAGCGCCCTACCAACCACCCGCCCACCAACCTCGCCTACGGCTCCTCCAATCGCCTGCTCTTTCATCTGGCCTTTCTCTTGCTCCCACGTCTTGGATCGAGTTCCAGCGACTTCCTTGACGCCCTCTCTAGCTTCATAGCCTGCTACTGCGCCAGCCGCCGACCCGATGATGCCGCCGATCAAGGACCCCGGCCATCCGCCCGCTCGGCCAGCCGCTGCCCCTGCTTCGCTACCCAAGATCGACCCAGCGATCACTGGGCTATCCGCAACCGCGCCTGACAAGAACCCCATGTTCTCCTTCTGAACCTCGATTTTCTTGCCCTCTTTCATCACGAACATGCGAGGGGTGTTACCGTCTCCCCATTCGAGCGACACACTACCCTTGCCGTAGCGCTTCTCTAGAAAGAGCTTGGTCTCGTTGGTCGTGTCGTGGGCCTGGATACCGGCTCTATCAGCGAAGCTCAAGCCCTCGTTGACCTCACCCTCTCCGTAGGCTGCGCTTGCGCCATGGCCTGAGGAAGGGGAGACCTTGTAGCCTTGCGGAGGATCAGGGTCAGGCCCCGCTCCAACTACCTTGAAGCCAGGCGGTGGCGGAGGGCTAGCGTCCGTCATAAGGAACCCACTTACCATCGATCAGAGCCATCTTATCGCCAGCATCATTAACCGCTATCTTCTCGGGCGTCTTCGCCCCAGTCAAAGTCTCCCGTAGCTTCCTCAACGATTCCCGGCTACTATCCTTGGTATCGAACGTCTTGCGACCTCTCGCAATCGTCTCAATCTCCTCCTGCTTGAGCTTGGAGAAGTACCCACCTTTATAGATGGGCTTCTGCACTAACCCTTGAAGCGTAGCCAAGTCAGACTCGAACTGGTGGGATATCTGTGCAGTATGTCTACCCAGCTTCGGGCCGACAAACTCTTCGACCTGCCGCACCTTGCCTAGACCGCCGGTTACTTCAATGCCCGCAGCGTCTGCTTGGTCAAGGGTAGTGAGTAGCCGGTCGATCAAGTTAACCGCAGTCTCTACTTCAGCAGGAGCCTTCTTTGGGGCTGCAAGGTTTCTAAGATCCCCTCGCTCTTTCGCCTCCTTGTAAGCCTTATCAGAGGCAGCAGAGCGGCTCAAGCCTTGCTTACGATATTGAGCCGTCGATTCGGCAATCTTCTCAGCCACTGTAGCAGCGGCGGCTTTAGGAATCTTACCGCCTAGATCTGGGTCAGACTGAATACGATTGGTAGCGTCTGCTATGTCATCCTTTGAAGGGTTGAGATCATTTGCCCCGGCCTTGTCTCGATGATTCATTCGGTCCTTAATGTCTTTAGCTTCTAAAGGCATAAGGACACCGACTCTGTAATTGCGCTCTCTAGTCAAAGCCTCTTCAGCGGCTTTAGCCGCTTGAGATTGTTCGGTCAACGCCTTATCCTTCGCAGTCTGAATCCCCGACTGGAGCGCCTTCTTAAGCTCTGGCGTCCAGTGCTTCATTAGCTCGAAGATCTTCTGGATGTTGGGGTTCTTAGCTTCCTCTGGATAGAAGCTCTGGAACATCATCACCGCTTGGTCAGCCCCCTTTTGATCCTCCGCGCCGCCGAGGAGTTCCGAGGCGTGTTGGAGTTGCTGTAGCTGCACATCATTCGTGCGCTTCATAATGTTTTCATGCTGTTGAAGCATGAGGGTGGATCGCTCTAGAGTCTTGCCCCCTTCCTCGTACATTCCAGCCGCAACCTGCGCGTGACCGACTTGCTGCAAGTAGCCCGACTCCTGCACCAACCGCTCCGTGGGGTCCTGGCTACCCTTGGCGTTAATCCCGTTCATTACCTCCATCATCTTCTTCTGCTGATCTAGTAGCAGTTTGGACCTTTGAACAACGAGGTCCTTGTCCTTGATATCAAGCTGCGTCTCCTGCATCTTGAGGGGGAACATCTGCTGGCGCTGGGAATACTCCTGCCCAGCGATAGCCCCTTCGACAAAGCCGCCGAGATCAGCCATGGGCTGGCGCTCCCCAGCTAGTGAAGTCGTTAGACGGTGGAGGCGCCATATACTGTCCTGATGGCGTTATCGGGTCTAGACCATAATTGGGATCGCCGCCCGAAGGCTGATTGAACATCCCGCTACGTCCTGCAAAGGTCATACCCGCAAGCAATTGCTGTAGCGACTGGTTAGACGCCGACTGCGCCCCCGAGGCTACATTAAGGCTCTGCGTGGGGTTGACGGGGGATGTTAGCCCTGCGAACTGGCCCAGTAGCTGGGCTTGGGTCTGGTAAACGTTCGTGGCATAGTCCTGACCGTACTTGGTCAGGGCAATCGCCTCGTTGCCAGAGCCCAAGAACCCGCTTCCCGCCATCTGCCTAGCCACAGCTTGTTCGCCCTGCTGCTGGTTGAACTTGTAGCCAGGGAGGCTAGTGACCGAGCTTGGATCAGAGATCAGCTTCTGTAGCATCTGGGCGTACTGTTGCTGTTCGCCAAACACCGTTGCGGATTGACTCTGAGCCTGATGCGAGATTCCGTGTTGCTGGGACATCTGATAGGCGCTCATGCCTAGCCCAACAACCCCTACTACTCCGGCTGTTACGGCTCCACTCATGCGGCTAACCTCCTATCGTATAGAACACGATAGTCAATGGTGATCTCGTCGCCAGCGAGAATGCGAGAAGTAGCTACCAAGTCCATGTGATCCCGCTCGCCCACGAACTTAGCGTTGGGTACGAAGGAATGATTGGTGTAGCGACCGGCGGGAGTGCGTTTGAAGGCGCGCATCGCAGGAGCGATGAACTCTCCGGGGTAGAAGCCTTTAGAAGCTATAACCCCTTTACCGCTAATCGGAGACTCTTTAATCTCCACTCCGTAGTCTTTATCGAACTCGATTACATCGCTATCGTTCTCAAAGAAAGGTCGAACCTTTTCCTCGTCAACCCCCCGCTCGATGAACATCTGGCGGTAATGAAGTTGCTGGCCTAGTTTCAAGACCTCCTCCGCACTCTCGAAGATGTCGGCGGTCATCCCTGCTACGTCACGGCACTCCGCCACGTTCGGGTGGATCGTCCGGGCCAGGACATCCGTGATGGTGTAGACGACCATATGGTAGCCAGGGGTGGTGTTGACCTGGAGCGGTGCGTCAAGCCTGACCTTGCCATTGGGGCTAATCAGGATCAGCGACCCGCTGACTAACTGACAAGTGTGGCCGTAGAAGTGCCCTCGACCTACGAACAGTGTCCCTGCTGGTATCCGCATCTCCCTGATATAGACCCCCGGAGCAAAAATATGCTCGACGGGCGTCTCGTTCTGAGGCATTAGGGATACCTGATAGGCCACATAGGCAACCTTCTCCTTCCACGTTAGAACTTCCGGTACCTTATCCCACTGTTCAACATCCATTATGATGCCGCCGTTTGGGCCACTACGACCCCGTTTTGAAAGGTGATAGAACCGTTAGAGCCGCCCGAGGTTAGCTTAGCGGTGGCGATTGTGCCGGTAAAGCCTTTACCTAGAAGGATGTTAATCCGGTTGAACCAACCAAACCAACCTAAGGTAAACACCCCAGCGTGGCCTTCGACCGGCGGCTGCGCTCTTGGCGGGATTGTGCTGGTCTGACTCATAGCGAACCGATGTCCAGTTGCATCCCCGCTGTCTTGATCCTAAACCGGGTGTTGCATCGATGCCGCAGATGGTACGCCCGCTTCGTGAAGGTGCCCTCTTGGTCAATGAATGGCTTGTTGTCGTTGAGATCCACTGTACGGAAGTTCGACCAATCCTTATAGTCGTTATCCGAATACCTCGCCTGCATTTGACTACCCGGCGTTTGATCGCTGGTGAAGTATAGCGCGTTAAGCACCTTGCGGCGGTCTGTTCCTGCAGTAAAGTTCGGGGTATAGATATCGACCGGGAACAAGACCCCCATGTCGTTCGGGAACACCGTGTCGGCGTCGATCAGATAGATGCTTCCGGGGAGCGAAGTCCCAGGGAGAGCCTGAGCTATATGGAGACCCTTGCTCGTCGGCGTCGGCGCGATGTAGGAGCAATTCGACATCGGCCAGTAGTTGCCGTTGGCGTCGGTCCATTGATACCACAGCTTCTGATCGATGTCATAGACCAGGGTGAAGTTCAGCGACGTATGGGTGATCCCATAGAAGCGATGGCCCTGGTGCTTGAACGAGAAGCTATAGAGAGTGTTATCGTTGACCGTGGGGAACCCAATTCGATGGGGACCGCCAGGTAGAATGTTGATCTGCAGGTTGTCTAGCATCCTGTCAATCGATGGAGTCGATATGATCTTAGGCGCCAAGTTCTCCATCATAATGACCTGAGGGGAGATCGTCTGATTAGATGAGATCCAAAACAGAATCTCATCGATCTTCTGGATCGAGTTGGCATGGAGACAGCCGTAGGGGATCTGAGCCTCTGGAACCTGACCGAGCGGTGACCCCGTTGGGTTAAAGGCGTCGTAGAAGATCTGGGTCGTCCATTGCTTGAAGGCCACCACGAAGGTTAGCTGGGTGAACAGGGCTACGCCAAGGTCGCCCTTGGACGAAGCGAAGATCAAGCTTAGTGGGTCCCAGACCGAGGCGTCGTTGAACCCTAAAGTACCATGAATACCTCCACTGAAATCCATCACATAAAGCGTGCCGTCTAGATAAGCCCAACCAGGGCAAGTGAAGTCAGGGAAGTTCGGATCGGTGATCTGGGTTAGCGTCTGCGCTGTGGGATCTAGAATCGCCGCCCCGCTGGTGTTCTTAATCACCACCGTTTGGGTCGGGCTGCTATTGATCGTTTCAAAGAAGAACTGCGGGGTAAGCACGGTCGGAGGGACGAAGTTAACAACGGTCCCCACAAAGGAACTGTTAATATAGACATCCTGGCCTACCACCGAGATCACTTGGTTGTTGGACGAATAGTAGTAGACTCCGCCAGCCTGCCCGTTGGGCAAGGTGAACTGAGGCGTCGGGCTAATCCCCACCCGCTTGTTGACCCAGTACTCATTCTCTGAATCTTTCTCTGCGAAGGCGTTGACTAACCGGGCATCCTTGGTTATAGGGATATCAGAGCTTCGAGTGTAGAATTGCTGCACCAACGGCCAGCGTTGGGGCATTGCGACGGTTTGAGCTGGCATTATCTAAACCGTCCCTGGTACATCTGGCTACGGGAGTCGGGGGTGAAGGTGGTTGAGGCGTCCTCAACGTCCCAGTCCTCCAAGACCTCTAGGTGATACTCTGCCATCTGCGTACAGCGGGTCACAATCGCTTCAGGCTGTCCGGTACAGATTTGCTTGGCTAGTTCCCACATCAGCGCCAGGAACCACTCCACCGGGAAGTTCATGGTGTCAATCAGCGTAACCGTTCCAGTCACCTGCTGAGTGATGATAAGGTGGACAATCCCTGTCGCCGCTTGTGTGTCCGGGGTGAGCCATAAGTTCACGTTTAGCGTCAACTGTTGCTTATCCACAAAGAAGGATGTAATGGTTCCCTTCTGTGTCGTAGTACTTAACGAGTCCCATTCGCTGCGCCCAATCTGAATCAACGGGCGCCGGTTGGCGTTGATATCGGTATAATACCCCTCGAATCCACGTATAGGTTTGGTCATTGGCACATTGCCAGTTGGTCCAAGCGTATACAGGCTTTGCCCAGCAATTGGAGTAATTGATAGATCCTGATTTAGCCATAGCTTCAATCCTGGTTTGACTTGAAGGAAGTTAAAGATGTAGGTGAGGGTGTTCATGTCCTCCGCGAGGGTGTCGGAGTCGGGGGTCTTGCCCCGGCCAAGGAACCCCGCTTCCTTCCGCGCCCGAGAGATAATCTGGAACGGGGTGCCAAAGGTTGCTGGTGTCATCGGTCAAAGTCCATTAGGAGTAGAAACGCCTTGGCTGATTCTGTGTTGAACCCTGTCGCCCATATCTTCCCGTCCCAGCCCTCCGGGCTCTTAAGCCCCATCTCCAGCTTAAACGCCCCCCGGCTCTCCAATGGTAGGATAAGTTGCTTTCCTTCCTTATCCCACCAAAGGTAGAGCCCCGCTTTTTCTTGAATCAAGAAAAGGAAACTAGTTATCTTTAAAGGCTTGTGCATCAGAGTTACTAACTCGAACGGATCGTGTTGCCTTGGAATGAATCCACTAATCTCGACCGATACGTTGCGCGCGCCCGCAGCGGTCTCTTTTACCTTAAAGTCCATTATCTTTCCTTCTGAACACAGTGGAAGTCCACCGTCATTGTCTTGATCGCCGCTGTGGCAGCGTTGCTGACCCCGAGGATCGGGCTCATGTTGGCGGTGCTGAGGGGCGTGGGGGTGACTGACTGTTGGAGAGCCGCCACTGCTCCATTCGCCGGTAGAATCGAAACACCTGCAGTGTTCGCCGGTCCGGTTCCTGACTGAGGCAGATAGCCTACCAACTGACTCCCTACATAGACATAGATGTTCTGTTGCCTGTCAATGGAGAACCCTAGATCGATGAAGGTTGCGTTGACTAGAGTGTAAGCCGTCGAAGGGATCGTTACCGTAGCCGCCACCGCTGAACCTGTCGGAGAGTTACCCGAAGATGCCGCGATATTGAAGGTCAACACCGTGCTTGAAGCTGCCTTAGCAAACCAGATACCATCAAGGATCGCCGTGAACGGAGTCACGTCAGCAGCACTGAGACCCGCTACAAACGTCGAAAGCGTCACATCCGACAACTGCAATCGAGTCAGATAGAACATCTTCTTAACGCTGGTGGAGGACCCAGGCGGGGTTGCCCCTGTGGTTGGCAGAGTGAAGCTAGGCTGAGGAAGCTGAATGGACGCGAAGGTTCCCGCGCCCGCCAGAGTACTCAACAGAGCGAACCCACCATCACCCGCTGTATGCGCCGCCGAGCCAGTACCTGAGAGGGTATAGAGACCCGTAGCACTCAAAAGGTTATCGAAGTCATCTTGGAATTGGTGATAGAAAAACGGGTTTCCAAACCCGCTAGTCGCGAGAGGTTGATAAGGGGCATCCGTCGAAGACCCGGCTGATAGTCGAGTTGGCGGAGGGCTTGGGGATTGCGCTGGCATTGAATACTCCTTGGATTAAGGGGGCACTAAGGCCCCCCATCCGATTACGGACCGTTAGAACCGAGGATCGCCCGTGGGTCAGTGTTACCCAGCGACAATCTCATATACCAAGCTGCCTTGGCGTTCTTCGTATCGAAGTCATTATCCTGATCGAACTCTGGCTTCTCTCTCCAGAAAAGCTGCATCCCATGCAGGCAGTTGGTTCGGACGAACCATGCATGCGGGTTGGTCAAGTAATGATTCAGCTTCACGCCTTGCGGGAAGGCGTTGGTTGCCTTGATGACGTTGATGTCATTGTTGGCTGTACCGGGCTGCAAAACCGACTTGAGCAGTCGGTTGGCGTTAAACCACTCCTGACGAGGCGTGATAAGCGACTCAGGGAGAATGCTAATGAACAACGCTCGGTCAGTCTGTAGGCCCATTGCCTGAATGCAAATGTCTTCAAGACTCGCCTCCATCATGTCTGACGCCGGGGTCAGGGCATTCGAGTACGTGCCGCCGGTAGTGTTGACGTGAGTGGCCGAGCATAGAGTCTGCCCGTCCGCATTCAAGAACACCGCGCCGGTAAACGCATCGTTATAAACCGCCGCCGCAAGGTTCTCAATCGTCTGAACAGACGAGAAAGAGTTGGCGTGTGCCCGGTTCATCGATATCTTTTCGTACTGATTGTCTTTGATCTCTTCGTGGGTCACGATATAGCCTAGTGAGTAGGCGATATGCGTATACGTGGAGATTGGACCCTGGATCTCTGAGTCATAGGTAACTGAGCCGCCCTCAGGCTTCACGTTACCCAGCCCAAACCCAGTGACCTGAACGTCCTGTTCATAGGCCATCGAAGAGGGCATCTCATCGAATAGGTCTGGGTACTCCATTGCATGTTCGTTATAGACCTGGCCCCAGAAGGCATGGACCCCAGGCCATAGAGCCTTAGGGTGGGCACCAGTTGAAATTACGCCGCCGATTGCCATTTGATGCTCCTTACAGCGACACTATGCCAGTGCGGTAGCTGTGGTTATTGATTAACACCCACCACTTCTGACCGCCGCCGCCTGTAGCAGGCACGGTGACAAAATGGTTATCAGGCCGCTGCGCCAACGAGATTATCTTGAGATTCAACGTTGCCGTAGTGGTCGGGGCCGCTGTATCGGTCATCACGGTCTGGGACACATACACCCCAGGGTTAGCAGCGGTTGAGGCTGCGCCCAGAAGGATGTTAGCGTTTCGACCGATGACCACTGCCGTCAAGTTCGTGCCTGCGCCGCCCTCTTGAATCTCGAATATGATATTCGGGTCATCAAGCACGTAAGCGTAGTAAGGAACTGTCTTCGTCAAAGGCGCGTAGGTCTTGGACAGATCATTCGGGTTGATGTAGGGACCGCCCGTTGGGTTAGTACCTACCGCCTGAATAACTCCAACCGCCGCCGCGCCTGCTGCGGTTAGGCTGATCAGCGGCAACCCAGTGTTGGTATCGCCGCCCGCGCCACCCGCAACCAACGACACCAAATCCCCAGGGAAATAGTTGTTCGTCGTGTCCGAGGTAGGAATCGCGTACATTCTGCCCTTACCAGTCCAGTCCGAGCCGCTCAAGGTAGCAACCGGAGATAGACCAGAGGGCTTGTTTGGATTAGTAAAAGCCATTAGGTTCTCCTAAGTAAGGTTATCGAGCCAATTTTGCCTTGCGAGTCGGACGATTAAACAGTGCCGTCCTTACGTATTCTAGCGTGCCTTTTTCTCTAGCTGTCCCATCAGGGGCAAAGATCGTCTCACCTTTAAAGATAGAACCGAGAATGCCTGCGTTCTTAGCATCAATTTCCGCTCTGTCTTCGTCCCGCCATTCCTGGCGGAGCTTCATCAAGTAAGCTCGCTCTGGACCGTTTCCGGCAGTGCCAGAGAGCGACCCAACCATCGAGACCCGAGTTCCGAGGTCGGTGTTACCCGAGATTGACTTATCGTTAGCCAGCCCGGTTTGTACCAGACGTGCCTCCGATTGGTCAACAAACTCATAGCCACCCTGCATCATCGCCGGGATATTTGACTCCAGTGCCCAATAAAGGTACCAACCATCAATAGCGGGCACTTCCATCTTCCGGGTCGCTGTGGACATCGGGATACGCTTGCGGCGACCCGCAAGGATATCGGCAATGTGGTCAGGGACCTTGGGATTAGCGACAGCCGCCGCATCAGGTTTCTGTTCTGGGGGTGAATTAACCATTGGGGTTCTTCCTAAAGTATTCTTCCGCATAGTGTTTACGATACGCCGTTAGGTCGGGGAACTGGCCCTTTTTCTTACCTACCAGTCGATCCTCGAACCGCTTAGATGCTTCCCTTACGTCGACGGGAAGGTCGTTAAAGTTCTTCTCGCCCTCGTGCTCCCTCTCCATCCGATCTCCTCCGCCTTTTCCGCCTTCCACTCTTGATTGCTGCCTTTTCTCTTCCATTCCAAATCTTACCTTGGTTGCCTCTGCAATCTTCGCAAACCGCGCCGCATGAGAAAGATTATCAAGCTCACCGGCTGCGGCAAGCTTCTTACTGATCTCAATCGAAGCCGCCCGCATCACATCATCGTCGTTCCACCAAGGGTTGTCCTTGATGAACTCCTTCCACTCAGGAAGCTGAGTGATGTCGGGTTGCGGAGTCGGAGCCTTAACCTCTGGCTTCTTCTCTGGCTCCTTCAACGACTCCTTTGCCTCCGTTAGCTTAGACCTCAGGCTCTCTTCCTTCTCGATATCACCGTCCTCGCGGGCTTGCTTGATACCCTGAACGAGGTCCTCTTGAAGGTCCGCCACCCTTTCTTTGTTGATGGCAGTACGGAACTCTTTGAGAGCGTCGATAGTCTCGGAGGCTTCCTTGAGTGTGTTCTCCAAGGTGGAGACCTTCCCCCGGACCTCCGTTAGCTCACCTTCGAGGCGCCGCCGGTCAGCCTGTAGGAAAGGAATGAATTCCTCCCCCCGCTGCACATACTTCTCGGCGTCGATCCAGTGCTCCTTCTTGCCCCGAAACTCAGCTTCAGGGAGCCACCCCATCTTCCTCGCCTTAACTTCAACCTCTTCAGTACTCATTTGTCTACTCCGCAGAACACGTCTTCTGCATTAACTAACCTATAGAATTCACCGTCTTTGCCTGTGGTGATGTGACCGCACCATTTAGAGACCAGAACATGGTCGCCGGGGTAGGCTCGCGGCTGTCTCTCTTCCTTCCAAGCCTCCGGGCCTACCTCAATAACCACCGCGTTGACCTCTACCATCATAGCCCGCTCGCGGGCTGTGTCAGGGATCTTGATAATAGTGCTAGTCAATTCAGTCTCAATCGGCTTTACCAGAACCGCCCTTCCCAGAGGATGGCGGCCTGATGTATTCTTCATCATCGAAACTTTGGGTAAACTGCTCATAATCTTGCTCGATTAACCTCGTTAGTTGTCTAGATTCGCCTAATGCCTGTGCGTTCGCTACTGCGCATTCTTGAGGATCTTCACGCTGGAACTGCCCCGCCGCCCATTGCTCCATTAAGTCCTTGCGCCATTCCACCAGCATCTGGTGATACATCTGACTCACCGGATGGGCCTTCCAGTCTAGGTACATCTCCTCCGTTGGAATTACCTTTATCTCCATCTTTAGCTCCGCTTGTGATTGCCTTGATTCGATCACTTATCTGCCCGTGGTAGGTCTCGAAGGCTTTGATAGCGACCTCAAAAGCTTTCAACTGCGTTGAAGCCCGGTCAGAGCCGATCTCGGCGATGAGCTTAGCCGCCTGGGCTTTGAGTAGCTCAATCTCTGCCTGGACCTTCGGGACTTCCATCAGTAGCTCGTTAGCCCACTTGACCTTCTCAGCCTCGATCTGCGCTTGCTTGCCTTGCAGCTTGACCTGTTCGACCATCATCTTCGGGTTCGGAAGCGGCTTGGCCTTCTCCTCGCCTAGATAGAGCCGATCCACGTTCTCTACCTTCATAGCCTTGAGCCATCGCCGGTTGGCTTCTTCTCGATCATAACCCGGAGAAGTGTGCGCCCTTTGCCAAACCGCTTCGGCTTGGAATATTTGCATCGTGGTTGACGTGATGTTCGGGTCGGCGACTGGGGCGATTTGATCAACATTACCGGTATAGTCCTCCCGTCGAATGAAGTCGTTCTCAGCGCCGAAGGTCTTGTGGCTCAACAGGAACTGTTTGTTGAGCTTATAGAGCTTCTTAAACTCCTCCCGCATCGACCTCCAGACCCGCTTGAAGATCATAGAGTAGACCTTCATACCTTGCTCGGTCATGGACCGGGAGGTTTCGGCGGGTGTGTTCTGCCCAGGGCTTTCGCCGACCATGGTTTCGGTGGTACCGGCGAGACGGTCGGCGTAGGTAATCAATAGCTCGATCAACTGCAGGGTGACCGCTAAGGGTTGTCTTTCGGGAAACGGAACGAGGTTCTTCCGTAGGTCATCACCTGTTGAATCGACACGCTTCCATTCCCAGGGGGCCATGGAATAGACTCCACCTCGTATTTTGGACCCTCTACCAAGGAAACCGCCGATGGAATTTTGGAACGTTCCAGAATCCAGAAGCTGATTGATTGCCGTAGATACCGCTTCGTTGATAGGCCCGAGAAAGGCTCCGAATCCCAAGTCATAAATACCTCCATCCGGGGATGGAATAAACGAATACTTGGTGAAGTACTCTTCAGGGGTTATCCGCCGAATCGCGTTTCGGGATCGCTCCACCCCACCCTCATCAAACCGGGCGACAAGACGTACCACACTCTGGGATGATTCTTCGATGGTGACCGTATATGGCTCCGCGTAGCCGTCGCCGTCGAGGTCAAAGAACCTGTGCTGTTCCAGCATAGTGAAAGCACTATCATCGTCGCGAAGCGGAGGCGGCGTGGAACCCTTGCGGACATCGGCCTGTGATCGTTCAACTCCTGCGTTAGTCTGAGTTGCAGGAGTCTGAAACCATCCATCATCCCTAATGTTGGCATAAACGCCTTCCTCTATCCTTTCCCAGATATCGTTCCGGTACATGGGGATAATGTGGGTCTTTCTAGCTGCACCGGCAGTGGATTTAGCCCAATAGTCCAGTACCAAGTCCCTAGACATGACCAATTCACTAACGTTGTGGCCGAGGCTTCCGCTGAAATAGGTTTTGACGAAGGCGGAACCCACGACAGCGAGGTTGATAAGAAGACGATCATGCTGTTCCTCCCAACTCTCGTCCTCTTCGAGGACCTGCCAACTCATATGGCGCTGAATACGCTCCGCCCGCTTCATCACTTCGCCTTTCGGGTCGGCGCCAATCACCCGGTAGCGAACCACGTCGGTCCCCTGGATAATCGCGGGATAGGACCGGGCGCTAAATTGGAGCGCGGCGATGGTGATGAGGGGAAAGATCACATTCGCCGCCCCTTGCCAGGGGAAATTCTTGTCCTTGGCGATCTGCATAGCGAGATCCATCGCCGCCGACATCCGACGTTCCCAGGGAGTCCGCGATTGCTTGTCGGCCAGATAGCCATTGTAGGTCTGCTTGCCGAGAATTCCAAGATCTTCCTTGCTAAACCGGTCGCAAAGGTTTGGCGCCATGATCAAATCACGGTTGATGACTAGCTTTTTAGACAGAGTGAGCATTTAATAGCCTGTAGTCGAGTTACGCCCAGAGTTCTGTCGATAAATAGCCCCTTGGCGGGCCATTTCTAGGTCACCTTCATCGATTGCGTCCTCGTCATCGACCTCAGGAGCCTTGTCAATGCCCAAAAAGAGCGTCGCGGTGGAGTCGAATTGGTCATCGAGGGTCGCTTCGGAGTCCCCAGTGAACTTCATTACCTCCTCATGGTAGCCAGCATACCACTCCGCGCCCTTGTTGAACCTGATTGCTCCTGCCCGATGGCGCTTTTGGAAGGTCCGGCCCCGAGTTTTCTTGTCTGTGATCGGCGTGAGGACCTGAAAAGAGATGAACTTGTCCCTAGCGAACATCTCTTTCACGAGCATAGGCTCAATCGCCTTCCATATTTGACCACCCTCCACATAAAACACATCGATATTCCAGCGTTGTTGTACGCTGAATAGCTCCTCAACAATCTCCAGAGAATCCCAACGCCCGACTCGTTGGTCAATGATATTAGTGAAATTACCGAGATCCTTGCCACCGATGGTGATGGATGACCGATTCGCAGAATCCTTTTTGGAGATTGCAAAGTCCACCCCCGCGTAGAAGGTCATGAACTGCTCAAAGTGCTCCGGCTTCATCGGAAGGAAGTCTTGCTCGCGCAGGTAAGACTCAGCGTTGTCCCGAGGATCGTTGAGATACTCTTGGGAGTAGCCCGCAGCGTCGCCTTCATCGACCATCTCTTTCTGCTTAGCCCGAAGACGAGCTTCTGGGAACTTCTCAGGCCAGAGAAGGTCCTCGAACTCCGTGAAGGACTTGTGGGCCTTGTAGAGGCGCGAGTGCCAGGCGTTGTTCTTCATCAATCGACTGAGGAGAGAGTCCTCATGGAGAATGGTTCCATGAATACGAATAAGACCTCCGTCCCTGAGGGCCTGCTTACAGGCTCTAAAGAACCACTGGCGGAACTTCTTCCTTCTATCGACATTGACCACCTGTTCATCATCTTCAAGATCGTCGCCGATAATGAGACCAGGGCGGCATCCGTTCCACTTCCTGCCTCTAATCTTCTGTTCCGCGCCTCTAGCAATGATTCTAAACTGATGACCATCGACGCACTCCACGATGATATCGGTTTTCTGGTCAACCAAAAAGCCCTTAATCTTGAAGTCTCTGATGAGATCGTCGTTCTCTCTAAGCTCATTAGCGATGTCGTTGAGATGCTCGATAGCCATCTCTTCGCTCGCCCCGACGATAATCACGTAGGTTTGGGCCCTAAAGAGCACATTGGCGAGGGTGTAGTCGTGGGTCAAGGCTGTGGACTTGGCATGGTTACGAGGAGCGGCAATCGCACAGGCTTCCCAGGGGGAGCAATAAAGCGCCCAGCATTCCCGATGGAACTCTGGGGTGGGACGGGGAGTATCGTAGCGAGGGCTCAGGTAGACCCCTGAGAGTGACTCAACCAAGTCTGAGGTAAGCTGAATCATGCGAGGTCAGGGACAACCGCTAGGAAGCCAGGAAGTTCGATGGTCTGACCAAGGCTGGTGGTCGCCTTGGCGAGGATCTCGTAGATGGTGCCAAGGACACCCCCCGTGACCAACTGGCTCACGATGGTACCGGATATCAAAGAGGCCCCGCTGATGACCGCCGAGGGGCTCGGGTCGTTGCCAGTGTAGACCGTGCAAGTGCAGACCGCCGACACGATGGTTTCCCCAGCGCCTAGCTTCGAGATGAAGTCTATGGCTAGGAAGACTGTCTCGCCAAGTTTCTTTGCTGGTAGTATCACACGATCACCATATAGGCCAGGGGGCGAGGTAAGAGTCGGCGGCGGAGGCGGAGTTGTGAAGGTGCTAGGCGTCCAGACCTTCGTTCCGTTAACCGTTAGATCGACCTGCCCAGCAACGAAGGGGTTGGGGACGATGGTCCGACCGACAACAATAGGCCGGGGGACTGCAGGGTAGAACCGACTCTGTTGAGTCAAGTCAGCTAGCTGAGGAGCACTGATAATGGGGCGGATGAACGCCCCTGGAATCGGCGGTGCCTTGAGCGGCTTAGTAAGTACCGACTGCTGCGTCGGGTCGAACGCCTGTGGAGGCACAGGAACGTTCATAGTGATTGTGGGGCCTTGGATACCTGGAGACGACCGTCGAATCTGACTCTGAATCGTTAGATCGACTTGCGGCTCGCCCACGAAGTAAGACTTCAACAGCAATGGCTGAGGGACCGTCCCCACCACACTCTTAAACGTGTTTGGCCGTAGCTGGAAGTACTCTGTCGGATCGGGGCCTGCGCCAATCCAAGTGATCAACAAGCCAGGGAACGTTACCGATGGCTCATAGAACTGACTTTGAACCGTTGGGTCGAAAGCCTGTTGAGGCACAAAGATAAACGGACTGACCGGCGATATGACGATAGTCTGCTGTGGTGTCGCCGACCTCGTTATAACCGCCGGCAAGGTTGGATCGAACGTCTGTTGAGGCACGAACATGTGCTGAACAACAGGCGATAGCCCACCTTGAACCTGCGATTCCCAAACCTGACTTTGAAGCGTTAAATCATACTGTGGTCCAACATTGATGAACTTGCCAAGACTATTGACGAGAGGCGGCGGGGTGATTATAGACTTGTAGATGTTAGTCTTAACCGACTCTGCGTTATAGATCGCCTCTGAATGAATACCAAACTGATAGGACGAACTAACCGCCTGCCCCGTGGGCTGAATCCCTGTAGGGGGCATCGCAAGCGCAAGCAGTGCTGCTACATGCGATGCCCCAGGACCATGGCCCACAACGGCTGGCATTTCAGTTTACCGACCCAAAGGCACAAGACTGCGGGGTTACTGAACCAGCAACGGATAGCGTCCATCCAAGGAAGAACCCCTGGGTAGTACTAGTGTCGATGGTTGCGGAGGTCCCGCCAAAGGGAACAGCGAAGGAGCTACCAGCAGTAGCCGCCACACCGCCCCCATAGAAGCACCCATGAGCCATGGCGGTCGATGAGGTAGCGACACCGTTGTTGACGGTTCGCATGACGATAAACCCATCGATATACCAAGGCTCGTTGGTGAGGCTGACTGGAACGGTTTGAGCCACCGACGCCCCGAAGGTAACACCGCCCGTGGTGGTTCCCCATCGAGGCGTCAGAGTCAAGGTTCCAGAAGCGCCAGTAGAGTAGATCCCTCCCATCTTGAACCAGTACATCTTTCCGACCCTTGCGTCACTTGCTGGGACCTGAGTGAACGTAGCAACCGGAAAGAGTACTGTTTCAGTCGTCGCAACAATAGCACTCTGGTTCGCAAGGCAAGGGTCGCAATACGGTGCGTCAAGAAAGTATTGTCGCGACATGGGTTATTCTTCCCACTGTAGACCATAGGAGGTCAGGTTAGCGTCAGCGCCTGTTACGTTGCCACAACCCAACTGGTTGAAGGCTGTTCCCAGAGCGCCGCCGACAATAAACCATTCACCGCCGAGCGGCAACGTGATGGTCCCGCCGCCACCTTGAACGTTCCAGTTCTGCTTATACAGGTTAACGTCTGCAGTGGCCGTTCCCACGGTCGTGTAGGTGTTGACCGAAGCCAATGCAACAGCATTGGGGCTAGTCGGCACCACGCTCAACGCCGCTGGAGTCGCCGGGGTGTTACCGATTCTTGCCCATCGAGTGATATAGCCAACGAGCGAAGTACCGTCGCCGCCCCAGTCAAACATCTTGACCTTGGCTAGCTGACCGACCGTCAGAGTGGTGAGCACCCAACTGTTGATAGTCGTGGTGTTCGCCGTTGGAGTAAAAGTTGCAGGGGTGTGTGCAGCAAACTGAGCCATGGAGGAATCCTCTTAAGTATGTGGAACCATTTTGAGATACTTATCTAGCTTAATAACAGCATCAATTGCCTGGTCAATCTGCTGAGTGAAAGGCACACAGCCTAAACGAGCAGTTTGAGCGACACAAGCGGGCTGGGAACAGAGGGGCTGGGAGCATTTAGAGCACCAACCCCCTTGGACCTTCGCCCATTCCTGCATCTTAATAACCGCGCGGCAATGGCCGCAGGTTTTAACGTCAGCTTCCTGACGAGTCTTTAAGTTCTTGTCGTTGACGAAATAACCCGCCCCCCGAATGTGAGGGGTACCTATGATAATCATCGTACGCGCTCCTCGTTCTGGTTATAGGGCTTAAGCCGAGGCTCCTGGGCCATGATCAAGGCGTCGTGGCGGATGACTAAGCTACGCTTAGCAGCAGCGATATCGCCTTTAGACAGCATCTCTAGCACGATAGCGATTAGCTCTAACTCTTCCTTATGCTGGCCGTATTCAAGGGTTTGAGTAGTGATAAACATAGGTTAGCCCATGATGAAGATGGTTCTGGGAATTGCTGCTGGAGGCACAACTATAGTAGGCTTGTACGTTGAAGCTGCCCAAGCGTTATGATAGGTAGCTCCGCCAGTAGCGTTGCAAGAATTGGACCCAGAAGCCGGTAAAGTATTCGAGAAGAAGAAAGTGCCAATAGCACTCTCAGTGAAGTCCTGAGTCCAGCCGTTGTTCTGAGTGAAGGTTCCTGTGGAGGTCGAACAGAAGTTAGTTAGACAGCCAAACTCGTTAGCGGCTGTCGTGTTAAAGGTAGCGTTTAAAGGGTTGGCACTAACTGCCCCAGTAGTGTTGACATCGAGAGCCCCAGTTGTTAGAGCGCCGATTAACTCATAGACACATCCTGAGATGCCAATACCAGCAGCTACACTATTGCCCACCGTGATCGTTATTACTTTAGCCCCATTAGTGACATTCAGAACGTGCGCTGTCCCACCCGTGCCGCCAGAGAAGACATCAAAGTTGTTCTGATCTGTAATATAGATATTGCTTTTGTCGTCTGTAATCGAAGTAAGAGAAGGAGTCCCCGTTGTAGAGCTAAAGCCAAACCCGACATGGATAATGCTTCCAACGCCTACGATGCTGCCTAACGTAATAACCAAGGAAGCCGAGGTGGAGGAACCACCGCTTCTAACATTACCAACTGGGGTCTGACCCTTAGTAACAGCCATTAGTGATGTACCGCCCCCAGATCCCAAGTCGGGGGCCAGAGAACATTAAGCGCATCAAACCGCACCGGGACGGTGGTACCGCCGATGTAGCCACCGCTTATAGTGGGCTTGAAGTCACTAATAAGGCTAAAGTTACCTGAGCCATTAGTGAAGCCTGGATTGGTAGCTGCATTAGCTGTGTTATGGTCTACAGTGTTACCAGAGCCAGTGTTGGTAACCGCCGTGCCAGTGCTAGTACCAGCATAGAGCATGATGTTCTGAATATGGCTGTTCTGGGCAGGGGCGCCCCACGAACCGCTGGTATCGTTCTGAACAGCAACAGTGCTACCCGCACCATGGCCAGTCGGGGAGTAGACAGAAATGTTGAAGTACTCTTGGCCGTTCGGTGGGAAGAGGGGTGCGCCCGTTTCACCCGTGGTGCAGGTTCCACTTGGAGCGCTACAGTTACCCGACAGCTGACACGCGCCCCGACTACCGACTTGCATAGCGTTTTGAACGTAGTTAGCACCAACGGTCTGTAGCTGAAAGGCAGAGTCTCGAACCGTGATGTTCTGACCGCTCACTTGAGCGCCTTTGCCACCGCTCGTAACGGGCGGGGAGTTTCCGATCACCCGCTCCACCACAACATTCTTAATATGCTCGTCCACCGAGCCATTTTGGGGAGCTACCTCAAAGGGACCACCAGAAGTGCCAAAGCTGTTATCGGAGATCCATACAAACTGCGTGGTCTGTCCAATCCACGGAGCGCAGGACTGATAGGTGTTACCTGAGTGGAACTTGAAGTTCGCTGCTTGGCTAATTGCGTTGTTAAAGGTGCTATTACTATAGACACTCTTACTGCCCGCGCTCACCCGGAAGGTTTCTACGTTACCCCCAGACCCGCCCGTTCCCTCGAAGTCAGAGCCTAAAACCGCTATATAGTCTGCTACGATATAATTAGGCGTTCCTCCACAGTTCAGAGCCCCAGAAGCGTTGACACAGTTATTCTCGCTAACGTTGAAATAGACTGCAATCTGGCCGCTGCCCACCTTACCATGCCAGTCAGAATCCACCACTCCAATCTGAGTGGCTTGCTGGAAGCTACCCGCGCCTGCTGTAGTGCCGTTGATCGTAGTGTTATAGAAGGTAATCTGGGTCTGCGGCACGGTGGTCGAGAGCACATTCATGTCCATTTGAATGCCGTTGCTAGCGATTCCAGCACCTGCAATGACGATATCCGAGAAGCGCCCATCAACCGCTGTATTCGCGACCTTGACGACTGGATTACCTCCAGAGGTACTCGTAAAAGTTGGTCGGCCTGTTTGCGTGTTTACACACGTACCATAGGCACCTACGCTCCACTTAGTACCTGAAATGGTGAAGTTACCGCCCGTGAAGTTATCCCCACACTTATAGAGAAGCCGCTTGTTGGACAGGCTAGCGTTGATAGCAGCGAAGGTTGAGGCCACGGTTTGAGTCGCGCCTGCAGGGCATCCGCTTCCAACCGTCGTGTTGAATAGACAGGTTGTTTGGGCTCCCGGCCACCCACTCGCCCCAGAAGGGTCAAACACGTGGACACTCATAGCGCATTTAACATCATTAACCCCGTCGTTGGAGTCAACGTTCACTGTGTAAAAAGTATCCCGGCCTTCCGTCACGAAGAGATGGGCAGCGTTGTTGCCAGTAGCAAAGGTGCGCTGATTGACGTTAGGGTTAGAGCCATAGCGCCACGTTGCGGTCCCAGAGCCTAGCCGGTCGCCAAAGTCCCACGAAGAGTTAACATCTTGGTAGGCGGTTGAGTTTACTAACACATTAGTTGATGCAACCCCTGAGTTGTCGAAGAAGACTAGCAAGGGGGATACGCCAGATAGTCTAGGGCTAGTCGGCGTAGTCGTGAGTGACCCCACTGTCTGTGGACACGGGTTATTAACCGCGTGGGCGGCACTAGCAAATAGCAATAGCCAGAGTAAGTGTTTCATATGTTTAAGGTGATCGTACCGGTGTTAGAAGTCACTGTGTCAGTCGCTTGGATCACAATAGAAATGGCCCCAGAAGTTGGGCTCGGCCAACTAAAGATCGTACGGGCGTTAGACTGATTGATGAACGAAGCTGTGATCGCTGGCGAGACAACCGACCAAGAAATAAGGTTCGTGCTATTGGTGACTGTAATACCCAGTTCATAGGGAAGGCCGACCCCAGCCGAAGGCGCAGGAAGCGGGAAGCCATCCTGATGAAGGACAAGGGTGCCTCCACTAGAAACCACTTGGAGGCTAAAGTTCTTCGATGCTGATTGACTTGCACTGTCAAGTACCTGTACTAAAACTGTATCGGTCTCTGCTACTCCGGGGGTACCGGTTAAGGCTCCAGTAGATGAATTGATTACCCAACCATTCGACCCTGTTTGTGAAAGGATTGACCAAACGTAAGGTAGAGTACCGCCAGAAGCCGCAATGGTCGTTGAGTACGCGCTTCCCTGAGTAGCGTTCGGCAACGGCGATGCCGTGGTGATCACGGGGGTGTTCGTGAATGGAATAATAAACTGCGCCTGAGACGTTATTCCCTGGGCGTCCATCACTTGAATAGTGAGTATGTCGCTCATCCATCGTACGTCACGGTGGCGAGATAGTTAGCGAATGTGGCAGTACGGCCAGCAGTTTCGACCAGCGCAATGGTTCTCTGGGCGTCGTTGGTCATCCAGAAGTTACACGGAGTCGCAGCGGGGTTAGCTGGAGTGGCTGCGTTAGATCCCGAGAAATTAGAGAGTACCGTGGGAGTTAGCTCACTAGACTGCATAGCAAGCCCATAAGCGCCTGCAACCGTACCGCCAAGGTTCCACCGTACCTCACGTAACACAGCGTTAACAGGTAGCTTCCGGCTCCAAGTACCCAAGTTTACTGGCGCTTGAGTATTAGAGCCAGTGAACTGCACTGTCTTTGGGTAGGTGATACCCGAGGTCGAGAACTGCCAGTTGAGAGTGGTCGGGAAGATCTCAGTGGGGTCGTTACCCCGGCAACTAATATCGAACTCAACAACTGGCGCACCACCTTTATTAGTGGCAAGTTCAATGAACGAACAGAAGCTCGCCGCGTTCGGGTACTGAAGGATATTACAGTTCTTGTAGGCGAAGTTCGACTGAAAATTAAAGGCGTTGGCTGCATAAGAGTACGCATGTTGACCAACAAAGCTACAATTCTGGAAGGTAGTGCAGGCACCTTGACCATTCCCAATCTCAATCAAAACGGTGTCGTTGGTCGATGGATAGGTAGTGGAATTAGTATCCTGAGTAACCATATCAAAGGCGACGTTGCCCGTGGGCCACTGAGAGTGAAGAAACAGGCAATTAGAGTTACCCATCTCCATACGGAGCTTGTCACAGGAGAAACTAGTTACGCCGCGAGAGTGAGTAAAGCCCAAAAGATTGAATATATAAGTTGGGGTCGTCGGTAGCCACCCGGACGCATCACCCGCCGTGATTCGCACACTACCGCCCCAATTTAAAGTGACCCAAGAGCCTGTACCTGGATTGAACTTGCAGTCATCAAACCAGAAATTTAGGAACTGATCACCGCCACTCCCTACACCCGGCGCGACAAAGAGCCAAGAACCTGCGATAGCCCCTGACAGGGTACACTGGGAGACCATCCACTCACTATTGTTATTGGTACCAGTGAGATTGAAGATGTTGTTCCAGTTACCACCCCATTGACAGCGATAGAAGTGGTAATCTTGGATATTGCCACCACCCCCCGTGCCCTCAACGGAGGCTAGAAAGTCTGCAGTGAGGTCATGGCCAACGAAAGAGATGTCTTGGAAGACGGTACCGATGAGCCATTGGTTAGTAAGGAATGGCGTCCCCGCTACAGAAGGCGTGTAGTCAATACGGGTCGCCTGGCTACCCATCCCTTGGCATTTGATGCCAGTGGTATTATGGTTGATCTGGGTCGGGAGGAGAAGCGGGCAGGCGTTGACCAGATAGAATGTACCGGGGCCAAGCCGATAGCCGGTGTTGACCCTAAAGGTGCCGTTATAGAGAACGGCAGAGTTAGCAGCCTTTGTGGCTGCTGCATTCATATTCGCAAGGTCGGTGATACCTGAGGTATCCCCAGAGGCCGGGATAAAGAGACCTAAAGCAAAGCCAATAGCAGCAGCGATAAGTGCATTTAACGGCGTCTGCTGGGTCGAACCTGGACCGCCTGCAGCTAATTGAAGAGGAACGGCTTCAGTGCCGCCTAAAGTGCCCGCCGAAGGAAGATGGATGAAGTCGGTTGTCATGTTGTTAGTTGAACCCCCGCATCCGTCACAATCGGCACTCCATCACCGGTCACAAGGAAGTCTGTGCCAGGGATGTTAGGCGTTCCCGTGATGACTCCCGTCGTTGAAACGAACCAAGTATCGGGGCCCGTGGCTGAAAGGAGCGAGAATACGTAAGGAAGTACGCCGCCCGAGGCTTGACCCGAGATATTCTGGCTATACGGAACCCCAAAGGTCGCCGGGGGTAAGGTTTCGCCCACCAACAGCAAGGAAGAGACGATAGTTAGGCTGAATATCTGTACCGGCCCTCTTCCACCGTGGACATCGGTCACCTGGATGCCTAAAGTATCGACTTCCGTGAAGACTGGGGTGCCTGAGATGACTCCCGAAAGCGATAAGGTTAGCCCAACGTCTAAAGAGCCTGAAATCAACGCAAAAGTGTACGGTGGAGTGCCGCCCCGAGGCACCAAGGTCACTGAATAAGGCTGTCCCTGAATCGCCGAAGGCAGCGGTGAGCCCGTCAGGATCGACGGGCCGTAGGGGACGGGGCGGCAGTAGAACTGTTGCATTAGGAGCGAGTTCCCATCCCCTGGATAACCGCCAAGCAACCCACACCACTCGTAAAGGTCGGAATGACCAACCTAATCGCCATACAAGGGTCCTTTTGGCTACCGGCTGTCCTGGCAGCTAAGGCTGCCAAAGTAGCGTGATTGACTACCCGAGCAGTTTTAGCGGTGGTAAAGGGGCCAGCGGTGGCTGACTGAGAGGTCGCTGAGGTCAAGGTATAGGTAGTCGCGCTAGGCACTGTAGCAACCGCGTACTCACCGTCCATCGTAGCGGTGGTGAGGTTGGGTTGAAGGTTGGAGCTTTCCAGCTTCACCCAATCACCCACCGAGAGCCCATGGCCGGGGGACACAAAGCCTGCAGGCCCGTAGCCTTGAACAAACGTTGGGCCGGTATCAGTCACCGTGATAACGGTGGTGGTTTGAGAGGCCGTTACGTAATGGCCGTCTTGAGTGATGTCGTCGTCGGTAAACTGAACCGTGCCGGTTAATGTGGCGCCCGAGCTAATCGAGAACACCAGTCCGACAGCGAAGGCGGTTTGAAGATAGTCAAGAGGAATCCAAGGGCCGAAAGAGTTAGCCGGGCCGGTCACATACTGATAAACGGGTCTCATAATGGGGTACCTGTAATAGTGCCAGAAGAGGAGACCTGCCAAGAATCTGGGCCGGTCGCTGAGAGTAACGAGAAGCTATAAGGAGGCCGACCGCCCGAAGCCTCACTCGCAATGGATTGCGAATAAGGAACTCCGTGGGTCGCTGGAGGAAGAGTCCCTCCCACAAGAACAAGCTTTTGCTTCCTCCCCCTGAACAAGTCAACAGGGGCGAGGAAGATAGGCAGAACCAGAAAGGTTCGACGGTTCATTAGTGCCAATGTGGGATCTTGCCAGGGTTACGATTGCCCGCCATCTGCTTATGAGCATTGACTGGATGACCGTCCGTAGGTTCATCCTGATGGGGGACATCCCGAGAGGTCTCCAAGCTAGCCCCATAGCGTCCACCGCCTGCGGGTGGAGGAGAGGGAAGGATCTTCCCTTGATGACGAGATAACTCATGGCCGTTGGACTTCTTAAACCGCAATGTCATAGAGCCTCCAGGGTAGCAACTTCACAACGTAGTACTTTGAATCGGCGGAAGCGCAGGAAGAAGGTCTTCGGGTGAAAATAACCACCCGCCGAGGTATTTCATGCGTTTTGGTTCTTTTTTAAGAGAAGAGAAGAGAAGATCGGCGCTTCGCGCCTCAGGAAGCATTGAAGGTCACCGCAATCGGGGCGGAATAGGTCATCGGAGGGCCTATCTCATCCGCTAGATCGCGGATCTGCCTGCTGATAAGCTCCAACCGGCCCTCAAGCTCCTCAACCTCATGGCGAAGGTGGAAGAGACCCCCGTGGATCTCCCCCAACACCCGCGACTGATGCGCCAGAACCCTCTCGATGACTTCTAGCTGCCGCTCAACGCTCATGTAGCGGCGAAGCTGGCGGAAACCGGGGCATTGAAGGTGCCTTCGGCCTTGGCGGCGACCGGGAAGGTCCCGGAGACCGGCGCACCAATGGCGGCGCCATTCACGTCCATCGCCGTAGCGACGAAGGTGGCATCGCCCGCAGCAAGAGTGGCTGGGAAGGCCCAGGGAGTCGGCGCTTCAAGACCAGTGAGAGCTACTGTTGGGCTCACTGTGCCTGCAGCGTCAGTGACTACCACGGCAATCGAGGCTTGGGCGGCGCTGCCTGCGGGCAGGGGCTGGCCGGGGTTCACTGTGAGGGTGACAACCCCAGCAACAAGTACGGTGGACATCGAGATTACTCCTCAGAATCGGGTTGAAGATCGAGAACTTTTGCCTTTTCTTTGTGTAGCAAGCGGGTCAGGTTCCCGGCGTGCTGTTCTAGATACAGATTGATGTTCACGGGGGCGGCGGGGGGTGCTTCGACCCTGGCCCCGTAGCCCGCTGCGCGTGAAGTGAGCCCGAGAGTCTGCAGGACCAGTTGGTCGGAGACCGCGTCGGCGGGCTTGTTGAGTTTCTCTTCGAGGATCGAGATCGACCGGGCGATGAGCGCCTCGAAACGCTGCTTGATGGTGGCCCGAATCGTGGGATCGGTCAGTTGGTCTTTGCGTTCATGGAGCCGAGCTTGGAAGGCATCCGAAGTGACTATCTGTGAGACCCACGAGGCTGTGTAACCGTAGCGGGCCGCCAGTTCGTTCTGACTAATCACCGGGTTAGCGATGATCGTATCGATCATGTCGTCGTGGGTGTAGCGGACCTGACAGATGCCTCGACCTACCCCGGAAGGCCAGAACTCCATAGGAAAGATAGGGTTAGCGGTCTGTTGGAGAGGGGGGTCGGTGGGGGTCGAATCGTCCATGGAGCTACCACCTATGGGGGTC
>Ga0247682_1000054_pt1 | contig 48062 bp, 86 predicted proteins | sample CNK23_metaG_FD_190130 | JGI IMG/M metagenome (GOLD analysis project Ga0247682, IMG submission 190130) | Soil microbial communities from Purdue University Martell Research Forest, Indiana, United States - CNK23 | ecosystem: Environmental > Terrestrial > Soil > Temperate forest > Bulk soil...
GGCCTTGACGCTTAGCAACGTCATCTGTCGCTGACGTCAGTGCCCGATTTTGTTCACGCTGAGTAGCTGAGGATTGTTCCAGTGGCCGATTCCGGCGCCCTGAGGCAGCGCCGTTCCAAGGCGCATAAATCCGGCGATCACCGGCTCTGTGGTAGCCGGTGCTCTATGGCCCCGGATGCGCGGGCGGTCCTGAGCGTGCTGCCCGCGCTGGAGCCGGACGCTAGCTTTGACGCGGCGGCCGAGCTGAGGTCGCTGGCCGTGCGCCTGGCGGCCGTGCATGAGGGAGAGCCGGGTAACGCGCTGGTCGCGCGGGAGCTGCGGATGACGCTGCAGGCGCTGATGCCGAAGGGCGCGGGCGATGCGGATGCCGGTCTCACCGGGCTTTTCCGGGCCTTGCAAGCCTAGGTTCGCCACCCCGCGCAACCCGGAGCGCCGGAACCTGGCGGAGGGCATCGCGAGGACCGCGGTCGTCCTCGGCTTCGAGACGTCCCTGGGGCCCGGCCTGATGCCGTGGCAGCACGAGGCGAACCAGGTCGTCACGGAGCTGAACGAGTCCGGGCGGCTGGCTTACCGGCAGGCCGTGATCGAGGTGATGCGGCAGCAGGGCAAGAGCGTGGACGTGCTGTCGCTGATGATCGCGCGGGCGCTGCGGCGCCCTGACACGCAGGTGGTGTACGGGGCGCAGTCGGGCAAGGAGGCCCGTCACCGGCTGATCGACGTGTGGTGGCCGCGTATCCGCAAGTCGAGGCTGGCCCCGCTGATCGACCTGCGCAAGACGACAGGCAGTGAGGCGCTGCTGTTCGCGAACGGGTCGATGCTGGGCCTGATCAACGCGGAGGAGACGTCGGGTCACGGCGACAACCTGGACCTAGGCGTCATCGACGAGGCGTGGGCGCAGGTTGATGACCGGCTGGAGCAGGCGATGAGGCCCGCGATGATGACCCGTGACGCGCAGCTGCTGATCGTGTCGGCGGCGGGGAACGAGAAGAGCGCCTACTTCCAGCGCAAGGTGATGGAGGCCCGCGCCCGCATCGAGATGGGCCTGACCGGTGGCGGCTGCTACATCGGCTACAGCGCGCCGGATGACGCGGACCCGGGTGACCCGGCGACGTGGCGGGCGTGCATGCCCGCCCTGGGGATCACGGTGACGGAGGATGTCGTGGCGCAGGATTACGTCGACATGGACATGGCCGAGTTCCGCCGCGCCTACCTCTGCCAGTGGCCGGACGTAGCTAAGCCTGGCTGGGGCGTGATCGGCCAGGACGCGTGGTCGGCGGCTGCTGCGCAGGACGTCGCGTGACCGGCGAGTTCACGCTGGCGGCGGCGATCAGCGAGGACCGCCAGCTCGCCTCGGTGGCTGTGGCCCGCAAGGGCGGCAGCGGGAAGATCGTGGTCGACATCCGCTTCCACGACAGCCCCCGCCTGGTCGTCGCGTGGCTGTCCGGCGCGTACGCGTTCTCTGAGCCCGCCGCGCTGGTGGTGAACCCGAAGAGCCAGTCGGCGACGCTGATCGAGCCGCTGCGGGCGGCGGGGATCATCGCGACCGAGCCGACTGCAGAGGACGTGGCGGTGGCTCACGGCCAGTTCCTTGACCTGATCGCGGCCGGGGGCCTGGAGCACCTGAACCAGCGGGAGCTGACGGACGCGGTGCGGGCGGCGCAGCAGCGGCCGCTGTCGGGGGCCAAAGCGTGGGATCCGAAGGTTGCGGTGGATCAGGGGCCGCTGGTGGCGGCGACGCTGGCGGTGTGGCAGTTCGCCCGGCATGAGGAGCTGTCCTCCCCCGGCGCGTGGAACGTCTGACTCGCCGGGTGTCCGATTCGAACGGACGAGGGCCGCGCGCGAGTGCCCTTGCACCGGGGCGATCGATTACGGCCGCAGCCGACCCGGGAGAACCCTTTGTGGCCGCTCCGGGCAACCGCAGCGAGCCAGACTCAGCCAAGTTTAGGCAATGGAGGCCAGCATGCGCTTGTCGGTCGCCCTGCTGCTGCTCGCCCTGGCCGGGGTCCTCGGCGGCGGCGCGCTGATCGGCCTGCCCGCGCTGGGCGGCTGCCTGATCTTCGACTCGCTGTGCGTGGGCGCGTGGGCTTTGCTGCGCGATGACGGTTCGGCCGCGCAGCCGCTGGTGACGGGTATCGCGGACGGGATTCCCCCGGAGCTGCGGAAGGTCATTGACCGTGCGCGGGGAGCCGCCGCGTGAGGCCTCGCTGGCTCGGCTACGGGGTTATGTGGGCCGTGTTCTTTGGCGTTGGCGATGCGCTTACCGGCCAGCCCGTCCATGAGGCGATCCGCTATGGCATCGAGATCCTGACTGGCATCTTCATCGGCATTGCGGTGGCGAAGCGGTGAGGCTGGCTGACCGGCTGGGGCTGACCCGCCGCGCGGGCTACTGGGAGGGCGCGGCATCAGGCGCGGCCGTGCTGACGTCCAGCTACGGCTCCCCGGACCGTGAGCCGGTTTTGCCGCAGCTGGCCCAGTTCGCGCAGCAGGCGTACGGGTCCAGCAGCCCGGTGTTCGCAGCGTCGCTGGTGCGGATGGCGCTGTTCTCCGAGATCACGTTCCAGTGGCAGGCGAAGGACGACAAGCACCTGTTCGGGAACCAGGCGCTGGCGAAGCTTGAGACCCCGTTCGGGCCGGGCACGACGACGCAGATGCTGCTGTCCCGGATGGAGCAGGACGCGTTCCTCGCCGGGCAGGCCTACATCTGGGATGCTCCCGGTCAGGACCGGCTGGTGCGGCTGCGGCCGGACTGGACGACGATCGTCTCCGAGCTGGTGCAGGCGGCCGGCGGCGGCTGGTACCGGCGGAAGGTCGGCTACTGGACGGAGCCGCCCAAGTCGGTGACCGGGCAGGGCGACGGCCAGTTCTACCCGGCGGCCGAGGTGGTCCACTGGGCGCCGGTCCCGGACCCGTGCGCGGACTTCCGCGGCATGTCCCCTTTGACGCCGGTCGTCCGGGACATCCAGGGCGATGACGGGATGGGCCAGTACAAGGTCCGCTACCTGCAGAACAACGCCACCCCGAACATGATCATCCGGTACGCGCAGAAATTGCAGCCGGGCACGGTGGACTCCCTGCGAGAGCGGATGGCGGCCCGCTACGGCGGCCCGGACAGCGCCGGGAAGACGCTGATCCTGGACCAGGGCGCTGACCTGACCCTGGCGGGGAACTCGCTGGCGCAGATGGACTTCTCCAACGTGCAGTCCGCGGGCACGGAGCGGATCCTGGCGGCGTGCATGGTCCCGGCGGTCCTCGTCGGTCTGGAGCCGCTGCGGGGCGCGGGCCGCGGCTACCAGGAATCGATGCAGAAGCTGGCGAACATCTGGGCGCGCCCGACGTGGCGGTCGGCGTGCGGCGCTTTGGAGCAGCTGCTCGACGCCCCGGCGGGGAACCGGCTGTGGTTCGACACCTCGGATATCGCGGCGTTGCAGGACGGGGAGATGGAGCGGGGGCAGACGGTGCTGGTGAAGGCGCAGGCGGTGCTGGCGCTGAACCAGGCGCAGAAGTACGACCCGGCCTCGGTCATCACCGCCGTCGACTCGGGTGACCTGACGCAGCTGAAGCCGCTTCCGCCGGCGGCGCTGGCCCCGGCTGGCGGCGCGGCGGTGCAGCACCTGCTGCCGCAGGCGCAGCCGGGCGCGACCGCGACCCCGCTGCCAGCCTCGCTGCCCCGCCTGCCGGTGGGGTCGACGTCGCCGGGTGACGGCGGCAACGGCTCCCGGCCGACGCCCCGCCCGTCGTCGGCGCGGCGGGCACTGAACGGAGCCGGGCATGTCTGAGCGCATTAGGGCGACGCACCCGGATTGCTTCCGGAGTGGCGCGTGGGCGCGACTGGTCGGCACCACGTCACTGCCTGGATTCCCTGAGGGTGACCGGGATTGCTACCTAGTCGAGTTCCCGGATGGCGTCACGGATTTCTGGGCTATCAGCGCGGAGCACGGGTATGAGCTCGCCTAGCCCGGCCGAGTCGTGGGCGGTGGCGTGGGCTGGCGGGATGGCGGACCCGGCGGTGCGGTTCAACCCGAACCACGCGGCGGCGGGCAGCGCGAACGGCGGCCAGTTCGCCTCATCCGGCAGCGGCAGCGGGAGCGCCAAGGGCGGCAGCGCGTCCGCTCACCAGGCCCACGTCGCGCACGTCGCCCACGAGAAGCACGTTGCCGCGCTCGCGGCGGCTGCGCCCGCCACGGCGGCGCGCAAGAAGTCGCTGCTCAGCCAGGCGCACGCCGACCGCGAGAAAGCCGCCGAGCTGGAGAAAGAGCTCAAGGGCCTCGAGCAGCAGCAGGCGAAGGCCGCGCAGGCGGCCAAGCACGCCAAGGCGGTAGCCGCGCACGCGAAGGGCGGCGCGGTGCAGCACCACACCGCCGCGCACAAGGCCCACAGGAAGGCCACCGCGCACCACGCGTCACTGAAGTCCCGCATCGGCGGCCTGCGCGACCAGATCGCTGAGCTGACAGATAAGGCGAAGGCCCTCGAGGCGGAGGCGGCGAGGCTGTTATGGCGGGCGACAGCGGCATCCCGGGCCACTTCCCGCACCAGCTGGCCGACTGGTGGGAGCGCGGCGCGGGCGCGGCGAAGATCCGCTGGGGCGAGGGCGGCGACTTCATGCGCTGCGTGCGCCTGGCGGTCGGTGAGGCGCACATGGACCCGGAGCGGGCCAAGGGGTTCTGCGCCGAGCGCCACCACGCGGTCCTCGGCATCTACCCGGCCACGCACGCGGCGATGGAACACGGAAGGGCGGCAATGGCGGACAGCAAGCAGCCTTACGGCGACGTCACGTACGCCGACCCCGGCTACCAGGCCGACGGCAAGAAGCGCTACCCGCTCGACAGCGTCGAGCATTGCAAGGCCGCCTGGTCCTACATCAACCAGGCAGGAAACGCCGCCCAGTACACGGCGGAGCAGCTGTCAGCGATCAAGGGGCGCATCAAGTCCGCGCTGAGGAAGTACGGGGTGACCGTGTCCGAGGACCAGCCAGCCGAGTCAGGCCGCGCCGAGTCGCTGGCGCCATATTTCCGGTCGTTCCCGCTGGAGGACATCTCCATCCGGACCGGCGGCGACGGCCGCACCGTCGAGGCGTACGCCGCGGTGTTCAACACTCCCGCGCCGGTCCGCGACCAGGACGGCGAGTACATGGAGGAGCTTGACCCGGCCGTGTTCAACCGGGCGATCTCCGACGCGCGCCCGCAGGGCGGCCGGGCGAACTGGCGCGTCGGCGTGTTCTACAACCACGCCATGACCCTGTACGGCACCCCGTCCGAACGGCACTCGGTGCCGATCGGCAAGACCCTCGACATGAAGGCCGACTCCCGGGGCCTGTGGACGCTGACCCGCTATCACCGGGGCGAGCTCGCCGATGAGGTGCTGGAGGCCATCCGCGAAGGGTCGATCCCCGGGTACTCGTTCTCGGGGAACTTCCGCCGCAGCAACCCGCTGATCCCCAGGGGCGGCTTCCGCAAGGACTACCGCACCGGTGAGCTGCCCCGCGTGCGGCGGATGGAGTCAACGCTGGCCGAGTACGGGCCGACGCCGCGCCCGGTTTACGAGGGCGCGGCAGTCACCGGGATGCGCAGCGACATGCTGCTCGGCGCGATGATGAACGACCCCGAACTCGCAGCACGCATGATCAGCATGTTCCGCGACGGCGCTCCGCTGGACTCGCCGCCGCTGCCCGGCGCTCCCCGCCCAGGGGACTCGCCCGCCGAGGACTCGCACCTGGTGCGCTCCGGTCGGTCAGTGAAGGAGGAGCTGCAGGCCGCCAGGTCAGCGTTCCTCCAGAGGCACCGGAGGAACGAGTGACTGAGGTACTTGACCGGCCCGCGGGCACCGACGACGGCGACGCCAAGCGCGCCCGCCTCGCGGAGCTGCGCGGTTCTTACCGCAGCTTGCAGGACATGACCGCCCGGCAGCGGGCGATCGTCACCGAGCTCGCGGGCATCGACGCGATCACTGACCCGGGCGAGGACGACCTCGCCTGGCAGGGCACGCTGATCACCGAGCACGACGACCTCGACGAGCTGGCCGCGCCGCTGCGCAAGCGCGCCGCTGACCTGGCCCGCGTCCGCAAGGCCGCCGCCGACCCCGCCAACCTGGAGCCGCCCGCGTCCGTCCGCAGCGGGGGCGCCCCCGACCTGCAGACCCGCAACGTGGCCGGGGCTGACCCGTTCGCGGAGCTGGACAAGGTCCGCGCCGGGCTCGTTGACCCGCGCACGGTGCGCGGCTGGGCGCTGGACGCGATCGAGCAGGCCGCCCGCCGCGGCGACATGCAGTCGCAGTGGGCGGAAGAGGCGACGCTGAAGACCGAGAACCAGTTCATCGGCCAGTCCAACGTCGCCAAGCACATCCTGATGACCGGCTCCGACGATTACCTTCAGGCGTTCCGCGCCTACCTGCACGACCCGCAGGCGGAGGCCCACCGTGCCGCGCTGACCCTCACCCCGGGGTCCGCAGGTGGGTACCTCTTGCCGTTCGTGCTCGACCCATCGATCATACTCACGAACGCCGGGTCGGCTAACCCGTGGCGGCGGATCTCCCGCGTCGTGCAAACCACGTCCAACACGTGGAACGGCGTCAACTCCGCCGGCGTGAACGCGGCGTGGCTCGCTGAGGCGACGATCGTCACCGACGGCACCCCGACCCTCGGCAACGTGGTCGTGACCCCGGTCAAGGCCGCCGCGTGGGTGTACGGTTCGTACGAAGTTTTGGAAGATACGGATTTCGGGCAGCAATTGCCGGCACTACTAGCGGACGCGAAGGACCGCCTCGAGGAGGCCGCGTTCGCGACCGGTGGCGGCACCACCGTCCCCAACGGCGTCGTTGTCGGCGCCACCACCGTCTATACCGGCGCGACCACCCTCGTCTACGCGATCGGCGACGTCTACGGCACCCACGCGGCCCTGCCCGCGAGGTTCCGCAACAGCCCGAAGGTGGCGTGGGTGATGAACGTCGCCTACATCAACAAGACCAGGCAGCTTGACCCGGCCGGCGGCTCCTCGTTCTGGACCAATTTGGGCCAGGGCCAGCCGGAGACGCTGCTGGGCGCCCCGATCTACGAGTCGACGACGATGTCGTCGGCGACGGCGTCGGGCACCCTGGAGGCCATCTTCGGGGACTTCAACCAGTTCATCATCGCGGACCGTGTTGGGGTTAGTATGATTTATGATCCCTTGGTTCAGGGTACAGGTGGAATACTACCCAGCGGCCAGGCAGGATGGTTTATGTTCTGGAGGACAGGCTCCCAGCTGAGCACGGTGAACGCGTTCCGTGTCTTGAAGGGCGCTTAACTCCAGAAGCTGAAATGGGCATGACTGGCTCTTTCTAGTTGAGAACAGCTGTAGACTGTTCTCAACTAGGGAGGCCAGGATGCCAGACTGCTCTTACGAGGACTGCGGGCGGACCGCGCGAGACGGCAATACGGTCTGCAAGTTCCACCAGCACAGGGAATGGCTCGCCCGCCAGGGACCGTGCTCCGTGGACGGCTGTGAACGCCAGTCCAGTGCCGGCGGCCTGTGCCAGATGCATTACCAGCGCAAGCGCACTGGCGCTCCGAACTGGGATGCGCTGGCCCCGCAGCGCATGAAGCGTGGCGCTGAGTGCGCCGTGGACGGCTGCGAGCGCACGGTTCAGGCTCGTGGTTACTGCACGATGCACTATCAGCGCGTGGCCGTCCTAGGACATGCAGACCCTGGCCCGGCGCAAAGGGTGAAAGCCGAATCCGGCGCGGGCAGCAACGAGCGCGGGTACCACGTCATCACGGTCGGCGGACAGCGGTACTTCGAGCACCGGTACGTGATGGAGTGTCACCTCGGCCGGCCGCTTTGGCCGGATGAGGAGGTCCATCATCGCAACCGGATCCGGGATGACAACCGGATCGAGAACCTGGAGCTGTGGTGCACGCCGCAGCCGAGGGGCGGCCGGGTGGAAGACCTGGTGGCGTTCTACGTAGAGCGTTATCCCGACGTGGCCCGGCAGGTCCTGGCCCAGATGGAGGCATGACATGGCCGCGAGATACGCATTGCAGGACTTCTGGTACCTGACGGAGTTCGTGGAGGAGGGCGCGCTGCGTGACTCGGTGACGTCGCCGGTGGCGGTGGCGGTGCCGTCGCTGTTCGGGACGGTGGCGCCGGTGGCGGGCGGGTCGGCGCACATGACGGGCCGGCGGGCGCAGCACCTGGCGCAGCTGCCGGCCGGATCGCAACTGTAGGAGGGCGCTATGGCGTACCAGGCGATGGACAGCTTCGTGGCGGCGCTGGAGGACGGCAGCGAGGTCCGGGTGATGAAGGGCGAGATCCTCCCCGACAAGCATGAGCTGGTGCGGCGGGACCTGAAGGGGTCCGGGACGCTGTTCCGGAAGCTGGACCTGGAGGACGAGGAGCCGCCGGCGGGCCCGCGCCCGAAGGTGCAGGCGCCTCGCAGGCAGGCTTCCTGATGCCGCTGTCGCGTCCCGGTGACCGGGTGTGGGAGCAGGTGACCCCGGTGACGGTGGCGAGCTCGCCGGTGGTGACGGGCTGGATTGACACGACGGGGTTCACGACGCTGCTGCTGACGTACGTGTTCACGAACTCGACGGGGACGACGACGCCGACGATCGAGGGCAGCTTCGACGGGGCGACGCTGGACACGGACATGGCGTACGCGGCGCTGGCGGCGTCGCCGCAGATCACGACGGGCGTGTCGGTGACGGTGCTGACGCCGTTCGTGCGGTTCCGGATCGTGCAGGCGACCGCGGACGCGACCCGGACGAAGCTGTTCATCCAGGCGAGGGCGTAAATGGACATTCAGGCACCGTACGACCCGGGTGCCCCGGGGCCGATCGCGGCGGGCGGGGACGCGGACGCGGGCGGCCGTGACATCGTGGCCGGGACCGTGGACGGGGCGGTGGCGAACGCGCTGGCCCGGTTCCGGGAGCACGAGCAGGACACCTACGGGCAGGGCAGCACGATCGGTGACCTGCTGCCGCCGGTGGCGCCGGCGCCGTCCGGGCCGACGGCTCCGGGTGAGGCGGCCATCCATGACTTCGATTCCGACGGTTACTAGGAGGCTGTGATGAGCATGCCGGAGATTCCCCCGGCGACCCCGGAGGGGCGCCGGTCGTACCCGCGCGGGCAGGTGTCGTCGTTCGAGATCGAGGCGCCGCTGCCGGACGTGCAGTCGGCGTTCGACGCCGCGGTCGCGGAGGGCGGGGCCGGGTTCCTGTACCCGGTCTCGCCGCGGATCGAGGAGGCGCGGACGCTGCTGGAGTCGCCGCAGGGGTTCGGGCTGGGCGGGTTCAACATTGAGTCGGGTGCCTCGGCGGGGTGGCCGACGGACATGGAGCCGCCGCCGTACGAGACGCCGCTGCACCCCGGCCCGCACGGCGGGTGACCTGATAGCATCTCGATCGTCAGGCGACCAAACCGGGTCAGTACGGATGCGCATGGCACGGCTAGACAGTGCCTCCATTCCTAGATGGAGGCATGTCTCATGCAAGTCGTCGACACGCTGTTCCCGGATCTTCAGCCTCTCTACCGCACTCGCGTGTACTTCGGGCTTGGCGATAATGGCCAGCTCAAAATCGGCATCACGGGCCGCAAGAACGGCCGCCGTGGCGGTGAGATGCACTTCACCGAACTCTGCGCAGTCCCCGGTGACCGGTTCATCGAGCACCGTTACCACGCCGAGTACGCAGTCGAGCGGATCGGGCGCACGGAGTGGTTCTACCTGTCCGACAGGCTCCTGCTGGACGTGATCGTGATGTGCGTGCAGCAAGGTCGCGCCGGGTCGGTGGCGACGCTGAGGGAACTCGCGCTCAGCAGGCTGCGGCAGGCGGCAGCAGCGTGAGCCGCCCCAGGTTCCAGCGCCGGGAAGTCCAGCAGTGGTCTCCCCTCCTGCAGCCAGGAGAGTGCATATCGGAGCTAGTGGGACCGTCGCCGTGGGATGTCCAATACATACGGCATCAGGCGGCACTCCGCTACATCCGGGCGCCTAAAGAACTGCGGCCGTATTACCCCAAGGTCGATGAGTCAGTGCGCCGAGAACTCGGCCGCCTTCGCCATGAGGCCTACCTGAAGCGCACCGGAGGGAATCAGCAGATGGAGGCAGATGGCGTGGTCCTGATGTGGGATTGCTGCCACCAGGAAGCCGTGCTCGATGAGGTGCATTATGACCGCCACGGCGAGCTGAGGCCGGAAGACCGGGCGCGCATCGAGGGCATGAGCTATTACCACCGGTGCAGCGGTGCCTGACGCGGTCATCGGCTACGTCACGGGCGGCCTGAACCGCAACGAGTTCACCACGTCGCTGCTCGCCATGTGCATGGAGGGCAAGACGCGGATCCGGACGGTGATGGCCCGGACCTCGGGGCCGAACATCAGCGGGCCGAGGAACTTCATCTGCCGGGACTTCCTGGAGGACAACCTGGCGCCGTGGCTGTTCATGTGCGACACCGACATGTGGTTCCCGGCGGACACGATTGACCGGCTGATCGCGGCGGCGGACCCGGTTGAGCGGCCGGTGGTGGGGGCGCTGTGCTTCTCGCAGAACGCGGACGGCCCGGAGCCGTACTCGACGATGTACGAGTTGACGGAGAAGGACGGCCGCCCGGTGTTCGTGCGGTACGGGAAGTGGCCGGAGGACACGTGCATGCGGGTGTCGGCGACGGGCGCGGCGGCGCTGCTGATTCACCGCTCGGCGCTGGAGAAGGTCGCGGCGGACGGCGGCGACCAGGCGGCCCCGTGGTTCCGGGAAACCGCCGTCGGGCCTATGGCGCTGATGGGCGAGGACCTGACGTTCTGCCTGCGCTGCGCGGCGGCGGGGATCGCGATCCACGTGCACACGGGCGTTCCCGTGGGCCACATGAAGACGACGATGCTGATCTGAGGAGAGCGATGCACCCTTCGGCGATGGCTTTTGCCTGCTCGGCGCTGACGGCGCAGGACGTGGCGGGGAAGCGAGTAATCGAGGCGGGGGCGCTGGACGTGAACGGCTCAGTGCGGCCGTATGTCGAGGAACTCGGCTCCGCTTGGTACCACGGCACTGACATGCGACACGGGCCGCGCGTGGACGTCGCTTGCCGTGCCGAGGAATTGCCGGAGTATTTCAGTGCGGCTGACGTGGTGGTATCGACGGAGATGCTGGAGCACGCGGCGGACTGGCAGGCGGCGATGCGCGGCATGATCAGCGTCCTGGCCGAGGGCGGCGTCCTGGTGCTGACGACCCGCAGCGTGGGGTTCCCGCTGCACGGCTACCCGGAGGACCACTGGCGGTTCTCCGTGGAGGCGATGGGCGCGATCGTCAAGGCGGCCGGGCTGGACGTTGAGCGGCTGGAGCCGGACCCGGACCCGGCCAGCCCTGGGGTGTTCGTGAAGGCCCGCAAGCCGGCCGGCTGGTCGTGGCCGGACGTGGCTGAGGCGTGGGATCAGGCCGGCGTGACGGCGATGGCAGCATAGCGAGAGGCGGCAGGGATGCCCAACAGTGAGGTTTACACGGCCCGGAGCGGGATCGTGACGGTCAACGCGTCGACGGCGACGCCGCTGCACTCTGTGGTGGCGGCCGCGACGTTCCGGGCGTGGGCGGTCGGCGTGCGGGTGAACATCGTGGCGACGACGGCGGCGGCGGGCAACAACGTGCTGTTCCAGCTGGCCCGCCCCGGCAACTCCAGCGACGGCAGCACGGCGACCCCGATCCCGGTGCCGCACGATTTCAGCGCGCCGGCGTCGCTGCTGACGAACTTCACGGCGTGGACGACGGCACCCACCTTGGGCGTGGTGGTGTGGGAGCAGGAGCTGCCGTTCACCACCGGCAGCAGCTGGGAGGAGTTCCCGCCGACCGGGTATGAGTGGCAGATCCCGGCGATCGCGGACGCGTCGGCGAACAACGGGCTGCACATGTTCGTGACCTGCTCGGTGGCGAACTCGACGACGTTCACCTCTGACATCATCTGCTCCTACTAGGGGGCGGGCATGCCATCGACGGTCTGGTCGGGGCCTGTCCCGCCGCTGGGGATCGTCTCGGCGACCCCGGCCGTGGCGGCGGCGATCACCGACATCTCCCCGCAGCAGACGGTGATCTGGCCGGGCATGGTCCAGGCCGGCTCCCGGGTCCGGCTGTTCGCGTCGGGGAACATCATCACGTCGGCGGCGACGGCGACGGTGATCTGGGGGTTCTACATGAACGCCCAGGGCACGTCGCTGGCGACGACCCCGGCGATCCTGGCGGCGAGCGCGGCGACGACGGTGCCGAACACCGGGTCGGCGTCATGGCCGTGGCAGATGCTCTACTGGGGCGTCGTGCGGGTCCTGTCCAACCCGACGGGCACCGCCGCCACCATCGTGGGGCAGGGGCGGCTGACGCTGCCGACGAGCCTCACCGTATTCGCCGCCGACGTGCCCATCCCCATCACTGCCGCGCTGCGGACGGTGGCGCAGACGGCGACCGCCTTGAATACCAACACGCCGCAGACGGTCAGCGTGGCGGTCACCCCGAACGTGACCACTGCCCTGACGTCCATCACCTGCGATGAGCTGACCTGCGAGCTGCTCGGATAGGAGAGAACTCATGACTGTCGGTTTCCCGCAAGGGCTGAACGACCTGAACAGCCAGCTTGGCGGCGTGGCCGTGGGGGTGCGGGAGTCGCTCCGCAACGCGCAGCGGCTGCAGCTGCAGATCGCGGCGATCACGGACGCCACGTTCCTCGCGGCCCCATACGCGCTCGCCCAGGGTGACATCAACACGTTCCGGTCGGCGATCGGTGACCTCAACGACCTGGCCGGGGTGTTCCAGGGGTCGGCGTCGTCGCACCTGACCGGCACGTATGACTACCGGACGTTCTCAAAGCTGCTGTGGGGCTTCGTCTGACCTTTCCCCCTCCTGCGGCGTGAGGCGGTGACGCGGTGCCGTTCAGCATGCACGTCACCGCCACCTCCGGCGGCTCTGACCTCATCGGGATCCGCGTCGCCGTCAAGGTCCTCACCGGCGCCGCTGACCTGCAGAACGGCGCGACGGCGTCCCAGTCGTGCGATTTCACGGCGTCGGCGGCGCACCAGGCGACCCTGACCACGACGGTCACCGGGTCGCTGGTCTACGGGGCCATCGAGTCCCAGGGGTCGACGTCGCTGACCGCCCACGCGGGCACGACCCTCACCCAGTACCTCGACGCCACCGTTAACGAGCGGTTCGCCGACTGCGTCACCACGTCGGCGACCGGCACCCCCGGGTCGGTGACGGTAGGCGCGTCAGCGCCTACCACGACGGGCGGCGGCTGCGCCCTGGCGGAGATCCTCCCCGACGGGACGCTGGCGGAGGACCCGTCGGCCCCGGCGGTGGCGGTCAGCGAGTCGGCGACTACTGTCTCCACGGCTGACTTCACGCCGCCGGGCGGGTCGCTGCTGGTGGCGCTGGTCTCCGCCGTCGGCAACACCGGCGTCGAGACGATGGCCCTGTCCGGCGGCGGTGTCACGTGGGCGCCGCTGTCGGAGGCGAACGTCGCCAACGGCGGCTACGCCGGCGTGTGGATCGCGGTGGCGCCGACCCCCGGGCCGGGTGACCCGATCATCACCGCGACCCAGTCGGGGTCCAGCTCCCACGGCGGCATGGCGCTGCTGGTCAAGGTCCTGACCGGCGCGGTCGAGGCGGGCGGCACCAGCGGGGCGGGGAACTCGCTGACGGGCGCGGTCGCGCAGGCGTCGATCACCCCGACCGCTAACAACTCGCTGCCGGTGTTCGCGGTCAGCTACGACGGGTCAGCGGCCGGGTTCGGCGCGGCGGCGTCGAACAACACTTACTTCGACAACTCCGGGAACGCGACCGACTTCTGGTCCTACGCCCACGGCTCCTACACCGGCACGGTCACCTCCGGCACCCCCATCACGGTCGGGGCCGGGGTCGCGGCGGGCGGCCACTCGAACTGGGCCGTCCTGGAGCTCAAGCCGACCGGGGGCAGTACCCCGGCGGTGGACGCGTCGTCGCCGCCGCTGGTCACCTCCGACACGCTGCTGACCGTCTCGACGGTGAACTTCACGCCGCCGCTGGGCTCGGTGCTAGTCGCGATGGTCGTCGCCGGGGGGACGGCGTCGGGCACCGGCATCACGATGACGGTCTCGGGCGGCGGCCTGGCGTGGACGCAGCGGGTCGTCTCCAACGCCTCCGACAACTTCGAGCCAGCCTTCATCTGGACGGCGACGGTCACCGGCACGGGGGCGGCGGCGCCGGGGCTGCAGCCGCCGGAGCCGCCCCGCTACCTGCCCGGCAAGCGCCCGGGTGCCCCGTTCGCGGAGCCGTTCACCCCGTGGCCCCCGTGGGACCAGAGCGCCCTGGCGGCCGTGCCGCCCGTCGTCCCGGCCACCGCCGCCCCCGTGCAGCGGCCGTCGGTCGTCCCCCGGCTGCCCTCGCGCGCCAGGGTCGGCCCTGGTGGCCGCATCGGCGCCGGGATCGCTGGCGCCCAGCCCGCGGCCGCTGTCACCACGACGGCGCCGGAGCCGCGCCCGGCGTTCCCGCGCCTGGTCCCGTCACGCGCCCGCATCGGCCCGTCCGGGCGCAGCGGGGCCGGTGTCGCCTCGGCGGTAGTGACGCCGCTGGGGACGCCGTCCCTCCCGCGCCCGTTCGTCACCCGCGGCCGTGTCCCGTCCCGGGCGCGTGCCGGGAGCGGCGGCAGGCCCGGCGCGGGCATCGCCTCGGCGGTCGTCACCCCGCTGGGCGCTCCCGCGCGGCCGGCCCCGCTGGCGGCCCGCGGCCGTCCGGCGTCCCGTGCCCGGTGCGGCCCGGGAGGGTCGTGCGGCGCGGGCCTGGTCCCGGCCCCGGTCACCGCGGCGGCCGCCGCCGCACCGCGGCATCCTGTCCAGTTCCGTCCGGGATCGTCCGGCCGGGCGGTCACCGGCCCCCGGCGGGCCGGCGGCGGCATCGCGTCCGGCACCGTCACCCCGCGCGGCACTCCCGGCCCGGCGTGGCGGCCGCAGCCGCGCAGGCCCGGGCCGTCCCGTGCCGCGTGGCACGGGCAGGCGGGCCCGGCGGCGGTCGCCCCGGTCACCCCGCAGGCGTACCAGCATCCCCTGCCGCAGCCTCGCCGTCCTGGGCCGTCCCGTGCCGTCACCGGCCGGGGCCGCTGCGGTGCCGGGCAGGCGGGCGGGGCGAACGCGGCACCGGTCACGCAAGGCCAGCCGCGCCCGCTGCCCAGGCCCCGGCCGCCGCGCCGGGCAACCTGGCACGGCAACGCCGGGCCGCCCCCCGCGCCACCAGGCACACCGGCGCGGCGCCCCGGCCCGGTCATCACCGGGCGCCCCCGCTCCCGTGCCACCTGGCGGGGCAACGCGGGACCGCAGCCCCCGCCGGCGGTGCCGCCGCCGAAGTGCAAGCCGCTGGCGCCGCGCAGGCGCCAGCAGCGCGCCACGCTGCGCAGGGGCGCGGGGCTGGTCAACCTGCTGCCCCCGGCGTTCACCATCGGGTCGCTCACCGCCGCGACCGCCGGAACCGCCACCCTGGCAGGCGGAACGGCGGCCAGCATCTTGACCGCGGGCACGGCATCACCAGGAACCCTTACGACTACGACAGCGGTGACGGGAGGACCCAGTTGAGGTACCCGCAGGGCGCCCCGGTGCGCCTGTCCACGACTGTCCGGCAGCTGAACGTGGACGGCACGACCACGCTGGTCACGCCGACCACGCTGACGCTGCTGGTGAAGCTGGCGCAGGCCGACGGCACCTGGCTCACCACGGGCACGTACGCCTCGCCGGCAGCCGATGCCGTCGGCACCTACCACCAGGACGTCCCGGCCGTCGACCTCGCCGCCGCCGGGCATTACCAGTACACGTGGACGTCGACCGGCCCTGGGGCGGGGGTGGCGCCGGGCGACTTCGACGTGTTCGACCCGTTCGAGGTCCGCGTCATCTCGCTGCAGGACGCGAAGGACATGCTGAACATCCCGCAGTCGACGGTGACGTATGACGCGGAGCTCAGCGAGTGGATCGCGTCGATCGAGGCGGGGCTGGAGCGGTTCACCGGCGGCCCGGTCGTGAACCGCGTGGTTACCGCCGAGCGGGCGGAGATGATGTCCTACCAGACGGTCATCGCGGTGCGGCAGCGGCCCCTGGTGTCGGTCACGTCGATCATGGCGGCGTCTGGCTCGAACATCGACATCAGCGGCGGCCTGAAGCTGGACGCCAACGCGGGGCTGATCCGCAGGCCGCTGGGCCTGCCGTTCTACGGCCCGTTCTTCCAGTGGCTCCCTGAGGTGTACGTGACGTACGTCGCCGGGTGGGGGACGTCGGTCCCGCCGGCGTTCACCTCGTTCGCGCGGATCGTGCTCAAGAACCTGTGGGAGCCGCAGCGCGGCCCGGTCGCGATGCCGATGGGCGGCGCTGACACGGTGACGCCGCCGTGGCTGGGGTTCGCGATCCCGAACCGGGCACTGGAGCTGCTCAACGGCAGCCAGAACGGCGTCCCCTTCGCAGTGGAGGCATACGTATGACGACAGACCTCGCGGCCGAGCCGGTCGCGGTGTGGGACTGCGGCCAGCCTGAGTGGTGGCATGACCGGGAAGCCAAGACGGCATGGCTGAAGGCGCACGGGCTTCCCGCCTTGATGTACCGGGCCGAGTTCCATGACGACCCGCCGCGCGCCGTGATCTACTGCTACGCCCGGAACAGCGAGGGCCGCAGGCACTTCACTCACCCGCCCGGCGAGTGCACGCCAGAGGCGCACGGCCCGCAGTGCGTAGCGAGGGAAGAGCCGCGCACGGTCCTGCTATCAGAGCTGCCGCCGGCGGAGCTGCGCTAGGTGAGCGCCACCAGGTTCAATGACGCGGCGCTGGCGCTGGTCGCCGCCTACGCCGCCGCGCCGGGACTGTCCGGGGTTCCGGTGTACGACACCGTGCAGGCGGTGGGGTTCAGCGACCCCGACTTCGTGGTCATCGGGCATGACGGCTCCGTCGCCGCGAACGGGACGCTGAACGCTGACCCGGTCGGCGGCACGTGGACCCAGCAGGACGTCGCCGAGGGCATCCGGCAGGAATCCGGCTACGTCAACTGCCTGGTCATCAGCCAGTCCGGCGACGTGGCCGGGATGGCGGCCAGGCGGCAGCGGGCCAGTGACCTGCTGCAGGCAGCTGAGGACGCTATCACCGGGACGGCCGCCTACCCGGCGTCCGCGCCGGGGCTGATGTTCGACGGCACCGCCGACGGCCGGTGGATCCCCTGGCTGTCCCAGGGCGCCGCCGTCATCGTCGCCTACCGCGTCTACTACTCCACGGGATGGAACTGAATGCGCTGGCTGATCGTTCATCCCGGGCCGAACTTCTCCGTGGACGATGTCTTCCGGGGCTGGGCGGAGGCGCTGCGGGCGGCCGGCGAGCAGGTCATGGAGTACAACTTCGACGACAGGATGCTGTTCTTCGGCTCGGCGCTGATGCCAGACCCGGCGGCGGTCCCGGACGCGGACGGCCGGTCGCTGGCCCGCCAGGCGATGACCCAGGAGCAGGCGGTGGAGAACGCCGCCGACGGGCTGGCGGGCGCCTGCTACAAGTGGTGGCCCGACGTGGTGCTGTGCGTCAGCGCGTTCTTCATCCCGGAGTTCTACCTCCAGGTGATCCGCGCCCGCCGCCACAAGGTCGTGATGCTGTTCACCGAGGCGCCCTACCAGGACAGCGAGCACCTGGTCATGGCGCAGTACGCCGACGTGTGCCTGGTCAACGACCCGGTGAGCATCGGCCGCTACCGCGAGGTATGCCCCGTCACCGAGTACGCCCCGCACTCCTACCGGCCTGCCGTGCACTACCCGGCGCCGGCGGGGACGGTGCCGGACCTGGACCTGGCGTTCGTCGGGACGGGGTTCCCGTCGCGGATCGCGTTCTTCGAGGAGATGGGCCTGGACGGCCTGGACGTGGCGCTCGGCGGCCTCTGGCCGGGGCTGGCGGCCGGTTCGCCGCTGCGCCCGCACCTGCTGCCGGCGGCGGACGGCGGCGACGGGTGCATCGGCAACGCCGAGACGGCGGCCCTGTACCGGCGGTCAAGGACGGGCATCAACTTCTACCGCCGCGAGGCCGAGCCCGGCTGGGACGGCCAGGGCTGGGCGTGCGGGCCCCGGGAAATCGAGATGGCGGCGTGCGGGCTGTGGTTCGCCCGGGACCCGCGCGGCGAGTCCGGGGAGCTGTTCGGTTTCCTCCCGGAGTTCACCAGCCCCGGCGAGGCCGCCGACGCGATCAGGTGGGCGCTCGCGCACGACCGCGAGCGGGAGAAGGCGGCCGTGATGGCACGGGAGGCCATCGCGGACCGGACGTTCGGAAACGCGGCGAAGCGGCTGCTGACGCTGCTGGACAAGTGAGAGGCAGGGCGCATCGTGGCAAGGCACGCAGGCCGGAACGGCAGGATCTACCTCGGGGTGGCGAACAGCGCGGCGCTGGCGTCGCCGCTGCCATTCCAGGCGTCATGGAGCATCAACCAGGCGACCGACAAGGAAGAGGTCACCGCGTTCGGTGACACCAACAAGGTGTACGTCGCCGGGCTGCCTGACAGTAACGGCGACTTCGGCGGGTTCCTCGACGACGCCACCAGCCAGACGTTCATCGCGGCGATCGACGGGCAGCCGCGCAACTTCTATTTGTATCCCGACACCACGCTGTTCCCGAATAACTGGTACTGGTTCGGGACCGTCATCGCGGACGCGAGCTCGGACGGGTCGGTGGGCGGCCCGGTGAACTTCAAGTCGACCTGGTCGGCCGCGTCCGCGGTCCTGCGCTACACCCCGCTGGGCCTGAACACCTGATGACCACCGTCGGCGAGGTCGCGATCCAGCTGGGCGCGATCTCCGCGCGGCTGCGGGAGGCCGCTGACGGCGGCCTCGCCCGGCGGCTCAGCCAGGGCATCGGGAAGGCCGTGGAGCCGCTCGAGCGGGAGGTCCGCGACGGCCTGCGCCCGCGCATGCCCGACCGGTACGCGGACCTCATCAACGCCGAGCTGAAGGTCACCCGCCGCACTTTCCAGGATCCGGACGGCGCGCGGGTGACCGTGTTCGCGCAGGCCACCGGCGGCGGCAAGCGGAGGATCAGGCGCCTGGACGAGGGCATCTTGTGGCACCCGCTGTTCGGCCGGTTCCCGCGCGGCGACCCGCGTAACCGGTGGTTCGAGATGGGCGAGCCGCACGTGCGGCCCGGCTGGTGGTCCGACGCCACCGAGAAGGCCGCGCCCCGCGTGCGGCAGGAGATCGTGGACGCCCTGAACGACATCACGGAGAGGATCGTGCACGGTTGAAGGTAGTCATCAACGGGGAGACGTTCGACTACGACCAGGACCGGCGCCCCATGAGCGAGGCGCTGGCGATCGAGAAGGAGTGCGGCCGCCGGTACGCCGAATGGGAATCGGAGCTGTTCGGCGGCTCCGCCTGGGCGATGGCGGTGCTGGCGTGGCTGATCTGGCGGCGCGAGGGCCGCGAGGTGCCGCTGGCGGACATCCTCGATGGCACGGTGGACTTCGACTACATGGAGTACGAGGTGTCCATCCTGCGGGCATCAGCCGAGGCGAAGGCGGCGCGGGAAGCCGAGGCGAAGGCGGCGGCGGGAAACCCTACATCCGGGGCCGACCCGGCCCCGGATGGCACACCTACGACGCCGGCCGCTACGAAGCCCTCTTCTCGGAAGTCCTCCACATAAGGCCGTGGGAGATCCCGCTGCTGACGACTGACCAGTTCGACTCGCTGATCAATTACCTGCACGAGACCAACCGCGCCGGCAGCGGCTAGGCGTCCCGGGGCGCGTTCCCGTGCCAGGCGCGGATGAACCACACGGGTGCCCAGAGGCCGCCGGTGAAGACGGTGAGCAGCAGGTGCAGGATGTGCTGCCCGGAAGTGAGCGGCGTCCGCGCGGGCGACGGCGTCGCGGGTGGCGCTGATTCCCGGGCGCCTATCTTCTCATCGGCCCACCGCTGGTACGCGGCACGTGGGCTGGTCATGGCTTCTCTCCTTGCTGCTGGCGAATAATTGCCTGGCGCGCCGCCTCGCCGATCGCTACGCATTCCTCGCACGCGTATGCCCCGACAGGCACGTCCTTATAGCAGACATGGCAGATAGCGGGATGCCGCTCAAGTACCTTCTGCACCCCGTCGTGCCATTCGGCGGGGACGACGACGGCGACCGGCTTGCCGTACTTGGTCACGGTGACGTGGGCCTCGCCGTGCTCGACGGCTCCGAGGATGTCGCCGAAGTTCCGCCGCGCTTCGTTGGCACTGATCTCTTCATCGCTCACGCGTGCTCCCATTCCACTTCGCACGGGCAGCCGGGGATCAGGCACCCGTCGCCATCGCGCCAGTCATGCCACGCGCCCTTGTGCTCGGTCGCGTCATGGCCGCAATCACAGCCAGGAAACATCTGGACTGAGTCGTAATCGGCCCAGTCATCATCGCTCATTTTCCTGAGAATACTGCGAACCGCACAAAAAGCAAGGGAGGGTTCCGTTGACGAGCGAGACCCTCAAATTTGACGTCCTGACCACCGCTGACACGCGCGGCCTCAAGGACACCGCCCGTGACTCGACGCTGGCAAGCAAGGCCGTCAAGGAGCTCAGCGACAAGCTAGCGACCCAGAGCAAGACGGCGCAGGTATCGGCCGGGGCGACCCTGTCCATGGCGAAGGCCGATAAGATCCTCGCCGACGCCGAGGACGTGCTGAGCGTCAGCTCCGAGGAAGCCTCCCGGCAGCTGCGGCAGCAGGGCCGCGCCGCCGAGGAAGCCGCCATCAAGACCAGGCTCGCCGGGGAAGCGGCCAAGGGCGCGGGCGGCGGGTTCGGGCTGCTGGCCACCCCGATGGGCGCGGCGGTCGCCGCCGGGGTGGCGCTGGCGCCGGTGGCCGTGACGCTCGCCGCCGGGCTGGGCGGCCTCGGGCTGGCGGCGCTGTCGGCGTCCAAGGACACCAAGGCCATGGCGACGATCCTCGGCCCGCTGAAGTCCGAGCTCGCCCAGTTCGACGCGTCCCTGAAGCCGGAAGTGCTGCAGATCTTCGGCGACGGAGCCAGTATCGCCGGGCAGGCCCTCCATGACCTGCAGCCGGTCGCGGCGGCAACGGGAAAAGCCTTGCACGGAGTGCTCGGCGAGATCGGGGCCGAATTTCGCTCTGGCGAGTTCCAGCAATTTTTCACTTTCCTAGCTCGCACCGCCGGCCCCGACCTGCAGTTCCTCGGGAGCCTGTTCGTGAACCTGGCCGCCGACATCCCGCCGGTACTGGAGACGCTGCAGCCGGTCGCTACCGGGCTGCTGAAGATCACCGACGCGGTGGCGGCGCTCCCCGCCGCGCTCGACCAGGTGAAGGCGAAGACCGGGGCGAACCAGCCGGGGTTCTTCGGCGGCACGGGCCTGGACCGGATCCGGGAGTTCATCTCCTGGGGCGAGAAGCACATCCCGGCGGGCAACAAGTCCATCTCGGACCTGATCGGCCTGACCGGCCGGGCCGCGTCCGGCACGTCCGGGACGGCGACGGGCATCGCGTCCGTGGCGGCTGCCGCTGCCCTGGCCGCGCCGAAGGTCGGCACCCTGGCCGGTGACATCGCCATCCTTAGCACCACCACGAGCATGTCAACGCTGGCGCTGCAGGCGTACAGCGACCTGTGGAACCTGTTCGTGGGCAACACGGTGTCCGACCAGCAGGCGGTGCTGTCGGTGACGGCTGCGTTCGAGGCGTTCGACGCGGCGGTGAAGCAGGGCGGCCGCACGTCGACGGCGGCGCAGCAGGCGTTCCTGTCTATCTTCACCACGATCGGGTCCGGCCTGGACACGCTGCAGAAGAACGGCGCCAGCGTCTCCCAGGTGAACGATTTCTACCTGACCAGCATCAGCCGCCTCCGCGCCCTGCACGGGCTGACCCCGCAGCAGAAGGCCGACGTGCAGGGACTGACCAAGGACTACCAGGCGTGGGCGAACAGCGTCACGGGGCTGAGCGGCAACGTGGTCAAGGCGGCGGGTGACCTGCGTGGCTCCTTCCTATCGGCGATGGCCCTCACCCACCGGCTGGTGCCGACGGCGAAGCAGGACGCCGACAACTTCGCCGACGCGGTCCTGAAGACCGGCACGAACTCCCGCGCCACCAAGCACGACCGGGACGTCCTCATCGCCGACCTGGTCCACTCGGGGCTGTCAGCGGATGACGCCAAGGCGCGGGTCAAGGCCTTCCAGGACAACATCAACGCGCTGAAGGGCAAGACGGTCCCCGTGGACGTGACGGCGTCCGGCTCCGGCGGCATCGTGGTCACGGCCGGGCAGCTCGCAAGCAAGATCTTCAAGCTGTCCCACCTGGCGGCCGGCGCCCGGATACCGGGGTTCGGCGGCGGCGACGTCCACCCGGCGCTGCTGGAGGGCGGCGAGACGGTCGTTGACAAGCACACGTCCCGGCAGCTGGCCGGGGTGTTCAAGGCGGCCGGGGTGCCCGGCTACGCGGGCGGCGGCATCGCGGGCACGGTCCCGTTCGTCGCGGGGCAGGCGGCGGCTGACATCGGCGGGTGGGCCGGCAGCGACGTCTCCTCGCTGGTGAACTCGATGATCGCGGCGTTCAAGGCGACGACCGGGTTCCTCGGCGCGGGCAGCGGCAACTACGCGGCCGACATCACCACCGTGCTGCGGGCGATGGGCCTGCCACTGAGCCTGGTCGGCAACTGGATGTCCCAGATACAGACGGAGTCCGGCGGCAACCTGCGGGCGGTCAACCTGACCGACTCCAACGCTCAGGCGGGGCACCCGTCCGTCGGGCTGCTGCAGCTGATTCCGGCGACGTTCGCGGCCTACGCGGGCCCGTACCGGAACACGCCGCCGCTGGTCAACTACGGCGGCGGCCCGGTGTCCGAGGACCCGATGGCGCAGATCTACGCCGCGATCCACTACGCGGCCGCCAGGTACGGGGGCGCCGGGATGGCGTCGGTGATCGGGCACGGGCACGGCTATGACCGGGGCGGCTACCTGCCGACGGGCTGGTCGATGGCCTACAACGGCACCGGCCGCCCTGAGCCCGTCATCCCCGCCGGCGGCGGCGGCCAGGTGATCCGGCTGGAGATCAGCGGCGGCCAGTCGGAGTTCGACCAGTTCATGCTCCGGTGGATCAAGGGCCGCGTGCGGGTCCTCGGCGGCCGGGGCCCCGGCAACGTCCAGCTCGCGTTCGGGAACTAACGCATAGCGCATTCCTGGGGAGATTCAGTGTCAGGAAGAGATCCCGAGAAGTCTCGGCGATGGCGCGAAGCAAACCGTGAGAAGCTCCTGGCTTATAAACGGCAGGATTACCAGAACGGTCGCAGGTATGGACATAAGCGCCGCCGCAATCAGGCCGTTGCGAAACTCTGGCAAGAGCAGGGCGGCCGCTGCTACCTGTGCGGAGAAGCGCTGGAAAGTCCAGAGGCGGCGAATCTTGATCATGACCATAGATGCTGCCCTCTCCACTCATTCTGTGCATTCTGCGTCCGTGGCCTGTCGCATGAGAGCTGCAATCTCGCGATCGGTCACGCCGCTGACGATCCTGACCGCCTGGAGACGATCGCCCGCAATCTGCGGGCCAAGCTCGCCGAGATGGAGGGCCGGTTGGCCGGCAAGCCGCAGCAGATGGAACTGGGCGAAGAGGCTTCCTAGGAGGAAATCTTGGGCGTAACGGTCACGGTCCCCGCGGACACGAAGACCCCCGGTACCGCCGGGCACACGTCGGACCACAACGTGATCGTGGACGCGATCACGGCGCTGTCCACTTCCGTTAACGACACTGTCACCGAGTTCGGCGCGGGTGTGCTGCTGGACACCGCGACGCCGGGGACCCCCGCGTCGGGCAAGTGCGTCCTGTACTCCAGCGCCCAGGGCACCCCGACGGTGAAGTCAGACTCGGGCCTCGCGTCGCCGCTCCCGGCGGTGCAGACCGACGCCACCGTCTTCAGCCTGACCAACCCCCTCGCGTTCGCCGCGATATCCAAGGCGTGGACGATCCCGGCCGGTGACGCGAGCGCCGGCACCGTCTACTCCATCGAGATGAACATCAACGGGCTGTGGGAGGCGTCGGGCGCCTTCAACATCGGCTGGCAGCTCGACGCCACCAATACGAACTTCGTGCCCGTCGCCGCCGCCGCCTTCACCGCGGCGCACAACTACACCGGGGTATTCCGCTTCTACCTTCAGGTCCTGACCACCGGGGCGGGCGGCACGCACCAGGTGTACGCGGACGGCACCCTGTCCGACACCACCGCCGCCCGGCTGCCCGCTACCTCCCTGACGCTCAACGCGATCAACACCGGGTCGATCGACACCACCGTCTCGCACACGCTCGCGATCATCGCCGACTTCAGCGCCACCAACGCCTCCCAGACGGTCAAGAGCACCGGCAGCATCTTCAAGAGGCTCGGGAACTAGATGGCGTTCCCTGTCCCGGCGGTCGTCGTCAGCAAGAACAGCGCCGGGTCGGTCACCTCCACGGCGGGCACGTTCAGCTCCGCCGTCGCCGCCAGCACGCCGCTGACGGTCGGCATCTCGGTAAGCAGCGACACCCCGACTATCAGCTCCGTCGTCGACTCCAAGGGCAACGCGTACAGCCTGGTCGGGCACCAGGCCACCACCACGGGCCAGCCGGTATGGATCTACCGGACGTGGGTCACCACCCCGCTGACCACCTCCGACACGCTGACCGTGACGATCGGCTCGGGCGCGGTGATCAACTTCATCGGGGTGGCCGGCCCGGGGACGCTGTTCGTCCCGGCGCAGTTCACCGGCGGCAACGGCACGGTCGCCGCGGCGGCGTTCCAGCTGCCGGTCCCGGCGCTGCCGACGGCGGCGAACGGGTACGTGATCGCGTTCTCGGTGAACGCCTCCGCCGCGCCGACGTGGCTCACCCCGGGCCCGACGGTGCTGACCACGACCTCCGGGGGCGGCGGCCCGTTCTTCTCCTGCGCGTACGAGGACGCGGGCGACTTCCCCGCCACCCTGGAAATCGACATGTCGCCGAACTCGACCGCGTCGATGGCCGTCACCGCGCTCATGTCCGAGTACACCGACCTGTACGCCGACGTCTACTCCTCGCTGTACGGGCAGTTCTCCGGTACCCCGTGGCCCGGCACCCCCGGCGGCCTTGAGGTCCTGGTGGAGCTGCTGCTCAACGGCACCTGGACTGACATCACCGCCTACGCCTACCAGCGGGGCGGCGGCGGCATCACGATCACCCGGGGCCGCCCGGACGAGTCGTCCGGGCTGGTCACCGCCCAGTGCCAGCTGCAGCTCAACAACCGCGCCGGCACGTTCTCCTCCAAGAACACGGCCTCGCCGTTCTTCCCTTACATCGGCCGCAACACGCAGCTGCGCGTCAGCGTCCCGGTCTCCTACAACAGCACGGACGCCGGGATGGCGGTCGTGTTCTCCGGTGAGGTGCCGTCGTGGCCGCCGTCGTGGGACCTCTCGGAGAATGACGTGTGGGTCGCCGTCACCGCGTCCGGGATCAGCCGCCGCCTCAACCAGCAGGCTGCCATCGGCTCGGCGCTGAAGCGGTTCTACCTGCAGAAGTCCACGTCTGACCCGTTGTACCCGGTGGCGTACTGGCCGTGCGAGGACGGGTCCGGTGCCTCCGTGCTGGCCGAGGTGACCGGCAACCAGTCGGTGATCACGTTCACCGGCGCCCCGTCGCTGGCCTCTGACGGGTCCTTCGGCGGCTCCGACCCGGTCCCGGTGCTGAACAACTCCGCGTGGGCGTCCACGGTGGGGGCGTTCGGCGACCCGGGGTCGGCGACGTTCACCGTCCCCGGCACCCACACCTTCACGCCCCGGGCGGGGCTGTCGTCGGTGACGGCGGAGGCGTGGGGCGGCGGCGGCGGCGGCACCAACGGGTGGCAGGCCAACACCGGGAAGGACGCCGCCGGCGGCGGCGGCGAGTACGCGAAGGACCCTATCGCGGTCACCGGCGGCAATAGCTACACGGTGACCGTCGGCGCCGGGGGGGCGGGCGGCCCGCTGGCCCGCGCCGTCCGTGCCATCACGCCGTTCCTCGCGCCGGTGCAGCGGCAGGGCACCGACGGGACCACGTCCCGGTTCGTGGGCGACGCCGGCGCGCAGGTCGTCGCGCACGGCGGCCACGGCGGCTCCTTCACCGGGAGCCGCGCCGGCGCCGGCGGCTCCGGCAGCCTCAACGGCACCCACCGCAACGGCGGCACCGGCGGCAAGAACAGCGGCGCGCTCTTCGGCGGCTCCGGCGGCGGGTCCTCCGCGGGCACGGCGGCGGCCGGGAACAACGGCGGCAACGGCGGCGGCTCCAACACCGGGGCGGCCGGGGGCGCGGCGGTCACCGGCGGCGGGGCGGGCGGCAAGGGCGGCAACGGCGGCGCGTCCGTCGACCAGGGCGGCAACGCCGGGGCCCTCCCGGGCGGCGGCGGCGGGTCCGGCGGCATGAACGCCAATAACGGCGCCGGGCACTCCGGTGGCAACGGCGGCGCCGGGATGGTCAAGCTCACCTGGACGCCCCTGGCGGCCCCCTCCTACAACGTGCTGCGGTTCATCCTCCACGTCCCGTCCGGCGGCGACACGAACAGCTCGGTGGTGGCCCGGTTCACCACCGGCGGCACCGTCGCCAGGGTGGACCTCGTCTACACGACGGCGGCCTCCGGCACGCTGAACCTGCTGTGCTACAACAACGTCGGCGGCCTGCTGTCCACGTCAGCGGCGATCACCGGCGTCAACGGGATCCCCGAGTTCATCTCCATGGAACTGACCCCCGGCGCCGCGATCGGCTACCGCATGTCGGTGATGCCCGCCAACAGCCCGTCCACCGCCACCACGACGGCGGGCACCGCGTCCGCGTCGGGGACGATCGCCGCCGTCACGCAGGTGCTGGTCAACCCGGACGGCGCCCTGTCCGGAACGGCGGTCGGGCACCTGCTGCTGCAGTACGACTTTGAGTCCCTCGGCGCGCTGTCCGGCGCGGGGAACGCCGGCCTCGGCCCGGTCTCCGGCTGGAACCAGGAGAAGATCGGGCACCGGTTCGGGCGGCTGTGCACCGAGCAGGGCCTGCAGTACACGCTGATCGGCGACGTGGAGCACGGCGTCAGCACCAGCGCGCAGATGGGCCCGCAGCCGGACGGGAAGATCCTGGACGTCCTGCAGCAGCTGGAGGACCTGGATGGCGGCCTGCTGTGCGAGAGCCCCGCGCTGTTCGGCCTTGAGTACCGGGCCCGCGCCGACATGGTCGCGCAGCCCCCGGCGCTGATCGCCGACTACTCCCTGGCCCAGGTCTCGCCGCCATTCGCGCCCGTCGAGGACGACCAGCTGACCCGCAACATCGTCACCGTCTCCCGCGTCAACGGGTCGTCCGTGACCGTCCGGGACGTCACGTCGCCGATGTCGGCCCTTGACCCGCCGGACGGCGTCGGCGAGTACGCCTACAGCCTGACCGTGAACGCGTTCGCGGACTCCCAGCTGGCCGGGGTCGCCGCCCGGATCCTCACCCAGGGCACTGTCGATGAGTACCGGTACCCGCAGGTCAGCTTCCAGCTGGCGCGGCCGTCGGTGCGGGAGCTGATGGGGCAGCTGACCCAGCTCGGCGACGGCGACCGCATCCGGGTCCTGAACCCGCCCGGGTTCCTCGGCGTCGGCACGATCGACCTGCTGGCGCTCGGGTTCACGATGACGATCACCAGCGCCACGGTAGCGATCACCCTGAACTGCGTGCCCGAGTCACCCTTCGAGTCCTGATGACGCACCAAGAGACGAGCTCATTGAACCTCGCCACCGCCGGCGGCGTCTTCGCCATCATGGCCTCCGCCGTCGTCGTCCTCGGCGGCCTCGTCGCCGTCTGCCGGGCGCTGTGGAAGGTCGCCAACGACATCAGGGACGCGAAGAACGCGACCCTGGCCAACACTGAGGCCATCAACGAGCTGTCCCTCAAGATGGACGGGCGCATCACCTCCCTCGAGGCCCGCGTGCAGAGCCTTGAGCAGAGGCCGTGACCGACGAGCCGGGCGACACGCCGGGGCGCATCCCCCCGTGGTGGACCGACCCGACCAAGAACGTGGAGTCGCTGGTCGAGGCGGCGATGCAACGGCAGGACGACCTGCGCGAGATGGAGTCCGCGCACGTCCGGGAGCTGATGTCCCTGCGCGGCCTGCATTACCAGGAGCTGCGCCAGGCCGAGGCGGACCGCATCGACGCCATCCAGGCGCGCAGCGACCTGACGGTGCAGCGCGCCGCCGAGGTGCAGGCCACCCAGGCCAGCACCCTGGCCGCGCAGGTCACCGCGACCGCTGACGCGTTCCGCGCGCTGATGGGCGCCGAGCTCGCGCCGGTCAAGGCGTCGATCGAGGACCTGCGCCGCGCCCAGTACGAGGCGCAAGGCCAGAAGGCGCAGGTCGTGGAGACCCGGGATACGTCCCGCCTCAACCTCGGCGCCGTCGTCGGCGTCGCCGGCGTCCTGATCGCCCTGATCTCCCTGTACCTGTACGTGACGAAGAAGTGAGCGAATGAACAGAGCCTTTAACCCCGCCACGAACGCGACCGGCATCGGCGCGGCCATCGCGGCGCTGTACGCCGCCGCCGTGATGGGGTGGAACGCCGCCCACGGGAACGGCGTCATCGACCCGCAGGTCATCGTCGCCGCAGCCAGCGCCGCCGCGTTCCTCTACACCCGGTTCAAAGTGACCCCGGTCGCTGACCCCCGCGACGGCAACGGCGCCCCGCTCGCGCCAGCCCCGCCGCCTCCGGCGCCCGTGGCACCGCCCGCCAGCGGGGCGCGCCCGTGACGGTCGCCGTGCTGCCGGGTGACGTGCTGGTAACGCGGTCCGGCGGCCTCGCCGGGGCGGCGATCCGCCTCGGTGCGGCGCTGCGGAACCAGCCGAATCTCTCGAATCACGTCGCCGTCGTCCACCACGCTGACGCCAGCGGCACCCTGTGGTGCGTGGAGGGCAGGCCCGGCGGCGTCGGCTGGCGCGACGCGAAGGACTACCTCGCCTCCCCGTGGACGCTCACCAACGCCGCCCAGCCGAAGACCCCGGATCAGCGCAAGGCCGTCACCGACGGGGCGCGGGCCATCCTCGGCATGCCGTACGACTGGGCGTCCATCATCGGTGACGGCCTCGACGACCTGCACCTGTGGGACCCCGTCGGCGGCGTGGTCCGCGGCCACGCCGTGTGCTCCGCCGTCGCCGCGTTCCTCTACGACCGCGCCGGGCTGCCGCGCCCCGCAGGCGATGAGCGCCGCGTCCAGCCGGCCGCGTGGGACGCTTGGATACTCACCGAAGGGTGGAAGCCATGACAGGCGACCTTGAGGCACTTAAGGACGGCGTTTCGGCCCTCGCTCTCAGCGCCTGGCAGCACGGCGAAGTCTGTGACCTGGTCGACCGGGCCACCGCTGCCGCTGCCGGGCCGTTGAAGGCCGAGATCGCCAGCCTCCGCGCCGAGCGGGACGAGTATGCCGGGAAGTTCGCCAGCGCCATGGCGATGCTCCGCGACGTCCAAGCCGACCGGGATCACTACCGCGATGAGCGCGACGCTCTCCGCGAGCGCGCAGCCGCGTACCTCACTGAGCTGGGCGCGGCGCGGGCCGAGTTGGCGAAAGCAGAAGTCCCCCCTGAAAGGCGCAGGTCATGAACTTCCCTGGCTGGTGCGCGGTGGTCCTCACCCTCGCCGTCGTGGCGATCGCCGTCGTCACCGTCATCTCCTACGTCAACGGCTGAAAGGCACCGCATGACGATCTTCTGGCCGGATATCAGCGGCTACCAGGGGAACATCGACCTGAGCGGCACCGTCGCCGCGTGCGCGAAGGCGACCGAGGGCGGCAGCTACGCCAGCCCGTTCTACGCCGCGCAGAAGGCCGAGGTCGCCCGCGAAGGCGCGTTCTTCTTCGCCTACCACTTCCTGCACGCGGGCAACGCCCGCCAGCAGGCGCTGTGGTGCCGCAGCAAAACGGCGGGCGTCCCGCTCATGTTGGACTTCGAGCCGACCGGGTCCAGTGAGCCGAGGCTCCCCGACGCGGTCGCGTTCATCGCCGCCTACCGGGGCGCGGGCGGCGTGTGCAACCTCGTCTACCTGCCGCACTGGTACTGGCAGCAGATCGGCGCGCCGGACCTGAAGCCGCTGCGGGACCTCGGCATGCTCCTGGTCTCCTCCGCCTACCCGGGGAGCTACACCGGCGACCACGGATCCGGGTGGCAGCCCTACGGCGGCATGGACGTCACCATCTGGCAGTACACGTCCACGCAGGTGCTGCACGGGCAGAAGGTCGACTACAACGCCTACCGGGGCACCCTGGACCAGCTGGAGTCGCTGGTCCGCACCGGGAAGCTGCCCGGCACCGGCGGCCCGGTCATGCCGTCCTCGGTGCTGCACGTCGGGTCGCAGGGCGCGGACGTGACGCTACTGCAGGGCAAGCTGGCCGGCAGCCACCTCGAGGGCGTGCGCGGCATCACGGTCGACGGGGTGTTCGGCCAGCAGACCGAGACCGCCGTCCGGAACTTCCAGGCGCTGAAGGGCCTGGCGGTTGACGGCATCGTCGGCCCGCAGACCTGGGCGGCCGCCTGGGCGCTGTAGCCTGTAACCCGCCGCATCACACGAGACGCCCCCGACTCCGGTCGGGGGCGTTTTCGCGTTGCGCGGCCTAGGTTAGCGGGAATCCCGGCTTCCACTCGGCCGCCTGGTAGTCCGGGTGATCACTGAATCGCCACGCCCGCAACCTGATGACCTCTTCAAGCGCCTCGCAGTAGCCGAGCTTGTACTTGCCAGGCAGTAGCCCTTTGGCCAGCGCGTATTTTGCCAGCAGCCCGCGATCGGCCGCGATGTCCCGCAGGATGGGATCTCTCCATGACGACTGGTCCGTGCATGGCGGCCAGTGGTTGGCGTCGAGGCAGCCGCAGACCTCCGCCGGCTGCGCCTCGTCCAGCCGCGCCGAGTAGAACGCGATCAGCTCATCCATGCGCTCACCCTAACGGCGCTCATGGCACGATGGCCACCCCCGCGAGGCTGGCCACCCCGAGCGCCACGCGGCTCACCGCTAGACGCGGTTGAGGCCGTCGAAGTTGGCCATGCTCGGGCCCTCAGCCAGGACGATGTACGGCCACTCCTGGCCGTACGGCGCCCCGTGCTGGGATCCCTGCATCTGCGCGTTCATTGTGCCTTTGTCGCCGCCCATGATCGTTTCCTTTCGCCCGTGCTGCCCTGCACTGCGCAGGATAGCCACGCTCTCCCCGTTACTTCCCGCGCATCTCCCGCGCCCGCGCGGCGAGGGCGTCCATGACGTCCATCAGGTCGCTGAGCTCACGGTGGGGACCGGACTCGACGCGGTCCTCCGGCGCCGGGAGGGACCCGTGGTAGCGCAGCGGCCCCGCGTCGGAGGGCGACGTCCAGAACCGCGCCTCCGGGTACTTCTCCGCGAAGGCGTCCCGCCGCTGGGATGCCTCGGCGAGGCGGCTGAGGTAGTCCATGACGACGCGGAGGTCATGGGACTGGGCCAGTTCGCGGTTGCTCGCGTCGCGGGCGCGCCACAGCGGCGCCCGGACTGACTCGTCCAGGGTGATCACGCCGCCGGTCTCCTGCTCCCAGCTGACCCGCAGCGCCGTGTTGTCCCGCTGGCTGCCCGCGTGCACCGTCATGGCCTCTCCCCTTAAAGGGGCGCCCCCGGCCCGTGTGTGAATGAATTCCGGGGGCGCTGGGCGTCACTGTAGCCCAGTCTGCCGCAGCGCGCTACAGCGGAATATACTGACGGGGTGATTGTGCTGGTCAGAGAGCATTGCGCCATGGCAGACCATAGCGCGCCCCCGCCATGGCGGCGCATCGCCGAGCAGCTCCGGGCCGACATCACCAGCGGGAAGTACGCCCCCGGCCAGCGGCTACCCTCAGCCGTCACCCTGCACCAGGAGCACGGCGTCGCCGTCGTCACCGCGAGGAAGGCTCTGGCGCTGCTGGTGGACGACGGGCTGGCTGTCGTCGTCACCGGCATGGGCACCTACGTCTGGCCCGGCCCTCAGTAGCCCTTGCGGTGGAGCTACCACCCTGATACAGTGGAGCTACCACCAAGCGAGAGGGAACGAAAATGGCCATCATGAACCCGCAGGTCAGCGATTACGTCCAGTACAACGGCGACTTGCCGGAGGGCTGGGACCGCACAGGCCGCGTGCTCGCGGTCACTGATGACGCCAGCGGCGACAAGGTTGTCACGGTCCTGCTCGACTCCGGGCAGGAGCAGGACATCCTGGCCAGCGAGCTGGACCGGCCGGCCGACGCGGGTGTGGAGTATGACGTCCGCGATGCCTGACCGGCACCGGGAAAAGCCGCTCAGCCTACGCCTTGGGGCTGAGCGGCAGCCGGTAGAGGAAGCCGCCGAGCGGGACGGCGTCCCGGTGCGGCAGTGGATACTCGCCGCGATCCGCGAGCGGCTGGCGCGGCAGTCCCCGCAGTAGCGTCATCCACCGCAGCACGGCGGGGCGTGTGTGCTAGCATCACGCACGTGAGAGCAGTTCTTTACGCGAGGCAGAGCCTCGACAAGGCCGGCACTGGCCTCGCTGTCGCCCGCCAGCTCGCCGAGGACGAGCGGCTGTGCGAACTGCGCGGGTACGAGGTCGTCGCCCGCGAGTCCGACAACGACATGTCCGGCTACTCCGGCAAGGCCCGGCCAGGCTATGAGCGGGTCATCGCGCTGATGAGGTCTGGCGCCGTGGACGTCGTCGTCGTGTGGGCCGTCGACCGGCTGACCCGCAGGCTCGCCGACCTGATCGCGCTCATCGACCTGTGCGAGCAGACGGGGGTGAGGGTCGCCACCGTGTCCGGGGACCTGGACCTGTCCACCCCCTCCGGGAAGCTGGTGGCCCGCCTCCTCGGCTCCGTCGCCCAGGGCGAGGTGGAGACCAAGAGCGCCCGGCAGCAGCTCGCCGAGCGGCAGGCCGCGCAGGCCGGCAAGCCCCGGCTGGGGACGCCGCGGCCGTTCGGCTGGCAGCCTGACCGCGTCGCCCTGGACGAGGCGGAGGCCGCCGCGGTCGCCGACGCCTGCACGGTGCTGCTGTGCGGCGGCACCATCACCGGCGTGTGCCGCGACTGGGAGGCACGCGGGCTGCGGCCGCACCAGGCGCCGTTCGGGCCGCTGCGCGAGCACCCGTGGACCACCACCAGCGTCCGGGCGATCCTCCGCAACCCGCGCAACGCCGGCATCGCCGTGTACAAGGGGGCCGAGGTCGGCCGCGGCCAGTGGCAGGAGATCGTCGCCGAGCCGACGTGGCGGGCGGTGGCGGCGCTGCTCGCCGACCCGGGGCGCAAGCCGTCGCAGGGGGTGCGGTCGCTGCTCGGCCGGGTGGCGCTGTGCCGCTGCGGCACGTACGTGACCGGCAGCAGGGGCGCCAACGGGCAGCCGTCCTACCGCTGCCACATCCCGGCGCGCGCCGGCCGGGAGGGACCGCACGTGTTCACCAGCCGTGCCCCCGTTGACGCCTACGTGGAGGCCGCGACCGTCGCGTGGCTGGCCAGGCCGGGCAACGCGGAGCGGCTGGCCCCGGCGCGGGGTGACGGCGCGGGCCCGCTGCGCGAGGAGGCCGCCGCGATCCGGGCGCGGCTGGCGCGGCTCGGCCCGCTGTTCGCCGCCGGGTTGATCAGCGAGCAGGACATGACCGGCGGCCGGGCGGCCGGTGAGGCGCGGCTGGCGCAGATCGGGGCCCGGCTCGCTGAGATGGGCCGCGAGTCGGCGCTGGCGCCGTTCGCCGCCGGGCGCGACGTGCGGGAGACGTGGGCGGCGCTGCTGCCCGACCGGCGCCGCGCCGTCATCGCCGCCGTGTGGGAGGTCACCCTGCTGCCGTCCGGGCGCGGGAACCGGGTCTTCCGCACCGAGACAGTGCGGCTCATGCCGCGCGCCTGACCGTCGATTCAGCGAACATTAACCCCGCCGTGACCGAATGCGAAACAAATCCTCCGGTAACTATTGCCATTGCCTGAACCCAGCGTTAATGTCTCGTTACGCGCATTAACGCTGGCATCCCGCGCGCCGCAATTGCGTGCCGATCGCCGTGCACTCGGGGAGGGGTGCGGTTCCATGCGAGTCACCAGGCCGCTGTCTGTCATGCTCTACGCGCTGGGGTGGGCCGCCATCCCCGCGTGGCCCGCCGGGATCGCCTCGGCGCTGCTGTGGACCGCCCGCGCGGAGCTGGCGCTGCTGTCGGTGGCCGGCGCCGGGACGTCGGCGGCGCTGGCGCTGGCCCTGCAGCGCCGCGCCGAGGCCCGCGTCACCGCGCTGGCGGCGGAGTACGAGCGGATGGAGGGGCGGCTGTGCGACGCCCTGGCCGCCAGCCTGCACGGGGGCGCTAGGACGCCTGCCGGCCTTCGCCTGCTGCGCGGCGCCGCGCCTCCCGGCGCTCCAGCTCCGCGATGAGCTCATCCGCGTCATCCGGGTGGCGGCGGCGCAGGATCGCGGCCACCTCCGGGTCAACCAGCGGCTCAGGCTGCGGGTCGGGGCTGTACCCGGCGGCGGCTATCACCTCATCGGCCAGGCCCGGCTGCTCGGCGCGCAGCCGCCCGGCCAGGCGCGCGGCTGTGTCGTAAGTCGGCCGCTGCTCGCCGCTGGCCCACCGGCTTACCTGTGACTTATGGACCCCGGCGAGGGCGCCTATCCGCTCACGCGTGTACCCGGCGCCCTTAAGCGCGCCTATGGCCGCCGAGAGCCGTCGCGGGTTCCAGCTCCCTGATTGCATGTGCGCAACATTACATGCCGCGCGAGCGATTGCATAGAAGCAACTCGTCGGATTATGAGCATTTATTTGTCGCGTGCGCGCACTCACGGGGCATGTACCAGGAATGTTGCGCGCCCAAGGGGGTTGCGTGGTCGCACACAACGTGGCAGAGTGGGTTCATGCAATCGACCACCCCGCTCCTGCGCGGCCCGTTCGTCAGGCTGCGCATGGCCCGCTTCGACGCCCGCGCCGCCGAGCTCGGGCTGGTGACCGACGCGGCCAAGGCCGAGTTCATCGGCGTTGACAAGGCCACGCTCAGCCGCCTCGTCAACGGCGAGGCCAACCCCGGCGAGCGGTTCATCGCGGCGTGCATGGCAACGCTCGGCATCCCCTTCGAGGAGCTGTTCGAGGTCGTCCGGTGACCTGCGCCACCCTCGCCGAGGTCCAGGCCGCCGGGGAAGCCTACGGCGCCTCCATGCCGCCCCTGCCCGGCGAGCTGGCCGACTACGTCGCCGCGATCCTCGCCACCGCCCGCCGCGCCGCCGAGCCCGCAGCGGCCTAGAAATGACGCCGCCCCCGGCAAGGGGGGCGGAGTCGCCCGGCAGGAGAGAGCCGGGACGCTAACCAGGATAAGGAGAGATCCGGTGACATCACCACAAGCACCGCCGCAGCCGCAGCCGCTCATGCCGCTGCTCGTCAGCGCCAGGCCGGGCGCCAAGCCCCGCGAGATCATCATCGACGAGGCCGAGGGCGAGCGGCTGATGGCTGACATCGCCGCCCGGCTGGTGGCCATCCGCGCCGCCAAGGCCGCCTACGCGGACATCATCCCGCCGCCCCCGCCGGCGGAGGAGCCTGCGAAGGCGCCGGTGGAGCTGTGCGGCGTGTGGAGGACGGACACTGGCGCCACCTGCCACCTCCCCGCCGGGCACCCCGGCGACCACGAGCTCACCCCGCGCGGCGCCGACCCGCTGCCGCCGCTGGACGCCCTGCCGCCGATAGACGCCGCCTACTGCGGCCAGCGGTACTTCGATGGCGAGTCATGGCAGGAGTGCGCCGAGCCTCCGCATGAGGGCCTGCACGGCGACCAGGGACCGCAGCCGGACACCCGCGCCGATGACGAGCCGCAGGAGAACGACGGGCCGTGCATGGCGGACGGGTGCGGCCACTCCCCGGGCGCCCACGCGGGCGTGCGTGGTACCGGCGGCCTGCTGTTCTGCACCGTGTGCGCCTGCCGCCGCTACCTGTCCCCGCGCCCCGGCGCTGGTGCCCCTTGCGCATGGCACGGCGGCGAGGGCAAGTCCGGCGGACGGTGCCCCGAGTGCAGGCGCGAGGTCGGCGACCGCCGCGCGGATAACGCGATGGCCGGGGGCGAAGCGCACGTCGCCCCGGTGGCGTTCCTGCGCCACGACCAGCAGACCCTCGCCGGGGTCAAGCTCGGCGGCGCGTCATGAGCCTCACGCTGGAGGTGCGCGGTCAGGCTGACCGCACCGTTCACGTCGGCCCTTTCGCGATGACGCCGCTGATCGACGAGGGCTACTGGTCCTACCGAGTCATGCTCAGCGAGCGCCAGGCGGTCGTCGGCTTCCCGAAGTTCTCCACGATCGGCATCGGCTTCGCCGTCGAGGACGACTGGAACACTAACTTCCCGTACACCTGCGGCACCGAGGAGATCTTCGCCCACATCGCGCACAACAAGGACGATGACGCGATCAGCGATGACGACGTGCGCGAGGCCATCCGCATGATCCAGGAGCGCGCCACGGCCGACCGGAGCGCGTCATGAGCCGGGGCCGTCACGCCCGCGACGGGCAGCGCCGCGACGCCCTGCACGCATGGCTGCGCGGGCAGACTCCCAGCGGGCTACGCCACCCGGTCGCCAGCGTGCAGTACTGGTGGCGCTGGTGCCAGGAGACCGCCATCCGCCGCCGCTACCGCAAGGCGCTCAAAGTCCTGATGCGCCTGATGACCCCTGCCCCGGAGGTGCACCGGGAGCAGGAAGCCCGGCCCGTTGACCACCCGCTTGAGCCTGGCCTAGCTCGCGGCGTGGTCCGGGCCGGGGCTGACGCCCTGCCAGCCCCTGCCCCGCGCCATGCGGCTGGCGCGGGGCAGGCCCAGACTGCCGGCGCCACCCTGGCCGCCGCCGGCGACGCCTTGGATGAACTCGGCGGCCTGTTCCCCCCGACCCCGGCTGCGCTCTCCCCGCGGCAGCCGGACGCCGCCGACGCTGCACGCCCCCCGACAGCGGAAGCGGCACCGCTGCCCCGGCCCGAGCATCCAGCTTTCCCCGGGCCGGGGCAGCACTCCTTCAGCGGCCGCTCCCCGTGGACGCCCGTCCCGCCATGCCCTCCCGGCGACACCGTCACCTGGCACCGGCCCGACGGAACCCGCGTCGTCATCGGCTGGGGTCCCAAGGCGGAGATCCCCCGGCCGTACGCGCAGGCCAGGGTGACCGGCGCCCATGTCATCATCCCCGGCGAGGCGCCGCTGGTGAGCCGCCGGTACCGGGCGCACGAGGCACGGCGGGACAGGGCGGCGAACCAGTGAGGGCCGCCATGGCCGTCCCGCCTTGGGCGCGCGACGCCCGCGTCCGCTGCGGCATCCCCCTGCGGGCCATGGCCGTCGCGCTCGGCGTGTGCTTCTCCACCATCGCCAGGTGGGAGAACGGCCAGAACACCCCCACCGGGCCGCGCGGCGCCGCCTACCTGCGGGTCATCGCCGGGCTTGCCCGCCACCTCGAAGTCCCCGAGGAGCCACGATGACCGAGTCGATGCGCCGCGCCACCGTCATCGGCGACGCGCCCGGCAGCCGCGTCCGCGCCACCGGCCTCGGCTCCCCCCGCAACGGGCTGCCCCCCCTACGCGCCTACGCCCACCCCGGGTGGGTCAACGGCGTCCCCTCCGCCGCCGACAACCCCGAGGGCAGCGAAGAGCGCTCCGAGGCGGTCCGGCAGCGGCTACGCCAGCTCCGCGAGGACGCCCTGACCGCTGCGGGCACCTGCCCCGAGTGCACCTACCCCTTCGGCTCCTACGGCCACTTCAAGGCATGCGAGGACGGCTCATGAGCAACCCCGGCGGCTGCCCGCCCCACATCATGCTTGAAGTCTCACGCACCGAGGCGCCCAAGATGTGGATCGTCAACCTCCAGTGCGGCAAGTGCCCGCACACCGAGCAGCGGACGGAGCCGAAGTGAGCGCCTGGCAGCGGCACCGCTGGGACGGCGAGCCAGCCGCGTGCACCTGCACAGTCCTCATCGCCGACAACCTCGACGACACGCTCCACTGCCCGAAGAGGTGGCGCTGGGTCGCCAGGATCGCCAAGTGGGTGCACTCATGACCACCTACCTGGCCGGGCTGCGGCGCACCATCGGCAAGCATCATCCCCGCGCCTACTGCGACCGGTGCAGCTGGGCCGTCACCCAGGGACGCGGCCTGTCCGTGGAGCGCACCGGCGAACTGGCCCGCGAGCACGCCCGCGCCAAGGGCCACGTAACGCGCCTCATCGTGGCGCATGTCACCCAGTACGCCCCCGATGGCTCCGAGTGGGCAGCAGGGCGCGAGCGCCTCGACACGGCCACCGCCGAGCGCACCGGGAAGGCGGCACCGTGAGCGGCTACCACCTCGCCGTCGCCGCCGTGGTGTTCATCATCATCTGCGGCCTCGCCGGCCTCGCCGCCATCATCATCGGCGCCGCCATCGGCGAGGCCGCCCTCGACCGGCAGGCCGCCAGGCGCTCCCGGGCCAGCTGGGAGGAAACCGCCGACCACGTCAACCGCACCCGGCCGCTGGACCTCGGCGGGCTCGTCATCCACTCCGAGATGGAACGGTGCGCGTGGCGGGGCGACTGGGGAGCGGAGACCCGCGACGACCTCACCGAGGCCATCGACCCGGACCCGGGACTCGGCTGCCCCTGCTGCCCCGGCGCGCGAAGCAACGACTGCACGTGCAGGCGCCCGTGCGGGGACCCGTCATGCCAGGCCATCGACCCCGCTGAGGGCTGCACGTGGTGCGTAGTCATCGGCTGGGAGTGGCCGTGCACCTGCGACGGCGCGTGCGGCGACCCCGCGTGCGCCCCGGCGGTGCGCCATGGCTGAGCTGCCCGCCGACTGGACGCCGCCACCGCGTTCCATCCTCTACGTCGAGTACCTTGCCGCCGATAAGGGCGTCGTGGTCGGCTGCGACTGCGGCGCAGCGACGCACCTTGTCATCGAGGGCGCGGAGAAGCTGACCGCCCGCACGGAGATGTCGTTCACCTGCGCCTGCCTGTCGGTGCACTGGTTCACCGTCGGCCCGGCGGAGGCGGTGACGCCCGGTGGATGACCTGTGGACGGAGCCGGTCACCAAGCCCGGCATTTACCAGATGGACGAGGCCTACTACCACTCCGATGCCGTTCCGGAGGCGCTCGGCGGGTCGCTGTCCAGCAGCGGCGCCAAGCTGCTGCTCCCCCCGAACTGCCCGGCCATCTTCGACTACCAGCGCCGCCACGGCAAGCGCCCCTCCAAGGCGATGGAGCTGGGCACCGTCGTCCACGGCATGGTCCTCGGCACCGGCCAGCCCGTCGCGGTGCTCGACTACCCGAACTACAACACCAACGCGGCGAAGGACGCCCGCGACAAGGCCATCGCCGACGGCAAGGTGCCCATGCTCGCCGAGAAGTACGCGGAAGCCGAGGCCATCGCCCAGGCGGTGCGCGACCACCGCACCGCCGGGCCGCTGTTCGCCGAGGGGGATGCCGAGCAAAGCGGATTCTGGCGCGACCCCGAGTTCGGCGTGTGGCGGCGGTGCCGCTGGGACTGGCTCACCCCCTACCAGGAGGTAGCCGACCTCAAGACGTGCGCGTCCGCGTCGCCGCACGACGACATCCCCAAGGCCATGCACAACTTCGGCTACTACCTGCAGAACGCCTGGTACCGCGACGGCTTCACCGAGCTGTTCGGCGAGGAGCCGCGCGATTTCCTCAACGTCTTCGTGAGCACCGAGCCGCCCTACCTGATCACCATCGCCCGGCTCGACGACAAGGCCGTCAGCCTCGGCCGCCAGCGCTGCCGCGCCGCGCTGGAGAAGTACCGCGACTGCACCGAGGCCGGCGTGTGGCCCGCGTGGTCCGACGACATCACCGACATATCGCTCCCCTACTGGGCGGAGCGGCAGATAGAGAGCGAGATCCTCCATGAGTTCGACCACTGACGTAGCCGTCCGCGAAAGCGACGCGCCTGTACTGCGGCTGCCATCGCTGCCCTCCCTGCCCGACACCGACTCGTGGATCCGGGCGATGGCGTCCATCGCCAAGCTCGCCGACCAGATCTGCGACACCTCGTTCGTGCCCAAGGGGCTGCGCGGCGACGCCGCCGCCGTCACCGCTGCTATCCTCACCGGCCGCGAGCTTGACATGCCGCCCATGACCGCGCTGCGCCACATCCACGTCGTGGAGGGCACCCCCAGCCTCGACGCCGAGTACAAGCGGTCCCGCGTCCTGGCCGCCGGGCATGAGTTCCGCATCATCGAGTGGGACGACGAGCACTGCAAGGTCGCCGCCCGCCGCCGGGGTGACCGCGGCCAGCCGCTGGTCATGGAGTACAAGATCGCCGACGCCCGCCGCGCCGGGCTGGTCAAGGACCGGGGCAACTACATCACCCGGCCCAAGGTCATGCTGCTGGCCCGCATCACCACCCTGGTCTGCAACGCGATCTTCGCCGACGTCACCAACGGGCTGGCCACCGCCGAGCTACTGGAGGCCGGCGACGAGGACGCCATCGCCGACGCCATCGGCGCGGCCGTGGACGCGCCCCCACCGCCGCGGGTGACCGGCGAGGAGATCCGCAGCCGCCCCCGCCGGCGCGCCAACCCGGTCACCGGCGAGGTCATCCCGGACGCCACGCCGCAGGAGCCGGAGCCGGACGCTGACCCGCGTGACGCCGTCATCGCCGAGCTGGACCGCCTGAACGTCACCGGCCCCGACATCGCCGCCTACCTCACCCGCCTGGCCGGGAAGCCGCTCGCCTCCGTGGAGTCCCTGAACCGCATGCAAGCCGAGTGGTTCACCGGCCGCCTCGCGAAGCTGGGCAGCCGCGACGAGCTGGAGGCCGCCGCCGTCGCCGCCGAGGCCCGCCGGGAGCAGGACGCCGCAGCAGAGGCCGGAGACGTCGCGCCTGCCATGGAGGAGGTGCCCGGCGATGGCCAGTGAGCCCCGCGAGGTCCGCGGCTACTGCGGCCACCTGGTAGGCACGCTGACCGCCATCCTGGTCGAGGTCTGGTGCCACGAGTGCAGGCAGTACGTCGGCACCGAGTGGCGCGACGGCAAGCCCGTCATCACCTGGACGCGGCAATTCGAGCCGAAGCACGGCGGCACGCTCACAGTCGACGGCTGGTCGGACGGGGACGTCCGGCTGACCGTCGCCCAGGATGGCGACTTCACTCAGGCCGTCTTCAGCGCCGCGCAGTGGGACGTGCTCCGCGAGGCGCTCGACCGGGCCGCCATGCCGGGGCAGCCGGAGGCGGCGAGCCGTGCTGGTTAGCCTCACCGTCACCGCCCGCTGCCACGGCTGCGACTGGACCGCCGCCGGCAAGCCCGCCGACGTCGACAAGGCCGCGGGCAAGCACGTGCGGACCGGGCACCCGACCTCGGTCAAGGCCACCCCGTCACGAGAGGACCAGCCATGCGGCTGAGTGACCTGCGCACGCTGTGGGCCTGCACGTTCCGGGTGTTCGCCGCCGTGGCGACCGGCAACCGCGAGGCCCTCGACAACGTCATCGACGAGATCGTGGCGGCGCGCGAGCAGATCAACGCAAGGAGGAATGCCCGGTGAGCTCACAAGAGGCTGATGAGCTGCTCCGGCAGGCAGCCGACGCGCTCTGGAACTGCGCCAAGGCAGCGCTCACCGTCAAGCCGACGCTCAGCCAGCCGTACCCGGACGCGCCGGAGCTGACGCCGTACACGCGCTGGGTCGAGCGCCCGTCACGCGAAGCGCACGACCTCGCCATGGCCATCCGTAAGCACCTCAAGGCAAACACCCCGGCATCGAAGGAGCAACCATGACCGCAAGCGAGGCCAAGATCGGCGCGGCGCTGCCCAAGACGGAGCACGGCAACGGGCTGCACGCCATCGCCGCCAGCCTCATCGCCGAGCCGGAGGCCGTCCGGTACGCCGTCGTGCGGCTGGACACCGGCAAGGTCGAGACGAAGTACGAGATCGATGAGGAGGGCGAGCGGTACGAGGTGACCGTCCCGTCGGCGCGGATCCGCGCCATCGAGCCGCTGTCCGGTGCCGACGCTGAGCACGCGGCGCGGCTGATGGACGCCGCCCGCGCCGAGCGGATGGGCGAGCTGCCGTACTTCGCCACGGCTCGCGGCGTGCGCGGCAGTGTCAGCGGCGACTGAGTTGGCCCGTCCTAACTGGGAGTTCATCCGCATCGACGTGCTCATGCCGGATCACCCCAAGATCGAGGAGCTGTCCGACCGGTCGTTCCGGGCGCTCATCACCCTCTGGTGCTACTGCGGGCTGCACCGCAACGACGGCATCGTCACGGCCAAGCGGTGGCGCGAGCTGACGCCGAAGGTCCGCGCCGAGCTCGTGGACCACGGGCTCGCCAAGCCGATGGAACTGGGCGGCGCGGTGATGCACGACTTCGTCGGCGATGACGGCCACCAGCGGAGCCGCGACGAGATCGACGAGCTCGCCGAGCGGCGCAAGGACATCGCCACCAAGGCGGCGAACGCCCGGTGGGGCAAGGAGCGGCCTCCGTTATGCGCCATGCACATGCATCAAGCATGCATGACGCATGCACCAAGCATGCTCCGAGCATATGCATGAGCCGTGCCAAGGCAGTGGCAGTGGCAGTGGCAGTTAAAAGCCGGTGGTACAGGTGGCTTTAACCAGTACCGGTATAAGCGAATTCGCGATAAAGCCCAATTTGAATTCGACGGGAGGAAACCGTGATGGCATTCGACCACGTTAAGTGCTTCGGCTGCGGCGAATACGGCCACATCGAACGGGACTGCCCCGCCAACAGTTATGCCTCCGAACTCGGTGACGGCGACAAGCCGCCATGGTGCGGCGAATGCGACCGCTACAGCCGCCTGATTTACTTCATCGCCCCGTCCGGCATTCCGGACCGTCCCGGGACCGTAACCGCCCGCCGCTGCAAGGTGTGCAACCCGCAAGGCCACCTGCTGGCCGTCCAGTTCAAGCGCTGCAAGCAATGCAAGGCCGTCACTTACATCTGGGATACCGCGACGGAATGCGGCTCCCATCCGCCAACCGGAAAGCGCACCAACGAGCTGATCACCAAATGGGAAGCCATCCGGCAGGCGAAAGCCGAACGAGAGGCGCGCGACCGCGCCGAAAGGAAAACCGCATGAGCAAGTACGCCGGGCTGACGAAAGCCGATGGCACCGCGATACCCGACGGCGAGCCGTACTGGGTACTCCGGGCGAAGGACACGTTCACCATCCCCGTGCTGATGGCCTACCGCACGCTGGCGGATGTGACTGGCCTCCCCGGTGAGTTCCTGGCCGACATTGACGCCCACATGAAGCGGGTCGGCGAGTGGCAGGCGGAGCATGGCGTCAAGCTGCCGGACGGGCTGGCGGAGTCGTGAGCGACGTCTACCCGGAGACGCCACTCGGCTCACCGCCCGGCGATTCGCTGGCCCGCCGCGTCGGCGTCCCGTCACCGCTGCAGCCCGGCCCCGCGCCCGCCACGCCAGGGCAGCGCGCCTACGAGGCCCGGTGCGCCGCCACGGTCCTGCCCGCCGGCCACTGGCGATGGGCCTGGGGCAAGCTCGATGACGCGACCCGCGCAGCCGAGGAAGCCGGGGCGCAGGCCGCGATAGCCGCCGCCGAGCTGACCTGGGACGCCGATCTCAAGGCCGAGCGCGACGACGCCCGCGCGGCGTTCGCGAAGCTCGCCGCCCACTTCACCCAGGGGAAACAGTCCGGCTGGACGGCCAGGATCAGCGGGACCGTGCTGCGGCGGCTGTGCACCGCCGCCATGTGCGAGCCGCCGTCCGGGCTGCCAGCCGACCCGTTCCAGCCATCCCAACCGGAGGAACCATCGTGAGCAAGATCGAGGACGCGGCCCGCGCCGCCGCCGACGCCGCCATCGCGAGCGCCGGCGGCGCCCATGCCGCCCCGCCGCGCGTCAACGGCAGCGAGCCCCGGGCGGCGACGTTCGGCCAGTTCCTGCACCGCATGTTCACCACCCTCGCCCACTTCGCGGCCGACGGCGGCCCGGAAGCGGAGCGGATCGTCGCCGACCCGGAGTTCGACCAGGCGCTGGAGCTGCTGATGCGCGGCCACCGGGCAGGCGTCATCGCCGACATGATCGCGGTGATGGGCGACACGCTGCGCCACCGCCTCGACGCCGCCCCGCCTGCCAGCGGCCCGCAGCCGTCGTTCCTGCCCGCCCCGAACGGCGACGCCGGGCCGGTGACCCCGTGAGCTTCGATGCCATGACCGATGAGGAAAAGCTCGCCTGGGTGAAGGACCGCGCCCGTGCCGAGCCGTGGACGTCGGCGATCGCCTCCGTCGTCCAGGACATGGAGCTGATCGGCCATCCGCTCCCCATGCCGCTGCAGCAGCTTTTCATGGGCGAGGCCATCATCGGCCGTGAGCAGGGAGTCCGCCGGTTCATTGACGGGCTGGTGCTGCCTGCCGCGCGCACGGAGACCGCGCCGTGACCGCCGCCGTCACCAGGCGGGAGCTGGCGACGGCCGCGCACGCCGCCATGTCCGCCGTGCTGTTCGTCACCAGCCCCGACGTGTGGCCCGCGTTCGCCGCCTGGGCCGAGCAGGCCACCCCGGGCGTCACCTGGGATGAGGGCCACCGGCTGGCCATGGCCGGGAACGCCGCGGTGATGGCCAGGCTGGCGCGGCACGTCGACGGCGGTGACCGGTCGTGACCGGCTGGCGCAAGTCCCGCCGCAGCATGAACCACGGCGCGTGCGTGGAGGCGGGCAGCTTCCGCAAGGCGGCGGCCTCCCAGCACAACGGCGCCTGCGCCGAGGTGGGCCACGGCGCGGGCGTCGTCGCCGTCCGCGACAGCGCCGACCGGGGCGGCCTGGTGCTGGAGTTCCCCGCCGCCGCGTGGGCGGCGTTCACCGCGAGGCTGGGCGCGGCCCGGCCGGAAGAAGGCGCGTGATGGCAGCGAGCGACCCCGGTCCTAGCGGCGACCAGCCGCCAGCCTGGTGCGCATGCCCGATGACCTGCCCCCATTACGCGACTCGCGCCAAGGGCCGCTGTGATGCCCGCGACGGCACCAACGGCGGGATGGAGGCACCGTGATCTGCTGCGACACCTGCCCCTACTACCCCACCTGCGAGGAGATCGAGGACTTCGAGCGCGACGTCCTCCGCCTCCACGAGGAGTGGGGCGAGGAATACGGCGAGCCGGGCACCGCGCCGTGAGGGCCATCCTGCTGGGCGCGGCCGGGGCCCTGGCCGTCGCGGCGCTCACGGGGGCGCTGATGGTGGCGCTCGGGCTGGTGCCGTGAGAAGGCGCTCCGCCAAGGCCGGTGAGGCAGCTGTCCAGGCTGAGCCGCCGTCCGTCGAGCCGCTCGGCCGGGACCTGCGCGATCACCTGATCGGCGAGCTGACCGGCATGCCGTTCCCGGCGCGCCGCGATGCCTGCTGGGTGATGAACGCCGAATGGTGGGACGAGGTGGAAGCCATGGCCCGGGCCATGGGGGAGATGCCGCCGTCGTGGCCGCGAACGCTGCTCGGCAAGCCCGTGGACGTCCGCGAGGACGGCGGCGTCCCGCACCTGGAGGGACCATGACCGCCCCGGAGTGCGCCGCCGGCTGCCGCCGCCCGTCCCCGTCGGCGGTCATCTGCGGCACCTGCGCCGACGGCCTGTCCGCCGCCCTCGCCATGGCCGCCAGCATCGCCGGCGACCTCGACGACGCCATCGCCAGGCAGCTCCGCCACGGCGGCGGCGGACGGCGGTCGGGCGACGAGCAGCCGCTGCCCGTCGACCTGCGCGCGGCGGACGCGGCACGGGAGCTGCACGGCTGCCTGTCCGGATGGGTGCAGGTCATCGCCGAGACCGCACCGATGATGTCAACGCCCGACACCATCCGGTGGATGGCCGAATGGCTCCGGGCCCGCATGCGATGGATAGCCGCCCACGACGCAGCCGCCGACATCTGCCGCGAGGTCACCCGCGCCGTGAGCCGCGCCGCCATGGTGCTCGACGGGCCGCCGCCCCGCGAGTACGCCGGCCCCTGCCCCGCCTGCGGCAATGACGTCCTCGGCCAGCCCGGCGCCGCCATCGCCGCCTGCACCCGCTGCGGCCACAGCGTGGAGGTCGCCGCGCAGCAGGACGCCATGCGCGCCGCCATGGACGACATGCTGTTCACCGCCGGCGAGCTCGTCTCCATGGCCAAGGCGCTCGGCCAGCCCGTCAGCGAGTTCACCGTGCGCTCCTGGGTTCACCGTGACCAGCTGGTATCGAAGGGCACCCGGCCCCGCGACCACGGCGCGCCGTCAGCCACCTACAGGTTCGGCGACGTGCTGGTACTGATCGCCAGAAGCCACCGAGTGAGAGGATGACCAACCATGGACGCCATGACACCCGGCCGTATCGCGGCTGAGGCGCACGACCGCAGCCTGTTCGGCGACGAGACGCCGTTCCCGTGGGACAAGGCGGCCAGCCCTGCGGTAATTGCCTGGGAAGCCGCCGCCACAGCGGTCCTAGAGCAGTGCGCCATGGCGCTAATGCAGCAGGTGGCCGCCGTGCGCAGCGTCATCGCCCGCTATCAGGACGAGGAACTGAACGCGATGACCGCATGGGGCGAGATCGAAGAGATCTTCGCAGGTGACTAGAAGGGAAGGCCGCCATGCCTGAGACCGCACGCATCGCCTACGAGGCCTACGCCCGCTCAACCGGCGGCAAGAGCCTCGTGTCAGGCGACACGCTCCCCGGCTGGGATGACCTGCCCCAGCCCATTCAGTGGGCATGGGACGCAGCCGCCCAGGCCGTGATCCGCGCCGTGACCGACGAGCAGGCGTGACCGCCATGGATGACCTGGCCGCGTTCATCACCGCCCGGCTAGACGAGGACGAGGCCATGGCGAACGAGGTCCACAAGCCGCGCGACTGCGGCTGCGTTGACCGTGACGGTGAGTTCAGCCCCGATCCCGTCTGGTGCGGCTGCGACTACCCGGCCCGCGTCCTGCGCGAGGTAGCCGCCAAGCGCGCCATGGTCAAGGAGCATGGTCCGGCCCGGCCTGAGCAGCGGCGCTACGCCTGCGCCTCGAACTGCACCGACGACCGCAACATCATCCAGGCAGCGCCATGCACCACCATGCGCCTGCTCGCCGCCGTCTGGAGCGACCATGGCGACTACCGCGCCGAATGGGCACCCGGCGACCTGGGTTGACAAGATCGTCAATGCACCGCAGTATGTGGATATCTTCGCAGGAGTGGCCCCAGGTGACAGCCGGGGCCATCGTCATGTCTGGGGTGAGCGGCCATGGGCGGTGACTGAGCCATGACGCTGCCAGAGCTGGCCGTCCGCCCCGGCTGGAGCCGACCCGATGACCTGCCGCAAGGCGATTGCGTGGTGACGCGGCTAGACGATGGCCGCCTGCGCGTTGACCATGCTGACCCCCGCGTCCTGATCAGCGCCGAGCTGCTGGACGCCATCATCGACGGGACTGGCGACGACGCCAGCCCGCATGTCCGCGTTGACCTGACGGGATGCGTGACCTACGACGGCGCGACCATGAAGATCGCCGCCGTCAACCGCACGGTCATCTACCGCATCGTCACCTACGTGCCATCAGTGCACGGCTACATCGCCGAGTGGCCCGACTGACCATGGCCCGCTGGTACGGCAAGACCACCGAACGCGGGTACGGCGCAGCGCACGTTGCCCTGCGCAACCGGCTGCTCGCCGCGTGGAAGCCAGGCCAGCCATGCGCCAGGTGCGGCTTCCCGATGTGGCAGCGATGGACCATCGACGCCAGCGGCAAGCGCGTCAGCGCCATCGACCTCGGCCACAACGACCAGCGCACCGGCTACACCGGGCTAGAGCACAGGACGTGCAACCGCCGCGACGGGCAGGCCAAGACCACCGCGATCAACCGGGCGCGCGGACGCCAGCTCACGCCAGCGCAGCTAGCGGCGATACGGTGGAAGCAGTGGCAGCAGGCGGCACGGCGGTGATCTGCCACCCGTGCGGCGACGGCGATCACGGTGGCTGCCCGGAGATAGCGCGCCAGCATGACGCGACGCTGCCGCTCGTCATCCTCGCCGCCTCCTCCCGCTGCGACTGCCAGCACCAGCCGCGCGCGGACAGTGACGGTACTGGCGAGTAGATGGCAGGCGAACGGATGGCAGCCATCCGCAGCGGTCACCCCCAGTAACCGCCCTGGAGGGCCTGGCACTCCGACCGGTCACTGATGACCATCCGCACCATCCAGGGTGGTCACGTTTGCGCAGGTCAGGGGCACGTATCGAATCGCGTTCGAGATTCGAACACTCGTCCGAC
>Ga0247682_1000055_pt1 | contig 46703 bp, 69 predicted proteins | sample CNK23_metaG_FD_190130 | JGI IMG/M metagenome (GOLD analysis project Ga0247682, IMG submission 190130) | Soil microbial communities from Purdue University Martell Research Forest, Indiana, United States - CNK23 | ecosystem: Environmental > Terrestrial > Soil > Temperate forest > Bulk soil...
GTACCAGAACGTCACCGGCTTCCTCCATCTCCTCCTCGGTCACGATGCAGCCGAGGCCGAAGGTCGCATTCGTCAGCCGAGTCGTCGGACCCTGCTGCTGGGCGACAAACTCGATCGAGGCGCCCTGCTGCTTCAAGCGGGCAATGGGGAAGCCGGTGACGTTCTGGTACTCCTCGTACATCTTGTCCGACTTCACGGTCGCGAACATCTTCGTATACGTCTTCGGATGCGCGCGGTAGGTCATGCCAAAAACTTCCTGCAGGCCAGGCCACCCGAGCTTGGGCAGTGTGCCGGTGTTGATGACGGCCATGATCGGTCTCCTTTACACGCCTAGCGTGCCGACGGATTTGAGTTCGTGGACATTCCAGGTCGCGTTCCAGATCGCGTAGGGGCCGTAGCCGTTGCCGGGAATCTGCGCCAGGCCCATCAGCTTGACGATGAGGGTGGCGGTAACGTCGATGCTCGCCGAGGCGATCACGGTGGCCGAACTCGACCACGCGGTAGGTCCACTAGCGATAGTCAGGCTCGCGTTTTTGTTGCACGAGGTTGCGATCTGCTTGGTCGTGGTCGCATCGCCCTGAACTTGGAAGATTCCCATCGGATCATCCCAAATCATGGCGTAGTAGTCACGGGTCTTGGTCGCCGGAATGTTCGTGGCGGACAAATCCAACGGTGGGGTGCCCTGCAGGCTGGGATTGTTCCAGTTGGCGGGGTAGGCGCCGAGAAAGATGCCGCGTGGGGTTTCAGTCCCAGCGGTCCCGCGAATCACTGCGGGTACACCGTTGGTGTCACCGCCCGCAGCAGAGAGCACCATGTCGCCGATCTGGTATTGGTTGGGGTCGGAGGAAACGATGTAGTAAGTGTTGACCTGGTTCGGCCAGTTGCCGGCCCCGAGGCTGCGGACGGGCCGCAAGCCGAAGGGCGAGTTGAGGTTCGCCATAGAGCGCTCCTAGCGATAGAGCTTGGTGTTGATCTCGATCGGCGGCAGGGCCGAGCCGGGCTGGGCCGTGTAGCGTCGATCACCGGGTTTTGCGTTCAGCGTCCCGGCGGTCATCGCCTGCTCGATGCGCTGGTGGTGCTTCTCGAACTCTAGCTTTTGCCGCTGATGCAATTCCCTCGGAATCTTCATCAGCCAGCCCCTCGTCGGAGGGACCAGATTGGGGTTCATGATGTAACTGACGTTCGACCCCAGATCGTTGCCGCCGATGACGGTATCGGCCATGATGACTTCGTCGTGCGTGACATGACTCCAGCCGCTGCGATGCGCCATTGCTATAGTGATGCCGGTATTGCCAGGATCGTTGAACCAGTACAGGTCGTAGCCGGGGATGGGATCGGTGATGCTGCCGTTGCGTCCCATGACGGTGAGCTTTTGCATCCGGCCGTCGAACAGGCTATGCACGAACTCGTCGGGCAGATCTTCTTCCGAACTCACTCGGTCGGAGAGCGTTCGCTGCGCGGTTTCAGCAGCCATCGCGCTGACGTCGGCCTCGGGCAGGAATGACGGCGACGGCTCGGGGCCGAAGACGTTCGGCGCCTGCGGCGGCGGGATCTGGCCGGCGTCGCGACGACCCGCGCGTGCCTTCGGCGGGGCGACCTCGGGATGCGCGGCCAGGTATTCGGCCCGCAGCCGGTTCCACTGTGATTGGGGCTTGCCCTTGTAGACGTCGCGCATCCAGTTGACTTTGGTCGCCATCGCTTATCTCCGGAAATACTGGCTGGGGTTGGCGGCGCAGTTCCTGAGGATCGCCTCTTTCGAGAGCCCCGGCACGCTGTCGAGCATCTGCTCCAGCACTTCCTTGGCCTCGGGCTTCAAGTCGTTCCAAGTACGGATGTTGCCGCGTGCGCTGCCGTTGGCGCCGCCCGCCTCGGCCATCGACACCCGGCCGGGCAGGCGCCCGAACTTGTCGGGAAAGATGCGTTTGACCAAATCCGCCGCCTCGTCCAGCATCTCGCGGCCGACCAAGGTGGAGCCGTCCTCGCGCAGATTCTTGACTTCGCGAAACAGGCGGCGGCCCAAGCGCTCGTCGTTCCTGAACTGCGGGTTGTCGGCGGTGAACTCGTTCCAGATCCGGTCGGCCTCGGGATTGACCTGAATTTGCGGCGCGGCGGGCTTCTCTCTGCCGACGGCGGCCTCGACCATTTCCGACTGGAGTTGAGCGGCGCGCTCGTGGTCGCCTTCCTCCAGCGCCTGCTTCAACTGCAGCTTGCGGGTTTCCTTGCCTAGCTCCTCGCGCTGCTTGTCGCGCTCCCCGCGCTCGGCGAGGAGGGCGTCGACTTGGCTCTGCAGCGTCTGCAGTTGGGTGCGCAGAGTGCGATTCTCCTTGCGCACCAGAGGCAGTACACGGTTGCCGCTGTCGACCCACGCGCGGGCGTCCTTCCACTTGGCGGGGTCGCCCTGATATTCGGACTGCGGCTTCCAGCCCATCTCGCGGGCTTCAGAGATGAGCGCTTCATCAGCCAGTGGCGCAGCAGACTCTTCGGCTGCCGCATCTGCACCTTGCGGTGGGGATGGGTCCTCATTTTCGATCACCACGCTCGGCTCCGGTGGGATTTCCACATTGCCGCTGTCTTTGGCTTGGTCTAGGACTGGGTCGGCCATGATCGTCTCCGTTTATACCTAACTTGGGGGATAGTCAATTCGGCTTATGCCGCCTGGCTATCGTTGACCCCGAACACTTCGGCGCTCGACTGCGCGCCGCGGATGATGGAGTCGGGCATCCTGGTCGCCTTGCCGATGACGTCGCGAGCCTTCATGATCCAGTAGTCCTTCCCATCGACCGGAAACTTGCAGCCGCTGTAGCGCTGAAAGAGGACCAGATCGCCGACGTTGATGCCCGCGAGTTCCGGACACAGGTGGCAGGTATTGCCCATCGCCAGCACGGTGCCGATCTGCTGGGCGAGCATTTCCTTGTCGACACTCTGGTCGGCGAGGATGATGCCTCCGGCGCTGGTTTTCTTGACCTGCGCCGGTTCAATCAACACTCGATCGGCGGTCGGCAACAAACCGCTGTGGTTGATCGGCTCGGGCTTGAGCGCGGCGGGATTCCACGCCGGCAGTTCCATGCTGTCGGTGCCGTCAGGCTGGTGCAGGTGCATCGCTTTCTCCGGTCTCGATGTTCTCGATTTCCTGAATGATCTTCATCTTGGCGTTCACCTCGCCCAGCGCCGCGGCGTTCATCTGCACCGACTCGTCGATGGACAGCACGTTGATGAACTGCCTATTGCACCATTGCTCCTGATCCGTTTGCACCGCCTGGCGCAGCAATTGCAGGAACGCCTGCGTTTGCGGGTGGTGCTTCCACTCGACCCATTCCGGCGTGGTCATTTCCAGCATCGCCATTCATCTTCTCCGCGTGGCCCATCAGGCTGTCGATCAGTTTCATGATCCGGTCCTGGCGCTTCGATTCGCTCTCGATCTCGGCGAACAGCATCTTGATCAGCGGGTCGGTCTTGGCCACCTGCGCCTCGACCAGCAGTTTCACCGTCTCGGCCTGCATCTTCTCGACCTTGGCCCGCGACTCGGCCAATTCCATTTGCAGCGTGAGCTTGAATTCCATCTGCTTGCTTTGGAGCTCGGTCTGCTTCAACTGCACCAGCGCCGCCTTGTTCTGGGCCTCGATCATCTTTGGATTGGGCATCGGCGGGAAGTCGGCGCCGGGCTGCGTCTGCCCGTTCGGGCCTTGCGTCGTCGGTGGCGGCATGATCTCCTCGTAGCCGCTGATGTGCATGGCGGTGTAGAGACGCTTGAGCGCCTTGTACTTGTTGTGACCGGGCAACTGGAAGGCGTTGCTGACGAGCAATTTGGCTTGGTCAATCCGTTGCGTATCGCTGACGACGTGCGGATCGGCGGCGGGAAAAACCGTGAGGCCCATGCTGCGGTAGTCGTCGATGCTGATGAGGCCGTCGCGCTTCAACTGCGGGTAGGCGACGTCGGCCTCGAGGAACAGCTCGTCGTTCCTCGCCTGAATTCGGTAGTCGTTCCGCTCCGCCCGCCAGGTGCGCTTGAAGATGGCGTTGTAGACCCGGGCGCCATTCTCGTTCATGGTACGCGCGGTTTCGGCCGGGGTGTTCTGGCCGACGTTCTCACCCACCTGCATCTCGGTGGCGGAAACGATGCGCTCGGCATACTGGACCAGGAAGCCGATCAATTGCATCAGCAATTGCGGCGGTTCGCCGGTGGGCAGCGGGAAGATTTGCTTGCGGATGTCGTCGCCCGGCGCGTCGACCGGCTTCCACTCGTTGGGGGCGAAGGACATGGCGCCGCCCTTGCCCTTGAAGCCGCGCCCGAGGAAGCCGCCGCCGAGCGCCTTCATCGTGCCCTGGTCGAAGATCAGGTTGAAGCCGGTGTTGACCGATTCGTTGATCGGACCAAGAAGGGCGCCCATGCCGAGATCGTAGAAGCCACCGTCCGGTGACGGAATGAAGCCGTACTTGGTGTAGAACTCGACCGGGTCAATGTGGTAGACCTTCGGCCCCGCCTTCCACTCCTTGCTGCCGAAAGAATGGCCCTGCACGTTCTTGATGCCCGATGGCAGGTAGCGGGCGACGATGCGGTAGACGGTGCCGGAGCCGACGTCGAAGGTGACGATGTAGGGCTCCTGATAACCGTCACCGTCCAAGTCGAGCTTGCAGTACTGCTCGGCGGTATAGAACGGCGTGACGGCATCCTCGGCCATCGCCCGGATGCCCTGGCGCTCGTCCATCGCCTCTTTCTGCAAATCCGCAGTCTGAGCTTGAGCGTCGGGCACGATGGTCGGCCGCTTGGAGTTGCCGGTATGGGCCTTGTCGTCTTCGGGCAGATTGACGTCGCGGAAGCGCTTGTCGACAATCCTCTGGCGGATGTCGTTCTGGGAGAGGTAGTACGTTTCGGTGTACCGCTCCGCGGAGGCGATGTCGCGGGTCCAGTAGTTGACGACGAAGTTGCGCGGCAGCACGAGGCGCGTCGCCTGCCGCCCCTTGGCCGGGTCGAACAGGCGCTTCTTGAAGGCGCACCCGGCGATGGCTTGAACCAGCAGGAGCTTGTCCTGCTCCTCCTCCCAGCCGAGGTCCTGCTCCAGATTCTGCCAACTCATGTGGGCGCTAACGCGCTCGGCCAGCGCCGCCTTCCTGCCATCGGGGTCGGGGCCGAAGATTTTCGCCTTCACCAGCTCGGTGCCGGGCACCAGCGCCGGGTACGCTCGCGCCTGGTACTGCATGGCGGCGACGGTGACCAGGGGAAACTTGACGTTGCTCGCATTCATCCACGGCCAGGTCTTTTGCTTCACCACTTGCAGCGCCAGTTCCATCGCCTGGGCGTTGCGCTCGTCCCACTCGGCGCGGCTCGACAAGTCGGTGCGCAGGCCCTCGGCGGCGGTCGTCCCGATCTCCGTGATCTGCTCGTCGGTGAGCAGCGAACACACATTCGGGGCGGCGACGAGGTCGTCGAGCGACGGGTACTTGGGGGCGGTCATTTGAGTTGCGGCACGAAGGCCGGGTCGTCCATCGTAGCGGCGCCGCGCAGTTCCTGCTTGACCGCATCGCTGAGACCGTTGGCGAGGAAGCCGGCGAGAAAAATGCGCCGGTCGCGGAACGTCACCTCCCCGCCGCCGAAGGTGCGGATCGCCTCGTCCATCGCTTTCAGCGCGGCAGCGTCCATGTCAATACACCAGTTCCTCGACCAATTTGGTCGCTTTGCGCCAGTTTTCCTGCGCCGGAATCACACGCACGTTCCACGGGACATTCAATCCACAGACCTTGGACGAACCGATCGGAACGATGTGGTCGCGATGCCAACGAAAGCCCATGACTTTCGTTCTTTGTTTGGCAAGGGCTGACGCTTCAGCCAGCATGAAATAATCGCCTTCGGTCAGCCAAGAGGGTGTGGCAATCCGAGTGCGTCCGCGATAGCGCTCGGCGCGCTCGATTGCCTTGTGCGGATAACGCTCACGATACCGGGCGGCCTCTTCCCGGCTCTTGCGCTTGCCTTTGGCCCGATACTCGCGCACCCGACGATGATTGCAATCGAGACAAAGTGTGTCGATGCCATCCGAAAACGCTCGGTTGCTGACGAATTGCGACTTGTGCTTGACCACACCGCAGTCCCGGCATGGCCTGTTTTCTGGTTTGTCCTTACATTTCATATGGTTATCTAGTAGCCGGTGACCTGTGAACGGCCGAGGGACAGATGCTCGCGGATTGCCTCCTCGCGCTCCTCCTCGTCCTCGTCCTCCACACTCAAGGGCGTGACCATGCGCGCCAAGCCGCGGCCGAGGATGCTGGAAGCATCGACCGCGTCGTCGTGGGTGCCGCGGTCGAACTGCAGCAGCTCCTCCTGATAGTCGGGGAACCAAACCGCGTCGCGGTCGTAGCGCACGGCGCGCGCCCGTGTTCGCGCCTGAAAGCTGCGGGCGCGGGTGCGCTTGTCGGTGGTGGAGGGGAGCGGCGTGAGATTGAGGAAGATGCCCTGGCCCTCGTTCACCTCGCGGCTTCTGACGTCGATGATCGGCCCCAGCGCGCGGTTCAAGACCCCGGCCTCGATGAACCACTCCACCGGCTCCCAGGTCTGCTGGACGGAAAACATCTCGTCGATGATCTCGTTGGCGTCCCACCGCCCGCGCCGCACGTCAACGATGTTGAGGAACCCGGCGGCGTCGAGCCCGCCGACCACGAACACGGTGAAGTCGCGCCGCTCGGCCGTGGAGATGGCGAAGTCGCTGCCGACGTAATACGTCAACCGCTGGCGGTCACAGTCCTCGGGGATCGGGGGGAAGTCCTCGGGGCGGAAGAAGCCGGAGGTCGCGTCGCGGGCGACGTTGCGATACTCCATGTTGAAGCCGGCCAAGTCCCCGGCGTCGATGAAAGATTGTTTCAGTTTCAGCAACCGCGCTTGGCTGAACATCTGCGGCCACAGGATCGACTCGGCGGAAACGGTTTCGTCGCACGCCGAGTCGATGCGCCATTTCCAATCGGAAAGACGGGTGATGCGCATCAGGATCGAGTCCTGGTGCAGAATGGTGCCGACCACACGATTTAAGGTGTGGCGCCCGCCGACGGGAAGCAGCACCCGCATGAACCATTTCATCGCCTTGTCGCGCCGGCTCATGCTCTCGACCTGCTCGTCGTCCTCCATGTCATCGCCGAGAATGAGGTTCGGGCGGTTGGTGCCCCACGATTTCCCCCGCACTTTCTGCTCCATCCCCAGCGCGTACATCCGCATCTGGTAGCCGGAAGTGAACTCGGCGATGAAGTCGTTCTCGGTGTCCTTGACGAACCGGCGGAAGCCGAACACGTGCTTGATCTTCTCGTTGTCGGTGAGCGTCACCTTGGCTTGCTGCAGTTTCTCGCAAGCGAGTTCGTAGGTGCGGCTCACCTTGAACTGGAACGGGCAGATTTCAAACAGGCCGGCGGCCATGCCCCAGGCGTGATTGAGGCTAGTCGACTTGGTGTGCTCGCGCGGCCCCGCGATCATCACGTTGCGATCCGGCAGACAGAACATGGCCCACCACAGCCGCTGAAATTGCGGCGTCGGGTGCGGGTCCTCGTAGTCGGCGAGCAGGAAATCCTCGACAAAGCCCTCGATCAGTTGCGCGTCGAAGGGCTGGTCGAGTCTCATTTGCTTGGGGTGACGTCGATGGGCGGCGACTGCCGGGCGCGATGGCGCAGCGCCTTGGCGAGCTCGTTCAAGTCCATGCGCCCATCCTGCGGCGGCTTGGAGTCGTCGATCTTCTCGATCCCGCGCTGGATCTCGGCCAGGCGGCTGGCGAGCGTGGCAAGAGTGAGCGCGGAGAGCTCACGGGTGTACTTCTCGCCCTCGCGGGTGTAGCCCACGTCGCCGTGGGCGATGCGGGCGTCGATCAGGTTGAGCGTCTGGGCGAGGCTGCGGGTCAAGCGCCCGCGCAGCAGGTCCTGCGCTTCCGGCAGCAGGTCCACCGCGAGGGCGCCCCAGAGCGGGGAGCGCTGCCAGCCTTCGGGAAAACCCTTGGTGACACCCAGGCGCTTGGCGAGGTTCTCGAACGATTCGCCCAGCAAGTAGTCGCGCACCGCGTCCTTCAACGCGGCGTCGGTGCAGGTCGCCGGCAGCCCCGGGGGACGCTCGCGCGCCTCGCCCTTATCCTCTAGCCTGACCACGTCACCCATAACGGGGCGTTATAGCCCCCACCGACAGTGAAGTCAATGCGTTATGTCAAAATCGGGTCAGCCAGTCGAGCTCGGCGCGCTCGGGGTACTCGCCGTACCAGCCCTTGGGATTGGCGTAGAGGCGAGCGAGCGTGGCGAAGTATTCCTCGTACATCAGGCTGACACGCTCCATCGCGTAGTTGGCCTTGGCGTACATCCTGCAGACCTTGGGGCTGATGCGGTCGATGTTGCGCGCCGCCCAGACGAACTGCTCGAGCGTGCGGCAGCGGTAACCGACGATGCCGTGGGCCACCGTGTCGCTGAACGCCCCGAAGTCGGTCGTTATCACCGGCGTGCCGCAGAGCAGGCTCTCGATCACGGTGCCGCCGAAGGGTTCCAGATAGGTCGTCGGCACGAAGCTCGCTTGCGCCCGCGACAGCAACCGGCCACGTTCCTCGATGCCGATGCAGCCGACGTGGGTATGGAGTCGCGGCGGCTTGATCTGCTCGAATGGATTTCCTTGCCCGGCCGTGATCAATTCAGCGCCGATCGCATCGCAAACCCGAGCCGCAATTTCCCAGCCCTTGGCGGGCGTGGGTCGGGCGAGCATGAAGAAGTAGTCGTCCTTCTCCGCGGAAAACGGATAGTCGGCCAGATCGTAGTAATTGGGGATCACGGCGTCGTAGAGGCTCGGAGTCATCATCCGGCCCTCCTTGCCGTAGAGGTAGTGCATCCACGGATAGCTTTCAAAGACGCGGTGGGGGGCGAAGGTGTGCTCGTAGCCGATGCCGGGCTCGACCACGATCGGCAGCTTTCCAGCGAGCTCCTGCGCGATCGGCTGATGATTCAGGCCAAACCCGCAGAGCAGGAAGTCCCGTGGCTGACTGCGCCAAGCGATTTCCTCGGCTGCCCGACGCTGGAATTCCCGGTAAGCGTCATTGTCGCGCCCGGTATCGAACGCCGTGGTGCGCCAGTCGTAGGGGTGAGAGCGTTCGTAGGTTTCACGTGAAACAACGCTCACGTGCTCGGTCGCTTCGACCTCTGATCCTTCCGTACCGTAGTGATAGACGGTGTGGCCGGCACGGTGGAGCATGGCGCACAGCAGCCGGATCTTCTGGCTGAAGGCGTCGACGCTGTACTCGCGGTGGGTCTTGGCGTGGCTGACGCCGAGAACGTGAAAGCGCATGATGGTCTCCCCGGTTGATCCTGACTGCCCTCAGTATAACCGACAAAACAACGCCCCGCCACTCTCGGCGAGGGACGGGGCGCTGCGGCACGCCCCGCTCGGGGAGGAGGACAGGACGCGCCCAAGCCGCCAAGACCAGGGAAAGCCCGGCGACAGCCGCAGTGTGAACCCGGCGGCCAGAAATGACAACGCCCCGCGAGAGAGAGCCCGCGGGGCGCCGCTGCCTTGTGCGCCGATGGCAGGTGTCGGGTCAATGGCGGTTGGGCCTTCGCGCTTGACATCCTGCCACCAACAGGATTCTAATGCAAGCGTCAGTGGCAATAGACAAAAACTATGGGCCTAACCACCGATTACCGCCGCCTCGCCGCCAGCGCTCCAAAGAAAGCGCGGCACAAGTCGTTCGCCGATCCCACCCCCCCGCGCGACAAAGCACTGCTCATCGAGCAATGCGCGGTCGGTAAGCCGGCGCACCTGTCGCAACTCGTTCCTCCTCTCGGAGTCGCCCGCTACTATCTGCGGGTCCCGGCCTCCAAATACCAACACGCACTCAAGGCCGGCTGTCGCTGGGATACCTCGATTCACCGTCTGTACATCGACAATCCGAATCCCCTGTCCGACTTCGCAGCCTGGAAGCCATCCCTCTATCGGCCTCCAGCGGCAAAATCCGCCGTCAACGGACCCGAGGCGCCCTAGCTCCGCTCAAATAACGGATACCCGGCCCCTATCGGCCGCCAAGGCGTAATGGCGGGCAGCCTCCTCTCTGCCCCGCGGCATCAGCGCAAATTTTCCCCGCGCGCGCTATGGTCGAATATTGACTGTCGCAATCAGATCAGCATTATCCTGATCCTGTGTTGCATTGCAGCATAGCCATTTCCTGTTTTTCTTCAGCAGCGGGAAACACTGCATTACGCAAATTTCGCCGGATCGCGATTTGCTCCCCCCACCCCCTACACTGGCCAGGTGGGGCCCGGACGGTCTGGGCCCGGCCTTATCCACCCCTGCGGTGGGAAACGGTGAGTTGACATAACACCCGTTACCCGACGTGAGTGGAGCGAAGTGGGGAATGATGCATAGTGATCACTAACGTCGGACGGTACATAAGCCAAGCTAATGGGGCCATAAACCAGACTGATGGACGGACAGGAGCAAGCAGGAATGCGTACCCACGTCCGTTTCAAACGAACGCTTGTCCCGGCAGAATGACCGTTGTCCCGGCGAAGTGACGGATTGTCCGTCGAAATGACGGTGGTGGCTCATAACCTGAGCTACGCACAATGTGCGCAGGCCCATAACGAAACAGTATTGGACGCCTACGCACAATCAGCGCATTCTGCAAGCGTAGTCCAACCACAGAGAGGGAATTATGCGCTACTACATCAACGGATCGCCGGTCAGCAAGCAACGCGCCGAGTCACGCTTTGCCTATCGTTACCTGATGCTCTACGGGGCCGACCTGGAACCGGGCGAGTTCGACAGCTACTGTGCGAGCGAGGAAGGCCGCGATGCACTGGCCGATGTCGCGCCTGATCTGGAAGTCATCGCGAGCTAGCCCGCACACGACAGCCCGTTGTGGCTGTCGCCTGCCGGTTGGCGGGATTGACCAGAGAGGAGCACGACATGGCAAAGTACAACGGACACAAGAACTGGAACCACTGGAACGTGTCGCTGTGGATCAACAACGACGAAGGGCTGTACAACCTCGCGCGGGAATGCGTGCGCAAGAGCCGTAGCCGCACCGAAGCCGCCGGCGCCATGCTCGGACTGCTGCGCGACGACGGCACCAACAAGACACCCGATGGCGCGCCCTACAGCCTGTCAACGGTGCGGGCCGCGATGTCGGGAATGGTATGAGCGCCCACCCCAGCCCGCTCGAGCTGCGCCAAGCGCGCGAGGCTGCCGGCTTGACGCAGGGCCGCGCCGCGGGGCTGGTCGGTTCCAGTCTGCGGGCGTGGTCGGCGTGGGAGACCGGGGATCGTCGCATGCCGGTCTCCAAGTGGGAGCTATTCAGGATCAAGATTGCACGCGAGACAGAGAGGAAATGATCATGGATAAACTGAAAACGAACGCCGAAGCATTGCAGATACTCATAGAAGCAAGCGGACGGTATCGACGCGGAGCAGGTCAAGGACTTCCGCAATGGCCCAGTGTCGAAGAACGAGAACGAATTCTGCTCGCCGCAATGAAGTTGTGGCATCGAGCCTATGGCTACGATTTCGATAACCAGTCGGCCAAGAATCTAGGCTTGATGGACTGACCATGATGACACGACGCGAAGCGTTCAAAATCGTTATGCGCGCAGCCAACAAGTACAGCCGTTGCGGATCATCTCAAGTGGCCGCAACGATTCCATCTGATGATGAACGGGCAAAGATACGGGCCGCATCAGAAAAACTGCTGAAAGTTGAGCAATTAGTAATCAGGGCGCACCTCCCAAGGACGACTGCCGGAACGGGAGCCATGGGAACCGACCAAGATGAGATGGATTACGCGCTGTCCATTGCCAAAACTGTTCTTGATCGAGTCAATGCCGATCCCGATGACGATTGGGCAATTATTTCCAGAAACCTTCTACGATCGGAGGAGACTGTTTTCTCTCTGAAGGAAGCGAACGACATGCTGCTGTCAAGAGCGGAAGATGCGGAGCTAGAATTGGTAATTGTAAATGCCGAAAAGACGAGTGCGCCGCCTACTGTTAATCAAGGATGGCAAAACGAAATGCAATTGAACGCGGGCCGCTACGTTTGGATCAGAGCGAACCAAATGAAATTGTTAGGAAAGACTTCGGCCGAGGTTGACGCTTCGATTGATCTAGCAATCGCCAACAGAAACAATAAATCAGATCACCCATGAGCGTCCTCGCCATTCTCGCCGTGACGCTGGCGCTCGAGTTGGGCGCCGCGTGGTGGTGGCGGGGCTAGGCGTCGTCCTCGCCGGGCTGGCGGCTGCGTAGCGCATCTCGCAGGCTTTGCCAGCCCCGTGGTGGTGGAGCTGCACTCTTCGGTAGCTTGCGAAAACCGGGATAGTGCTGCCGGCAATACCAGGGTCCACCGCCGGTCGTACTGTCCGACAGTGATCCTGGTTTGTCGCAGCGGGCGCCGTTGATCGGATCCACATCGCAGCAGCGCCACCAGTTAGGGTCTCGGGGCAGCGCCTTGGTTTTCGGCTTTCCGGTGTCGCAATGCGGGCAGAACTCGCCGTCAACAGCCATACCGCAGGTAGGACAGTTTTTCATCGGTTCACCTCACGGGTTCGCATTCGCAGCGCCGAATCCAGTTGCGCCAGGTGGCGTGCCAGTTCTGCTTGACCGCGCCGGCGCCGGATCGTCCGAGCCAGTAATCGCGGAAGGTAATGGACTCGCGGACGACGCCTTGTGACGTCCAATCTGGTCTGATCTGCAAGGCCCATTCAAGCCACTCGTCGGGTAAACGCCAGTCCTCGGGTAGTCGGGTGCCTTTTGTCGACGGGGTTTTCTGTCTGGGGACGCGCGCAGCGCGGACCAAAGACGTTGAACTGCTTTTATCAACACCTACACCTACTTCTACACCTACTTCAGCCGGAGGTCCGCAGAGGTCCGCAGGAGGCCGCATGTGTTCCGCATGCGTTTTTTTGTCAAACCTTTGTTTTTCCTCGTTTGTTGCCCACGGGGATAAGGGCCAGACATGACCCAACCAGCGGCAAGACTGGCGGAAACGGGGAATGTGGAGGTAGGGCTTGCTGTCCGCGGTGTAGCGCCTGGTGAGGTCGACGTCGACCAGATCGCCGAAACATTTGGCTGCCTTTTCCGGAGTGTCGATGCCGTAGGGGCGCCACAACCGGACAAGGCGTTGTGGACCGGCCGGCATGTCGCCGAAGGTATCCACCGTGAGTACGCAGGCGATCCAAGCCGCCCGATCGGCATTGTCCTTCAAGGCGAGCCAAGGCTCGGACTCGATGAGTTCGGCGCGTAGGATGCGGTTGGGCAAAAGCGACCCCCTTATGGTCAGGAAAGGTTCTCCGGGGTGCCCCGATAAGGGCGGGGCAAGCGTCGGCCAACGCGTGCCCCGGATTGCCTTCGATTATCCGCGCGGCGGGGCGCTCGTCAAGGCCGGATCAGCACAGGCTGCTGCTTTCTGTGCCAGCATGGCTTTCCATGCCCCGTAAGGACCAAGAACGAAACGACCGTCCGGCGCTTTCCATACGTTCATCCTGACGCGCTCCCAACCGGCTGCGGCCAACTCGGCGATCCATTTCTCCGGGTCTTGGCTCATCGCACGCTCCAGCGCCAGTCCGGCGCGACAGGTATGACTGCCCGGCGCCAACACGTTGCCAGACGGTATCCGTGCCGGCCTGGATCGCGGCCAGAACGCGGGCGCGCAGGGTCATTGGTCGGGATCGAACCCGAAGCGTCGGCATAGCCCATGCGCCAAAGTGCTACCGCAGGAGAATTCCTCGCCGACAATGACCCACAGCGAATCGCGGCGCCGCTTGGCGCGACGAGCGCAGTTGTTCATGGCGCGCTGCAGCAGAACGCCGTCCGAGTACAAAGTACCGGACTTGGCCATCCGTTCGTTGTCATCAATGGTGATGTCGGTCATCATGCCGCCCGACCGCCGCGGTAGTAGGCCATCAGAACAATTCCCGCGTCCAACCCCCGCCCGCCCTCTTAGCGCGCGCCGTCACGGCAATGAACTGGAACGGGTAGAGGTCGGCGGCAACCTTGATCTTGACCCGGGCATCGTCGCGCCAGAAGCCCTTGACCTCGTGCAGCTCGAGCCCGCGATCGGCGGTCATGACGGCGAAGTCCGGGGTGTAGAAGGTGTTGTCGGCAAGCCTGAGCTTCACCCCTTCGAACTTCCACCACAGGATGAAACCGGCGAACTTCTGGGCATCCAGGTAGGCGGCATACGCCTGCTCCGATTTGTTCATCTGCCCGGTCGGCAGGCGCCCGAGCGCGAACCGCCCCGCCGCCGCCGCCGACGCCGCCGCCGCTAGGGGGCGTCAGCTCGACTCCACGATCGCCCGCCCGATTACTTCCGCGACTTGCGGGACGATGGCGTTGCCTATGGCTCGATTGCGGTCCATCCGATCGGAAACCCCATCAGCGTTTCGGTAAAGTGCGGATGGATTCGCCAGCCGTGCAAGCCAACCAGTTCTTGCACGCGGCGAACCGTCGTCAGTTTGTAGCGCCCGCTCCGCTCGTGCAAAGGAATCCCGAAACCACGTCCACCCGTGCTCGCTGTCGGCGTAGGCCACAATGAACACTCGTTCACGCATGTGTGGCGCCCCCATTCGACACGCCGATAGCACCGACCACTCCGCATCGTACCCGAGCGCGGCCAAGTCTCCGAGAACGCGCTCAAGCCCCCGTCCAAGCAAAGCTGCGACGTTCTCCACGAGGACGTAGCGGGGTCGTAGTTCGCAAACGAGTCGGCCGAATTCAGCCCACAATCCGGAACGGCAACCGTCAATGCCCGCACGCTCGCCAGCGTTGGAAATGTCTTGACATGGGAAACCTCCGCAAAGGACATCGCATCGCTCGACGGGAGGAAAGTGAATTGCTCGGATATCGCCATGATTGGGCACCATAGGCCAGTGTTTGCGCAGCACCGCGCTCGCGTAGGGGTCGATCTCGCTCTGCCAGATCACACGCATCCCGGCCCGCTCCAGACCAAGGTCGAAGCCGCCGATGCCGGAGAAGAGCGAGCCGATCGTCAATTGTCTCATTCGTTCGCCGCGCGCACGCTCACCGGGCGCTCGCAAACTGTTTGGCCCAGCAATTGCTGAATGTCCAGCACAGCCTGGGCGAGCTTCCGCGGCGGATAGCGCAGGATGCGCCAGCCCAACATCGCCGCCGCGTTGTACTTCTCCATGTCGCGCAGGAAGCCCGCCCCGCGGGTGTGCCGCCCGCCTACGAAACCGCCTCCCTCAACCTCGACCGCGATCCAGAGGGACAAGAACGCATAGTCAAACCGCCAGCGCCGGGGCGGGGCGAAGCGGTACTCGGCGACCGGCACCGGCAGGCCAGCGGCGCGGCACAGGCCGATGAGGGGACTGGCGGTCATTCGACGGCCCGGTGCTGATAGCAATAGCCGTCTGGACCCGCCTTGCGCCGGCATTGCTTGAGGTTGTAGTGCATCTCGAAGCCGCTCTTGGTGCGTCCGGTACGCCGGTAGGTATCCCGGTGATAGACACCGGCCTTGCAATGCTGGTCGTCGGCCCACGGCACCGGCAGACACGGGATGCGGTCAAAAGTTGGCATAGAAGAACCGGGCAATCGCCAGTTCAAGCGAACTCTCCGCGAACTGCCCACCCTCGCCCGACTTGTGCGCGATCCAGATCGTGCCGTCGGGAAGCCGGATCAGGCGGTAGGCGCCCACCGTGATCTGGCGGTCGCGGTCGAGGGTGTCGGCGGCATTCATGTCAGGATGGATTCAGTCTCGAGGCAGCCTTCGCAACCCTCACCAATTCGCTTCCAGCCCCACAACGCACACGATGGACAGGTCTTGGGGTCTTTGACCACATGAACGATCCCGGCCGCGAGCAGCTGCGGATCGGCTTCCTCAAACAGCCAAGGACGGTTTTTCATCCACAGCACGGCCACATCGGTCCACGGCGCATCGAACCAATCAGAAATCGTTACCCATGCCTTACGGCGCGCTTCTTTGGCGGTCGGGGCAAAGACAAGACACGCGCCCTCGCAGCTACCCATATCGCGCGAGAATCCCATATAGGCTTTGAGCGGTTTGCTCATGCGCCCGCCCGCTGGCGCTCTGGTGAGGCTCGCGGCGCGGCGGGGCGCGGGGCGGTCATGCCGCTTTCCCGTCCCGCAGCAGTTCTTTGCCGCGATGCCAGATTCGGATCGGGAAGCCCTGAATCTTGCGCGCTTGCGTCCAAGTGAACGCCTGGGCGAGCCGCCGGCAGTCCATTTCCTTGCACATCTGCGGCTTCGTGTCCTGAATCGAGCAGCCGCCAGCCACAAGATAGACGCAATCGCCGTTGGCCTTGTGCGCGAGCATCCGATGGCCGGGGTAATGATCATGCGGCACGGTCTGCCAACGGCTCGCGTCCTCATGCGGCAAGATGCGGATGGCATCGCCGTGGCAGCACAGCATGCAGCCGTTGCAGGGCACATCAGGAAACTCGCTCATGCCCGCGCCTTGCCGTTGCCGCCGGCGCGCAGCTTGCCATGGGTGGCGATCTGGATCATGGCTTGCCGGCCCGGTGGAATACCGTATCGCTTCCACAGGCTGACCGCCGCACGGGTGACGCCCAGTTTCTCGGCGGCTCGGACGGCGCTACCATAATAGGCGCAGAGGTCAGCATGGGTCATGGGGCCGATGGTAAGCCTTGTGTCAACGTACGTAAACCACCGTTCGTCGGCTGGCGTAAATATATCTTGACGACGGTTTGCGCGGTATGGTCCAATCACGATTAGCGGCAAACCGGAGTATTCCAAGATGAACTACCAAGACGTGATCGAGCAAATCGACAGTGTGCTGCGCTCGCACTGTGACGACCCGGTTGCCGAGATCAGGAAGATGGGTGAGGCGATGATAGGGATCGCGCAGGCACTCGACGGCAGGAGCGTGGCTGAGGCGCGGGCGATCATTGAGGCCGTGCGGCAACTGCAATTGGTGCAGCGATGAAGTGGTTAGCATCCCGCCTGCATAGAATTGCGAATCGGCTTTGCCCCGGCGAGCGGTGGCTGCCGACGCCCAGCATGGCCGACGAGACGGAGGCATGGAGGAAGCAATTGCAGGTCGAAGGCGAGCGCGAGTTCGGGCCACGGATCGAGTTCGTCAGTGAGCCGTACACGGTCGGGCAATTACTTGGTGGCGATGTGCTGATCTTCCACCGCAAGGAGCGCAAATGAGAGTCAATGTATACGCGGAAGAGATGACCGAGCGTTTGGAAATCATTTCCAAGCGCATCGACGGTCACGACTTCACGGGCCTTCGCTTCTACCTAGAGCTTCCCATGACATCGTATGTCGATGGACGAGGAATTGCGAACAACATTCGTGGGCCATTCATCCATCGCCTAGGTGATGATGATTCAGCCGCCGTGACTTTTTGGGGCAAGCAAGATTTGCGTGTCGTTCTGCGCAAGGCTCTTGAAATGCTTGACGCGCACTACGCCAAACCACGCGACGAGACCGCGTAATGACCCGCGAACGCGAATACCTGAACAGTTACTCGCCCGAGCATTTCACGTTCGTGCGCCAATCTGGCCTGCACCGCAGCGACTTCGGCCCGCCCCGCCCCGCCTGGACCGGCTACCTCATCGGCCTCGCGCTGGCGCTGGCCCTGATCGGACTCGCAAGGTGGCTAGCGTGAGCATCCCCAAAAAACGGCTATTCGGCATAAGGGGTGGAATCGTGGGTAGGTCACGTCTCTCGGCTCGTGTGGAATCGCTTGTGGCAGTTCGGGCACAGGCTGAGGGCGTTTGTGGGGTGCTCGCCCCGCACGATTGGCTGGATGTGATGCGTCGAGAGGATGCTGGGCGGAAAGACACCGCCGCACGATTCGCAGCGATGCGCTGGGGTTGGTGGCACGATTCGCTCCTTGCGAAACAGGACGCGGGCGCGCAGCACCTCGAAGGTGTAGCCGCGCCCTTGTCGGTTGATGACCTTGGTGACGCCGTTCAGCGCCTCGGTGTAGGCGTTGGTGAACGGGTGGGCAAAGTAGGCGAGGATCTCCGGTTCCCAGTTGCCAAGCGCCGTGGTGATCTCGCGGAACGACTCGCGCAGGTCGGTGGGAACGGACGCCGGCCACGCCCGGATCGCGGCGGCCGCCGCCGGCCAGTCCATGTCGTAGATGTCGAAGAAGGACTCCTTGCACTCGTAGGCCGCCTTCAACTCCGGGACGTTCTTGAGCCACCCCGACAGGTCAAGGGCCTGTTTGTCAGTGAGGCGGTGCGGGCGCTTCATCAGCATGTGGCGGCTGCGCATGAGAGCGCGGCGCTCCTTAGGGCTCTGCGCCTCACGCAGGCCCTTCCTGACGCGATCCAGGCACCGGTTGACCATCGAGAGGACGTGGTACTTGTCCACGACCACCGGGACGCCGGGGAGCGCCACGCGCACCAGGTCGCGGTAGGGGCGCCACATGTCGATGGTGACGCCCTTGATGTCACCCTTTCCCGGAAACTGGCCCAGCCACGTCGCTACGACGTGCTGGCCACGATCCCGCAGGATGTCCACCGGGATGCGCCTGCCAACGTCTGTGAGCACGCAGCGCAGCTTCCCGGAGACGTGTACCTCGTCAATCCCGAGCCACTCGGGGCGCGGCATCTCGTACTCCGACTCCAGCCGCAGGATGTATTCCTCGGCCACCCGGCGGATCGTCCGCTCGTGGCAGCCGACGTGCTGGGCGACCCGCGTGAACGTGTCCCGCAGGCACTGCTGCTCGATGAAGCCGACGCACCGCATCGTCATGCGCCGACCCTCCTCGATGCCCGCCAGAGGTTGCAGGAACGTCCCAGAGCACGAGCGGCAGCGGTAGCGCTGCATTCGCACCAGCAGCAGCACCGGGTGGCCTCGGATGGGCGAATCACGGTAGCCGACGACTTTGGGGCCGTGCCGGTAGACGTGGCCGACGACACCGCACTTGATGCAGGCCGTTGGCTCGATGGCGTACTCCACCTCCAGCTCGTAGGCTTCGTCGGCCAGACGTTTGTGCAGGACGTTCCAGTCGGGCAGGTCAAGGATGTCCGTCACTGCGCAACGGGTTCGATAATCGACAGGAACGCCGGGTCATTGTCGCAACGCTTGCACGGCTTCTGGTGTGCGTCATATAGAGACCATGAGCCCGTTGGGCTCCCGATGATCGACGGATTGAGCCGCCAGAAGCAGCCGCATTTCGTGCAGCGATACTTGTCGGTTCGGCAAAACGGAATGGGATACAGCGCCGTAATCTTGGCGCCTTGCCGAGCGCGTGCGAGGGCGAGTTGCCACCACTCTGGGCCTCGATTGGGGATGCAGCCCAGATCGCCCTCTCCGTTCGGCCATTCAACGAGCCACCCTCCCGCTTTCGGAGAACCATCCGGGTCAAGCTCGGTGGCGAATAGCTCGCCAGGACACCATAGATCAACGATAGCGCGTCGAGCCTCCTTATACGCGTCAAGTGCCGACCGGGCGCGCTTACTCAGTTCCGCAACGGTTCGATGGTCCTCTATGGCCGGCTCAGCATCCTCAGATTTGGCCATGCCATACGCCCAGAAGTCGCCCATATCCTGCAGTGCAGCGGCCACCTCGTCAGCCAACTTGAGCACGTCGATTTCATGGATCACGGTTAACCTCCTTTACACACGTTATGCCGAAATCTCATTATAGCTCAGACCATGCCTTTACACACGATATGCCGAATAGCCCAAAAAACTGGCCGACAAGTGGGACGAGGCCGAACGTACCGGTAAGCCGGTTGATGTGGGCGAAATCGTGGTCTGCGACATTTGCGACCGGGACTACACGAACCAGCCGGAGACGGGCGGGTTCATCTTCGGGAGTTATGCCTACTGCCCGGCTTGCGCCGATCACGGACTGCGCAACATCGCCAAGTACCGTGAAGAGCGGTTTATCAAGGCCCGCGCCAAGCCGGATGAGCGGTTCTGCGACTTCGTGCTGCGCTGGCGGGGCGGCAACAACACAATCAGCGTCATCACGCTGCCATGAACCTCGACCAACTCGTGCAGGACGCCGTCGCCCGCATCAACGCAGCGACCGACGCCCACATCCGCGAGCAGCAGTCTCGGGCCAAGCGCGACGCGGAGCATGTCCGCAGGAGCCATGCGGCGGTGTGGCGCAGCGACCGCAAACACAAGGGAGGGAGCAAATGAATGCCGAACTTGAACAGATGCGCCAAGCCGGATACGCTGCTTTCGGCATGCTCAAGACACTGTACGAACTGGGCTACATTCCAGAGCATCATCGGGCGCACGCGTGTACCGTGATCGCGATGTGGCCTGTGCAAACATGGCCGAGTCCGACCGAAGCCGCGCACGACGCGGGGGCGGCAGCGAGCGATGAGTATCATCCGCTCGTGCATGATGATCACGTTAACTTGTCCCTAGATTGGGACATGTCCAAGCCGTTCTAATGCCGCACGAAGCCGAACGATTCGAGGCCAACATCGCTCGCTGCCCGATGTCGGGTTGTTGGTTGTGGGCGGCAGGCATTAGTAGTCGCGGGTACGGTGAGATTTACGCTTGGGGAAGGCACTACAGCACGCATCGGTTTTCTTGGGAGATTCATTACGGACCCATCCCCGCAGGACTTCATGTGTTGCATCGTTGTGATGTTCCGTGCTGTTGCAATCCGACTCATCTTTTCCTCGGGACCGATGCCGATAACAAGCGCGACATGATCACCAAGGGCCGTCATGCAACTGGCGATCGCAATGGATCGAGAACGAAGCCTCATCGCCAGCCTCGAGGAGAGAGACAAGGACTAGCAAAACTCACGACCGAACAGGTTATTTCAATCAAGGAGGACACAAGGACATTAAAGGCAATCGCACGCGATTACGGAGTTCACCTTAGCACAATTCACAATATCCGATCTGGAAAAACCTGGACTCACCTTCTACCGAACCCGACACGAACAGGACACGAACATGCCCAGAATTCATGAAATGCTCGAACGAAAATTTCTCGCCAAGGAAGATTGTGGCGAGGAAGGAACCGTTGTCACCATCAAAAGTTTTGAACGGGTGAACGTTGCAATGGACGATCAGCCGCCAGAACATAAATGGACGATGCTGTTTAAGGAACTGCCAAAACCGCTCGTTCTTAACGCTACCAACCTCCAGTTGTGCGAGAAGATTTTCAACTCCGATGATACCGATCATTGGGTCGGCAAAAAGCTCGTCGTCTACTCCGATCCGAATATCTCATTCGGTGGGAAATTGGTCGGTGGTATCCGGGTCCGCGCGCATCGGGTCGCCCAGGCCCCGCGACAGATGAACGGCGGCAACGGCGCTGATGATTTCGGCGAAGCCGCATCGGTATCGACCAACACGCTCGCCAACGCCGAACAGGATTTGTGGGACGCCAGCAACAACGGGGTCGCGGCGTTGCGCGTAGCTTGGGTGAATTTCTCTGATGCCATCCGCAACCAACTGCGCCCGCAACTGGAGAAGATGAAAGCGGCGGCGGCCAAGGCCGACGCGCAACCCAAGCGACAGGCCGGCGACGATTTCAGCGATATCCCGCAATGACCACCCAGATCACCGAATACTCGGCCACTGTCTCCGGGCTGGCCGAGTTGCGGTCCCGGCTGGGGAACGTCGTCTATGACGTGACCACCGTGACCGGCATGGAGAAGGCGCGCAAGGATCGGCGCGAATGCGTAACGCTGCGCACGTCGCTGGAAGCCCTGCGGGTGAAGCTCAAGGCCCCGGCGCTGGAAAGGACGCGCCTGATCGACACCGAGGCCAAAGCGATTACCGCCGAGATTGTGGCGCTGGAATCCCCCATCGACAGCCAGATCAAGGCCGAGGAAGGGCGCAAAGAGCGCGAGAAGCAGGAGCGCGAGCGTAAGGAAGCCGAGCGGCTGGCCGCGATCCAGGCCCGCATCGCCGGCATCCGCGGCTACGTCACTACCGCCATTGGCAAGACCGCCATCAGCATTGCCAAGATGATCGAAGACCTGACCGCGACCGTGGTGGATGAAGCCGACTATCAGGAGCTTGCCTATCTTGGCACGCAGGCCAAGGACGAGACACTTGCCAAGCTGCGCGAGATGTACACCGCGGCCATCGCCAACGAGCTAGAGGCCGAGCGGTTGCGGGTACAGGCACAGGAACTGGCCGAGCAGAAGGCCGCCCAGGATGCGATCGAGCGCGAGGCGACCCTACGCCGGCAGGAAGAAGAACGCGCCGCCAAGGCCGCGCTAGACGCGGCAGCGGCAGCCGAGCGTAAGCGCCTGGACAACGAGGCGCGCGTGGCACGGGAAGCTCGTGCAGCAGAGGACGCCAAAGCCAAGGCCGAGCGCGACGAGCAGGACCGCATCGCCAGTGAGGCCCGTGCGGCGCAGGAGAAGGCGCTGCGTGAGCAGCAGGCCGAAGTTGCCCGCCAGCAGGAAGAGTTGCGCCGCCAGCGCGATCCACTGACCACGCTCAAGGTCATTCATGGTCTGGTCGAGGACGATTTCCTGTCCGATGCCGAAGTCCGCGCCCAAATTCGCAAGGTATGCAACCGCGCGCTGGAGGTCGCATGAAGGTCAATGACATGATGGCCGGTCAAGATCCGGCCGAGTCTGACAAGATCGCGGCTTGGCTGGCAGCACGCGCCGGAAAGTTGACTGGGAGTCGGGTCGCCGATGCAATGGCCACACTCAAGGACGGACGACCCGCCAAATCGCGTGCGGACCTGATCCGTGACCTGTTGGCCGAACGCATGACCGGTTATTCCGTGCGGCACTACGTCACCGATGCCATGCAGTGGGGCTTGGATCAGCAAACCCCGGCAATCGAGTTCTATCAGTTCACGACCGGCAACGTCGTGACCCCTCAAGACTATTGCTTCTATGACCACCCGACCATCGACGGGTTTGGCGCCACTCCTGATGGCCTGATCGGTCCCGATGGCTGTGCAGAAGTGAAATGCCCGACCACAACTACTTACATCGGCTGGCTGCTGGCGGGCGTGATACCAGAGGAATACAAGCCACAGATGCTCGCTGAATGTGCCTGCACGGGTCGTAAGTGGTGCGAGTTCATCGCTTACGATCCGCGGATCAAGGAGGAGAAGCGGCGACTGTTCGTGCGCCGGTTCACGCCCAGCCGGGACGAAATAACCAATATCGAAACTATCGCCAAAGTGTTTCTTGAAGATGTCGAGCGGGCCTGGGAACAACTGACCACCCAACTGATCGCCGCGCCCGAATAGCGACGGAGCGAGAGATGACCGAACGCGAACTGTTGATTTGGATTCATCAGCGCATGGTGAAGGTACATGGCGAGAGCCCGTTCTTTGACTACATGCACCGGCTGCGCGAGGTCATTGCCAGAACGTCCAATGCAGAAATGTCGTCATCGGCATCTATGACGAGCATGGACGTGCTCGATGAGATCGAAAAACTCGATAGCGACACTGCGCGCGCGAGAGGGAGCAGAGGATGATGAGTGAACGATGGGATCGGCATTTCCTTGGCATGGCGCTGTACCATGCGCGCTTGTCCAAAGACCCAAGCACTAGGGTAGGTTCGGTCATTACTGGACCCGATCACGAAATCCTGTCGGCAGGGTTCAATGGCTTTCCGCGAAGGATTGCTGATACACAGGAGCGCCTTGCTGACCGAGAGACAAAACTAAAGTTAGTGGTTCACGCGGAAATGAACGCGCTGCTTGCTGCGGCGCGCACTGGCATGAGACTGAAAGGTTGCACCCTATATCTTGCCGCTACTGACGACTCGGGAATGGTTTGGGGTGGGCCTCCATGTACGCGCTGTACCGTGGAAATCATTCAGGTCGGTATCAGCGAAATCGTGTCCTATCCGATCAAGTCAGCCCCGTCGCGTTGGCATGATGATCTGGCCTATGCTCGTGGTCTGATAGAGGAAGCCGGTATCATCTATCGCGAGTTGTCCGTACAACCATGATGCTCGACATCACCCGCAAGGAACTGCACGCGATAATGGCGTGCTTCTGCAAGCCCCGCAAACCGAAACTGAGGGTGAGAACCACGCTCAAGCTCGGTGATTTCACCGTGTCATTTCTAGGAGATTGGATCATGGCAACCCTGCACGACGACAAGACCATCACCGCCAGCATTCAGCCGGTGGACAGCAAAGGCCGACCTGCCAAGGTCGACGGCATTCCGGTGTGGACCAGCGACAACGAAGCCATTGCGACGGTCGTCGCCTCGGCTGACGGCATGAGCGCCGAGATCACCCCCGGCACCGATCTTTCCCCGCCGGCGGTGACCATCACCTGCACGCTGGACGCCGACCTCGGCCCCGGCGTGACCACCCTGACCGCGGTTGGAGAGATCACCGTCGTTGCGGCCCAAGCGGTTACCGTGGCGATGACGCTCAGCGACGAGCACTGATGCCCCAGCATCGGTTCGGCTGGAAACCGGACAAGCCCGACGCCCGGGTCGTGTCTCAGGTTGAATGTTTCCACCTAGGATGGGGAATTATCCCCGTCTGTGTATGGAGTTGGTTGCCTTATGCATTGTTCATCAGTGTTATTGAATCTCCCATGTGGACGGAAGCTCACCAAGTTTCCATGCTTGAGAAGCTCGAAACAGTATTCGGTGCGGTGCCTATCGGCAGCATTAATAACGTTGCCGTAGTCGACCCATCCCCATATATAAACAGACCGGGCGCCAAGTTCTACCAGATCAACTATAGACGTTGTGATGTCTACATGAGCGGATTGGATTTCGGAGTGCGGGCCTATCAAGCCAATAGACGGCGTGGCTCTATCCGAATCGGGGAAATCAAAATCATCGGGCATGTCTCCAGCAAAGTCTCTGAAGTTAATGGCGTGCCTCATGTTTTTTGTTGGGGTCGACCCACCGTTACCCAAGGTTACGCTAACTCGCCAACAGGGCACTGGGGAATAGGTAGAAGTAACATCTGGTATCAACTGCAAGTCTTTCGCGAAGACATACGCACGAAGCTCAGTTTTGGCAGTTTCCTTCGCACCAATGACGAGGTCATTTGTGACGCGCCACAACCTAGATGTATAGAAAGCGAGCAACGTAGTAACGATCGCCAGGATGATAGTAAACAGCGCAACGAACGCTTCGGAATTGGTATGCAATCCGCGCCACAAGTCCCGAACGAAGAAGACAAACGCGATGCCATAAAAGGCGGCATCGTGCTTTTCGGGATAATTGCTTATCTGATTTTGGTATTCATCGTATTCCCAATACGCAGCAAGAAACGCGATGGCAATAATGCCGGCAACGCGCCACCGCATTCTGGTACGGATTAACACCGCCGAATTAGTTCGCCAGCGCAGCGATCTCTTCCAACGACCAAACATGATCCGCGATCTTCGCTTCCATCGCCGGGGTAACGCGCAGCGTCTTATGGATGCGGCCGAAGTTGTAATGCATGTAATAGATCGCCAGCGCGTATTCGTGGTTAGCCGCTTTCTTTGAGAAGCCGTTCGTCAGGCGAGTGAACCGACGATTGCCCATTCGCACGCTGAGATTTTGGCGCTCGACGTAGCTCGTTGAAATGTGATCCCACTCCGGGTCGCCGCAGACCACCCCCTTGACGGCGCCGCAGCATTCGCCGGGGCTGTAGCGAGTTTCTGGCCCGCTTCCGGCCGATGGTCCATACAGTTTCACCAGCATCGCATAGTCGACCTCGGAACCGAACGCGTCCTCGACCGGCTTCAAATACGCCTTGAATCCGTCGCTCGTTAACTGTACGCGATCGCGCAGACGCGAAGCCAAGTCGTCGATGAACAGCTTCGCGGTTTTCGCATCGCGCGATCCGACATAGAAGCTCGGCACTAGTTTGGTCTGCGCTTCGATCGCCACCCAGGTCCAAATGTCGCCACGCTCGCCACGGTTGCGAAGATTGGGCGGAGTGTTCTTTTGCTTGCTGTAGCAGAACGCCCACAGTTCATCGACCTGGATACGCTGGCACGGAAGATCCCGCATGACCTCGTTCTGATAGAGCAGACACGCTGCACCAAGGTCAACTAGCAACTTGGTCACGGTGTTGATACTGCATCCGAGCAAGCGAGTCGTGGCCCGCATACTCATGCCTTCGACGAGACATCCGATGATCTTGGCGCGGTCTTGCAGGCTCAGGCGGTTCATAGTTTTTCCTCTCAAGCATATTATCAGTTAGATTTGAGAGGTTGTCAAGCATTTGTTCAGTTTGATTACAGACGACAAAAAACTCTCTCGCGTCGAGAAATACCGCGATAGACAAATGCAGGAGATTTTGCGTAGAATTCGCCTCGGCAGGTCGCAACGCCTGCCGAGGACGGTTAGGCTCTATTGAATCGTTGGCCGAACACGCTTGTTATTCGTGTGCAACTCGGCGAACGTTGGCGCGCCTAGGACCATAGGTGCGGCTTCGGTTTTCATAGTGCCTACCTCCTTTCTGCCAGAGCTTCCCGTCTGGTGGGGTCCGCTCCCGGACACTAGTTGCTGAGGGGCTGGACGTTTACGGCGTCCAGCCCTAGCTTACTTCTTGTGCCAGCGGGCGCTAGCGGCTTTCTTGGCGATCTGCTTACGCTTGCGCGGGGAAAGCGCCTCGGAGCGAGCCTGACCACCCTTCAGGCCCCCTAGCCTGCCCCGAGCAATGGCAGCAGGATCTTTCTCAGGCTCAGGCGGATTATCTTCGACTTGGCCAGTCGAAATATCTCCGATCAGCTTCGCAAGCTGGAACGGATCGCGTGGGCGCTTCGGGCGGGTTGCCATGCGCCCATTTTAGCGCGAGCGTTGAGGGGCCGCATTAACCGTTACATTCGACCTGAGACACGACCCATGATTGGATCGACAACCTGCGTGATGTCAGCCATCAGCAGAACGTTCAGAATCAACAAAGACCGAGCAAGAACAACACAACCGGTTTTCTTGGTGTTCGACTAGATAAGCGCAATAAGCGTCAACGCTATATCGCTCAAATAATGATCAACCGGAGAAACATCTATATCGGCGGGTTCGTAACACCAGAAGAGGCATACGCTGCGTACGTCGAAGCCAAGCGCAGGCTGCATCCTGGCGGGATGCTCTAAGGCGTGAGGGCCTTTACTCTCATGCCGGCGGTTCGGCAGACGGGAAGCATCCCGTTGTCGCGAGCGCCGTTGGCCTGACCATCGTAACCGATGAAGTCGAACGGACAGACCCACCAGACTTTCGCCACCGACAGGGCGTAATCGACCCAGGCGCCCGGATTCTCCCGCCACGGGCTTGCCACTCCCGGCAGAATGATCGTGCGTTGCGCGGCGGTCATCAGCGATTGCATCCCTTGGTAGAGTCCCGACAACACGCCGATTCCTTGTCCATAGGCGTCAATGCCGCAGGCGTCATGCGCCCCGATAGCGCGATAGTCCTGCTCGTCTCCGTACACGATGCACAGCTTCGGCATCGGCGGTGGGGTGGGTGGGAACAGGTTCTTCCACACGCTTCTCAGATCGGCACAGAAGCTCGCCAGATCGCCGCTCGGCACTTGGGCCTCCCGGCCGGGCTCATCGACGGTGTAGAGGCCCACGATCATGTCCAGCAGCCCCGCCTTGTAGACTTGCCAGATGAAATCCTCGAGACGGGTCTGTGCCTCGACTTGGCCGAGATATTGCCGCCTGCCTCCGCCAAGGTCAGCGAATCCGGCGAAGTCCGAGGTCAGCACGCCACGGCGGATGCCCGCTGCGCGGGCGTTGCGCAGCACCGTGATCTGGGCATCAATGACGGCCTGCCGGCCCGCTGTGGAGCTCCAATCGCCTCCGGAGGGGCAATGCACGACGTTGACGTGATCGGCGGTCTGCGCGGGCTGGGCAGCGTCCGCAAGGAAGTAACCGTAGAGAAGCTCTCGGCTACCGGGTGGCTGCGGCTGCGGCTGCGCCGGTGCGGCGGTGACGGTGGCGACGGTCTGGCCACCGACCGTGACGGTCGTGGACTGCCCCGGCTGGAGGGTGATGGTTAGGCTCATGACGGCGGGAACAGCGCCACGGTCGGATTGCAGTCCTGACCCAAGCTGCACGAATTGGCCCCGGTGAAGCTCTGGTCGCGAATGTTGAGCACCCAGACCTCGCCCGCCTGCACGGTCACGCAGCCCACCTGCGGCGTCCCAATCGCCATGTGCAGGCTGGGCGTGCCACCCTGATCGGAACCGTTCGGCAGCGCGGTGAAGTCGCCCGGCTGTCGCGCGAGGTTGACCTTCCTCCAGATCGCCGGCCCTGTCGTGTTGTAGGTGCTGATCTGCATCTGCTTGCCGTTGACGCCCGTGGGAACGGTAAAGGTGCAGTAGATGAAGGTCGTCGCCGGGGTGACGCCAGTGGCGGAATGGCGCGTGCCATCAGCCTCGATGTGGCCGATGAACACGCTGCCGGGCGGCGGAGTCGGCGGGATCGGCGGCACGGGTCCGCTAACCGCAGTCACCAGAACCGAGTCGCCGGGCGATAGGGTAATTTTGGTATCGGTCATGCCTGCTCCTGTTGCGCGAGCCACGCCTTGGCGGCAGCGATAGCCTCGGCCAATTCCTGCGCCTGCGCGGCGGTGATCTTGCCCGGTCCTTCGCCGCCAGCGGCGTTGAGTGCCGGGAACGCGGCGTTGACTAGGCGGGTCAGCACGGGCAGGGTCATTCCGGTCCCCGAATGAGGATGTCCGACTCGCGGGGTGGCGTGAGATAGCTTGCGGCGAAGCTGATCACGGTCGAGATAGCGACGGCGATTTCCGGCGGAATGTCCACCTTGCCCCAGGTCTTCACCGCCCAGACCACGATCATCGTCACTGCCCCGGCAATGCCAGCGGCGAGGGTTTTCGTGGTTGGCGCGGGGCTGCTCTGGATCACTGGCAGCGCGCCCGATCAACCGTCGCCGATCCGGTCGGATGACCGCTGGCGTCGAACACGGTGCGCACGCAATTACCGTTCGTATCCAGCGATAGCGCGACCGAGGCCGGGGCAACCACCGGCACCTTGACCGGATTGACCGTGGTCGCGGTCATGGTGCCGTCAGTTCCGACCGTCACCGTTCCGTTCTGCTTGGTCTCGTCGAGGTTGATGTAAACCACAACGCCGGTTCCCCACGGCCCCATGATCTTGCTGTAGACCGCGGTTGCGTTCTTGTCGGCCGCCATCGCCCGCAACTGGCCGACCGACATATCGGGTCCTCCACCGATGGCTGCACAGCCCGAGAGCAGCAGCGTCCCGAGCGCGACGGCGAGAGCCAGCGCGAAGACGAGGCGCATCACACGCCCGGATCGGCGGCAGCGGTCGCGGTGTTGAGCGCGTCGGCCTCGGCCTGGATCTGCGCCGCAGCGGCCTGCACCGCCGGGTCGGTCGATTGTCCCAGCTTGGTCGCGAGGTCTTGCAGCACGGTCGCCGTGTGATCGACGGCGGTGATGAGGTTGGTTACAGAAGTCTTGAGGTCGTCGATGGCAGCCACGGTGTTTGCTCCTTGAGCGTTGATGGAATCGCCAACGTAGATCAGGGCGGCGATCAGGCCCGAAAAGGGATTGAAGGGGCCGGGCTTCGGCGGCTTGTCCGGCGGCGGTTTAGGCGGCGGCATGGCGCTTCCGGCGTGGCTCGTCCCACTGCGCCGACTTGCAATGCGGGCACCGGGCCGGTTTCTTCACCCGGGGCCACCAGCGATATTTGCAGCGCAGGCATCGGAGTTTTTTGACCATGACCAGCATGGCGTCATCATATCCCCACTACCATGATAGTCAAGGTCGTTTCGAGTAATCGCCATCGGTCCAGATCGCCACCTCCGCCAGCCGCCTGCGAGTGAGCCCCAGCACTACCCTGCCGCCGGCATGATCCCAGCGGCCGATCTGGTAGGGCACGTCATCGAATTCCAGCGCGTTGATTCGGGCGAGCAGAGTGCTGGGCTTGCCGTTCTTGAGCACCACGAAGCCGTCCTTCACGCCCTTGTGCCCGGCGCCGACATTGAAGCAGAAGTCGGTCAGGCAGTCGAATTCCTGTTGCGTGAGCGTGACCTGCACGGCTGCCTCGACCAGTTCCGCCGCCCAGCCAAGGTCTTGGCCCAGCGTCTGCTCGGCCCATGCCAGCGTCACTGGCAGGTGCGACGGATCGCAGGTATGGCCGTAGCCGATGGCGTAGTGGCCGCTGCCGTCGTTGTAGGGCGTGGTGCGCAAAGCCTCCCAGCCCCTGGTGAACTCGAACAGTTCAGGCGAAGGCGTCATTCGTTGCCGCCCATTTCGCGCTCGTGAACGTGCTTGGCCGTCTCCAGAATGTGCTGCATCTGGTTCGCCTGAATCATCGCCTCGCGCCAGCTTTCGAGCTTGGTGATGCGGATGTCGAGCCGATGCACGTCCTCCAACACCAACCCCTTCAACTCCCCCACCGACTTGATCACGGCATCGAACTGGTGCAGCACCCGCATGAAAAACCAGGTGAGGCAGGCGATGAAGGCCGCGCCGACCAGACCGAAGGCCCAGGTCAGGACTTGAACGACAAGCTGCACGTCGGCGGCGGCGGCGATGGTGGTCATGGTGAGCGGTTCCACATGCTATGATGCAGGAGCCGGGACATGCGGTTGCAACCGCCATGCTGCCCATACAGCACTTACCGGCGAGTCTTCAATTACCCTATGGGGGGTGTCATGGCAAGAAAAGAATCGGTTGCCGAACTTCTGGAACGTCGTAGCGAACGCATTACCGAATGTGGCTGCCAGATTTGGCTTGGATGTTGCGGTGCGCAAGGACATGGACAGGCCAACGTAAATGGCCGCCGAGTCTTGGTTCATCGGCTTGCATGGGAATTGAAGCGCGGACCAATTCCTGACGGCATGTGCATCTGTCACCACTGCGATATTGGCTCTTGCATCAATGTCTATCACTTGTTCATGGGAACTCGCATCGACAACAATGCCGACATGCGAGCAAAAAAGCGCGACAGCCCGCCGCCACATCTTCCTCGCCATCAGCGCAAGTGTGCAGCGAAACTGACTGAGCAACAGGTTCGTTCGATCAGGGATGATCCACGACCACAGCCAGTGATTGCCGCCGACTACGGAATACGCCAGCCAACCGTGAGCAAGATCAAATTGCGGCAGCGTTGGGCGCATATCTAATACTGCCACTCTGAGGCATACCCGAATTCTTGGAGAGCAGGAATCTTGCTCCGCATCTTGTCGCCAATGTCGTTGCGGTACTTCGGGTCGTTCGGCATCTTGATGCTCGCCACCGCCTTGTAGGCTTCGTCGCGGGCCTCGCGCACCGACGAGCCGAGGCCGGTCGCCACGGCGACATAGGTGCCCGCCGTGACCATCAGATTAATGTCCTTGCCGTCGTCGTTCGGTGCGCTACCGCTCATGACCTCGCACGGCGAAAGTACGTCCCAATACGGGTTTTCCTGATTGAGCGTATAGACCGGGATGCCGGTGCAGTCCTTCATGTTCTCCGGCTCGATCGGGAACGGCGGCATCGCCACCACTACGCCAACGGCGTGATCGGTCAATGGGCGGAACGTATCTCGACCGTCAAGCAAATCGCCCATCCACTCGCACACGTCAGGATGCAGGGGCTGCACGATGTTCATCGCGGGCCAACCCATACGGGCGGTTATTTCGTATGGGCGCGGCTCGCCGTTGTCGTCGATGCCTACCGACACGTCGAACGATCCAGTATGCCCCATCTTGATCAGGTCTTTCTCCAGCGGCAGCAGTACTTCCTCGGCCAGTTTGGAATCCTCGACGTACTTGATCGCCGTGCCCGTTTCGCCAGTGTTTTGGCCGCAGTCCCCCGGCATTTCCTTCTTATGTTCAAAACTCTCTTCCACGAATTTGCAGAAGCCGTTCTTGCCCAGCCAACCGTTCACAGCGAACTCGATTCCGGGCACGAATTCCTGCAGCATGAACTTGCACGCGGACCCATTGAATTTCTTTGCCCAGCGTCTAAGCATGAAAATCATATCTTTCGGGTCTTTGGACAAGTAAGACAGGCTCTTGTCCTTGTCGCCATCCTGCTTGCTGACGTACCGACCCTGTGTCACGGTCACATAAGTCTCTGCCTTCCTGTAGTCGCTGAATGATTCATACGGAATCGTCTTGATCCCGTGCGCCTTGAGGAATTCCTGACCTTTGCTTCGGATCAACTCCAACTGCGCCGACTCGTAACTAGGACTCAACACCGGATAGCCCTTGCGTTTGTAGCCGTCCAACTCCTTGAGCCACTTGACGCAATCGGTCTGCACGATCAAGTCGGCCCACTTGGCCCAGCGCTCCCAATCCTCGTTCTCGACCTTATCGCAGAGTCCGTCGCCGATCTGCCGCCGCTGGTGAGTTTTCTTGTCGCGCGCGATACAGAGCTTGACCGTGTGCCCAGCGGCCATGCAGCGCAGACCGAAATCCAATCCACTCGCGGTCGGATCGACAATTAGCACGCGCACTGTGCTATCCTCAAATTGCCGGGACATGCGCTATCGAGGCGCCGTGCTGCCACAACAGCACTTACCGGCAAAATGTCAACCGCCTTTGTGGAGGTATCATGACCCGTCCTAACACGCTCGAAACGATTGCCGCTCGTTTGGAGAATGAGGTTGCACGAATCCCTGAAAGCGGTTGCCATCTTTGGCTTGGTTCACTAGACAATACTGGTGGCTACGGATGTTTGAAAATCCATCAGCGACGCACACGATTGCACCGTCTTGCTTGGATTATAAAAAACGGACCAATCCCAGACGGTTTGTGTATCTTGCACAAATGCGACATTCCTTGTTGTGTTAATCCGTACCACCTGTTTCTTGGCACAAACGCTGAGAATACTTACGACAAAACGCGAAAGGGAAGACAGGCCAAGGGTTCTCAGAACGGACGAGCTAAACTGACCGAACAACAAGTGATTGCTATTCGCTCTGACCCACGTTCTCATCGGGCCGTTTCTGAAGAGTACGGTGTGTCGGCCGTTCTTATCGGCCTCATTAGAAACGGGAAGAATTGGAATCATGTCTAAGGCGGCTCGTTCCCGCTGATGCTGATCCCGTTGTCGTCAGCATCAATCCACTCCGGATCGTCGCGACCCTCGTCCCAGGGCTGACACTCGTCCAGATCGTCGCCGCTCGGCTCGGTGCGCTCGTCCTCGGGCATACGGTTAGTCATGTACCACAGGCAGTGCTGGCGCCGTTTCATTTGCGCTTCCCCTTCGGCTTGCGCCCGGTCTTGAGCGATTGCCCCGTACTCGACTGGCAGATGCGCGCCGCGCTCGCCTTGCCGCGCTTGCGCTTGAGCTTCTGGTAACAGCGGTCTACGCGTGTTCCGGTTGGCATGTTATTGCTCCTTCTCGGTCTGCTGCGATCCGATGACCAGCCGCATCAGCCGCTGCTGCTCCGGTGTCAGCCGGTTACGCGGATCGACGAACAGCGACTGATAGGCGCGCGACGTGGTGATGGGATCGAACAGGCGGGCCATCAGGTGCGCGCTCATCGCCGGCGGATGCAGCACCGCCATCGGCGTCACCCGCTTGGTGAACACGTCATCGCTCACCTCCGGCGGCTTGACCGCTTTGGGGAAGGCGGCGGTGACTTCGGCCAGGCGTTTCAGTTGCCCAGTGAGCGATCCACTTTCGGCCTGCAGCGCCGCGATCTTGTAGGCATTGACCTTGCCGGTGACCGGATCGAGCGCGGCCTCGACGTTGTGGGCTTGTGCCATCGCCTTGCGCGCCTCGCGGAAGTTCTTTACCAATTCCGGCTTATTGATGCGCTGCGCGTTCTGCTCGACCAAGTCCTCCATTGCCGTCGCGATCTTGCGCTGCACCAGCCCGAGGCGCATGGTATCGTCGGTGGCGGTTGGCGACGAGAGATTGCGGGTGGCGCCTTCACGCAGGCGCTTGATCATGCTCATCGCGCCTTCGGTGGTGTAGCCGGGCTTGACGAAGTCGATCAGCACCTGCTGTAGACCAATGTCCTTGACCGAGTTGGGGAACTCCGAGCGTAGCCGTCGCTCCGCCAAGGCGATCTTTCTGATCTCCTGGCGGAACGCCGGCGTGCTGACGATCTGCCCGCCCAGCGCCGGATCGGTCACCACCGGCAGCCAGCCCTCGCGGTAGTGCGCGGCGCGATAGTCCTGCAGCACCGGGGGCGAGAGTTCGGTGCCCTCGGGCAGTTTCAACTCTTTGCTGATCGCGTTCTGCACCTTCTGCTGCTGCGGATCGGGCTTCATCAGCCGCGGCGGCACCGGGATGCCGAGTTCCTTGGCTTCGCCGAAGCGTTGCGTGCGCTTGGCCGCGGCGGCACGCTCCCCGGCGGCAGGCGTTGCCGCCATGCTGGCCGCGCCCGGCAGCAGCGATCCCAGCGCGGCACCGACCGCTTCCTGTCCTTCCGGGGCGATGTCAGCACCGGCTTGCGCGCCGAGACCGGAGGTTACAGCCCCCGTCACTGCCCGCCGCAACTGCTGCATGGACGGCTTACCGATCAGGGCGCTCGGAACCGCCTGCAAGGCCGCGGCAGCGTATTTGCCGCCCACCGATTCGGGTTCGGCTGCGGGCGTGATCACCCCGGCCTTCTTACCCAACGCCTCCAGCGACTGTGAGCCGCCAACCGCAGGCGGGATCAGGTCCGGGGGCTTCCCACCCATTGCGCCGATGGCGGTTCCGGCCCCGGCGATGCCGAGATTGAGGACATTGCGGGCGAAGTCGACCGGCAGCCCGCCCAATTGGGCTACACCCTTGCTCAGATTGCCGCCAATGAAGGCGAGCGTCGACGGCTCGGCTTCGGCCTCGGCGGGCTTAGCCGCCGGTTCTGTCGACTTAGCCGTCGGCTCTTTGTACGCCTTGATCTGCGCCAGGATCTGCTCGTCGCTCGCCCCTTCGGGTCCGGTCACCCGATATTTGGTCCCGTCCGGTGCGGTGACGTTGTACTCGGCCATTTCATTGCACCTTCTCTACCTTCCACTCGCTTGGCGCACCACCCTTCACGTCCTGCACTTCCTCCGGCTTGGTCCCCGGCGCCCAGAAAGTCGGGTCGGACACGAACTTGTTGAAGAACGCCTTGCTGGTGCCGTTGATGTTGGCGCGCAAGAGGCGAATCTTCTCCGCGCGGCTGGCCTTGTCATCGCCGGGTCCCGGCGCCTGCTCGATCAGGAACCGGCGGAAGGCGTCAGAGCCACGCAAGCCACCAGTGAACACCGGAATCGCCTCGTCAATCATCGACGCCCACGCGGCATCGACCTGCTTCGCGGTCGAACTCTGCATTCCGCGCCCGACCCCGTACAGCGCCCGGCTGGCGGGATTCTCGGCGTGGGTGCCGAAGAAGGGCGACGTGTTGTTGTCAGGGAATTTCTTCTCGATCTCGTCCAAGCGGGCGAGCGAGTTGGTCACCCCGCTCTTGACGATGTTCTGGCGCACGACGTTGGTCACCCCAACCTTGGTGTCCTTGGCTTCCTTCGCCGTCCCCCCGGCCAGCGCCGCCAGCGTCGTTTCGTTGCCGTCGGCATCGAGCACGATCATCTTGCCGCCCTTGTTCACTCCGCGGGTGCCGATCGGTCCCTTGGTCTCGTCGATGCTGCCGTCGGCCTTGCGCGGGTAGATGTACTCGACCGCCTTGAGCGAACCGGCCCCGGATGCGCCCCCACTACCGCCAGTGCCGAGCCGGAGAAGATGCGCGGTCGACGCCTGCAAATGGGCGATCTGGGCGTCGGACTTTTTGGTTTCAGCCTGATCCTTGGCTTCCTTGCGGGCAAGATTCTGGGCCAACAGTTGTTCCTGCGCGAGTTGATGCGCCTGCGCCGCCGACTCCTTCGAGCGCATGAACTGGGACAGCACGCTCGCCGCCTGATCGTTGTAGACGAGACCGCCGTTAGGATCATGCGGCAGGCGTTTGTCCAAGGCGAAAGCTTCTCCTGGACTCAAGGTTTCTCCGACATAGCGCACGAAGTCATGCAACTGCTCCGGCGTTTTCACGTCGCGGCCGAGGTTGACGATGTTCTCGTTGTCCTTCTGCTTGCGCGCGGTGACATCCTTGGCGAGTTGGCTGATGCGGGTCGTGGCCTTGTCGATCTCGTCCTGCCACATCTTGTATTCGCTCGGATCAGCCCCGGCCTTGATTGCTACCTGCAACGTGCGCTGATACTTATCGCGCTGTTTTCCCAGATTGCGCAATTCAGCCATTTCCGGGTTGCGCTCATCGGCAACGGATTGCCGCTCTCCCACCGATGGCGCATCGGGATTGTTCTGTTGGGGATTCGGCGTCAACTCCTGCTGAATCATGAATTGCCGCACGGCTTCATCGGCCTTGACCTTGCGGTCATATGCCTCGAGTTGCTTCTGGCCCATCGCCACCTGCATCAGCCGCTGCTGGGTGTTGGCGTTGGTGTCGGCAATAGTCGACGCCTTCTGCGTCAAGTTCAGGAACGTGTCGTACATGCTCATGACCGTCTCCGATCAGCCATACCACGGGTCGGTGAGTGCGCCGCCCCAATCGGAAGGAATACCACCGCCGCCACCGGTAAAGTCGATACCGCTGGTATCGCCGGGCCAACCGCCTTGATCACCCGTTCCGGTAGAACCGGGACCGTAGGTAACATCCCCAGTCGTTGGGTCAACTCCGCCTCCTGATCCGCCACCGATAGCACGGATGATGCCGTTGATCGCCGCCTGCGGCAGCCCGCTCGCGGCGAGTGCGTTGGCGAGCCCGGTCACGCCCCCGGCGATGTTGCCCGATTGCTTGTCGAAGCCGCCAGAGAGCAAGGCGCCTGCCGTCCCGGGCGAGCCTGCCCCTACCCCGGCCATCGCCATTAGTTGGGCGATGCGGGTATCGTAAGCCTGCTCGGCGTAGCCGGTGGCGAACTTGTCGAGTTCTGGTGCGAGGCTCCCCGTGCGACCGGTACCGTAGAGGGCGTTGCTTGAGCGCGAGATCGCTTCCAATCCCTGCTCCTTGCCAAACTGGTAGCCGGGATCGGTCTTGAACGAGTTAGGATCGGTCATCAACGCGAACAGTTGTTTCTGATAACCGGGTCGCTGCGAGGCGAACGGGTCGGCCGCCGCTGCCGCGATCTGCGATTGTCCTACCGCGCCGGTCGAGCCACCGCCGAAGGCCCCGACCAGATCGGCGATGGCGAGGCCACCACCAGCGAGCAGGTTGCCCCAGTTGATCGAGCCGTCGGGGTTGGTCATCACCGGCGGGGATGCGCCCGGAACCGCTGTCGTTGCCATCGTCTATCTCCCGCCCGCGTAGCGGGCTGCATTCTGTCCGAGGCGAGCCGCGGAGAGCCCCGCGCCCTGCCCCGCCCCCACCGCCCCGAACGCGCCCATGCCCGCCCCGCCCAGCACCAGGCTCATGATCAGCGGGCCAATCAGGTCGTAGAAGTTACTCTGCTTGGAAGGGTCGACCGTGTTGCGGCTCGACGTGATCGGGCCGTAGTTGGGATCGTTGTACCACAGGCTGGGGTCGATCATCTTGAACCCGCCCGCGCCCTGCCCCGAGGGCTGGTCGTAGGCGCGCACGTCGAGCGGCGAGCCGTACTTGGTCTGCGGCGCGTTGGGGCCGGGCGCATAGTAGGCCGGCGTGCCGTAGGCGCCTTGAACGCTCTTGATGAGGCCCGCATCGGTCAGCGCCCCGACGTCGGGATAGTTGAGCGCGCCGTACACGCTCTTGTCCACACTCGCCTCGGGCGGGGCGCCGATGAGACTCAGCATTTGGCGCAGATCCGGCATCACATCCCGCCCTGCTCGACCACGGCTTCCAGCGCCTCCAGCCGCATCGGCTGATTGTCCGTCTGGGTGTACTTGAAAGCGCGCCGCTGCGCCTGCCCGCAGCGGAACAGTTGCGGGTACGCCGTGTTCATGTTCACCGTGCGCGCGCTGCTGAAGCTCGCGTAGTCATCGTCGGTCCACGAGATCGACGGCGTGCTCGCGTTCCTGTCGCCGATGACCGTGATCGGTCCCCAGAACTTGCGGTAATTGTTGCCCGCATCGACCTTGCCGGTGATCAAGAGCGCGGTGAAGGTCGCGTTGTTGTCGGTGGTGTAGCTCATGTCGACAGTGTAAACCTTCCCATCCGTTAGCCCCTGCTCCAGCACCAGCGCCGGGGAGTCGAGCGTGCTGGTGTTGGCGGCGTAGGCGAGCGGTGCCGTCAGGCTGTCCGCCCTGGTCCACTCGAACCATTCCTTGGTCGAGAAGTCGTAGCACCACGCCGGCAGGTTGGTGCTCGGGTACAGCACATAGCACAGGTGCCCGTTGGCGTACAGGCAGTAGGCGGCAATCGACACGCTCGCCCAGCCCGCGCCGTTGATGATCTTCTCCACCGCCGGCGTGCTGATGACTTGCGGCTGCAGGCCGTTGAAGATCATGACCTGCCGCGTCAACTGCAGATCGCGCGACACCCAGGCGATGGTCGGGCCGACCTGCACCACGCTCGCCGCGCTCTCGGCCCCGATCTTCATGTTGCCGGAGAGGTACGAAAGCAAAGGGCTTCCTACTGCGACCCCGGCGTCATAGAAGAACTGGATCGTGTACTGCCCGAACACGACGAGGTAGTTGAGGTACTTGGCGATGGCGATGCCGTTGTCGGCCTCGTAATCCGCCCCCACGGCATTGAGCATCGGCCAGTGGAACGGATCGTTCAAGTTGCAGTTGCGAATGAGGCCGCTCGGGTCCATCACATAGGCGAAGTCACCGAGGACGACCAGACCGGGAACGGTCTCCACCGGGTAGCCGATGTCGGTCACGGGAATCAGCACGCCGCCGGAGAGCACCCACAAGCCGCTTTCGTTCTTGACCAGCAGTTGCGTGCCCTGGCTGAAGGGATTGAACTGGAACGGCTGGCCCGCCACCGGCGGGCTGATCGCGGTCGAGGCGTTCAATTGGGTGTTGAGCGCGGCGTAGTAGATAACGCTCGACGGGGCGAGAGTGCCGGAATTGTCGGTCCCGCCCAGCCAGTACATGGTCTGGTAATGAAAAGCGGAAATCGCGGTCGCGGTCTGGAACACGATCAACTGCCCCTCGGCGCTGGCGTTCCACGGCCCGCTGGTGGTCGCCACGCTCCACGTCACGCCGTCGGTCGAGGAATAGACCCGATGTAGCAGGGTAGTGCCGTTGTAGCCGTTGACCAGCCACATCCGGTTGGCGTAGACCGTGGCGCTCGCGAGTGTCACCCCGGGGGCGACGAAGGCTGCCGCGGTCAGTTGCACCCAGGTCTTGCCGCCATCGTTGGACGACCAGACGTCGTTGAGCGAAGTCGTGCCGGGAAGGCTTTGGCCGCCGGCGATGATGAGGCGATTCTGGTAGTACCAGGACGACATGAATTCGCGCGCGCTCCAGCCCGCCGCCGCCGTGACCTGCGCCCAGGTCTTGCCGTCGGTGGAGAAGGCGACGTCGTTGGCGACCGTGCTGGTGGCATCCTTGCCGCCGAAGATGTAGATGCCGTTATCAGCCGAAATGGAGCCGCCGGCAAAGCGCTTGCCCCAGTTGGCGGCACTCATCAGCGCCGTTTCCTGCGTCCACGAACTGCCGTCCTGGCTCGACCAGACATCGCCCAACGGGTTGCTCGCCGAGTCCGAGCCGCCGATGACGTAGATGGTGCTGCCGATGACCCCGGTCATGAACGAGTAGCGGGCGGTCCACGGTGCCGCAGCGGTGCAGAGCTTCCACCCCTGCCCCGGCTGGATCGACCACACGTCGTTCAACGCATTGCCGGCGCTGTCGATGCCGCCGATCACAAACAGCACGTTGTTGGCGACGAATGCTTGGAACAGGCGGCGCGAGTTCCACGGCCCGTTGGAGGTCGCCACCCACGTCCCGCCGTCGGCCCCGGTCGGCGTCGCCGCCGCGGTCTTTAGATTGTCGCCGACGACCGCATAGAGCTCGCCGTTCCACACCGTCACCCCCTGTCCGGTACCGGCGCCGAACGAGGCGACTTCGACGCTACCGGGACGCTTCAGGGTGTAGGTCTTGTCGCCCGACTTCTCGTCCAGCACGTTGACCCGGCGCGAGTCCTTAGTGGTGTCGCCGGCACGCGGGTTGTACGGCCACGACCACGGCAGGCGCACGAGTTGCTGGCTGGAGGAGCCTTCGGGCATGTCAGCGCCGCTGGTAGACCTGCTGGTCGGGCTGCATCATCATGGAGACCGTTTCCACGCTCCACGCGAACATCTCGTCCTTGTAGAACTTGGCCTTCTGCTCGATGCGGGCCAGCCGCTGCTCGGGCACGTTGTACTCGTCGGCCACTTCCGCCGCGAGTTGGTACTTGAGCCACTGGAAATTCTCCACCGGCAGGTCGAACTCGTCGGTGCCGGTGGTCATGTCGAAAATCTGCCGCTGCATATTCGCGTAGATGGTGCGAGTGCCGTCCTGCGGCGTGGCGTAGACCTGAACCGCGGCGTGACCGGTCGAGGGCGACGTAGTGCCGCCGGCAAAGGGTGTCCCGGTGTCGATCAGCGGCATGAACATGATCGAGTTCGGCACCGACAGCGTCTGTTTGCCGCCGAATTGCAGGTATTCGAGCAGCGAGATCATCCGCAACTGGGTGTCGAAGGTCTGGGTGCCGCAGACGGTGCGGATGTAGGAGCCCTCGAACATGCGCAGCGGCCGGTTGCAGACCACGTCGGCGGGAGCGGGACCGAGGGTGTAAGTGTTCTGCCCGGCCACCATCGGGATCGGCAGCAATTGGTAGCACCACAGCGGCAGGCCGGTCGACATCATCTGCTTCAGCAGGATGTTGAGCGCTTCCGAGCAGATCGTCAGATCGTTGGTTCCGGGCGATGCACCGTCGGACAGGACGCGCAGCACGCGCAGGCTGGCCGCGATCATCTGGTCGCGGGTGCGGCTAAACGAGGCTGTTCCCGTTGACGGCATGATCAGGTCTGCCCGTAGAGAGTGAATACCGAGCCGTCGGTGATGGCGGTGCCGTCCTGCGTCACCGTCAATTGATTGATGGCGGTGGTTTCCAGCCAGTCGGCAGTGCCGAGCATCAGCAGGCCCGCCGAGGCCGGATCGCCGGAGAAGAAGATCGCTCCCTTGTCGAAGGTGGTGCGGGCGTAGCTCATGATGAAGATCACCCCACGCGCGGTGCGGTTGGTGTTGCCGGCGTTGGGCATGGTGCCGATGAACATGCCGTTGGTGGTAGCTCCCGCCCCGGAAGCGAAGGCGCTGCTCGACTGGCTGCCGATGCGAAACGCGGTCGAGTAGTGGGCGGCGGTGGCATCGGCGTTCATCTGCAGGCGCACCACGGAGGAGCCGCTGCCGCTGGCGGTGTTCTGCGCCTCCCACATGATGGCAAGATTGGTGAAGGTCGCCGGGATGCTGGAGAAATTGGCGGTAGTCTGACTGCTCGAGGTCACGACCTGCGCGATCTGCGCCCAGCCGCTCGTCGCCGCCCCGCCGGTAGGACCGGTTGCCCCCGTCGGCCCCGTCGCCCCGGTCGGGCCCGTGGCTCCCGCTGGCCCCGTGGCTCCCGCTGGCCCCGTGGGTCCAGTGGGGCCAATGGGTCCGGTTGCCCCCACGGGTCCGGTCGCTCCTGCAGGACCGGTAGCCCCAGCTGGCCCCGTTGGCCCCAAAGGTCCGCTGGGTCCGGAAGGCCCACTCGGACCCGAAGGACCACTTGGCCCTGTCGCGCCGCCGCCACCCGCAGGACCGGAAGGACCAGAAGGTCCGGTCACACCAGGCGAGCCGAACTGCTCCTTGCACAGAAACACGGAGAGTTCCTTGAACCAGCGCTGCAGCGCTTCCGGAATCATGTGCAGCGTGACCGGATCGGGCGGGGGCTTGCAGAAATTGGCCATCACGCATCGATCCACGACACCAGCACATAGCCGCCGCCGCCATTGCCGCCGGGCTTCGGCGATCCAGGCGCCCCGAACTCGGCCGAGCCACCGCCTCCGCCGCTGCCCACCCCGTTGCCGGCGAGGCCGGGATTGAGCACGCCAAGCACCACCCCGCCGCCGTCGCCGCCGCGGCCGTAGACGGTCGCGCCGCCGCCGCCGCCGCCAGAGCCGCCGCCTTCATTGCCAGGGTGACCTTCACCACCCGCGCCGCCGATCAGGAACCCGCCCGAGCCGCCGCCGTTGAGGCCGGGCGAATTGGCCCCGCTGGTGCCGCCGTTGGAGCCACCGAACTCCTGGGCGTTGCGCTGCCCCAAGGTGCCGGGCACGGTGCCGCTCACGTCGACCACGCCGAAGGCGCCGCCGCCGAAGCCGCCGTACTCGCCGCCGGGAATGACGTTGCCGTGGGTGCCACCATCGGTCTTGAGCGTGCCGAAGCTCGTGGTCTGCCCATCGGTGCCAGCCGGCAGCAGCGCCGTGCCGCCAGGACCGCCCACTGCCACTGTGACCGCCACCGTGCCGCCCGGGGTGACGTGGTAGGGCATGTTGATGATCGTCGCCGCTGCCCCGCCGCCAGCACCCGCGGAGCCGCCGGGATTGCCGGCGTTGCCGCCCGATCCCGAGCCAACCTGGGTCACCCAAAGGAGCGACACCGTCGGCGGCACGGTGAACGTGCCGGAGGCGAGAAAGGCTTGCGACTTGGTCGTGCTCATCAGCCCACCCACTCCACCAGCACATAGCCGTCGGCACCGTCGCCGCCGGCCTGTGCAGTATTGGCTCCCGCTCCGCCGCCGCCGGCACCGTAGGCGGTGCTGGCCGCACTCACCCCTGCCGCATCGCCCGCGCCACCAGCCCCGCCGGTGCCAAAGATCGACGCTGCCCCACCACCACCGCCGGCGTGGGTAGCGGCCACCACGCCCCCCGCGCCGCCGTTGGTGAAGCCACCAGCCGCCCCGCCGGGAGCGCCGTTGCCCGAAGAGTTGCCGCCGCCGCCACCGCCGCTGCCACCGAAGTGAACCGGCGATTCCGCGGTGCCCGGCAACTGCGTCTGATTGGAGCCCGACGTTCCGGCCGCCCCACCGCGCGGTCCACCGCCCACGCCACCCGCTTGCGTCGAACCGGGCGCGCCCTTGCCGCCCAGCACCGGCAGGGTGCCGAAGTTGGTATCGCCGCCGTCGGTGCCGGCATTGGCTCCGCCACCGGCCCCGCCCGTTCCCTTGGCTCCCACCACACCCGCCACCGTGCCCGAGGCGGTGACCGCATAGGGCATTCCGACCATGACCTCACCCGAGCCGCCACCGCCCGCGCCCGTGGTCGAGCTATTCGCCCGTCCGCCACCGCCGCCGCCGGCCCCGATCTGGGTCACCCACACCAGACTCACCCCGGCCGGAACGTTGAAGGTGAAGGCACCGGGGGTGGTGAATTCCTGCGACAGCGAGGCGCCACCGGTGCCCGCGGGACCGCTGGGGCCGCTCGGACCCGAGGGACCGCTGGGGCCGCTAACACCGGGGCCGCTCGGTCCCGATGGCCCGGTCGGTCCGGTCGGTCCGGTAGGACCGCTGCCGGTGCTCTTGAGGTCGTAGAACTCCTGCGCGCAGGGGCGACCCTCGATCACCGCACCGACCGCCCAGTTCTGGGCCGTGGTGGTGATGGCGCGGACAACGGTGAGGCTATAGCCGGTGCCGACGGTATGGTACTCGGTGACCTTGACGATCTCGCGCTGCGCCGGGGGCTGCAGGTTGATGTTGTAGCTGGGCTGGTCGACGATAGTGAGGTAGAAGTACGAATCGTTCTGCGACAGCGTCGGGAACGGCAGGTCTGGCACCGACGTGAGGAGCGTGGTCGCGCCCGGTCCCACCGCGGCAACCAGCAGACAGCGGGTGTAATCCGAGAATTCGATGTCGAGAGCCACGCGCTAGTCCCGGCTGATCTTGTCGCGCACCACCGAATCACGCACCCGCGGACTCGACGGCTGTACCGCCTCGCAGCCGCTACCCGATTCTGGCCTCGACCAGGGAATCGGAGCCTCTGGACGTGGTGCCTTGAGCAATTCCTGCGGATGACGTGGGTCCAGACAGCGGCGGCACACGCGCAGAAAATCCCATTGCAGCAGCAATTTGGAGCTCTTGAACAGCTCGCCGCATTGATCGCACTGCGCGTTCCATTCGCCGCGAGCCCAGTATTCACCCTTCATGATCTGATCCTCAGTGCGAAGTCTGCCGCTGGTCGCCGAACGCCGCCGCCCGCAGCGATTCGTCCATCGCCCACAGATTGTTGATGACGGTCGATTGCTGCCTGATCTTGGCCTTCAACTCGCGCACATCACTCTGAAGATGAGCGATGTCATCCTCAAGATAGCGAACCCACGCGCGCTCGGCGTCGGTCATGGCGCCACACAGAGATAGGCGATCACGTCGCCGCTCGCCCACGGATAGGCGCCGCCGATGACGAGTTGCGTCTTGCTGCTGATCGTGCCCAGCGGCGCCGACCAGCCACCGCCACCCGTCTCATCGCTCGCGGCGCAACTCGGCGTGTTCGGGTACGGCGCGGAGAAGGTGAGCGTGCATAGATCGTTGGGCTGGGCGTCGATGTTGCCCAGCGTGATGTGACCGGCCTTGTTGCTGCCGGTGACGGTGGCACCGATACCGCAATCGGGTCCAAGAGTGGGCGGTTGGGCGAAGGCAAGCGCGGAGAACAGGATGAGAACGACAGCGAGCAGATGGCGCATGACAGTACTCCTTATTGTTTAACCCACCCGTCGGCAGTCGCAAACGGGATTGCCTCGACCACCACGATGTCGGTGTTGGGCGTGCTGAACGTGGCACTGACAATGGTGTAGGTGCCGTTGTTGCCGCCGCTATTGCCGACCACGGCGATGCTGCCGGTAAGGGTGTGCGCGTCGCCGGTGACGGTGAAGGTCTTGCTGACCTGCGTCACGGCATTGATGAGGAAATACACCGCCGGATTGAGCGCGGCTGCGGTCGGCACGATGGTGTAGTACACGCGCAGCGCGCCGCCGCGGGTGCCGAATACGGTGCCACCATTGCTGACATCGAGGGTGGTATGGGCAACGACTGGCTGGTTGATAACCGTACCCGCACCCATGCCGAGCCAATTAGAAGCCTGAGCGGCAAAGACCATGGCGAAATCGTCAATCGGCGTGGTGTTAAGTTCCAGAATGAGATTGCCGAGATAATCACTGGCCTGCGTGCCCGCGGCATCACCCCACGTCAGCGCCACATTGGGGTCGGTGAACCACGGATCGCCGGGCGTGACACGGGAAGCTGCCTGTTGCACGACGACGCCCAGATTCGGCCCCGGCGTTGGGATTATCACTAGACCCGGTCCGGTCTCGGCGGCATCGAGGAACGGAGCTACCGCGAGCTGCTCAGGCGGAATGAAGATGTCGACGAATGCCCACCCCGACACATCGACCTGCCCCGCCCCCGGCTGGATCACCGTCCCGGCTGGGAAGCCGATGACGCTGATGCCGGTGTAGGTAGTAACGGTGTCGGTAACGGTGAGGCTGCCAGGATCGCTTGGCCCCGATGGGCCGCTGGGGCCAGACGGACCCGATGGCCCGCTGGGTCCGCTGGGCCCAGAAGGACCACTGGGTCCGGTAGCTCCGGTAGGCCCTCCTGCGGGACCGCTGGGTCCGGTCGGGCCGACCGGTCCGGTTGGTCCGGCAGACCCCGCGGTGGCCTCGACCATGACGATGCCGTCAGCGTTCGCTAAGCCGGGCATGTCATTCCCCCTGGTTGATCGACATCGTCACCGCGCCGCTCGAGAACGACGTGACGTTGATGCGGATGTAGTTGGGCGGGTAGGCATAGTTGCCGTCCGCCGACGCGGTTTGAGCGGCGACGACCGGATGGTTGCCGACGAAGATGCGCTCGGTGTTGCCGGCGTTGCTCGCCGTGAGCCCGCTGTTGGCCACGGCATAGGTTGCCAGCACGCCGGAAGCGACGGTCGCCAGCGTGAATACGCCATCGAACGGAGCGCCGTAGTCGGTATTAACGATCGAGTCTCCCACCGACAGGCCGTGACTCGGGTTGTCGGTGGTCACTGGCCACGTCATCGTGGCCGTGGTGGTCACGCGGGTCATGAACAGCGGGCTGACCGGCGTGAGGTCCGAAAAACCATGCTGCACGGTATAGGTAAGGCTCGCGCCCTCCTGCACCGTGCAGCGAAAGCCAATACCGAACGGCGACTGCTGGGTGTCGATGGGAATCCACGCAGACGGTCCTGCCGCAGCGGCACGAATCCTGATCGGGCGCATGGGGAACTCCCGTTACGACGGATTCACGTCGAGGCCACCCGTGGAGGCGCCGCCGACGTTGCTGACATAGCTGTTGGCGAGGAAGTTGGTGTCGCCGATCTTAGTGATGCCCACGGTGTCGCAGTCTTTGAACACGACTAATCCGCCCGGGGCATTGGTGGTAAAGCTGCCCAATGCCGTCATGGTCGAGAAGCCGCCGCTCTTGATGTTGTTCACGAAAAGACAGCGGTCGAAGATCTGATGCCGATCGACACAATCGTTGCCGGTGCCAAGGATGCCGAACATCCCGCTCGCACTGCCCGTTCCGGCAAAGGGAAACACGCACTCGGTGAAGCGATTGCGCGGCGTCCCGCCAGCGAATTCAAGCGTGGAGTTGGCCGCGGTGCGGGTCACGGTGTCGGTGCCGATGGTGCAGCGGTAGAAATCAAGTTCACCCGAGCCGGAGGCGCCGATCTTGAGCGTGCGCGCGCCCGCCGCTCCAGCGCTCGCCGCATCGGCGAGGCCCATGAGATGGCAATTGACGTAGGCGTTGCGACTGCCGGTATCGGTCCAGGCGATGCCGGTGGTCGATCCGGTGGAGAAGGCGGCGAACACCGAGAAGTTGTAGAAGTAGCACCCGCTGGCGGTGACGGTGACGAAGTTGGGACTACCAAAGGTCGCCGCGGTGTAGGTGCCAGTCGGCGGGGCGATGCGGGCGCGCTGGAAGTACGATACCGGCGAGCAGACCCCCACCAGATGGGTGGCGTTCTTGTTCCAGACCAGC
>Ga0247682_1000062_pt1 | contig 43613 bp, 61 predicted proteins | sample CNK23_metaG_FD_190130 | JGI IMG/M metagenome (GOLD analysis project Ga0247682, IMG submission 190130) | Soil microbial communities from Purdue University Martell Research Forest, Indiana, United States - CNK23 | ecosystem: Environmental > Terrestrial > Soil > Temperate forest > Bulk soil...
GCCATCCTCGGGTCTTGGAAAAACTGACGAACGCCTCGAAGAACGCGTTGGCCGCGTCCGTCACCGATTCGCCCGCGAGGCTCCCGCCGAATTGCTCGTCCGTGATCCGGAGCGCGTCGGCCTGGTCTTTGCACAAAACGTAGATGACGTCGACGAGCGTGATGGGATCGCGCAAGAGTTTTTGCAGTTCGGCAAACTCGTTCTCGACGAGCTTGTAGAGGTCGACGCCAAGCAAGGCGCGCACCTTTTTGGCGAGCGCCACGTTGATTTCGATTTGCCAGGCACGCCCCTGGCGGTCCTTGAACGATTGCATGCAGCGACCTGCGATTATGTGCCGACCGTAACCCACGTCGGATCGTTGACCGATTTTCCGTGGGGCATCACTTCCATGTCGACCGTCGCTCCGTCTTCGAGCGGTTCGCCCTCGGTGAATTTCGTGATGATGAAATCGCCTTTTTGGTAGACGGTCCCCGTCGTCGCGAAGGGGCCGTCGGCGAAGATCAACCCCACAATCGGCGCGGGGTTCGTCTGGACGGCGGCGAGAAAGGCAATCTGATCGGTGTCGGCGTTGTTGCGTTGGAGCTTGATCGTCGCGCCGCCTTTCATGAGGCCCGCCAAGCCCTTTTCCCAAACGGTCGAGCGCGACTTGAGAACGGCGACGTTGCGCTCCATGTTGATCTGGACGTCCATGACAGAAACGACTTCCACTGCCGTCGGCGAGGAAAATGTTCCCGTGTTGCGGTACATTTTGCATTCCAAGCCGATCGTGCCGACGGTTGCTACCATGATAGCGCCTCGTTATTGAGCGTTGATTTTCGCCTTAGACTTTGGGAACGCGGAGCCGCGGGGCATGCGCGCCCGCGAGGACCGCCTCGAGCAATTCGTCGCCGTTGGGGTCGCGTTTCAGCTTCGCGACGAGCGCCGGGCGCTCGGCGTTGACGATGTCGTTGGCCTCGCCGCGTCCCAGGCCGGTAATCATGACGCCATCGCTCCCCGCGATGCCGGCGGATTCGATGACGGCGATCGCCGGAGCGTCGGGCGAGCCGATGTCGGCGATCAGTTCAACTTTCTTTCCCATCGCATCCTCACTTTTTGACTCGGCCTTTCCATTCTTTCGCCAGGTGCGGTTGCGCCGCTTTAAGGGCCGGCTCGGAGAATGGTCGCGGCTTGACTTCCGCGTTTCGGATCACCAGCTTCCCGCTGTTAATCGCTGCCAAGCGTCCCTTGGCACTCATCACGTAAAGCGGGATGAATTCGCCGCGGCGGTTGACGATTCCCCTAACCTTGACCATGCCGCCTTTGTCGAGAACTTCCGGGGCTGTGCCGCTTCCAAACTTTGGCGGTCCAACGACGACGGACGCGGTTTTCGGGTCGTAGGCGAACTCGATCTTTTTCAGATTTCCCTGATGCGAAAAAGGCGGCTGGCCTGCGGGCGCGTGCCCCTTTTTCTTCCGGATCGAATTTCGCATGACCTTGCGGATATAAGCGCCCTGGCGCCCCATCACCGCGGCTCTCGCTTTTCCGACCGCGTCAACTACGCCTTGCTTGTCGAAATAAAGCTTCGTGTTGAAGCCGGTCTTTGCCACGGTTCACCGGAACAGCGTGTACGTCACCGCGATATTGACGGCGACGATTCCCAGGGTTTCCAAGCGCTCCATGTCCATCGTCGTTTCCTGCTGCGTCGGCACGGCTTTCAGGTTTTCCGTGCGGATGATCGAGGTTAGGTTGTCGCCCAGAAAATCCTCGATCTCTTGCGCGAAATCGGTGATCGGGTCCACCAGGTCCGCGTTGACCACTTCGCCTTCCGTTTTGCCGATCATCTTGCGGATCACAGTCACATTGATCGTGCAATCGTGCTGATTCACTGCTCGGCTGATCTGATTTACGATGCGATCGCCGGGGACCACTTGAATCAGATACTTGTCCGTCTCCTCGATGTCGTTGACTTGCAGCCATCCACGCACCGCGAAAAAGTTCTGGCTGAACGTCTGGGCCGTGAGCAGGTCGGTTATCCCCTGGGCCAACTCCCGCATGACGGCGTTACGTGGGGCAGCCATTCGTGACCTTTAGAAATTTCGTGTGGATACGCAGGCTCGTCCTCATGTCATCCCACGAATACTCCGGCTCCCCTTCGCTCGGCGGCCGCACTCCGTAGCGGCTCGTGTTCCCGTTCTCCACAATCTCGATCAAGTCGCCGACTTTTGGAACGGTTTGCTCGCCACAAATCACCAGCTTTGTCGGGTCGTTGAGAATGAAATCCTTATCCGTCGTCCTCAGTTGCGTCCCGCCGAAATCGGGGGCGAGGTTCATGTTCACGTTGCCGACCGTGGCTTTCAGGTTTACCGAATTCTTGCCGCGGCGGTAAACGATCGGCTGACTGACCGCGGCTTCGTGGCGGCCGTTGAGCCATTGCATTCCGGCCATGAGCAGATCCGCCACGACATCCTCGCTTACGGGGCCATCAGTCCGGCGCCTTTGAGCGACGTCAGGACGGCGTTTTGCTTCGTCGAGAGTTCTTTTACCGCGGCCATCAGTGCCGTAATCGCGGCGGCAATTGCCGTTGCGTCGGCGGCGCTCGGAAAGACGCTCGATCCGTTCCAGGCGACCGAGGGCGTGAATGTCGTCACGGCGCCAATCGTCCCGTCTGCGGCGGCTCCTCCGGAATTATCGACGAGCGCGGCGACCGTGGCGGCGACCGACTGTATTGCCGTATCAGCCATCGGTAGATGCAGGACGTAGACTAGATCCCCGTCGGTGCTTGCGGCGGTTAGCGTCCAGCCGAAAGAGGTGTTTCCAGCGGCGGTCAGCGTCACCTTGTCGGCGGTGTTGTCCCAATAGACGCGTTTGCCCGCGGCAATGGCGCCATCGGCAACGACTTGATAGACGCCTCCGCCCGCGGCCAGCGCTTCCTTGCGGTTGGCGATCATGTCCAGGTGCGCGACGAGCGGCATGTCACCGATAATGATGACGTCGCCCGTCGAGACGGCGGCGGCCGGCGTATAGTCGGCCATCAGCGGTTCGCCGTGATAAAAACGCGCCTGAACCATGTCAAATTCCGTGCCAAACGTTACCGAAAATTCGGGACCGTAGGGTTAGTGGGTTTCGCGGGTTTCGCTCTACTCAGCGCGATTACACCTCGGGTGCGTGCTTAACGGGGAAAATATTACACCTCGGGTGCGTGCTTAACGGGGAAAATATTACACCTCGGGTGCGTGCTTAACGGGGAAAATATTACACCTCGGGTGCGTGCTTAACGGGGAAAATACTGCCGTCGCCCGCGGCGGCGTCAAGCGTCCATCCGAACGGTTTTAGCGAGCCCGCGGTTTCGCTGACCTTGCTCGTCGCATTATCCCACCAGACCTTTTTGCCGACGGCAATCGCGGCGTTCGCGGTCATCAGGTAGACCCCGCCGCCGGCCGCCAGCGCGCCTTTGCGATTGGCCGCGATGTCGAGGTGCGCGACCATTGGAAAATTGCCCTGGACGACGACATCGCCAGCGGCGACGGCGCTCGTGGGCGTGTAGTCGGCCATCAGCGGATCGCCGTGGTGAAATTTGGCCATCATGTTCGGAATCCTCGAAAGAGTTCTGTTTCAGACACGGCGGACGTTTGCCGGCTCAGGCGCCGTTAATCTGGACTGCGGCGACCGGGTCTTCGTAGCCGACGCCAAAATCGAAGAAGCATCGCCACTGCATGCCGAGCGTATCAAATTCGGCGTCCTCGCTCTGGATCGTCGGAATCTGGTTGCCGTTGAGGAACGCCATCGCGATTGCGCAACGCACGGCCGGGTCGGCGAACAGCCACCATACAGTTGACGATTGCCCGGTGATGGCGGCGCCGTTTTCATCCTTGACGGCGGTGTTGTTGACAAAAGCGCTCTTATAGGGCGTGTACTTGCCCGCGTGCTCGTTCTGGCTGACTTCGGTCTGATCCTTACCGGTGATCTTCATGCGGCCTTCGTAGATGTTTCTGGCCGGCACGTAGTTAACTGTTCCAAGCAGCATTCGATCCGGTGGGACCAAGATCGGCTTGTTGTTCGGGTCGACTTGGTTGCTGAACGCCGTTTCCGCCAGGGTGATTGCGGCGATTCCGTTGGCGGCTGTCATGACGCCGCTCGCGGTAGTGATAAGGTTTTTGTTGTTGGCATGGAAAAAGCTCGTGGCGTTGGCGAGCAGGAGAGTGAAAAACGCCTCCTCGGGGCGGATCCGGGCGAGGCGGCCGAAAACGTCGGGGATCTGGAGGAACGCGCCCATGTCGTCATTGATCTGCATCTGACGGGTTAGCGCGATGATGCCACCGTAGGTGTCGATTTGATTCGTGTAGGTGGCGTCTTGGAGGCTGATGTTCTTCAATTCCCCGTCGGGACCGACCTTACGCATCGAGCCACTCGAATCGAGCCGGTAGCGCGAGTGAACCTTGAAGTCGTTGTGGTCCCGGACGGCGCAGAAACTGGGCCAGACAACGGCGGCGGCCTCGTAAGAGGCGATCATGCGCTTGTTTGCGAGGTTGCTTAGGATGCCGGAAAGACTCAGGCTGGTAAACCCTTCGGCGCGAATGTCGGGGCCGGTGCGGACTTTCCGGTCGGCGCGGAGGGCGGTGCGAATCGTCTCATCGGTGATGGCGCCCATGCGCGTGTGCATGCCGGCCGCGCGGATGACTTCGAACATGATCGTGGACAGGCGGGCGCCGCGGAATCGCTGACTCGTCGCCTCGTTCATGATCTTTTCGTTGAACCACTTGCCGACGCGGGCTTCATTGATGCCGGCGCTGATGCAAAGCGCTGCTTCGAAGCAATCCGAAGCCTTGATTTCGGTTCGGCCGGCGTCCGTGGTGATGATTTGGATATCGGGACGGTTCCGGCGGAGAATTTCCAGCTCAGTCCGGTCGGGGGTCCACTTTTCTTTGATGGCGGTCGCGAGTACGTCGGGATTGCCGACGCATCTTGCCGTGACGTCCGCGATCCGTGCCGTTTCGGCGCGTTCTTCGCGGTCCTTCTTCAGCTCGTCGCGGATGGCCTGGAGATCGGCCGCGGCGGTGATCGCCGGGGCCGGGGTCGGTGCGGGAGTCGGCGCCGGTGGCGGCGTTTCTTTTGCTTTCTCGGCGGCGTCAAAGGATGCTTTGAGAAAGATTTTTTGCGGGTCCGTGATCGTCGCGGGGTCGAAGCCGGCGGCTTTGATGAATGCTTCGAATTTCGGTTCCATCGCGCTTACTCCACTGGTTGCGGCGATATCGACGCGCGTCGCGCCGGTGTCTGCCCCGCGTTTGACGAAACTGGTTTCCTTGAGCGTGGTCTTGCGGGCCACGTACACCGGGCCTGCGAAGGTCTGGCCGTTGACGTTGACCGACTCGCCCGCGGCATAGACTTCCATCGCCTGGACGCTGGCGCCGATCGAACCCTCCCAATCGAAGCCGCCTTTTTTGGCGGCAACGATCAGCTTACCGTCGTCGGTTTCGGCGTCGACGTAGCCGGAGATTTCGAGTCCCTTGGCGGTGATGGCGATCGATTCCGATTCTCCGGCTTTGCCGTGGTGCTCGCCGAGCATTGGCATCGCCTGGGCGGCGATCGTCATGCCGGCGAGGTCGACGACAACGGGGAGGTCGTATTCCTTGAGCGCGAGTTTGCCGCCGCTGTAGGCGAGCATTTTGAATTTCTTGCGATTGCCGGCGGCAGCCTCGATCGTGAGTGCGGCGGGACTCAATTGGATTTCATCGGACAGGAAGCGTCCGGATGAACCAAGAAAACCGCCAGCGCTTGCTCTAATCTCTGGCATGCAAAATCTCGTGTTCAACGATCCCGACCGATTGCAGTCGCCTCGGCGAAAGCGGCATCGGCAACCGTTCCCAAAAATCTGTCGACCGCGTCGCTCGCGACGTCTTCGTATGGCTTTCCGTTGATATTCCCGTCGCGATCGGAGGCGCGCTCTGCGAGCCGATATATTTTGTCGACGTACTTTTCATTTCGCGAGACTGACCCACGATCGATCGTACCGTCAAGAATGTCCTTGCGGATTTGCTCAGGAGAGAGCTTTTGCACTTGGACGAGTTCGCGAATTGCTTCGCGGTCGATCTTTGGCGCGGGCGGGTTCGCCGTAAGTTCCTTGAATTTGGCCAGCTTGGGGTTATCGCCGGCTCCCCCTTCGCCGGCGGATTCGGCGAATCGTCCCTGCTCGTCGTGGTTTTCGTTGTAGGCGACGACGCGGGGCAATTCGCGACCGAACGATGCGACGAATCCGGAATCGGTCAAATGGATTGCGGTCTCTACGGCTGTCAGGGCCGCGTTTGCTTCCTGCTGGCCGGACGCAGACGGGTTATTACGAAAGGCACTCTCTAGTTTCTGCCTCGTCTTTTCGAGATCGGCGCGCGGAACTTTCGTCAGCGCGCTGACGCGCGCTTCGTATTCTTTTGGGTCGATTCCCCGCCATATGACCTTTCCGCTGAGGGCTGCTCGCATCGCGATTTTTGGATCCGCCGCCATTTTTCCGGATACTTTTTGCGTGCTTACCGATTTGTCCGCGTCGAGATGGGGGTCGTAGGCGTCAACGTGGATACCGTGGCTCGGAATGTATCGCTTTTGGCCGGTGCGTTGGCGACCTCCGCCTCCGCCGCCACCTTCGCCTTGTGATTCCGCGAAGCGGCCGGCCCCGTCGTGGTTCGGGTTGTAGGCGACGACGCGGGGCAGCTCGCGGCCGGTTGCGGTAACAGGATGCGGCTTTGTCCCGATGCCGAATCTTCTCTGAAATTCGTCGGCCTGATCTTTCGGAACAGTGACGGCCATTCGCGGTTCGCCGCGGTCGCGCATCACGGCCATTCGGTGTCGGCCGTCAATGAAACTCACTTCGCCGTTGTGCAGAATCATGCGCGAAGCTTCGACGGGTTTTCCTTTTTGCAAGAACTCCCGAACGCCGGCGCGACGGCCGGGAACCTCACTTTTGCCAGTTCCGGTCGGCGGTAGATATTCGTCCTCGACCTTTTTCCACGACTGATCGATTTTCTTCGGATCGACAAGGATTGTAGTTTCGTGGTCGCGCTGGTTCGGATGCGGAACAAAGGTGATCGGGCTTCCTTTTCCCGCGCCTCGGCCTTGGCCTTCGGCGAAGCGACCTAACTCGTCGTGGTTCTCGTTGTAGGCGACGACGCGGGGTAGTTCGTGGCCGTAGCCACAAACGACGCGGCGGAGCATTCGCGGCATCCGTTCAAGCGTTTGCGGCATTTGCCACCCCCTTCGCCTGATCGGAATTCGCGGCAGGTTCGGTCGTCGGAATCTTCGGTGCGGGCGCGGCTTGCGCGGACGGGTGCGGGATGCCGAGTTCTTCGCACTTCTTGAATTCGCGGCCGATTTGTTCGAGCTTCGTCACCCAGTCCTTACCCTCGGCACTGGCGATCTCCTCGAGGCTGCGCGATAGGTTCTTGAGCGCGATATCGTCGGCGTTAGCCTTCTTGACCGGGTCGACGTGGTCCCAACCGTCCCATTGCCAGTAGCGGCGCCATCCGGCCGGCGGCCCCAGGTCGGCAAGCGGTAAATAGCCTTCGATGAGGCTGGCCTCGGCGAGCCAGGCGTTGAAAATCGGATTGAGCAGAAGGCGGGCGCAGACGTTGCGCTCCTTGACGCACTTGCGCTGCCAACTTTGGACTTCCAGCCGGCCGCTGGCGTAGTTCGAATCGCTGCTATCGCCGGTCGCAATCGTGAACGGCATCTCGATGCAACGGCAGATCTCGCGGAGGACTTTGTCGACGAATTCGGCGTAACCGGTGCACGGCTGTTGCGGCGTCATTTGCGAGATGTCGGCGCCGACGGGCAACGTTTGAAGCATGCCGCGGACGATATCGACTAGCTCGAACGGAATCGGCGCGTCGGCGCCCTCGTGGCCGGGCGGGTAAGCGGTCTTGATGATCGCGGCGAAGCTGGCGCAAAGCTCGGCTGCGCTCAGGACGGCGAGCGAGTAGCGACGCAGTTGGTTGAAATTCGGCAGGCTCGGCGTGATGTCGGGGATGCCGCGTTTCTGGCCTGGGCGCTCGACCCTGTACCAATGCAAAACGTTCTTCGCGGAAATGACTTGCGGGATCTGATTTTGGAAGAAAATAGCATATTCGCCTTCGCCACCCGGATGAAACTTGAGCAGGTCGTATTCGGTCGGGTTGCCGAAGCGGTCATAACGAATCCCGTCGATCGCCTGGACGGGATATTTGAGGTCGCCGAAGCGCGGGAAAGGCGTGTGGATTTGGTCGGTTTCGATCGGGCGTAGGTCAAGTTGGACCGGGTCTTCGATCGCCGGGTTCGTCGTTTTGACGATGAACATCTCGCCGGAAATCAACCGCTCTTTGTATGCGAGCTGCAGGAGGTCCACGAGGTCGACGGCTTCGGCCCAATTCGCGAAGAGACGCTCGATTTGCTGGTTGGCGGGCTCATTGCTGGTCTGGACTTGGGGACGCGGGCCCGTGCCGACGATTTCGTTCGCATAGGTCAGGACCATGCCTTTGCAGTATGACGAATTGTCATATTCGTGGCGCGCCCGGTTGCGCAACGTCTGGCGAACGCGGAAATTGGCGGCGGGGTTGGGTCCGAGTGAGTCGGCGTTGAGCCAATGCTTGCTGTTCTCTTCCGTTTGCAGCGCGGCTTCATAGCGGGCGCGAATTTCGCGCCAAGAGCGCTCCATTTCAGCTTTGACGCGCGTGACTTTCGGCGATTCGACGGGTTTGGCTTGCGCAGGACCGCCGAGGGTTGCGGCGACCCAGAGAGCGGCGCGGGCGACCGGGCGGAATGGGTTCATGTTCCTGGGCCTCCGAATCGCGCGCGGGCGCGGCGGCCGAGGATCATGTTCAGGAATTGATTCTTGGGAGCGGCGTCGTCGATCGAGGCGCGGGCGTCGAGCCGATCGGCCACGTCGAGTTGCTTCATCGGGTCGATGGCTTGAGATGAGCGACCGTCAGCGGAGGCCGACGAGATGCCGGATGCGGAATTCGCCGCGGCGCCGGATCGGAGGTCGTTCGGGGTCGGCACAAAAAACCGCCGTGCGGAGTGTGCGGCCTCGCACGGCGGCCGGAATGGAGGAGGTGCCCTCGGGGGATCAGCCCGAGTCCGAGTCAACGTTGTTTAGTGTGGACTTATCTACGGGGAATGCAATGCCGGAAGGGGTGGGGTGACTATTAGTAGAAAAAGTTAGATTGTGCTTTTTATCGCAAGACGATTTGCGTCTTCTTCGTCGCCAACATGAGGCGGCGATATTGCATTTATTTCGCTCCGCTGCTGGATTCGGTGGTCATCTGGGCGGCTCCGCAGTTGCGGCAGACGCGGCGGCGGTAGATCCGGTCGCCCTGGTCGCGGATCGTTTGGACGACGCGGAGTTCGGCACAGTTGCAGGCGCGGCAGCGGATGCCTTTCGGCGGGTCGGCTGCAGTGGCTTTGACGTCAGCGGGGCCGGTTGGTCGGCTCATATGAGCTACTCCGTTTCGGCGGCGATGCGTGCGGGCTCTTCCAAAAAGTTACGCGCTGGGGCGTTCAGATGCCATTTTCCTGAATCGCGCTCAAACCAGTCGCATCGTAAGGCTCGCATCGTGACTTCCCCGGTGAGGTTTAGATGTTGGGCGACTTCTTCCGTCGCTTTGGGGCCGCAATTACGGATTAGGTGCGCGATCGATTCGCGGATGCGCACAATGGCGTCTACCACTCCGCCTTCGACGTTGAACGAATTGCGGACGCTGACAGACGGCCCGCTTTCTGGCGAGGCGATCATGTCATTAACCATTTTGACGGCTTTCAGATCGCCGGCCTTCGCTTTTTCAGTGACGACTTTAGCGATTTCCCGCATGTCGTCGCCGGAGATTTCATGGAGTAGGTTCCATTTCAGGTTGCGCCGCAAGGCTTCGATTGCTGAGATCGTCGGTACAAGTTCGTTCTTCATGTGCGCGCCTTTCTAGAATTGCTAATGAGTCCGTGCTTAACTGGTAAAGATATCTAAAGCTGTGCTTGGTTTTTTCGCGACAACACGTAACGAGTCCTTTCGAAACCAAATCTTTCAAATGGTGCCTCGGGGCTTCAACCTGAGAAGCTTCTACAAGGTTCGCCAGGCTTGCGGGCAACCCAAAAGTTGCGAGCGCGTCCCATATACGAATCGCTGACAATTTCAAATCGAAGTCTTCAAGCCCGAAGCGCTTAGCAATCTTTACTCTCCGACTTTTCACATCGATTTTCTTGAACTTGCCTTCGCGCCTGCGCATCCTTTCCAAAAAACATTGTCTACAGCTCGGATTCTGTCTTCTCATTAAAACGCACGCATCAACTTCTTTCTCGACTCCGCATGCGCATCTTGCCAGATGTTTCTGTCGGCGAATTCGCTTTAGGATCGTCCAACTCCCGATCTTTCGTCCCATCAAATCCGCCTGCTGCTTTTGCTCGAAGGTCATCCGGTCCAATAGTTCCTCTTGCGTTTTGGTAGTCCAATATGAATACAAGCTTCCGGGGCCGGCATCGATTTCGCGAACGGTGATATCTTCGTATTTGCGGACCGAAAAGAACTTCATCGCTCCGGTGAGCTTAAGCGAATCTGTGCTGGTGTCGGCGACGACCTTGCTCTTTCCTGGTGATACCATCGTAATAGTTTCGTCATCCGCGCCGGTCGTGATGTGCAAATTCTCTCCAACGATAAGTTCTAGCGTCGACGGTCGCAACGAGGCGATAGCAGCGTCGATCTTGTCGAGATTGGGCTGATTGCAGTCATCGACTTCGTTGCATCTGGCAACGTATTGGCGGCCGATGCGAAGTGCGTCGAGCACTTGCGCGTAATGATGTTGCTCGCCCGTTATGGTTAGAGCGTCGCTTACATAACAGTTTTCGCAAATCAAAAATCCAGCGTCATCGATAACACGCCAATTTCGTCCGGGTGCCGCCGCGTTATTCTTCTCGGCTTTCCATTTTCTCATCGCGCTTTCCTTTCCATCGCCTGTCTTTGCATCTCGGCATAGCTGACACGTTTCTTTTCCACCTTCTGTGCTTGCTGCGCTGCCAACCGAACCCCTTCGAAGCTCGCGGCCGCTGCGGCTTGGGTCAAACAATCGAACCAGTGATTCTCGCGGTTCGGCTTCAATTGCCATTCCTCGATCTCGACTCCGGTTGCTACTGCTCGATTCAGGACGCCGAACTCCGCGGTTAGGTGGTTGATTAGCATTCCGTGCTGGCTCTGCGGGTCGTCGTAGAGCGTCAATGCTCCGCCTTCGCCGATCGCCTGCAAGAATCGCTCTTTGAGGAACGATTTCCAAAAGTTCGTGTCGTGCTGGATGCTCCGCAGGCTTTTTCCGGTCAGCACTTTTTCGAGCCAATGAAAGCCTAGGCGCTCGCCGTCGCGCTTCGGGAAATCCGACCACTGTGTTTGCGTCGCCTTGATGCCGCGGCCCTTGCACGGGCGTATCTGGGCGGTGAAGGGGCTCGTCCGGCAATACTCGATTACGACATTGCTTTTATATCCGGTATCGATGAAGGCGCGGTCGATTCGGACGTGGGATTTGCCGCCGTCGCGGGGAAAATCGCGGGTCATTAGCTCGGGGACCAGGTGTGCGAGGCCGTTGTGGAGCTGGCCGTCGATGTTGGCACCGGCGAGTTCGGTCTGGAGCGTGTAGAGGACGTCGTTCAGAGCGAAGTTGCGGCGGCCTTTTTGGTCGGGCCACGTTCCGTAGTCGATGATTGAGCCGGAAAAGTCGTCGCCCCAGGCAACGACGAGCCAGAAAAGAAGGTTCCCTTGCACGTCGATTCCGCACGTTAGCTTAGTTGCCCAGGTCGGAACGACGGTCTGACGGCGTCCGGACATGCGCTTTTGCAGGTCTGCGGCGATCAAATGGCGGCCGGCGGCGACGATTTCGAGGGGGGAGTTCTGGTATTCGCTGGCAAAAACTAGCGGTTTGAAGAGGAAAAGGTTCATTGCGTGCTGAATCGCGGACAAACAGCCGGGCGGAACGTTCTCGGGCCAGGCGATGACGGCGCCGGCGTCCATCTCTTCGCGGTGCTCGGCGTAGAATTTGGATCCGCGCGAGCCGTCGCCGTCTTGCTGCATGTGCTCGGCGACGATCGAGCGGTATTCCTTCCACAAGTCCATCCGCGCGGGCAGCGCGTAGAGCATTTTGTACCGCTCGCCCTGCCATTGCGGGGAAATCTGGCGGTCGAGCAGTTTATCGCTGGCGTCGCCGGGGGCGAAGACGGTGCAGCATGCCAGGGCGCTGATTTTCTTGCCGGGGCCGGCCATGCCGAGGACGGCGCCCTCGATCGTGGCTAGCAGCTCGTCGACGCGCTCGGGGTTGACGGCGATTTTGTCGGTTTGGACGTCGTCGAGGAGCACTAGGTCGGGGCGGATCGGCTCGCCGTTTTTGGTGTAGTGGGTGCCGCGGATTTCGGTCGATGAAATCGAGAGGCTTTCGACGATTGCGAAATGGTCGATTCGCTTGGGGATTAGGCCGAAATCGAGCTGGGTTGGGCTGCATGCGACCTGCGTCGGCGTGCCTTCGGTCGTTTGGTCCTTGCTTTTGCGGCTATCGCAGCGGACGGCGCGCATGGGGAGCATGAATTCGGGATAGTCCTCGAGGAGTGGGTGGTTGCCTTCCGCTAGGATCTGGTCGCGGACGTCCGCAATGAGTCGCTTGGCTTTGCGGTGCGTGGCGGCCAGGATGACGCAGTAGCGGCGCTTGCCGGTGAAGACGGCTTTGATGCCGGCGCCAACTAACATTTGGGATTTACCTGCGCCCCTGGGCATGCCGAGCGCGAAAAGCGCGTCCCCGCTGATGACTTGGTCCAGGTGCGCAATTACCTTGAGATGATCGGGGGCCCACGGCAGGGTAAAGACCGATGGCAAATATGTCTTGAGCCAAAGCGGGGTGTCGGCTTCGCACTTGGCGCGGCGGTCGGGGTTTTTGCACTTCGGTATCGGGCCGATGTCGCGGGCGGCGTAGCGCAGGTGGTCCATTGAGGCGCGATTGCTGCGCTCTTTGCGGACGCGGGCCTGTTCCGGGGTCAGGCTGCCGCGCTTGGCTCGCTTTCGCGTCGTCGTGAACATGCGTTACATTGGCTCGACGGGGCCGTGATCATGCACGTTAAAACGCGGGTTGCGGATTTCAAGTGCCAGTTGGTCAAGCGTGGCTTGGACGTCGTCCTCGAAGATGTCGCTTCCGCTTTCGTTCGTGCCGGAGTCGATTTGGAGCACTTCGGCCGACTCAATGACCCAGGCAATTGCTTCGCGAGTTTCGTCGGGAAGCGCTAATATGATATCGAGGGCGCGCTCTCTGTTTCGGATCATGTTGTGGGTTCCTCATCCTCTTCCGGTGGCAACTCGCTTGCCAGCTTTTGCAGGCTCGCGACGGCTTTCATTGCGCCGTGGTAGTCGCCGATTTCCAATAGCTTGCGGTATAGCGCTCGGTAGGCTTCCATCGACCAGCCGAGAATTACGTTGCGCTCGCAGTGAGCCGCCTGGACGAAGTGATCGACGGCGGCTTCGATCAGCTTTTTGGCGCTCTGGCCAGGGAACGCGGTGGCGACGGCTTCGGCGATGTCGGCTTCGCGCTGGCCTTCAATCATCCATTCAATCACCTTTCGGCCGGGGTTGGGGGTCGGGGCGATTGGGGTCGGAGGCGGCGCTTCGGTTTTGGGCTTCTTTTTGGCGGTCACATCTCATCCCGGAAAAATGCCTGCGCGGTGTGGGCTTTTCCGGGCCCCGGTTCGCACATCGAGCTGGGTTGACGCTTCCAGATTTCGTCTAATATTTCGGCGTGGAAATCGAATAGGGGCGGATCGTGGCGCAGTAGGAAGTTTTCGAAGCGCGGGTTGTAGTTCAGGTTCATTGACGTCATGATCACGATTTTCCAGCCGTCGGCTTTGAGCAAAAGAAACTTCGCGTGATTCTGCGCGACGCGAACGGCGTCTGGGCCGAAGATGGTGCGGACTCGGTGCGCTATGTCGGGGCGGCGCCGGTTGAAACTCAGGTCCATTAGCCAGCGTGAGGCGGTGACTCGTCCGCCGTTGACCAGGTCGAGGACGGTTGTGACGTCCCCTTTATCGGCGGTCCATGTGGAAATCGATAGGTAGCATTGTCCGACTTGGTCGATGACGTGATTGATGATTTCGATGATCGAGAATTGACCTTTCGTAAAGCCGTAGATTTCCACGTCTTTTTCGATCTTTCCGACAGCTTCGGCGGCGGTCTTGGCGCGGCGTGCGTCGCGGAACTCGCGTTTAGCGTCCTTCATGCTCGTTCGGTGGGTCGTCTTCGCGGCGAGTGATTCGAGGTTAGTCGCGGCGCGTAGCGGCGGGATAAGCAGCGGGTTTTGTGTGGTGAATAGGTGCATTCGTTGACTCCGTGGCCGGGCTCTACGTCTTATTTAGTATACGGAACACTACCTTAATAGTCAATACCTAATCTCGATGTAAATCGGTTGCCGGCCAGGCTGCTAAGTCCAACATTAGATTTTTTTATGCTGTTCGCAGTGCGGTCGAATACGCCTAACTTTTTGGAAGTACCTTTTGATTTCAATTTCGTGGTTCGTTATCTGGTTTCCTCGCTCTGTGCGAAAGCTTTTGCCACAATTGCGACGGTTCGCGATAGTCGGATAGGGTCTGCGGGCCGCGGCGCTATCCACAGCAACCACGCCACCATCGGCGCGCCACCGCTCAAGATTTGCTCTTGCGTGTAGCGTCCGTCTCGGTGACGAAACTCGTTGATCGATTGCGCTACTGTCATATCTGTTGTCCTCGGTTCCCAGTGTGCAAAGCTGGTGGTCACTAGCTCAAGTCATGAGGATGTTTCAAAAGCCATCGGCCTTTGCAGCCATCGCAAAGCCACACGGACCGATTTTTGGGGGTCTTTTGGAGGCTGTTGAAACCGACATAATGACGACACAGCCAAACTCCATAATGATCGCACTTCGGCGTCGAGCACTTCCTTTTAATGCCGGCAAGGCCAGTTTCTTTTATGTGCTGTACGCTCATGTTGTCCTTGCCCCCCAGAATGGCAGGCTGGTGCACATCAATTGAACCTTTTCCTTTTGCCGCGTATCTTCCACAAATGGACGAACTTCTCATTCGCTGGTTGCTTTGCGATCCGTTCATTACGGTGGCCGAGGCCGAACGCTTCAGCGGTCTTTCAACGGAAGCGGTTTCTGCCGAACCGTCGCCCCGTTCAATCGCCTTCGGACATCCCAAACAAGACGAGCGGCGTCGCCCCCGGTCTCGATCCGAATGTCGCGCTCCGGTATCTCCACCGCGCCGCCGGCCATCAGCGTGGCTAGGCTTTTCAGGTCGAGGCGGATGATGAGCGGATTTTCGCTCATTTCGGAAACTCCCGGACGCGGATGTCGCTCGGCCACTCTTTCATGTCGCCGCCCTTTTTGTCTTTGAGCATTACGGCCTGGGTCGCCGCCGACGGTTTGTCGATCGAGCTTCGGCCGGTCAGGACGCATTGTCCGGTTTGCTTCATGAAGACCGGGACGTTTGCCGCTCTGCATTGGCCGATGATGCTGCGAAACCGTCGCGGCCTTCTTCGCTTTGCAAGATGACTTCCTCAATCTCGACGTTCACTCGCATTGATCGCTCGCTTTCGGTTTTCTCTGCCGTTCCCGATGCCGCTGGGCACATTCATCGCAGAGCCATTTGAGGTTTTGCCGAGGCCGACCGCAGAAACCGCATTTGCCGTTTTCGATGCGCTTTTTGCGGTACTCGCGGGAACGGGTGGCGCTGGTCTTCATAATTCACCCCGTCTTGTGGATTCGCAGAGGTTCGACCGTCGGCTTCGCCTCCTGCACGTTCCAGAGCCGGCAAAGGATCGGTTTTACGTCGAACGCAGGCGGCGCGGCGTCATCGACCTTTCCCGTGTTGATAATCCTGAGCGATTGGCGCACGTTGCCGCGCGGCTTGTGCAGCTCGACGACCAGGCCGCGTAATTTGCCGACGGCGACGAAATCACCGTGAGCCTCAGTCAATTCGACAATCAACTCTTCGATCTTCGGCGACCAGTCCCCAATAGGTTCACCTGCGCACTCCCCGCGCTTGACGAAACGTCGAACTTGGGCAGCGACGTAAGCGCGCCATTTGGGGCCGTTCGTCAAATGATTCACCGGACAATCCGGGCCCTGGCACGGCACGCTCCGCTTGTCCACCCAATGAATATCCGTGCACTCAGGCTCCCCGAGAAATGTCGCCATGGCGCTTTCGCCTGGCTTGAGAATTAAAACCGCTTGTCGGGTTGACGGCGGCGGCCCACTCTTTGTCCATTGAATCGACATCACAATCCCTCGTGCCGCACCACGATGGCGCGTAGTCTTTTGTCTTTGGTCCTTGGTCTTTTGTCCTGATGCGTTTGCTTGTGCTTTGTCTACACAGCAAAAGGACCAGCAAACGGACCTTGGTGCTTGGTCCTGTGTGAAGTTAAAAGGACCATAGGCGTACCTTCCACGCAACCGCAGAAGGCGGAACAGTTTTTTCGGGAACAAAAATGCCGGTCGGGAGGATATCGTCCCAACGGCTCTAAGTCGAACGGGGACGACTTAAATTCCCCAATTCTTTTCTTCTTTTCCCTTTGGATGTTCGATTTCAGAACAGAACATCACTTCCCCATCGCGAATAACAAACGACAAGTGAAAGCGCACTTTGCACACACACTCAAAATCAATTTGCGATGCCGGCCAACGACCTTTATCGGCAGGCCATTGCATTGCACCGTCAAACCTAACCTTAATTGAACCACATCGCGGGCAACAAACGAAACTTTCCGTAGACTGCGTTAGATCAACCGTCTTGATTTTTGCCGGGTCATTCTTCCGCTTTCCATGCGTGAACTCGTGGCACGGATTGCAAATACCCTGCAAGTCAGTTAGCAATTCTTCATATTTCCGCGCGTAGCTTAGATGGTGAACCGCGTCGATTGGAGCAAGCTTGCAACGTTCACAGATCCCGTTGGCGCGATCATGGACCGCTTGACGTTTATGTCCCCATTCCGCCGAGCAAAGGTAGGCTCGATACTTTTCCTTCTCGTCGGTGATAGCGCGCCAATTCACTAGACCATTCGATCCGCATTCGCGGCAACAGTCGTCCTCTCTCACGTCTGGGTTTGCGCACGCGGCACAAGCCATTTTACTTCACCCCAATCTCTTTCCCCTTCGCCCGCCACATCCTCACGAGCGCGATATAGGTCGCGTCCCCGAGCGTTTCCTGAGTCGCGTCGAGCTTCGCGCGGACCGCGGCGTGTTCCTCGGCGTTAGCGGCCCCATCGATCGCGTCTTGGATTTCCATGGCCATTCGCTGACTGGCTTCGTCGTCCGGAATTTCGCTGGCGTCGCCTTGGGTTGATGCTGCTGCGTGATCCGCGCTCTCGATTTGCGCAGGGGCCTGGGTTTGCTTCGTCGTGTCAAGACAAGGCATCTGAGTTGCTGCCGGATCGAACTGTGATAGAGACATCATCTGGTCCGGAACTCCGAGCGGTCCCAGCATGGTCGGAAATGACGACCGAAGCGCGTCACTTTCGGCCACCTTGACGATCATTCCCGCCGGGTCTTTTTTCCAACGCGACTTGCCGGTGTTAAAGACCTTGAGCGCCACCCGTTTTTTCATGGGGTGCTTGCGCGTCTTAAAATGAACGACTGCCCAGCCGCCTAGGATGAAATCATCGTCGAGCAGAAAATCCCCCTCGCGGTCGACAACGGAACCGTCTTTCTGTTTGACGATGAGCCCGGAGTCCATTCCATCGAACTCCGGGTGAACCTCAGCGCGCTTGAGGTACGCTTGATGAGCCGTGATAAGACTGAATGAAGCGGTCTTCCCGTCCTCGGAGTCATAACCGAGCAGAAAGCAATCTCCCTCAAACGGGTTGAGCGCCTTCGCCTTGCAAAACATCATGAACTTAATCGCCTCGGTCTCGTTGCAAACCTTCCCGGAACGGCTCGGGACGCAGATCATTTCTTGAACGATTTTGACGGACAATTTGATCGCGTCTTTTGCGCCGAACGGGATGAATTGGGTCGCCAGCCGCGAGTCTTCCTGCGGGCGCGTGAGTCCGCCATTTTGTTGCGTTCGAGCTGGTGCTTGCTGAGTCGTTGCCATATCGATTTTCCTTGTGTGGTGGTGTGATTCCAAAAACCCCAAGGCTGACCGATGCAGCCATGGTTCAGCCTGGGGAGCCGGGCATCATCCGTGCCCCGGCAGTTTCAAGTTTTGGTGCCACAGCGATCGACGGCGGCAGTGGAATCGGTCCCGGAGTCGGCCAGTCCGCCGCGTCGTCGCCTATTTCGTTTGCCAAGGTCACTCGCTCCTCGGCCGTCTGGGGTCGCCAAATGTGTAAACAGAACGGGTGATAGTTCACGTAATCGCTCTTGGACGGATGGAGCTGCATTGCCGGCTCTTCGTCCTCGAAGAACAGTTCCTTAGCGGCGCACATTTCTTTCCACGTCGGCGTTCGGTTCCTCAGACTCACGGAGACGTGGTCCCAGCCACCGCCGCAAGAGACGATCACGGTCATATCAAACGGACCTTCGGGCGATGGCACTTTGAAACTGCCGTTGTTCGTGCCGACAGCCCACGCGTCACCCGCGACCCGAAATCGATACCGCTCCGCTCGTGCGTTTGGGTGCTTTCTCATAGCCTCTCCAGCATCGACTCATAACACGATCGACAGATGCACGCTTCCGAATGGGGTCCGTCCGACTGCTCGTCTGGCGGTTCCGCGAGCAGCTTATCAACCGCGGTCTTAGCCTTGCGAACCGCATCAAGCGCCGCGGTCAGCCGGCCGTGCGTGAAATGGTCAAGCGCTCGCTCCAGTTGACGCGACGCGCAAAAGGCTTCGATGTTCACGATGCCACTTTCCCTTCGTTTCCAGCAAGTTTATTCGCAAGCACAAAATCGAGCGCGAGCAGGCGGAGAAAATCCGCCGCCCCATGGATCGCGTTCGCATCGAGGCCGGCGGCGTCGTCCAGGATCGCGACCAACAGCCGCGCCGAGCGTTCTTCGCCGGCGGAGGCGTTGGTCTGGCGGCCGCGGCGCGCCAGGCGGAGAAAGTGCTCCATGTTTTGTTGGTCGAATCTCATCCTTGGATCTCCCATTCCTTGAGTTTTGCTTCCCACGCTTCAATCTTCCACGGCTTATGCCACGCTCCCCCGCACCCGCTGCAATAGATCGACGGTGCGAACTCCGGACAGTTAACGCCATCTGGCTCGAAAACAAAGTCGATCACGACGACCATGGCGCCGGGATCGCAGTCGCACAGGTTCGGGTTCGGGGCCGACAGCCGAGCCATGGTCGGCCAGGTGAACGGATATCGCCGGGCCAGTCCGGCTTGGGCCTCGGCGAGCAGGGCTGATTCACTCATGCGATACCACAACGATCATCCCGGAACGCTCTCCAAACGTAACGTTTTGGCGGTCCACCATATTTGGGAAATCGACCTTTCCAGCTTTGTTCGCCTGCTCGACCTCGTCATCCGTGCGTATCCTGTGCGGATCAAACCACCCGCGGCCGAAGGAAGTCGCCACTACCTTGCCGGCCTCAAAGGCGTAGGCGAAATCGGTCGTTCGCGAGTCGTCCCACGGCCATGGCCATCCGTTTGACGGTGGCGTGCCGTGGCTGACTCCAGCGATGAGCCGCGCGACGCGATCGCGGAAAGCTAATTCGTCTGTGGCGTCGATGATCGGTCCGAATTTCGGATTGCCGACATGTCCATCCGGGTAGCCGTCCATTGCGATTGAGCCGATCCATTCGGCGTTGATCCCACGGCCAACGTAAAAATCTGCTCTAGTTCCCATGGCGTCTCCCTTTAGTGTCAACGTCAGTCGTCACGCACAAGCTCCTCGATGTCCGCGTCGGTCAATTGGTCCCAGGTCGCAAGCGGCGCATCGGCCGGCTCGCGCTGGGCTTCGGCCTGCATTGTTTCGATTTCTGCTTCGGAGAGGATGATCGGATTGATGACCAAATGTCGCATGTAGCGTCCTTTCATTTCCACTTCGTTAACATTTCACGACCTATATTTTCTCATCCCGTTTTCGCGGAAACCCTTGCCGCGGGCGTTTTGCTTGGGTAGGCTGGGAAATGGCTCCGCCGCGCGCTGGTTTGCGGTCGGAGCCGGGCTTCCCTGCCTGTCACGAAGAACGGGGAGCCTTTTCTATGCCAGTCCTTCGGCTTTTTAGCCCTTCCGATGAGCCGAGGCGTCCCGACACAATCCGGGGCGTCGTCGTTGCATATCTCGACCATAAGCGAACCCAGATGGGATTCGGCGGTTACACTCCCAAAGCCTTCACCATCATGGAAGCGACCTTGAAGGACTTCTCGCGCCCGCCCCTGGGTTTGAAGGCTGTCGCGGTTTGTGCGAACGGCGATCTCGTCAGCTGGATTGCCGAACACAGAGGATGGTCGAGCCCGCATACAAAAACGCATCGCATGGGGCTCGTGGTGTCGTGCTTCCGCTGGGCGTCCAAAGAGCGATTGATCGAGCGATGTCCCTTTGAACGCGACTCGAAGCTTTGGCCGGCAGCCATGCCGCGCGAGGCGATCAACCCGGATGAATACGCGGCCGTCATGCGTTGCGCGCGACCGCGGCGGAAATGGGATCGGCCGCGAACCCGGGCAGCTTTTCGGAGGGCACTTGCATTCCTCTGGGAAACCGGCGCCCGAACGTGCGAGATGAAAGAGGTCGCATGGGAACAAATCGATTTGGAATCCGCCACGGCAATTTTGACCGTCGGCAAGACGACGCGGTCGACCGGACAGAAGCGCGTCATCATCCTTTCCGACAAGATCGTCCGCTTGCTGACTTGGATCAAGCGGCAAGACTGCCCGGGCCCGGGCGAACTCGTTTTCCTCAACGGCCGGAAAACGCCATGGACAAATGGCACGTTCGGCCGGCTGTTCCGCAAGCTCGCGAAGATGGCCGGCGTCCGCGCCCGAATCACCGCTTACAGCCTGCGGCACGGATTCTGCGTACGCGCTCTCGAAATGGGCATCGGCGAGCGGCAGATTGCCGACCTGATGGGGCATTCCTCGACGAAACACATTGCTTGGTACGGCCGCTCCGCCCGGAGCAAGGTCGACTATCTCAAGGCGACTTTGGATGCCATAAACCGCCGTCCGGAGATTTAAGTGCAGTATCCGGCACAGGTGGAGGCATTTGAAATCAAGATTTGAGATAGCGGGTCGCATCGACGATTCTCAGTATTTTTCGTTCGCAAGGGAAGGATAACCCGGCTTCCTTTTGTCGTCAAGACGACTTTCAAGGAAAATATTGCAATTGTCGGAAAGGTGATATAATCACCGAGGGCGTCATGAAACAACCTGTCCCGCGGAGAAACGGTGTGAAGCCTGCAACTACTCTTTCGCTCCCGATCAGCCATGAGCTGAAAGACGCTGTTGGCGAGGCCGCAGAGCAAGCCGGCCTGGCAATGAACGAATGGGTCGCGAAACTCCTCGCGGAGCACTTCGGGCGGCCCGAACTGGCGGCGATTCCCCGGAAACCTTTTGGCCGTCCGCGAAAGCTCGCAGAGGCCGTCTAATGGAACGCCAAGAGAAAACCAAGGCGCCCGCGATCAATCCGCTTCTCGCCGGCTTCATTTGCGTCGTCATCGTCGGCTTTCTCTCGCTCCTTTGCGTCGCTCTCGTGATTCAAGCACGCACCATCGAGCCGGCCGCCGAACCGGTCGCCAAGGTTCCGCAGCAAACCGACGACGAAATCGCGGCAGAAACGGAAAAATCGCGATTGAAGGCGATCACCAGCGAAGCGCGCGACGCGGAAAACCTGGAAAAACTTTTGACGATTTTGCATAAGGGCGGCATCACAAAAGCGACCGTGGACTCGGTTTCTATCTCCGGACCAACGGCGACATTCCGAGTTTCCAATTCCTGGCACGCTCGGCATTATCAAGTTCGGTATCAGGCGGCGCAAAATCTGTACGCGATCTGGCAATCGGCCTTCGGCAACGAAGCCGTTGCAATGGAAATCACTGATCGGAATGGGAATGAGGTCGGCGGCTTCGGATTCACGGGCGTTTGGGTGCAGAAATAAATCACTTTGTCAATCGCTGCGCGACATCCACAAATCATCCCAGATAGTCCCGGAAAGCTCATGAAGCTTCTTATTCGCCGCGCCCTCGCTGAAAATATTCCCGCACCGAGGGCAAACGATGACGCGCTCGAATTCCGCGACGATCGTCGCCGCCGCGTCGTAGTCGTAATCCTCGGCGGTCATCAGCGCGGCGATGAGCTGATCGCGCTGCTCGTCTCGGCGAATGTCGTCCATGATTGCCTCGCGGAAAATGCGGTTTATTCCACCCTCCAGACGCGCACTCCTTGCCCCGTCTTCCGGACTATATATTTGCAGTCGTGTTTGATGGCGTCGAGCCTGGCCGTCTGCCGTAAATGCCCTGGCGAAATCCCGCGAACCAAAATGCTGTCTCCGACCCTCATCTTGCGCCACGGATAACGATAAATGACGGTCCTTCCGCCGCCTAGTACCGGCTTTGGCGTGGGAATCGATCTCTCAATCGGTCCTATTGTCGGCGTCAATTTTGCCTCTCGGAAAATGCCGCGGCCGGGCTGCATGACCAGCTCGGCACGCTGTCGGCCGCGTGCTAGTTCGGCCGGCAGTTTCGCGGCGTCCTTCATCCTATTATCGCAAAGTTGACCGCAGCTAGATAATGATCTCACTCGGCAGTCACCTTGGCAAGCTCGTCCTTGACTGTCGCTTCCGACCACGTCTCGATAGTGTGAACGCCGATGGCGTCTCTCAGTATTTGCTTGGCGTCTGGAAATGATTGCGCAATCGCAAGAATGGATTTAATCGCGTCAGCCAACGGCGAGTCTGGAGGTATACCCTTCGCCGTCAAAATCATTTTGCGCGTTTCGTCGAGACCGTCTATCTTTCCGATCTTAATAGCTACAGCATTGCGGTGCTCTCCGGTCGCCTTTAGCCCAGTCACCGGCAGCCATTGCCCGTCAATGTGCATTAGCACGACGGCGTCTAACGTCTTTTGGCACATTTCACTTAACTCGTAGCAAGTCATATGGACTCCCCTTCAATCGACGACTTTGGCCGAGAATTCCGCCCAGCGATGCGCCGAGCCGGAATTCGTCGTCCGTAACTTGCACCGAAAAACCTCTCCCAGCCTTCCGACCTTGTCTGCGGCCGTCAGCGGAAAGCTGATCGTTGTCCCGGTGACGTCGCAAGCTTTGGTGATGGTCGCGCCGTTCCCGCTTTTCGGCGTCGCCGTGAATTCGAAGGTTAACCCGCTGAGATCCGGCGCCGCCGTCTCGCATGGGTTGTAATCGGCTTCGAAAAGCTCGTCATCGCCCAGCGCGGTCTCGACGTCATCGACGTAGATCGGTCCATCGGTATCCGGAACGCTGTAAAAAAATCGGACGGTCACATCGGACGGCGGCGGTGGTGCTGGTCCGCTGCTCGCGGCAAACGGCCTTAGCGGCTCCAAGATCTGCAAAATCGAGATGCTCATACGGCCTTACCCTTGGTCTCGACTCCGGAAACGATCGTGGCCGGCGCGGTCGTCAGTACGGTCGAGCCGTTGGCCGCGTAGGTCGTGAGCGTCTGCGCAACCGGATCATACACCGATTTTTGGTAGTCGTAGGCCCACGTCGCGATAATCATCTCGCGGAACGTCGCTGCGACGCTCGTCGGCATCGTGACCGGGATCTCGTCGAGACCGGTGGGCGCCAGCGAGTACCCGGTCCGGTCTCCGACGACAACGGACTGCTGACCCATTACCCGCGTAATGGTCGCTTCCGTGACGCTAAACTGCCAATGCAACTGCTCGAGGGCGTCCGTGAACGTGTTCGTGTAGACCCATTTATAGTGTCCGGTCGCAACGAGCGTTCCCGTCGTCGATCCGAGGCGTCCGCTGCGATCCGTTCCCGCGGTATTCGTCAGCGTGACCGTCGGCGCGGCGTCCGGCGCGTGCATGTTGCCGGCCTGGTCGTACAAAAACATTTCGGCGGTGTACGTGGTCGTTCCGGCGGCCGGTCGATCGATGACTTCCGGGACGGCCAGGACCGTCCAGCTTTGGCTTGCAATGGCGGCGATATCGGCGGACACGCTCGCCCCGACCGGCGCTCCGAGCCGCGTCATGATGGACGTCGTCGCCGCGATGATGAGCGACTCATCGGCGATGGCTGCCGGGAATGCGGCGGCCAGAAATCCGGTCGGCTGCGTATAGGTGGCCATGCGGCTGGTAATCGCGGCGTCCAGATTCGTCATTCCGCCCTTTGCGGCGTCGTAGGGGTCGACATCGGTCAGCGGAATCAGGACGTCCGTCTCGGCGCAATTGGTCGCGCCCGAAATTGAGACTATGAGCGATTTAGCGTTGCTGACAGCGAAGCGAGCGTCAGCGAGCTGGATCTCATATATACCTGGATGATTCGAGGACACTTCTTTGAAGCGACATTTTGTGGCCGTCGGCGTAGCGTATGTACCGAGGGCAGTGATCGATTCAATTGTCGAGCCGGCTACAGTGTAAACTGTCGGCGTAGCTTCATTGTTAGCGATAGTTGAAATAACCAGGCCGCTGCTGGCGCTCGTCAGGCCTTGCAGGCCAGCGCCTGTTGACACCGATGAATTAAGCAACTTTACCCGAAGGACAATGCCTGTTTGCGCGCGGCGGTACGAGATCAGCATGGTCGTCACCCCATCGTCGATTTGTTAGTTGAATCCGGTTCTTTGAATCCTACAATGCGAGCATGGGAAAAAATATTTGCGACTGCGGCTGCGGCCTTAAGGCGCGTGCCGGGAAGCGGTTTCGGAAATATCACAACATCTCCGCAGATGGCCGCGCGCTTCGCTGGATGGGGCACAAGTATGAATACAACTACCGTCTGGTAATGCAGCGGTTGATTCGGAGGAAACTGAAACCGGGCGAATGCGTCCATCACGTCAATGGAAACCGCAACGATGATCGCCCTGAAAATCTTGAACTTTGCGATTCTAATAGGGATCACATCGAGCGATGCCATCCGGGCAACCGCGGCGAAGTTGCCTGCGCGCATTGCGGGAATCCTTTCCGTCGAGACCTGCGTCGCGAAAAGCAGTTTTGCGGGCAAGGATGTGTTCTTGCCGCACACATAGGTCGCCCGGTCACGACCGGGCGCGGCATGACTGTCGATTTTATCTGTCGGCATTGCGGGCGCAAGAGTCGCCGCAAGGGTTTGGGCGCTGGATTTTGCTCCAAACGATGCTATGCCAGATCCATGGTTGGGAAACCGGGTCTGGCGACATCCTTTAGCCGTTTCATCGAATTTCGTGGCGAACGCCTGACGGTCGCGGAATGGGCAAGAAGAATCGGCGTTAACCCGAAAAGCATCTACAGCCGCGTCCTTGCGGGATGGAGCGATGATCGCGCTCTTAGTCAGCCATTTCGCAAGTCGCCGGTTCGACACACTAAATCCCCATAGTAATTAGGCCGCCGCTCATCGAGTTCGCGCGGCGAGTGAAATACGGGCTCGGTCCGCCGGCGCCGGATGACGGACTGCTCGCGAACTCGGAAAAATCCCGGAGTGCCCCGCTGTTCCAGAGCCAGATCCGCTCCGCGTCCGTTAAAACGCGCTTCCAAAAGCTGATTTTCGACATTAACCCTGTCAGTCCGAGCGATGTCCCATTACTCAATCGTAACGGCGCGGTCCCATTCGCGGGGATCGTGACCCTGGTAACGGAGTCGATAACAGCGGTATTTGATCCGCCGAAGACCTGAATATATATCTTCGATGTCGCGGGATCGTGCCAGGCAAAGACCAAATATAAAGTCCCGGTGACGATGTCGAGGTCCGTCGAAGTGATCGCGTCGAGTCCTCCGACGGCGTCGCCAGTCCCCCAAGCGAACTTGGTGGGGTTTGCGACCATGAGATATTCGACGTTCCCAGTAACCGGCTGGTCGCGTTTTGTTATTAAATCGGTCTCACTTGTCAGAGCCTCAAATTTGAAATGTCCGGCAAACGTAAATGCGATGTTGCCCGTTGAAACGCTGGCATTGTCGGCGAGCGTGAAGTATTGGTTGTCTGCCAGGGTTACATGACGAGATCCGCCGATGTCGACATTAGGGTCCGGCTCGTTAACTTCGGTCAGTGTGTTGCCGGCAGCGCCGTAGTCGACCGCGTTGTCGATGCTCGCGGCCTCGTTCAGCTTCCAATGGGATTCCAGTCCCGTCAACAGGCTCATTGCTATGCCTCGAAATCGGTAAACTGCCCGCTCGTCGGATCGAGTTGCGTCAAGGTGATCTTTGCCGACGCATTCCCCAAAAAATTCGCCTCGGAGCCGGAGAACGTTGCTGTGCCGCGATCGATCACGCTCTTATACAGCAGGATTTCGCCCATGGGCGCGCCGTTCAAAAAGTTGCGAACTCCATACGGAGCATCCGATAGCATCATCCGATCAAAACAAGTCAAGTTGTCGCCGCCCGTGAAAGCATAAACATCACTGTCTAAATTTCCGGTTGCGACTTGGTCACGATGAACAGAAAGCATGCCGCCTATCTCTTGGCCGCTCTGGATGCCGCCCCCCTGCAACTTGACTCCATTGCGGCAACCCGTGAACGTATTGTCCGCGAAAAAATTCCAAATGGCGACGGTGTTGAACGTGCCGCCGACCGCTCCGAACCCTGGCGCTAGATCAGCATAATTGAAACGCACTCCGCTGACGCTGTTACCGAAAGCGTAGACCCCGGCGGACATTCCAAACGCCTGCCAACCGCAGCTTGCTCCGTTATTGTTCCCGTCGCCGCTGAGGCTGCATTCCGAAATGGCAGTGTCAATCACGCCTCTAAAAAAACCTATCCTCGATATCGAATCGGTCGCAATCAAAAACTCGCGATCGACTGTATAGACCATATCGCCGCCGACCACGGTGGAATCGGTGATCCGAGCGAACTGGCCGATACCTTTCCCGGTCTCGACGACGAGGATTTTCCCGTTGTAGTTAACGGAGCCGGCCGCAGCGATCTTGACTGTATTGATCGTGCCGCCTGTGGACATCTGAACGTCAAGACAATTTGTCCCGTCGTTCAATAGGGCTTGTTCGCCACGGCCTTGGTTCCCGCTGACCTCTAGGTTCGTTGTTGTGCAGTTAAAAATAGTGATCCCGGTGCCGCCGACTCCAAAAACCGCTAGACGACCGCCGCCGCCGTCGCTCGTGCCTGGGTTGCGAAGGCTGACAGTGCAATCAATGATGAGCATGTTCAGAGAGTCAAACACGACGCCGATCGCCGCTTCGGGCTCATGCGCCAAAACAAACCGGCAATTACGGACCAGTACGCTTGATACGGCGTTAAAGCCGAGATGAAATTCGCCGCTCGGTCCTCCGAGGAAATCACAATCGTCAAAGATCAAATGGTCCGCAGTCCCAGACGACTGAAACACGGCGCCGATGTCAAGATTGTGCGCATCGACGACGACCCGAACAAGGCTGATCGACCCGATTAGGAAACTTCGGAGGATATGCGGGTTTGACAGCCCATTTGTCCAATCGAGCTTGAGATCGCTGATCCGGTTCGTAATCGAATTAGTATGAAACAAACCATACGCGTTGTCGACGTCTTGATCGTAACCGGACAATGGCACAATTGTTGTCTGGCCGGAAAGCGAGCCTGAGAGCCAAAGGGGCTTGTTTCCCCCACAGATGAAGTTGACCGGGCCATCCACAGAATAGATGCCGGCCTCCATAACAATCTTTCCGCCTACGCCAGCCAGAGCAGCGACCGCCGCGTTCATGGCCGTTACTACGCTAGCCCCTGTTCCCGGTCCTCCACCGTGAATGTCTGTATAAGTTTTGAGATTTACGGTCATCCCAGAGTAGTCGCGATTAAGATCGCTGGATTGAATTATCTGGATATTGAACCGCGATTTGTGCCAGCCGTAGGCGCCGCCTCGCCCGTTGTGGACCCAGACTTCGTAAATTGCCAGCGCAATGCTGGGGACGACGAAGCTTATCAGCGCGTTGGACCTCGCCGTGACGGTCGCAAACGTGCCGGCGCCGCCGGCGGCGGGTTGCAGGTAGACCCAGGATTTTTTCGTCGTGTCGTCGTTCGTTAAATTGATGCCGCCGAGATAGCAAGTCGATCCAGCCAGGAGCGCCGGGCCGCCGTAAGAATCGGCGTTGACCGTGAAAACCTCGGGCGCATTCATTCGAAGCGGATAACCAATCCCTGCGGAATCGACCGGCCACGCGAGCCGAAAATCGCGATTGAGCGGCGAATCGGGCAGGACGAACAAGGCCCTATTGTTTCTGCGGTCGAGCTTGCGCGCGTTGACAAAACCGCTCGCGCCGCTCGCGCCTTCGCCGTAGACCACGAGATTGATGGCCGAGGTGAATTGGTCGCCTGCCGCCCAAATGCAGCGGTCGTTCTTGGCGATCGGGGTAACTCGCGAGAGAGCCGGCGCCGAGCCGCTCGGCGTCGTCCCGGTGAGCGACGGGTTGAAGGGCTCCCATCCTGATTGTGCGCCGGGATTGCTCGACGGGACGGCGAACGACGGCGCCGGGTAGGCAACCGTCGCGTTCCTGCGCGTCCTCGACATTTTCGGCGTCGACAGCATGATTGATCTCGAATACCGGCGCGACGCGCTTCTCCCTTCACCACGATTGCCCAACCGCGTGGCGCGCCGCGGCGGATATCGGTCATGGGGTCGCGGGCGGATTCGTCAAGAGCGCGAGGATCGCGGCGATAATGCCCTGGACTCCCCCGCCAGTCATCATCGCGCTAATCATGGCGGCGATGATCGCTTTTAGGGTAATTCCGCCGGCCAGCGCTTTGCCGGTGGCGCTCGAAATCGTCTCGGTTTTCGCGCCGGTCGAGTGCATCTTTTTGCACTCGATTTCGTCTTGGTCGAGGACGTCTTGCAGGGCTTTCATTTCTTGCGGGGTCATGGAAAATACTCCTGTTGGTGGGTTAAAGAATTGATTGTCAAGAAGGCGGACCAGGGCCGCCGAACATGTTGGCAATAATGCGAATCGCGGCCATTGCGCAAATCGCGATGACAATGACCCACATCATATTTATGGCCCAGCCTGGAATTGCTATTCCCATCGCTGGCAACGCAATCATCAGGATCGCAACGGCGGCGGCGGCGAGGATAATCGCCATGATCCATTGAGTTATTGTCCAGCCTTTCATCGACTCACTTCCTCTCGAAAAACGCTCCGCCCCCGTCGTTCCCTGCTCCCGAGGGCAGAGCGCCACTTACCTGCGCGAATCAATTTCTCGCATCGTAGCCGCGCCATTCGGCTTCGTTGTATTCGACGAATTGACGGGCCGTTTTAATGAGCAATGGCACGGGGCAACCTTCGATCATATTTCGCATGACGAGCCGAACGAGCGATTCGATTTCCGGGTCCGCATCCCTTTCGAGGGCGTTGACTTTGGCGCGAAAATCAGCGTTCTATTTGCCCGGCATGTCGCTCCTTATTTTGCTTGCTCGCCATCCCATTTTGGCGGCGCTTGGGCGGGCGACTCCGGCACGACGACGACAGCCGGGCGGCTGTCCCATTGCCTTACGGTCGTCGTCGACTCATAGCCGGCTGACGACGCCGCGCCATGGCGACTCTTATGTTTCGCGAAAAGGCCGCCCGAGCGGTGGAACAGTCCCCCGGAGAAAAGGCGACCATTAGAACCGCCCGAGCGTCCCGAACAGCCTCCCGCGGTGGTGGCGATGTTAGCGGTCCCACCTCCGCATCCTCCGGCCAGGACAGCGACCGGAGGCGGCTGAACGACGAGTGGCGCCGGTTGCACGACGACGGCGGGAGCTTGCTGCACAAAAACCGTCCGCGTCACGGTTCGCGTTTGGGCGATGGCGGCGCAGCCCGTACCCTGGCATTGAGCGTCAGCGCCGGCGGCGAGCATCGACAGGGCGAGAAGAGAAACCAGAAACCGCATGCGAAACTCCTTGAGATTAAGGTCTGAAAAGCTTGATTCGTGCTGCCAGGATTTCGGAATATTGCGCCATGACGGCTTGCTGTTGCTTTAAGAGTTCTCGGTTCGCCTCATCCAGTTGGCGAAACGCCGGCGCCGATTGAACGAAGTCTGCGAGTTTACAGAACTTCTCGTCCAGTTGCTCTTTTTCCGTGACGACTCGTTGCTGGAACGGCTGCAAAAGCGGCGGCTTTGGACACGGGCAGCTATATCCGTGGAACTTGAACATTTCCTCGCCGGGTGGCATAGGTTCGCCGCATATTTCGCATTTAGCATCCATGTCGCTTCACCTAACAAATAAATGGGTGTATCTTTTGCCGTCGCGCCCCATCGACCATGCCGCGCCCGCATAGCGATGGTTTTCATATGTGCAGCACGCGCCCCAGCCCCACGACGGAAACCACGCGGCGCAGCCCGATGCGGTTGCCGTCACTCCGACCGGCAGTCCTGAGAAATCGTTGCGCGTGTGGCCTTGAATGAGCCGATCCGCGCGGAATTGGGCGACGTTCAAGGCTCCTGCCGTCAGTTGCGGGCACTTGACAAATGGCGGCAAGCCGCGCGCTCGTCTCGCGGCGTTGACTTCATCGAGGGAGTCTATCGCCTCCGCGCGGGCGATGGCGACGATGAACACGACTGCCATAAACGCATAGATGAACCTGAAAATCATCACTCAATCCTCGAGTGCCATGGATGCGAGCGCCGAACCGGCGCTATCGTCTCCTCGTGCTTCACCCGCTCGGCGGGCAGTTCGCGTAATTAGCTCGGGACAAGGCCGACATCGTCTGCGTTGCCGTAGGGGCCGTCGGCGGCGGCAAGGGTCGAGGGCTCGATGGCCAGTTCTCGCGCGGCGTCTTTTCGTAATCGACCACGTTGACGGTCCGCAAAACCGTCACCGGCGCTCGCGATTGGACGTATTGTGCGGCTCCGCAATACTGGCACGCGTGCCCTGCATTGGCGGCGTGGTCCCAAACGTTCCGCGTCCCGAACTGTTTGTAAATTGGACAGTTGTTATTGGGGCATACGTGGGAATGTCCCTGCGGCGCTCGCGTCGAGAGAATGGTTTTCGTCGCGGTCGCATATTTCAAGACCGCGGGCTGCGGCGGCGGCGATGGCGAGCCGAAAACGAAAGCAAGAATAAGGGCGGTTTCAGCGGTCATGACGAAACCTTAAAACACGTAGTCAAGCAATTTTGGTTGAGCTGGCTGTCCCGGAACATTCGAGAGCGACATCGTTTCACCGCGATCCCCGCCGCTGCGGAACAGCTTGCCAATCTCCGCCGCAGCGAGCCAAACGCAGCAGCGTCCGCCGCCGGCCGGATCGCGCGGATAGGTCGACGTCGCCCATTGGTTCGAATAGAGGCCGAGCGGGCCGTCCGTCGGATGATTCCAAAAGCCGAGAAAGCACGTCGAATGTCCGCCAGAGCTGTCGTAGTGCCCAACGGTATAGGCATTGTCGCCGCTGCCCTTAATCGAACCATGACCGACGTAATTATTGCAACCGTCCAAAACCGGATAGCCATTGATGACCGATGCGAAAATATCCTCGACGCTGTTGAGAACGGTTTTCGTCAAGCCGGCCTGCGGCTTGGCCAAATCCTTCCAATTCTGCGCGATCCGCCCCCCGTCCGACCATTGCAGTTCGATCGATTTCGACAACCAAAATCCATCCGGTCCCTTTTGGCTGAATTGCGGCAAGCCGGGTTGCGTGATGTCGAAAAACCCCTCCTTGACGAGCGTGTCGCCCATGACGGAATCGACCGCGCCTTCGCCCTGGCCCCGGTCGCCTTCGTTATATCGCGTACGGCCGTAGGGGAACGGCCACCATATGATTGCTGCCTTCGTCGGTTTCTCGCCGATGGCGCGCTGCACGCAGCCGGCCGTTACGACGGCATTGCCTTCGCTGACACCGACGCAGGAGCCCGTGAATTGCCCGAAGCCGGTAAACTCCATCCCCATATCGGCGACGCAAGCGGGGTCGCTCCAAAACTTGGTCAAGATGACTTTGGTCCCCTTCGGCGGCTCGACGTAGGGCAGCGAAAAGTTGCGCAGGCCGGCCATGGCGCGGGCGTGCGCGTCGTTTTGGTCTTGCGTGCGCTGCGATGGCGGAATCCACCCAAGCGGCGGTGTGGTCATTTCGCACCTCCAATCGAACGAAGAGTCATCGCCACGAATCCGAACTCAGAAGCGGCCTTCGCGAAATACGCGTCGTTTGCGGGCGTCGTCGATTCGCGCGGCAGAACGGTTTGCAGATACGCGCCAACAGCCTTTCGAACGGTCGGGATTGCTCCAGCGCCGATTGCCAGGTCCGTGGCCTGATGCGTGAGCGCGACAAAATCCGAAGCGGTCTTGACTCGTCCGCCAGCTTTCGCGGCCGGAACGGCCCCCTCGAGGATGTCGGCAAACTTGAGCGCTTTCACGGACTTGTCGAGATCGAGATCCGCGTCATAGGCGGCCTTGAGCGACCTATAAAGAGGCGTGTCTACCGGCGCTGGCGGCGGCGGGACGGGTGGAGGAATTGGAGGCGGCGGCTTCGGTCCGCCTTCGACCACAATGATACAGGTCGCAACGTCTGACAGCTTCGCCTTGCCGCCGACGACCTTTGCCGTCCATGCGCGAACCTCGTATGTACCCTTGTCGGCGTAGAAAATCTTGGCATACCCGAAGTTCTTCCCGACCTCCGGGGGCAGCAGCTTGACCCAATCGTCCAAGCCTGGATCCACAGTCCAACCGATATCATCGCCATCCACTACGGGCGAAACGAATATAGGCCGACCGGCTTTCGCCTCGATTTTCGGCGGAAGTGTGACGGACTGCGCTCGCGCCATGGCGCTGGAGATGAGCAACAAAACGATCGCGAGTCGACGCATAAATCAGCTTGCCTTTCCGATTTCGTGAAGCACGCGATCGACCACGAGCCAAACCAGGATCATCCAAAGGTCGAGAGCGGTCATGACTAGCCCGCGGGCGGAACGTAAGCGAAAATCCAGTAAATCCCGACTGTTAGAGCGCCGCAGACAAATCCGAGAAGAAACGCCATGCACGCCATTTACCTGCCGCTCTCTTCGCGCACGTCCCCAACTTCGTGGCGCAGGTCCGTGGCCGGTTGTGGACGATTCAGATCGTTCAAGGTGAAGCTGTAGACCCCACCTTGATCGAAGTTGCCTTCGGCGTCGAACGTCACCACTCGGAATTGGCACGATGTCGATGCCTCCATGGTGATTTGCATCTGCATGACATCGGGGCCGTAGGCGTATTCCTGCGTCACTCCGTTGTTGACGACGAACACTTGCACGCCGACGGCGTCCGGCGGGCAATTCCAGCTCAGCGTTACGTCCGCGACTTTCATGATTAGCTGCCCTTCTTCGGAAGCTCGAGGGGGCCGGCTTCGACCTTGGGAACGGCGCCGGCGGATACGCGCCGGAAGAACGCCAAGAATTCAATCTTGTCTCCGTAGCGAATCCCGCGCGTGCTGAACTCGATTGGGATAGTCTTCCCCCATTTGTCGATTGCGCTTCCGGTCAGTCCCGTCTTGGTAACTCGCCAATCCTCATCGGCGGCTTTGAGTGCCTCGACCGCCTTGGTAAACGCCTCGGCGTGCTGGACCTTGTTGCCGGGGGCGATCATGATGCCGACGTCCTTGCCGAGCATCTCAGCCCGCGACCAGCTCAGCATCTCCTCGGCGGCGCGGTTGTATTCCACGATTCGACCATCGTCATCGCACATGATCGTCGCTATCGGTGAGCCGTGGACGATCCGAAAAAGCCGCTCCCCAGATTCCCGGCTTTTGGACTGTTCCTTCGAGACCATGCTCCCCATATAGACGATCACGCTCGTGAGCATGATCCACGTGCACCAGCGAGCGAACTTGGCGTAGCCGTGCACCGCGTGGCCGTTCGTCAATTCATGGGAGTTCACCTCGGTCATGGTTTGGCCTCGTCGCTGGGTGTCTCTTGGTACTTCCCCGGCACGAACGGCTTTTTACTCTCGGCCTGTTTGCCCACGAATTTCACCAATAGCGCGACCCCGGCATCTAACAGCGTTGCCCCGCCATAGCCGGCGAGGCCAGAGATCCCCAAGAGAAAATAAATGTGGCGGCTCTCCTGAACGTAATACCAGCCGATGAGCACAGTCAAAACGGCCGTTAGAATGCTCGTCAGAACGCTGCTGCCGACGTATCGGCCGGTTAGGAGCACGGTCGTTCTGAGCGCCTGGGCCATCCCTGCCAAGGCTCCTATGCCGACGGCGGCCGCGACTATCTGGAGAGGCGACGGATCGTCAGGCGAAAGCGGCACGGCCTGTCCTCCTTGTTGCCATTTGGACATCTCCGACCGGGCAAGCCTCTATGTCTGGAAATCTTTGCGGTTTCAGTGCATTGGTTGCGGCGGCGGCGGTTCTTTGAGCTTCTCCACTACCTTCGTCGCCGTCTTCTCGGGAATGGCGGCGATGTCTTTACGAATGACGGCGGCCGGGCTTGCGACAGACTCAGTCGGCAACGGCTCCGGGTTGGTCCTTTCGTCGGCCTTTCCCTGGAGAAAAGCGGCGTCGTGGGTGGCCTGTACCAAGGCGTCCTTCATGCTGTTGGTGGCCTTCTCGATGATCTTGACGTTATTTTCAACGCCGCTGATTTTGAAATGGGTGAGGATGACACCTATCAGCGACCCTAGGGCTATCAGAGTCGCCGGCAGGTTGGCAAAAAACGCGGTCCAGATTTCCGCCTCCGCGAACAGCATCGCTTTCTCCATTAGCGGCGCGGCCAAATCAGATGCCACGCGCCGCGGGACTTGCTCACGGGCGGACGACCGCCTCGCCCCATTTCCCAACGATCCCGGCCTGTTTCGTGCCCGTGATGTCCGCGGGCAGATCGAACTTGAACGGGCCGATGGCGCCGCTCGCAAAGGTCTGCGTGATCGACGCGACGACGGGCTGTCCCGGAGGCGTCGGGGCAAGAAAATGAGCCGTGAACTTCATGCCAATCGGCGCGTCCAGACTCATCTTCGACGTGTCCGACGAAACTACCGTGATCGTCGCGTCCTGGGCGCTGACTTCGATTGGGTTGTTGGCCGCATCGACTCCCATGACGGTCACGGTTGAATCCTCATTGTCGCGTAGCGCCGGGCCAACGATCGGGTCGCCCGTCGCGGCCATCTTCTTCGGCATGGCGGATTTTTTGAAAATGGGGCACTTCATAACGTCCTCTTCTTTCGTTTGGGGTCTGATGGTCGGTTCGCCAAATTTCGCCGTGATGCCGACCACCTTCGCCAGCTCGGGAGCGAGGTGGACGTAGAAATCAATCCGGCCGTTAATCGACAGGTTGATTCCGAGACAGCAGGCATCGCGTTCGTGCATGGCTTCCTCGTCGGCATTCTACCCTTTGTGCGCATCTACGTCTATGAATCCCGAAAAATAACTATTCAGGCGTTCGTTTATAGACATTTCTGCGCTGTTAGGGCGCGGCGTCGGCGACGGTTACGCCTGGATCAAATTTTGGCGGGGTCGCTTCGATCGGTGAAATATCAATCAGATATTCCTGCCGCGCTTTGAACTCCATGGTGCAAGCGACGAATTTGAGGGATCCAAATTGCTGGGTGGCGAAAAACTGTTTGTTTTCCTCGGCGTTAGGACTGATCGATAGTTCGGCATCGTAGACCCAGACTTCGATTTGCTTTTTTGTGACCGGATCAATCTGCGTTAGCAAGCGTTCGGCGGCCGAGTTGCAACGGAATCTGCACTTGGACATGGTCAAGATCCTTTCGAATGGAACAGATGGAACGGTGAAAGCTATTCCTGGGGCCGAGCCGGGGCAGCAGCTTTGCAAAGGCGCCGCGAAGGCGACTCGGCTCGGCGAAATCCTCGGCGTTTGGATTCTGCGGGATTTCCTGCGCGCCGAGAGGTCTTTCGCGTGCGAACATATGTTGCAGGTCGGCAGATCGCATTGGCAGGTCCGCGTCATGGTGTTGCGACGTCAAGTACAATGGGAATCACGCCTGCGGCGGATGTAAACGTATAAGTTTTTCCTCCGCACGTTACCGTTGGCAGGAAATCGTTCCCGCTTGTGTTTAGTCCCTCGTAATGCAAATGGTATGGCGAGCATACGACCGAAAAGTTCGCCGGGGCCGAACCGACGGCGAACGCTGCTGGCGCCCAAATGACAAAAGCCGTCAAGACTCCGTCAACGTAAACGGAGATCGCGAAACTAACGTCCCAGCCCTCACCAGGGTCAAAGCAATTCGACGCGTAATCGAGAAATACTTGCGTGTGTCCATCGCCGACATCGCAAATTACTTCGCCTTCGTATGAATGGCCTACTTTTGTCAGACCCATCGTTGCCGGCGCCATCGCGCCGATTGTGTACGTCAATGTCGCGGTGGCCGACATGTCGGCGCCGACGCAACACGTTGGCACGACTCCGGGGCCTGGGCACGGACAATGGTCGCAGAGGATCGGCTTGCCCGCACCGTCAACGAGGATCTTCCCATCTTTCAGCCAATACGTTGCCGCTGGCATTTAACACGTCCCATCGTCGACCCACTTGAGAGCGCCGGCCGCGTCATGCGTAAGCGATTGCGAAACGGTCGCGTTGTAGCCTGGAATTTGCGCGAGCAGTGTATGGAGCGGCGTCAGCGAACCGGCATTGTCCGTGATGATATTCGCGCTAGCGTCTGGAATCGTAAACGTCTTTTCGGCCGTCGTCGGTCCAGCGACCTTGAAAAACCCGTTGCCGGTACCGCCATTATTGCTCTGAATTATCCCCGTGATGCCGATCGTGACTGTATCCGTTCCGGCGTTGGTGGTGATCGCGATATTTGTCCCGTTGGCGAGCGTCAGCAGTGTCCCGCTACCATCCGGAATTACTGAGGCTTGGCCGGCGACCGCGAGTCCATCGAACGCGTAAAGCGTGTGGACGAAGGTAATGGTGTCGGTGGCCGCGTCGGTCAAGATCTGGATACCGCGCCCGGTTGCGAGCGTCAAAATATCCGCGTCCGAATCGGCGACCACATCCGATTGAGTCGAAACGCGGATCGTTTTGAATGTGAATTGGGATGAGTTAATCGTAATGCTGTCGGCGCCGGCGACTGTGGTGATGGTGACGTTGGTCCCGGCGACAAGCGTCAATGTGTCTGCGGTCGAATCCGCATCGACGTTGCTTTGACCGCTGACGGCGATCGTCGAAAAAGTGTTAAGCGGCGTCGCGGTGTTCGTGATCGTTATTGTGTCGGTGGTCGCGTTGGTCGTAAGAACGATGCCGGAGCCAGCGACGAGCGTGAGGGTATCCGTCGTTCCGTCGGCGACGACGGTCGATTGTCCCGAGACGGCGATATTGGTGAATACGTTCGCGATGTTGCTGACGGTGATCGTGTCGGTCGAGGCGTTCGTGGTAAGGGCGATTCCATCGCCCGCGACGAGCGTGAGCGTGTCGGTTGAGGAGTCGGCGACGACGCTGGATTGTCCGGCGATGGCGATCGTCGTGAAACTGTTGCCCCCGCCTCCGGACGATACGAACGTTATCGTGTCCGTCGAGGCATCCGTGGTGATGGTCATCCCCGATCCGGCGACGAGCGTGAGCGCGTCCGCGGCGGCGTCGGCGACGACGTTGGATTGTCCCGAAACTGCTATGGTCGTGAACGTGTTTTGATTCGCGGCGTTGAACGTGATGGTGTCCGTGCTCGCGTTTGTGGTGATCGTCATGTTGCCGGTGCCGACGAGCGTGAGCGTGTCGGTACTAGAATCGGCAATCACGCTGCTTTGGCCGCTGACGGCGATTGTCGTGAAGCTGTCCGAAGCTCCGCCGCCGCCGCTCGCAGTGATGGTGATCGAGTCCGTCGATGCGTCCGTGGTGATGGTGATGTTGCTGCCTGCGACGAGCGTGAGCGTGTCCGTTGAGACGTCCGCGTCAACGTTCGATTGGCCGGCAACGCTGATCGTTGAGAACGTGTTCCGGTTATTGGTGACGGTGATCGTGTCCGTCGATGCGTCCGTGGTGATCGCAATGCCGGAGCCGGAAACCAGCGTGAGTACATCGCCAGGCGTGTCCGCGACCACGTCGCTTTGGCCGCTGACGGAAATCGTCGTGAACGTGTTTGCGGTGTTCGCGATCGTGACGGAGTCCGTTCCGGCGTTCGTGGTGATCGCGATATTGGTCCCAGCGACGAGCGTGAGCGTGTCCCCCTCGATGTCCGCGACCACGTTGGATTGACCGGAAACAGCGATGATGGTGAACGTGTTTTGACTCGCGGCGAAAGTAATCGTGTCGGTGCTCGCGTTGGTCGTAATCGCGATATTGCTGCCCGCGACCAAGGTTAGCGTGTCTGTCGAACTATCGGCAATGACCGAGGATTGACTTGCGACCGCAATCGTTGTGAATGAATCCGACGCGCCTCCGCCGCCGCTCGCAGTGATCGTGATCGAATCTGTCGATGCGTCCGTGGTGATCGTGACATTGCTTCCCGCGACGAGCGTGAGCGTGTCCGCAGTGCCGTCCGCGACGACGGTCGATTGTCCCGAGACGGCGACCTGCGCGAAGACGTTGCGGACGTCGGTGATCGTGATGGTGTCCGTCGAGGCATTGGTCGTCAACGAAATGCCATCGCCCGCAACGAACGTGAGTGTGTCCGTTGAGGAGTCCGCGACTACGTCGCTCTGTCCGCTGATCGAAATCGTGGTAAACGAATTTGATGCGCCGCCGCCGCCGCTGGCGGTGATCGTGATGGTGTCGGTCGAAGCGTTCGTCGTGAGCGTAACATTCGCGCCGGCGACCAAGGTCAACGTGTCGGTGGCACTGTCCGCGACGACGTCGCTTTGACCGGACACGGAGATCGTTTGGAACGTGTTCGGAACCGTGGCGTCTAGCGTCGTTCCCGTAATAGACAGGCCGGTCCCGAGCGTCAGGAACGCCGACGATGCCGCCGAGACGTCGTAAAAGAAAATGTTGTCCGATCCAGGCGCCGTCAGGTGCGTACCGAGCCCGCCATCGACGAGCGCGACCGCGTCACCGAACTTCCGATAGATGTAGTTGCCGCCGATCGTCGCGCGCGTGCCGCTCAGGTCGAGATTCGGACTCGATCCGACAGAGGCAGTCATGACCGTGTTAAAGGAGCTTGTCCCGGTATTCCAAATTTGAAGGTTGAACGAATCGCCGCTCGTGTGGCCGGTTCGAATCCCGGAGGCGCCTGGAAGAAAAATGTATGATCCCGTTCCGGCCGGCTGCGAAGCGCCGGCATTTAGCGTCATCGTCCAGTTGCCCGGAAACGCCACGTTATCGATCATCGTGATGACGGAGTCTTTGCCGAGTTTACCCGTCGTGCCGTCGAAAAGAACGACTGCGCCGTCCGTGGCCGAGGTTGGGACGACCAACGCCGGCGTTGCGAAAGTGACCGAATCCGCGCCGGCGTCTGTGGTCAACGCCATACCGGTTCCGGCGACTAAGGTCAACGTGTCGCTCGGCGTGTCCGCGACGACATCGGATTGTCCGCTGACCGAGACTATTCCGAACGAATTGATAACAGTCGGCGTTCCGCATGGTGCCGAGGGAACGAGAATCACGCAACCCGTCGTTGGGTCGACCGTCATTACAAGGCCGTCGGCGAGCGGATCGAAACCCGGAGCGCTCTCCCAGCCGCAGAGGCCGGTCGCCGTGCAGGCGGGACCGAGTAGGTAGACCAGCGCCCACTTGACCCCGGTTCCGGACTGCTTCCAGAGCACACGCGCGGGGCCGCATTTCTCGGCCATGGTCATGTGGTCGGCGTTGCCGGAAACGACGTCGGCCCATTTCCAGCCGGCTTCAGTTCCGCCGGCGACGTTGATCTGTACGGGTGCAATGCCGGCGATGATGGCGCGGCCGAATTTCTGGTCCTCTAATGGCTCGTTCAAAATGGCGATAACGTCGAGGTCGGTCGTCGCGCCGGGTAGGTCGACGTGAGCCGATGGATTGCTCTTGAACTCGACCGAGTTTTCGTCGTAGTTGATCAGCGGGCTGGCGATGCGCATCACGGAGAAGCGGGCGCGCGTGCCGCCGGAGTCGTTTTGGACTCGGATATAGACGGGGCTGGTCGGGTCGTCGCCGACTCCGTAATCGCTGTCATACTTGCGGGCGCGTTCCGCTCTGGCGGCTGCGTTCCAGCCTTGAATCTGCGGCGCCGTGATCTTGTGTAGCTTTTCGCCGCGGGCCAGGTCTCGGAACGCGTCGGCCATCACTCCTCCAGGCGGAGATCGGAGAAGTCCGTCGAGCGGTAGACCTTTTCGACGTAGACGGCGCGCGGCGTGCGCGTTTGCGTGTGAGTCGTCGCGTCCTCGTCCTCTTCGCTATAAACCCAGAGCAGATCCCAGCCGCGCTTTTCGTCGACCACGATTTCGCCGACGGAGCGCCAGGATTCTTCGTCTGTCGTTTCGATGTTGCGCGAGACGGAGAACGAGTACGTCAGTTCGAAGCGGTTGTCTACCATCATGCCGCCGTCGGTGCCCTCGAAGAGAAGTTCCCCCGTCAGAAAGTGCATCCAGATTCCGCCGACCAAGATCGTGAAAGGCGCATTGTTGTAGCTCGGCGTCATTCCCTCGAGGTCGGCGATATATTGGCCGTCGATTTCGCCCGCGACATGAACCATAGGATGCCAGTCACCGCCGCCGGTCAATGGTCCCATTACGTATAGGATCGGTCCCGCTCCGGCGCTGCCGTCGCCGTTGGTCGATAAGAAGCGATAGCCTTCGGCCTCGGAATCGTGAGAGGATAGTTCGTCGCGCGTGCCGTAGGAGTCGACCGGAATTCCCGGCGCCCAGGATTTCGTGATTTTGAATTGGAACTGCGCGGACTTGATCGTCACTCCCTCGATTGAAGTCTTCGTTACGTTGATCGCGGATTTGAAATCGGGCGCGAAGCTGGCGCCGTCCTTGCCGGCGACGTCGTATTGATGTTGGCGGGCCCGCGAATAGTCGATTTTCTCCGATCCGCCGCCCGTTTGGAACGTGAATTGGAGCGGCTTGATTTGCGCGTAGATCACTTCGCCGACGAGAATTCCGCCGCCGGCCTCGGAGGGCGTCACGTTGATCGACTGCGGTTTATAGCTCGTTCCGCTCGACGCGACGTATTCGGCCGGCGCGTTGACTCGCAACCATTCGAACGCGACCTGCTCGGACTCGATGACTTTGAATTTGAGAGCGGTGCCGGAGGCGGGCGAACCATCGAGGACGACGGACGTGTCCGACGTGACGGTTTTGATCTCGTAAACGCCGCGAGCGTCGATCGAGACGATATTGCCGAGCTGGCCGGTGAATCCTCCGGTTGCGCTCGTAAAGGTGGTTGTGCCGCTGGCGACTCCGTCCGTGGAAGAGAAGACGGTTTCGAGCTGTATATCCCAGCTTATTCGGCCGCTCGAACCCTCGAACGCGTCGGTTCCGGAACGGGAGTCGGCGCGCTCTTTTGCGAACATTAGCCGACCTCCATCATGACGGTCGGAAAACCAGATTCGTCGGTGTTGCCGGCGATCGTGTCGAGGAGTTCGATCATGCGCGCCGTGTTCGAAATGAGCTGTTGCACAGGCGAAGAACCGAAGCCGGAGACTACGTCGCGGTTGAATGTGCTTCGTGCCGATGAGCCGCGGGCGAGTTGCTCGGCGATGCTGCCAGCGTCGGGCAAGGCTCCGGGCATGTTTGCCGCGTTTTGTGCCGCTTGGGCCGTCAACGCGTTTAGCTGCGCTTGTGCCGCGGCTGCCGCGTCGCCCGTTGTTGGCGCGCCCGAAGCTTGGGCAAAAGCGTTGTTTAACGCCGCGCGTGCGTTCAAGAACATTCCGAGCGGGCTTAGGTTCCAGGCTGTCGACAAGATGCCGAATTCGTTCTTCAAGTCCTCCATGGCGATTCGCCAGACCAAGCGGATACCGGATGTGGCAATTTCGAAGGCCCGGACCATTCCGCCGAACGCGTCCGTAATGGTGACTCCAAATTGCTGACCGAACCATTCATTGAAGTCGTTCGCGACAACTTTGAGGCCGGCAATAGCAATTTGGAAAGCGAGCGATAAGTCCCCCGAGGTAATGGCGTCTTTGATGCCGCCAAAGGTTTGATTGAAGACGTCGGCGACCCGGCCGGCTCCTCGGGCGATGACCCCAAAAAGGCCACTGACTTTCCCGAGAAAAACAAAGAGCGCGCCCGCCGCGACGACGGCAATTCCAATTGGCGAAAAAGCCGCTGCGGCGATTCCGCCGATCGCCGATATGACTCCCAAGATCCTTGTAAATACACTCGCGAGCCCGGTCGCCGTGAAGACGACCAAGTTGACTCCGGCGGCCAGGGCGAGCAGGGTCGCGGAAATTCCGACGATAGCGCCGCCGATGAGGGCGACTTTTTGGACGATCTCCTCGTTGTTTTGCACCCACGATTTCACTTGGCTCACGATGCCGCGGATGGCGTTCAGCGACAACGTCAGCGCGGGTGCGAGCGCGGCGCCGATGGCTTTACCGACCGATTCTTTGGTTTTTTCCAGGGCGCGCATGGCCTGCGAGAGATCGAAGGCGGCTTTGACCTGGGCCTCCATCCTTTCGGGCGATAACCCCGACCGACCGGCCTCGGCGCGGGCCGCTCCGAGTCCGCCCGCGAGGCCGACCATGGCGCCGCCGCCGCGGCCGAAGATCTGCCGCCCGAGGGCCTGCCGCGTGTTTAGGTCGCCGATGGCGGCGAGGCGTTCGCCGATCAATTGGAGTTTGTCGATCTCGGACATGCCGGCGATGTCGGCGACGGTGAGGCCCAGCTGGCGCATGGCGTCGCCTGCTTCGCGTCCACCCTGGGCGACGTCGTGCAGGAAGATTCCCATCTTGCGCATGCCGCCGACGGTTTCGCCGAGGTCGCCGCCGAGGATTTGTACCGCGCCTTTTAGCTCGGAGATTTCGGACGTGGCGATCCCCGCGTTTCGGGCCATGAGGTAGATTTCGCGCCCGCTGTCGGCGAATGATTGAATCCATCCGGTGATCTTGTTGGTAACGAAGCCGAGCGCGAGAGCGGAGCCGAGCGAACCGAGGGCGCCGGCGAAGTTGCTAAGTTTTGCCTTGGCGACGTTCAAGCCCATTTCTAATGGGGATATATTGGCGCCAACTTCGACGTAAGCCCGCTATCGACCGGCGCGGATTCCTCCAGCGTCAGCCATGGTGCACCTCCTTTCGCTCGTGCAGTTCTGATTCCTCGAAACGGTGGCCTTGCGCCGCAGCGAGTTGCCGCAGGCTGATTTTCGCTACGGGCGCGGATTTTTCGATCTTGTCCTTCAAATCGTCCGGCAAAAAGAAATTCCGGGTACGCTCCACCCCGTGCACGGAGCTGTACATCGCGAGAAATGTCGACCAGTAGTTCGACTCGAGGCGTCGGCGGGCTCGCCCCATCATCATCAACTCGCGAAGGGTAAATGGGCCGGGGTCGATGCCGATGACTCCGGCGAGTTCCCAGATTTCTCTTTCAATGTCCGCGCCAGTGAGCCGGGGTTTTTCGCGTCCTCGACCAGCATTTCGACCGTGATCCCGTCCAGTGCCGTTTCCGCGTCCGTCGTCAGCGTTACCACTGCGGCCAGACTCTTCTGCTTCATCGACCGGAGGACCGCCGCCATCCTCGGGTCTTGGGAAAAACTGACGAACGCCTCGAAGAACGCGTTGGCCGCGTCCGTCACCGATTCGCCCGCGAGGCTCCCGCCGAATTGCTCGTCCGTGATCCGGAGCGCGTCGGCCTGGTCTTTGCACAAAACGTA
>Ga0247682_1000066_pt1 | contig 42853 bp, 30 predicted proteins | sample CNK23_metaG_FD_190130 | JGI IMG/M metagenome (GOLD analysis project Ga0247682, IMG submission 190130) | Soil microbial communities from Purdue University Martell Research Forest, Indiana, United States - CNK23 | ecosystem: Environmental > Terrestrial > Soil > Temperate forest > Bulk soil...
CGGGTGAAGTCTTTCGTTTCGCGGCGACCGGTTCTCGGGAACTAGCCACAACGCTCGGTGCGGATGACTTCGCCGCTGGCGCAGCCGAGGACGAGGGCTGCCTCGTCGCGGCGTCAGACTGCGACCGGTACGCTTTTAGGACAACGAAAAGTAGCACGGCGACAACAAACGCCGCGCCAATGGGCATCCAGTACGATTTCTTCTGACCGGCCGGGTTTGCAGCCTCGGGGCGTCGCACTGGAATCGGCGGTTGCGACTCGCGCATTGCGGGCGGTGCAACCGGGGAAAGCGGCGCCCCGGGGTCCGACTTCGGGGCGATTTTTTCCGGTTGTTTCTGCGCTGGCCGCTCCGGTTCTCTCGCCGTCACCGCCGGCGCGCTGGCGGGATTCAGTTTCGCCCGAATTCCCGCTATCGAAATCCTCTTCTCCGCTTCGTCTTTCAATGCTTCTCGCGCAATTCCTGCCAATGGCTCCGGAATATCGGCCGCCAGCTCGAGCGAGCCATCTTCCCCAATTACGGGCGGCTTCTGGGTCAGCGCCGCCACAATGCTCGCGCCCAGTGACCAAATGTCCTGCGCTTCCGTTGCGGCAACCGTGCCCCATTCGGGCGCCACAAATCCTTCAGACTTTGCCATCTTCCCCGGCTTTTCATCTTTCGGCAAAAGCGAGTCGCTTGACAGTTTGATCTGGTCACCCATCGCCAGAATATTCCCCGGATGCACCCTGGTGTGCAACCAACCTTGCTGATGCAGGTAAGCGAGCGCTTCAATTACCGGCTCGATCATGCCTCGCGTTTCTTCCGCGTTGAGCGCGCGCTCGGGCAGGATGTCCCCCAAATCTTCGTCCGCGAATTCCGACACCACAAATAAATTAGCGACGCCGTCCAGCTCGCACTTTCCGTAATCAACAATCTTCAGCAGATTCGTGTGCGAAAGCTCCGACGCCCGCTTCCAGCGCGCCAATTGCTGCTCGTCATCCGGCCCCGCGGCAGGGATCAACTTGATCGCCACTTTTTGTGCGCGGGCGTGGACAATCTCCGTGGCGAACACGGTGCCGTGTTCCGTCCCGCCGAGACAGCTCCCCAGCACATACCTTCCAGCGACACTCTGGCCGCTCCATCGATGCTGTTGTTCGGACATTTCCGCCTCCTCTCGCGTGTTGATTCACGCGGAGCGCTGGGCTAATAGGTTTTCCGTTTTTGCGGCTGGGGGGTGACCGCTTGCGAAGACCATCCTCGACAAACGTTCGCTTGGACGGTTCTCTGCCTGTATTGTGCTCCAATTCCTCTGTCAAACGGTAGCCAGATGCGCCAAAAAGACAACCGGCGGCAGGCTTTTCGCCCGACGCCGGCGCCAAACAATCCTTTCAGGGCAACCCTAGTTTGCTCCCGGCCCCATCAGGAACATCGGCTTGTTTTCAAAGCTCCTGTATTCCGGCCGCAACCGCTCCGTATTGTAGTGTTCTTTGACGTCAACGACCTTCTTCGTCGCAGTCACCAGCTCCAGGGGCACATTGTCATAGTGGCCGTTCTTTAAAACCACCAAGCGCCCGCTGATATTTTTCAGCAGCAAATCGAGCGCAAGATTTCCGTACGCCATCGGAGCGATCGAATCGATCGCATCCGGATCGCCGCATCGCACCAGATATCCCAGCTTCTGGCTGATCACTTCTATCTTCTTGCCCCCGTTAAATTTTGCCGAAAGCTCTTTTACTTTCTCACCGACGACATCGCCGATGCCGCCAAGTTTCTTGTGCCCGTACGCGTCCGTCGCTTCGTTCTCGAAAATCATCTCTCCGCCTTCAAACATCGCGCCTTCCGAGACCAGCGCGATCGAATACCGGCTCGGGTTCTTCTTCCGGTCATGCACCAACAGTTCCGCCAGCTTTTCGATGTCGAACTTGTATTCCGGAATCACGCACCGGTTCGCCGCACCCGCCATCGTCGGCAGCATGGCCGTAAAGCCCGCGTAGCGCCCAAACACTTCCAGAATCATGAACCGCTCATGCGAACCGGCAGACGTTCTTAAGCTATTGACGAGTTGAATCGTCCGCGTCACACAAGTGCTGAATCCGATGCAGTAATCCGTCCCCGGCACGTCGTTATCCATCGTCTTCGGAATGCCGATGACCTTGAATCCTTCTTTGTGCAGCCGCACGCCGTAACTGAGTGTGTCGTCTCCGCCGATCGGCACGAGCGTGTTGATTCCAAGCCATTCCAGGTTTTTCAGAACTTCGGGTGTCAGATCGTTCTTTTCCGCGTTGAATTTGTCCTTCAAGTGCGCCGGCACGGCGGATTTGCCAACCCGCCCCGGATTCGTTCGCGAGGAATGCAGAAACGTTCCGCCGGTCCGTCCCGCGCGGTCCACGATCTCTTCGGTCAAATGCAGAAAGTTGTCGGAGTTGTCGTAGCTCTTGTCGCGCAGCATCTCCACCAATCCCGCCCAACCGTGCCGGATGCCGATCACTTCGTAGCCTTCGTGCAGCGCGCGCAGCGTCACGCCGCGTATCGCCGGGTTCAGCCCGGGGACGTCGCCTCCTCCGGTGAGGATGCCGATCATTCCTTTTTTGCTCGCCATAGCAGAGTGCCCTTTTCGTGGATTTGGAACCCCAAATTTTACACGTCTCCGGCGTGAATCCGGCAAGAAACTGCGGTCGCCGTCGCTCTTGTTTCAGATTGGGCGCCGGATGCCCAGCTTCCGGATACGGGCCTGCAGAGTCGTCCGTTTCATGCCCAGCAGAATCGCGGCGCCGCGTGGCCCCGCGATCCGCCACTTCGTTTGGCGCAACACACGCAGAATGTGTTGCCGCTCCGCTTCTTCCATTGTCGCTACCTGCGCGGAAGACCCCTCCACAGAGTCACTCGAGCCACCCTCCGGCGCTTCGCCTTGGCTGATCGACAAATTCGATTTCAGTTCCGAAAGCGGAATGCGCAACTCTTTGCCCGGAGAAAGGAGCACAGCGCGTTCCAGCAAATTCTCCAGTTCGCGCACGTTTCCGGGCCACGAATAATTCGTCAACGCATCCATCGCATCCGCCGGAACGTACAGCACCGTTTTGTTGAATCGCTGGCTGAACTTCTGCACAAAGTACCGCACCAACAAGGGAATGTCCTCGCGCCGTTCCCGCAACGCCGGGATCTGGATTGGGAAAACATTCAGCCGGTAATACAGATCGCTCCGGAATGCTTTCTCCGCAACGAGTCTGCTCAAATCCGTGTTTGTCGCGGCAACGACCCGCACGTCGACGCTCTGCGTTCGATTGCTTCCCAGCCGCTCGAACTCTTGCTCCTGCAGCACGCGCAGCAATTTCGGTTGCAGTTCGAGCGGAAGGTCGCCCACTTCATCGAGGAAGATCGATCCTGTATCGGCCAGTTCAAAGCGCCCTACTTTTTGCGCGATGGCCCCGGTAAACGCGCCGCGTTCATGCCCGAACAATTCCGATTCCAGGAGTCCAGCCGGTATCGCTGCACAATTCACTTTCACAAACGTGCGGTCCCTGCGCGGACTCAAATTGTGGATCGCTCGCGCGAATAATTCTTTTCCCGTTCCCGTTTCGCCGCGCAACAAAACCGTGGTATTTGCCGGTGCAGCCAGTTCCAGCTGTCCGAGCGCCTTCCGCAGCGCCGGGCTTTCTCCAATAATTTCTTCAAAATTAAATTCGCTGCGAATCTCTTCTTCCAGATACAACTTTTCCACCGCTAGTTTGTCTTTCAGCGCATCGATCTCTTTGAATGCCAGCGCGTTCTTCACGGCAATCGCCACTTGACCGCCCACCTGCCCGAGCAATTCCGCTTCCTCTTTCGTAAACGCATCGATTCGTTTGCTTGCCAGATTCAGAGACCCGAACGCTTCTCCTTTGCTGATCAACGGCACGCAGCACACCGACGTTAGCCCCTCGTTGCGCAGCTTTTTCACCAGTTCCGCGGGAAATTGATCCAGCTCCCGGCCGCGAAACACGCCAGGTTTTCCCGTCAAAATGCTGCGGCCTGCCGGAGAATCTTCGAGCGCAACGCTCATTTCCTTTTCTGCCAGCGGCGCATGCGGCAGCGGAAAATCGAGAGACTTGATCTTCAGCCGGTTTGTCGCCGGGTCGAGCAGCGCAATACTCGTGTAGTCATGATGAAGCATCCGCGTCAGGGTCGTTACAATTCCGCTGAAAAGTTCGGGCAGGGCCCCGCTCGTTACCAGCACGTTGTTAATGTCCAGCAGGACCTGGAGCCGGTCCCGCTCTTGTGAGAGTTGCCGCTGATACGCCTCTGACGCTTCGTAGTTCAAAGCGTTGTCCACAGCCACGGCCACTTGCGCCGCCACCCGCTGCATGAACTGCACTTCTGCGTCCGTCAACTTTTCCGGCACCAGCCGGCCAAAACCCATCGCGCCCAACTTTCGCTGCGCGGTCGTCAGAGGCACAATCGCGATCGAACGCACACCCACAGACCTCAACCGGTCGGAAAAATTCGGATAACGCTCGTCGTTCTGTGCGTCCGGTACAACGAACGGTTCCTGCGTCTGCCAAACCAGACCGGCAGGGTGTTCGGCGAGAGGGTATTCCGCGTCGCGTGGCGTTTCATTTCCTTCCCGAGTTTCGAGCACGTGCAGCCGTATGGAATTTCTGGCTGCGTCATAGAGCATCAGGGTCAGGAAGTCGAAATCCACAACGCTGTGCAACCTCTGCGCAAGTTCGTGGAAGAGCGCTGGCAGGTCGCGCTGCTGCGCGATCGCTTCGCTCACCTCCAGCAAAGCTTCCAATTGCCGTCGAATGTGGTCGGTGGGGTCTTCAGACATCGCAAGCGGCGGCCGCGCCGCGCGGGCTCCGCTCTCGCAGAATAGCACCTGCCTTCCTGGCCTCTCAACCTTGCCGGGCGCCTCCACCGGCCGGACGGCCTGCCCACAACCCGAGCTCGCATGCTACAATTTTACGAGTTTAGGCCCGTAGCTCAGTTGGTTAGAGCGCTACCTTGACACGGTAGAGGTCTGGGGTTCGAGTCCCCACGGGCCTACCATTATCTCTCTCCCAACAAACTGCTTGCGAGGAAGCCTTTTGGGGCCACGACTCGTGGCTGTCGCTATGCATCCGAGACACCGGTACCAAACATTACTTGAATTTAGGAAGGTATGCTCGACCCGCTCCAGACGCCCAGATTCCTCTTGTGGCAGCGTGAACCAGTACAGGATAATCTCGCTTCTGGTGTCCCCGCACACTGTGCTCAGCCATGAACTGTCCATCTTGTGACCGCCAAAATTCGGCCACCGCCGTTCGCTGCCTCCATTGCGGCGTTCCCCTGATTTCCGGGGCCGACGACCGCACGATGGATTCGCCGGACCACGGCACAATGGCGGGAGGACCGGAAGCCTCGCCCGAGCGTCAATCCTCGCGTGCTTCGGCCGCAGCCGCCAAGACTCCGCCGAGCCACGCTCCCAAAAGCCACACGCCGTCAGAAGCACGCTCGACTGGCAGAAGCTCGGGCCGTTCAGGAGTTTTGCAGCCGGGTGAAGAACTCGGTCCCCGTTTCGTCGTCGAGGCACTTCTCGGTGAAGGCGGGATGGGTCGCGTTTACAAAGTCTACGATCGGGAGCTTGATCGCTATGCGGCGCTAAAAGTGCTCCTGCCGGACCTTGCCGGCGACCCCCAAATCATTCAACGCTTCAAACACGAACTCCTGCTCGCCAGCAGAATTTCTCACAAGAACATCCTTCGCATCCACGATTTGAGCGAAGCCGACGGTGTCAAGTTCATCACCATGGCGTTTGTGGACGGCGAAGACCTCCACGGAATCCTGAAAAAGGAACGCCCGTTGCCGCTCGAACGCAGCCTTAAACTAGCGCGACAGATGTGCGACGCCCTTGATGCCGCGCATGCCGAAGGCGTAGTCCATCGCGACTTCAAGCCGCACAACGTCCTCATTGGAAAAGACGACCAGGTTTTCGTTTCCGATTTTGGCCTCGCCACTTCGTTCGAGACCGCGAAGATGGGCATGACCCGGAGCGGCGCTTTCGTCGGAACGCCGCGCTACATGTCTCCCGAACAAGTCGAAGGCGGAACGATCGATCACCGCAGTGATCTCTATTCGCTGGGGTTGGTCATGTACGAGATGGTGACCGGCGAGGTTCCGTTCTCCGGCGAATCCACCTGGCAGGTGATGTATCAGCGCGTAAAAGAAAAGCCGAAAGATCCGAAACTCTTAAAACCGGATCTGCCCGATTGGGTCGCCCGCATCGTCATGCACTGCCTCGAACGTGACCCCGCTCTCCGGTATCAGACGGCTCGCGACATTCTCACGGACATTGATGCGAATCGCAGCCCGTCCATTCCGCATGGCGTCCGCTTTAGAGTGCCGTCCGGTGCGAGCCGGTGGCTAATTGCAGGCGGCGCAGGGTTGCTGCTCGGCGCCACAATTTTTCTGGCCGTTCCTGCCACTCGTCATCTCGTTTTCAGATCCGGCGCCGGCGAACCCGTGAATCCGGGCCTGCCGCCGCTGTCAGAGGGGAAATTCATCGCCGTTCTGCCGTTCCGCGTACTGGGCGCCGATAATTCTCTGAACTATGTTGCGGATGGTCTCAACGAAGCGCTCTCGGCAAAGCTGTTTCAGCTTTCCGACGTTCGCATCGCGTCCGCTTCTGCCGCTTTGAAAGTAAACGATCAGAAAACGCCGTTGCCCCGCATCGCAAAAGACTTGGGCGTCAATTACATCATCCATGGACTCGTGCAAGGCGCTGGCGACAAGCTTCGCATCGTCGTCAATCTCGAAAACATGGTCGACAATCGCCTGCAATGGAGCCAGGAATTTACCGGCGTCACCGGGGATCTGCTCACGCTTGAAGATCAGATCTACGGAAAACTCACGGAAGTACTGCAAACCAAAACACCAAATGGAAGCGGCGCCACGCACCCGACCGAAAATATCGCGGCTTATGATCTTTATCTCCGTGGACGAACTGCGCTCCGCGGTCAGCAAGATCCGAAAAACGTCCAGGCGGCGATTACTTTCTTCGATGACGCGATCAAGAAAGACCCAAGTTTCGCTTTGGCCTACGCCGGCATGGCCGACGCCAGTCTCTTCATGTACCGCGACAAGAAAGATCGTTTCTGGTCGGAAAAAGCAATCGCTTCTGCCCAACAAGCGGAACGCCTGAACGACAAACTTCCGGAAGTTCACTTTTCGTTGGGCACAGCATACGCGGCGATTGGCCAGACTTCCCAGGCAATTCTGGAATTAAAGCGCGCACTCGAGATCTCCCCGAATTCCGATGAAGCTTACCGCCGCCTCGGCCGCGCCTACGCGGCGACCGGGCAAAAAGACGAAGCCATCAAGGCCCTGCAAAAGGCTGTCGAAATCAATCCGTACTACTGGACCAATCAAAGCGCGCTGGGCGCCGTCTATATAGAGTTTGGAAATTACGAAGGCGCGCTGAAACAATTTCAAATCGTTACGCAATTGGAACCGCAAAACGCCGCCGGCTACGACAACCTTGGTTCGGTCTATTCAAGAATGGGGCGTTACGGAGAAAGCGTGACCGCCTATCAAAAGGCGCTCCAGATTCAGCCCTACGCCGCGACGTACTCCAACCTCGGCACTTCGTTCTTTTACCTGAAGCGCTACCAGGAATCCGTACAAATGTTCCAGAAAGCGGCGGAGATGAGTCCCGGCGAGGAAACCATTATCGGAAATCTGGCCGACGCCTACCGCTGGGCCGGAGACAAAAACAAAGCCAACCTGAGCTACGACCAGGCGATCGGCCTCGCCTACAAGCAGTTGCAAGTGAATCCGCGCGACGCAAGCGCCCTCGGCCACATGGCCCTCTATCATTCCAAGAAAGGCGACAGCGCCCAGGCGCAGGACTTTATCCGCCGCGCGCGCTCGATTGACCCGTCCGACGTCTACCTGATCTACACGGTGGCGATCGTAGCGGTCAATGCAAACGATCCGGCGGGTGCGATCGAAGCCCTGCGATCAGCTCTGCAAAAGGGATTTGCGACCGCGGACATCGATTCCGACCCGGAATTCACGTCACTACACGATCGAACTGATTACAAAGCACTGCTGAAAGAATTCGCTCCCAAAAAGTAATTCACGTTTGCAAGAAATCTGCCGCAAAAACACGTCGAGCCCTGCTTTCGCAGGGCTCGGGTGCTTGTGTATTTCTTATGGAAACGAACTAGGCTTGAGGGCTGGACCGGCGCCGACGGAAAGCCGCAAGTCCCACAAGACCGGTCGAGAGCAACAAAAGAGTTGCCGGTTCCGGCGTGGAAACGGTTGCAGTACCGAAGACGAACTCGTTTGGTGGGATGCCGTCAAGTTCGATGGTGTAGACGGGTCCGCAAAAATCGTCGGCGTCGCCATCACTGTCAACATTGCAACCCGTCGACGGAAGCAAGCCCGTGTGGAATTCGTCGATCCCGAAAAACAGCAGGGTCTGCGATCCGTCTTGATTGATCGTCTTCGAAAAACTCGAGAAAATGCCGTCGCCCGGGTTATCGCCGAAATTGAAATCGAGGCCCTGCGGGAAGCCAAACAGCGTCAGCGAAAGTGAGTAAAGCAGCGTTCCTGTGTCGTTCTGAAACGCAAAGACGTTCTGGCTTGCCGAAAAAGACAGTGGGATCGTCCCGTTCGGATCGGTAATCGGGACCGGCGGTGGATCTACCTGGCGAATAATGACCGTTGGGTCAATCGTATCTGCCTTGGCGACAGAGACCGTCAAAACCACCAAAGCTAGTAATAGAAACACTTTTGAAAATTTCACGAGCACACCCTCCGACTGCAACGCGGGCCATAGGTGCAACCCTAGTGCCATTACTAGGTCCAGACTGTGCTTTGTATGTCGCTCATTCAGAACGGGTTAAATTTCATAAAGAAAGACACGGAAACAATATATGCAGTGATTTTCCCCTTGCGGGCCAGGAAGTGGAAATGTTTCGTCTCACGCGTCTCATACGCTGCCCGGGTCGCCCCCGATTAGACTTAGGAGTACCGGAACTCTTCCGGCTCAAATATAGTGGCTCCGCCAGCGGAAAATCGGTGCAGAATGCCCGCGAACAAGCTGGTTCGTCTGCCAAATGACTACGGTTACTATCGATTCCGCAGTGAAGGCGAGATGTCCTCGCGTCGCCCTGGGTTGCCTTACCGCAAGCGTACGGGCGCAAGCAACGCCGCCCGGGCTTGAAGACGAATTGCGTTTGTGCGAACAAAAAATCCTGCAACTGCCCGAACCACGATCGATTCTGGAATCCGCTCCTGTTCTCCTAACCCGTTCCGCTTATAAGGCGTTAGGAAAAGATCCGGCGCGCTATCGCGGCTCGGCCGAAGCCCTGATTCGCCGTGTAATTGCAGGCAAGGGACTGCCGCGCATTCACGCAGTGGTGGACATCATTAATATTGTCAGTGTTGAGAGCCGGTTGCCGATTGGTTTGTACGATCTGGCACACGTACAGGGCGGCATTACGTTTCGCGCGGGCCGCGCCGGAGAAACGTACAAGGGAATCGGCAAATACGATTTGAATCTGGAACATCTGCCGCTTTTCGCCGATGAACTCGGTCCGCATGGCAGCGCGACCAGCGATTCCGAGCGCACCATGGTCACTCTCGAAACCAAAAACATTTTGGCGATTTTCGTTTCCTTCGGCGGACTAGAGAATCTGGAGCGCTACGCCGAACGAATGAAAGCTCTTCTCACCGAACACGCTTCAGCCACAGACTTCCGGCACGTCATAGTTTAGTTCTTGTACGGTCGTTCTCGTCCTTTAAGATCGTCGCGTCTCGCAATGTTCTTGAACCTATTGTCAAAACATCCCCAGTTGTTCTCCACGACGATTGAATCGATAGGAAAATTCATCGCAATAACGGGAAAGATGTTTTATGGAAATTCCGCGAAATGTCGCAAGAGTTCATCCTGCTTGACTCACGGTTATCTCGCCAATGCCAGGCTGATTCCGGACAGGAGCAATTCCAGCTTCGAAGCTGGGAGTTTTGCAACTCGTTCCGTAAGCAGGGCCTTGTCAACCGAAACAATTTGAGAAACGTTTGCCACTGAATCTTTCATTAGGCCGGTAACCCGTGCGAAAACCTGAGGTTTCCCGGTGCGGAGGCCCATTTGAGATTGCTTGTTAGAGGAAGGCAAATTACGGTGGCAATCCGGCTTCTATTCAGAGCATCGCTTTGGACGATGGCAACTGGTCTTCGAAATCCTGTGCCGGAACCGGTGGGATTGGGCAAATCGGCCCACCACACCTCACCCTGAGAGATCACCACTCCGTCCGTTCTAGGACGCGGTGTGCGGCCACGCCCCTAAACTCGTCGGTCGGTTCGTCCATTTCAGCAAGAGCGGCATCCATGGCTTCCGTGACCTTGTCTGGGCTCCAGCGCGCAAGATATTCCCTCAGCGCATCGCTGAAGAGCCGGCTGCGGGAGCGTTTCGTACGCCGCGCGAGACGCTCCGCTTCATGGAAGATCTCGTCGGGAATGGATACAGCGGTTTTCATACCAAGAGTACAACTCGCCGAAAAACCGCCCGGCGAGCAATCTACCGGGCGACGGGTTCGGCCACGTCTAGCTTGGCGGCGGCGCGGTGGTGCAAAAGGCCGCGGACGGCCAGGAGTTCAGCGTTGAGGACGGCAGCGCCGGCGGCTCCGCGCACCAGATTGTGCGAAAGCAGCGCGAGTTTCACGTCCAGCAACGAACACTCGCGAATGCGGCCAACGACGGCAGCCATGCCGTGTCCGGCGCCGGCATCCCGGCGCGGCTGCGGCCGATTTTCCTCGTCCACCACCACGATCGGATTGCGCACCGCGGTGGGGAGTGAAGCGAGCTCGTCGTCCACTGCAAAATCGCGCAGAACTTCTGCGACTTCACGAATGCTGGCGATTTTCTTTAGTCCGAGCGAAACGCATTCTAGGTGGCCATCGCGCACTGGCACGCGATTGCAATGCGCGCTGATGCCGAGACTTGCGTCAATGAATCGCGAGCCATCCCATCTACCTAGCAGCTTTTGTGGTTCGGCTTCCATTTTTTCTTCTTCACCGCTGATGAAAGGCACGACGTTGCCCAGAATATCGAGTGAAGCTACGCCCGGATATCCTGCGCCGGAAACAGCTTGCATCGTAACGACAAAAATCTTTTCGAGGCCGAACGCATCCGCGAGTGGCTTGAGGACCAACACCAGCCCCGCTGTCGAACAGTTGGGATTCGTAACGATAAATCCGCTGTCGTAACCGCGATTTTTCTGCTGCACGGGAATGGAATCGAGGTGTGAAGCATTGACTTCCGGAATAAGAAGCGGAACGTCAGGGTCCATGCGGTGATTCTTGGAGTTGCTGAGCACCGGATAGCCGGCGCGCGCAAATTCCTCTTCGGCGGTGCCCGCTACACTCGAATCGAGCGCGGAAAAAACAAAATCGCACTCGAGATTTGGCGCAAGGTCTTTTACGACCAGATTGCGCGCGGCTTCCGGAATCGGCGTGTCGAGATGCCACTTCACGACGTCCGCGTATTTCCTGCCCGACGATCGTTCCGACGCGGCAATGTCTGCGAGCTCAAACCACGGATGATTGGCAAGCATGTGCACGAAGCGTTGGCCAACTGCGCCGGTTGCGCCGAGCACGCCGGCGCGGAACTTCTTGTCAAAACGCTTGCTCGCGGAGCTCATGCTGCACCTCGTTGCGAATTTTCGTGCCCAAGCTGTCCAACCGACGGCCCAATGCGTGTCCCGCGAAATTCCGGATTGAACGTGTTGCGAACCCAAACAACCATTTCGGTCTCCGCCGCGAGCGGCAAAACCTCTGCATGCAGGACTTTTGCGCCTGCCGAAGCCAGGGCGTGCGCTTCCTCATAGGATAACTGGTGCAGCAGGCGCGCTTCACTCGATTCGTTCGGGTTGGCAGTATAAACGCCATCGACATCCGTCCAGATCACCAGTTCGTCCGCGTCCACAACGTGGGCGATAATCGCGCCGGAATAGTCGGAGCTGTTCCGCCCGAGCGTAGTGACGCGCCCATCGCGCGTCGCGCCGACGAAGCCGGTTACGACGGGAACAAGGCCGCTTTCCAGCAATGGCTGCAGGACATCGCGGCCGCGGCGCCGCGTTTCCTCCATATCCGGCTTGGCGTCGCGGAATGTATCGCAAGTCAGAACAAATTCCGAGGACGTCACCGGAACGGCGGAAACATCGCACGCATCGAGTGCCGCCGCAAAGAGCCGGGCGCTAAAGCGTTCTCCGAAGGAGGCGAGTGAATCATGGCGCGCTTCGTTGCCGGCACGCACGGGCGAAGAGACTTCATGCAACAGATCGCGGCCTAGCAAACGAAGGTCTTGCCACACGCGCTGATGATCGAGTTCGTCGAGTTCCAGTTCAAAGAGCACATCGGCATGCAAACGCAGCAGGGAGTCGGCTTTTCGTTTCGCTTCCGCGAGATTGCCGCAGTCTACGAGCCTCGCGAGCGCGAGCAGTTGATCCGTGACGCCCTTCATCGCGGACACGACAACGGCGACGCGCGACGTCCGCGTCGCCTGCCTCACCAGTTCCGCCGCGTGCAGCATTCGCTTTGCGCCGAGCAAAGACGTGCCCCCGAACTTGAACGCGACGACTTTCTCCCTGGATTCTGGCCGGTGGGTTTCTGCCGCGAACTCCACGATACCGCGGCTCTGCTGCCCGCCGTATTGCTCTGCTTCCTGAACATTCTCCGGACTCATGACAACCGCTCCTTAGGTTTGTGGTTTCCAAGGGCGACCGCTTTTTGCTTTTCCGGAGGGGGTTAAAAGAGAAAACCCACCGCCGGTTTGCTTCTGGCGGTGGGTTTGGAAACTTTGGCTAGTTGCTTAGCTGTTTCTCCCCTCGCCGGAAGCGCCGGTAGTCTTAATCGTGGTCGTAATAATAGTGGTTGTCGTCGCCATGGACATGGACGACGTGCCGCGCTTCGAGGTGAGGAGAGACAAATTCACGCCGGAATAATAGCACGCATGACCGGGAACGGGCAAGAGAAACGTGAAGACCGGCACATGTGATAGGACGACGGTACTATTCTTGCGCGCGGGCCACTCCATTACCTTGGCTAGGAAAGCATTTAAATAGACAAACGACAAACCTTGAGGCGTCTACCACGCCTGGTTCACTCCGGCGTTTCTGCGCTCAGGTGCGAAAGATATGGAGATCATGAAGACGAATGGAAAGACCTTGAGGGCCGCCGCGGTGGCGATGCTGGGTTTTGCGATCTGCTGCGCCGCGCCCGGCCTGCGAGCGGACGGTAACCGTAAGGCAGTCGCGAGTCCAAAGCCGCAGTACCCGCAAATGGCAAAAGACATGCACCTCCACGGCGCGGTAAAGATCGAAGTGCTGATCGCGCCGAACGGCCAGGTAAGGGAAACAAAGGCGCTGGGCGGGCATCCCGTGCTGGTGCAGGCGGCGCTCACGGCGTTGAAGGATTGGAAATTCGAAGCGGGAAGCTCCGAATCGATCCAGGTGATTGAGTTTCGGTTCGATTAAGGAGAACTAGCCTCAGCGGGATTCGCACAATCCAAAAGTACGGAAAGCCTCCTTCGCTAAGGGGGCTTTCTGATTTTGGAGACGAAGGTTCGCCCGCCGAAAGAGCCCGTTAGCCGGCGTCAAAGAGAAGACTCGAGCAGGTCAGACCCGACTCGGCTTTTTGCAGTTCGGCGATGTCGAGCGAAACGACGCGAAACCCCTTTGCCTCGATGCGCGCGCGAGTGCGAGGAAACGATTTAGGGAAGAGTACCGAACCGTTGAGAGCGAGCGCGTTTCCCGCGTGCGGCTCCGCCGGATCAACATCAACCCATTCGAAACCGTGAAGCGGCGTGGGATCAAACCACGCGCGATTGGCGAGGAGAACATTCCCGCCGAGATGCGTGACGGCAGATTTCAGGTGAAGACAGCCTGTCACCGGCACCGCAATAACTTCGTATCCGTGCGGTTCCACGATCGCGCCCAGTTGACGGATGCCCTCTTCGTTGGTTCGCGCAGTCAGCCCGACAAACAATTTCCGGTCGACGCGCAGAATGTCGCCGCCTTCGACAGTGCCGGGCAGGTTGACTGTTTCGATTTTTCGAAACGGCCCGATTGCCTTGGCCAGCGAAGCCGCTTCGCGGCGCCGTGTTTCTGTTCCGAGCGGAAAAATAACCGCCAATTCGTCCAGCACGATCGCTGGATCCTCGACAAACATCGAATCCGGCAGTTCCGCTTCCTCGGGCAGCGAAATGACGCGCGCTCCGAGCGAAGCGAGCGCGTTTTCATACGCGTGATGTTGCGCCCGAGCCTTCTCCATGTCGATGGGCACACGCGCAATAAAGCTAAGTTCACAATTGGCCAGCGCGGGACTCACAGCACGAGTGATGGCAGTCAGCATTGCGACACTTTATCAGAGAATTTTTGCGGAGACACACTGCGCAAATCCGGTTAGACTCTGCGCGATTCGAGGAGAGCAGAACCGATGGCAGCTTCGAAACGCGACTTGACGGTCTATTTCGTGATCACTTTGCTCGTGAGCAGTTTCGTTGTGCCGCGCGCGCCGGGCGCTGACGATCCGTCCGAGGCGAAAAAAGTGGACGAAGTTTTCTCTGACGTCGCGAAACCGGGTTCACCGGGTTGCGCGCTGGCCGTCGCTCGCGGCGGAAAGATTATTTACGAGAAGGGCTACGGCCTCGCGAACATCGAAGAAGGCGTCGCCATTACGCCGAAAGCTGTATTCGATATCGGCTCTACTTCAAAACAATTCACCGCCGCGAGCATCCTGCTTCTCGAGCAGCAGGGAAAACTCTCGGTGAACGACGACATTCACAAATACATTCCAGAATTGCCTGATTACGGCCACAAGATCACGCTGCTGAATTTGCTGAACCACACAAGCGGCCTTCGCGATTATCTCGCCCTGTTTGAACTCGCCGGCGTCAACATCGATAGCGTCACCACCGACGAAGACGCACTCGGCGTGATTATTCGCCAGAAGAATCTGAACTTCGAACCCGGCAGGGAGTGGCTTTACAGCAACACGGGATTCTTCCTTTTATCGGTCGTCGTGAAGCGCGTCAGCGGCCAGTCGCTTCCGGAGTTCGCCGCCACGAATATTTTCAAGCCGCTCGGTATGTCCGAGACGCTCTATCGCGATCAGCACTCGTCCCTGGTGCCCGGCCGTGCCCTTGCCTACGACCCCAAGGAGCACGGCGATGGATTCACGATCGACGTTTCCTACTTCGAGCAGACTGGCGACGGAGCCGTTCATACTTCCGTCGGAGACCTGCTGAAGTGGGATGAGAATTTTTACACCGCGAAAGTTGGCGGCACGAATTTTCTCCTAGAGCTGCAAGAGCGCGGCAAACTGAACGACGGGAAAGTTCTCGAGTACGCCAAAGGCCTCTTCGTTCACGATTACCGCGGGCTGCGTAGCGTCGAACATGGCGGTTCATGGGGCGGCTATCGAGCACAACTGCTTCGCTTCCCCGAGCAACATTTTTCGGTGGCGTGCCTCTGCAATCTGGCAAACGCAAATCCGGAGCGTCGCGCATTGAAAGTGGCAGACATTCTGCTCGCTTCGGAAATGAAGGGGCCAATTCCTGCGGCAGACGAAGAGGAACACAAGCGGAAGAAAAGGGAGACGATTGCTGTCACACGCGATCAGCTTTCGAGCTACGCGGGCGAGTATTCGAGCGAAGAATTGTTTGTAACCTATGTTCTGGACGTAGCGAATGGGAAGCTGACCGTCAGTAAAATTCAGAATGGAATGGGCGGCGGATTCCTGCAAACCCGGGCAAACTGGGAATTGAGGCCCGTCGGCAAAGATGAATTTCTCGCAGACGACGAAGGAATCACCCTCACTTTTTCGCGCGGCGCCAATCAGCAGATAACCGCATTCATTCTGGGAGCCGGCCGCTCGACCGGAATTACCTTCCGTCGGAAATAGACGACGTCGTGTTGTGGTGCGGTTTGTTGGCGGAATGCCGGAACTCCGGCGCAAAGTGCGAAATCCAGAAGGTCGCAATTCCAGCGCCGAGCAAAATTCCCGCCAGGATCAGAGCGATAATGCCGAACGTAAGCCAGCGATCAGAATTCTTTGCGGACTTCTCTTTCTCCGTGCCGCCTTGTCCGGTATTGGCTCCGTCCGGGGACGCTCCTATATCGGTCTGCGGGAACGGCTGCATCGCAAATTCCGGTTCGCCCATAAAGCTGTAGCCCTTGCGCGGAATCGTTTCAATGTAAAGCGGCTTGTCGGTCGAATCGCCAAGGATCTGCCGCAGCTTGTTCACCGTCGTGTTTACGTTCGCGTCGAAATTCACGTGCGTGTCCGAAGGCCATAGCGCCGCCTTCAGCTCTTCCCGCGTAACAACCTGGCCAGACTTCGCAATCAGCGCAGTCAATACCTGGTAGACCTTGCCCTGTAATTTCAGGCGGCTCCCGTTGCGATAGACCTGTTGCCGCTGCTGATCGATCTGGAACGGGCCAAAACGAATATAGCGCTGCGTCTGGATAAGCTCCGCGTTAGTGCCTGATTCCATCAAAGGACTCACAACCGGCGAGAGATTCGAGTTCATCCACTACACCCATTCCAAATAGACGGATTAGTTCTGAATTTGTTTGATTCTTTTACGAAAAATCGTGCGGGGTGCCGACTAAGCCAAGACATCGTCAGGACTTACGGAAGAATGGAGTAAGTCCGAGAAACCATAGAAATTCCTCGCCCTATACGCTGTGGATTTCTAAATTTAATGTCACCCACCGGACCATTTCTCTCAATTTAGAAGTACCGCCTCTATTGAAAGCCTCTTCTTTGAACAGCTTGGTCCCTTAGGAACGCGAAACATGAATTTGAGGGACAAATTGTCCCTGCTGGTATCCAAGCTGCCATTCCCAGTGCAACCAATTTGTGCGGCTGGGTTGTAAGAAAAGTTTCTGCGTGCACAACGCCGATCAACGCAGTACCGCGCAGGGGGAATCCGTCAAGGAGAGAAAGCAAAATGCGCAGATTGAGTTATTTCTTGCTGGCGACACTGTTTGGCTTGTTGCTCACCGGCAAGGCCTCGGCCCAGCGTCTGGATGGCACGCTTCGCGTGACCATCACTGACGGAAGCCAAGCCACCATCGAAGATGCAAAAGTTACCGTCACCAACGAGGAGAGCGGCGTCGTCAAGGAAACCAGCACATCGAGCGCCGGCACTTACGTTTTTCCCAGCATGCTCGTAGGCCGGTATACGATCACCGTTGAAAAGACCGGATTCAAAAAGGCCATCCAGAAGGGAATAAGCCTCTCTTCAAACCAGGTTACGGAAGCCTCGATTATCCTGGAACTCGGTTCGGTGTCGGCGATCGTCGAGGTCGAAGCAGGAGCCGACCTTGTTCAAACGCAGTCGTCGGAACTCAACTCCAGCTTCACCGGCCGCGTAGTCAACGAACTGCCCCTCAACACTCTCGGCGGCGACGTAAAGGAATTCGCCGTGTTCGCACCGGGTACGACGACGCAGCAAGGCGGCGTTTTGGGTTCCGGCGGCTCCATCGGCGGCACGCGTCCGCGCTTTAACGGCTTCAACATCGACGGCGTCGACGACAACCGCATCGACGTAAACGGCCCTGTGCAACCGGTTATCCAGGAATCGGTCGCGGAGTTTTCGCTTTTGACCAATCAGTTCAGCGCGGAATATGGTCACTCCGCAGGCGGCATCTTCAACATCATCACCAAATCCGGAACGAACAACTGGCACGGTTCCGCCTGGGAATTCAACCGCAACCGCAATTATGACGCGGCGGACAATCTGCAAAAGCAACGTATCGAAAGCGGCGCAGCAACCGACAAGGACCGTTTCGACTACAACCGTTTTGGCGCCAGCATGGGTGGCCCCATCAAGCACGACAAGCTCTTCATTTTCGGCGCCTATGAATTCCAGAACGAAGGATTGGCCTCTTCCGGCGCTTCCGTGACGATGCCGACTGCCGCAGGCCTCGCGCAGCTAGAAGCTCTCAATCCCGATGCCTCGGTCGGCGAAATCCTTGCCCAATTCCCGCTCGCGCCTACTTCCAACGGAAGAGCGCATTGCAACACGGGTTCCGGTGATACCGTCGCATCCTTTGCTTGCGTGAACGGAGAAGCAATCGACGTTGGTACCTTCCAGTCCGTTGCGCCGGCGTTTTCGAACCAGCACGATTTCACCGTGAACGGCGATGCAAACCTCGGCAAGCACCAGCTCCGCGGTCGTTTCCTCTATGACCGTCTGCGTCTGCCTCAGGTCAACCCCGTTCAGCCGCAAGCGCAGTTCACCGGCACCCAGAGCGCGGACGCCCGCAAGGGCCTCTTTACCGACGCCTGGAGCATCAGCCCGCGCTGGATCAATGAGTTTCGCGCTTCTGTCTCTCGCTTGAACGGACCTAACCTCACGGTTCCTGGTCAGTTCTCCAATTTCCCGAACGTTGAAATCGACGAATTCGGAAGTAACGTCGGACCCTTCAGCCTTGCTCCGCAAGGTTACGTCCAGAATATTTATCAGCTCTCGAACAACGTCACGACGATCCGCGGCAAACACACCTTTAAGTTTGGTGTCGAAGGCCGGAAGTACATTGCTCCGACAAACGATCTGCCCCGCGCCCGCGGTGAATGGGATTACAGCGATCTCGCCACGTTCATCAACGACCGTATTCCGAACGGACTGAACGGTGCATTGCGCGGCGCAGGATCGGGAACCGTCGCCGACAATTACAACGCCCTCTACTGGTTCGTACAGGACGATTGGAAGGTCACTCCCCGTCTCACGCTCAACCTTGGCCTTCGCTACGAGTACACTGGCGTTCCCAGAGCCGAAGGCGACCAGGCGTTGAATGCAATTTCCGACGACCCGGCCCTTGGCCTGATCTTCCGCAAGCCCCATTCGGACAAGAATAATTTCGGGCCGCACGTAGGCTTTGCCTACGATCCGCACGGCAACGGCAAGTGGGCCATCCGAGGCGGATTCCAGATCGCCTATGACGTCGTCCCCAACAACTTCGCCATCAACAGCCTGCCACCGCAACTGCAGACCGAACAGAAGCCGTCTGTAACCTGCGCCCTGCCAAACCCGCCGGCCTGGTGTGCCACCGGAACCGGTTTCTTGGCAGGTGGCGGATTGTTGCAGGTGAACGTTCCCCCGGCGACCGCGGACGACGCAAAAGCGGCGACCGCGAATTTGATTCCAGATCACGTCTCGCCCAAGGTTCTTACCTGGTCGCTCGGCGTCCAGCACGAACTGTTCCGCAATTCCAGCATCGAAATCCGTTACGTTGGAACTCGTGGCCTGGAGTTGCCCGTGCAGCGGCGCCTGAACTCCGCGTCCGCTTTCGATCCCAGCGTTCCAGGCGGCGGTATCGCACCCCTTCCGACGTTTTTCAGCGAATCCGAGGTTCCGGGGACTATCGCGGCTCCCGCCAGCACTCTGCAGAGCTTTGACAACTTCAATCCTCAACCGCTGTCGGCGGGTGGATTCTTCGGCAACCTGACGACCTTTCCTCCGGTTGGTTGGAACACCTATCACGGAGTATCCGTGGACTTCCAGCACCGCTTCACGAAGGGGATCTACTTCCGTACGAACTACACCTTCTCCAAAAACATTGACAACGCAACGAACGAACTCTTCAGCAGCTTCGTGAATCCGCGCCGTGCACAGGACGGCTTCAACTTCGCGAATGAAAAAGGACGTTCCGCGCTCGACCTTACCCACAAACTGGCACTGACGTTTGTATACGACCTGCCGAATATCAGCACCAGCAACGGATTCCTCAAGGTCCTCGCTCACGGATGGGAATGGAACGGTTCCTATCTCGTTGAAAGCGGACAACCGGTCACGGCCCTTTCGGGAAGCGACGCAAACGCCAACGGCGACGCCGCTGGTGATCGGGCAATTCTCAATCCGTCGGGTACAGGTCGAACCGGCACTGGCGTTGAAGGCATCTGCAATTCCGGTGCGGGTGGCGCAGTTTCCTTCGTCAATCAGGACCAAGACGGCGTATGGCAATGTTTTGCCGGCGGTGTTCAGAGCGACGCAAACATAGTCGGCTACGTCGCTTTGGACCCCAACGCGCGTTTCGTCCAGGCCGAAGTCGGCACCGTTTCCACTCTGGGCCGCAACACCATCAGCACGCCAGGCCTCAACGTCTGGAACATGAGCGTGTTCAAGACCACCAAGATCAATGAACGGTTCTCGCTGCAATTTCGGGCGGCAACCTACGACACTTTCAATCACCGCAATTTCAGCATCGGCTTGCCGACCAACAACGGCACCATCGATCAAAATACAAACGCGAATCCTCTGAACGCGGGCTACATTTTCGTCAATTCCAGCCCGGCGTTTCTCAACAGCCATGCGTTTAACGGTGGCGCCCGGAATATCGAACTCGGCCTGAAGCTCGTCTTTTAAGCCGCGCCTGCCAGGTTCGCCCAGCAGAAGACCGGGGAAAGCCCTTGCAGGCTTTCCCCGATTTTTTTGTCCGCCCCCTTTGTTCGCTGTCTGCGTCTAAATCTTCCATAGCAACCTAATCCTCGAATGGAGTTTGTCTATGAACATTTCTCGGTTCATATTGGCCTGCTGTTTCTGCCTTTCTCTTTGTCGTAGTGTCTGCGCCCGGCAACTTGCCCCGGACGCTGCCCTTTCTTCAGAAGCAAATGCCGCCTACGACGCGAAGGATTGGACAAAGTCCGCTGCACTCTACCTAAAGCTCACGCAAGCGCATCCCGAAATTCCGCGCCTCTGGTTTCGTCTCGGCACTTCCTTGCAAGAACTTGGACAGCTCGATCGCGCGCTTGCGGTCTACCAGAAAGCGCTCGCCGCGGGAGCGCCCCCGCCTTACGCGGAGTATTCGATTGCCACGGTCTTCGCACAGAAAAAGGAATTGGACAAAGCGTTCGAGCACCTCGAAAAGGCCATGCGAGCCGGCTACAACAAGCCCGAGCAACTCACTTCCGATCCTTATTTGGAAGCCCTTCGCTCCGACGCGGGTTTTCTAAAGCTCATCGAGCAAGCCAGTCGCAATTTGAAGCCGTGCACATACAAGCCGGAAAATCGTCAGTTCGATTTTTGGGTCGGCGAATGGAACGTCGAAACCACGGCGGGCGCCGTCTCCGCCGGCCAAAGCAGGATCGAAAAGACTCTCGCCGACTGCGTCATCGTCGAAAACTGGCAGAGCAACGGCAATCCCTATTCCGGCAAGAGCTACAACATCTACAATTCATCCCTCGAGCGCTGGGAACAATTTTGGGTGGATAATGTCGGCGGAAATATTTTCTTTTACGGCGGCTTGAAAGACGGCGTGATGGATTACTGGACCGACGAGCTCCCTCAGCCCGACGGCTCCAAACTCAAACGCCATCTGCAGTTTTTCGCGCTTGGCCCGGACAAAGTGCGCCAATTCAGCCAGGGCTCGACCGACAACGGAAAAACCTGGAACGTCGAATACGATTTCACCTACATCCGCAAGAAATAGGCCGCCGGGCAGGGCGACTCTTTTTTGAGCGCCGCGGTTTCTCCCTTGTTTCGAACCTACGGCAGGACATCCACCGCAACATTCGACGGATATTTCTCCGAACGATAAATCGTCTGCGTGGCTTTCTGGTAGTCGCCGTCTTTCGCTTCGAAAATATTCGGCACGAATTTCTGTGGATTTCGGTCGTACAGCGGAAACCATGAACTCTGCACCTGCACCATGATCCTGTGGCCCTTTTTGAACACGTGATTCGAACTGTGCATATCCACCGTGAACGGTGTCACCTGATTCGGCGCAATCGCTTCCGGCTTTTCGAACGAATTCCGGTAACGTCCCCGAAAAATCTCTTCCGCAATCATCAATTCGAACCCGGAAAGCTTCCAGTCTTCTTCCATTTTTTCTGGATACACATCGATCAGCTTCACGACCCAGTCCGCGTCGCTCCCCGTCGTTGACGCAAAAAGTTTCCCAACGACATTTCCGGCGACCGTCACGTCTTCTTTCAGCGGCTCCGTCTTCCACGTCAACACATCCGGCCGATTGTCCACGAACCTTTGGTCCTGCACCAACCACGTGAACCAGCTTCCGGGATGGTCTTCCGGATACGTCTGGTCCACCGGCCGGTGACGATACGGAACCGGATGCGCCGGATCGCTCACATAACTGTCCGCTGCATCGGCGCCCGTCGCCTTCGGCGCTTCGAACGAAAGTTTTCCGTCTTCGCGGAAATAAAGATTCTTCGTCTGCGCCCCGCGCGGCGGCCACGCATCGAACGAAGTCCAGGTATCGCTTCCCGTCTGAAACAGCGTCGCTTCCTTCACCGGCAAGCTTCCCTTGTCGTGCAGCCAATACGCGAACCACGGCGCTTCAATTTTTTCGCGGAAATATGTGCCGGTTTCGTTGTGAAAGGGAATGTCACCCAGCGACTTTCCCGGCCCATGCGCCCAGCCACCGTGATTCCACGGCCCCGCCACCAAAAAGTTGTAATTCTTCTTGTCTGATTTTTCGAGCCGCGCATAAGTCATCAGCGGCCCAAACATGTCTTCCTGGTCCCACCATCCAGCCACGTTCAGATTCGGCACGGTCGGCTCGTGCAGCGTCGCCGCAACCGCGTGCCGCTTCCAGAATTCGTCGTAACTTGAATGCGACACAAACTCATTCCACGTCGGAATCTTTCCGTGAAAATATTTCGCGTTCGCATTCGAAAGGGCGCCCAGCCGCAAATAGAAGTCGTACATGTCAAAACTGTCGAACGCAAAAGTGAAATTCTCATTCGAAGTTTCCAGCAAAGCCGTGTATTCGAATCCGTAGCTCAAGCGAAGCGCTCCGTTGTGAAAAAAATCATCGCCGAGCCACGTATCGCCCATGCAAGCCTGCTCGGACACCGCCTTCAGCGCCGGATGCGGATTCACCATTCCCATCGTCACCAGATATCCCGGATACGAAATCCCGTTCATTCCCACGCGCCCGTTATTGTTCGGCACGTTTTTCATAAGCCATTCGATCGTGTCGTACGTATCCGTGCTCTCCGTCACGCCCTTCGCGTCGCCCGCATCCGGCGAAGTGTGCAGCATTTCAAATTTGCCCTCCGACCCGTATCGCCCGCGAATATCCTGAAACACAAAGATATATCCGTCCGCAAACATGTGCGCGTACCGGTAAAGCGAATAACTCATCCCCTTGTTCGCCGCGGAAATTCCGTACGGCGTCCGCTCAAACAAAATCGGCAACGGCTCCTTCGCATTCTTCGGCGTGTAAATTTCCGTGTGCAGCTTCGCTCCGTCCCGCACCGGAACCATCGCCTCGCGCTTGTCAAACAACGCCGCCAGGTCCGGCCGCTTCGCCTCCTGTGCCGCTGTGGACATCGGTGCGGCCGACGCCATCAGCAAACTCACCGCGCAAAACAAAAACTCAATTCGCTTCATCGGTTTCCAGCTCCGCTTCTTTTTTCTTTCGCAGAAAAAGCGTCCAAATCATACAGTCGAATCTGCAAAAGCGATATATACGCCTGCTGACCTTCTCGCCCATCTCTGGTAAACTATTCTTTGCACGGCCGCACGTCTGGAAGTCACCGAACAATGTTGTCGAGGGAAGATTTTCCGGGCCCCGACCGAGTCGGGGCTATTTTTGTATCTATAGGCAAATAAAAGACTTATGAATCAGCAAATCCGCAATATCGCTATCATCGCCCACGTCGACCACGGCAAAACCACTCTCGTCGACGCCATGCTCCGCCAGAGCGGCATCTTTCGCGCCAACCAGGAACTGATCGAGCGCGTCATGGATTCGAACGATCTCGAGCGCGAACGCGGCATCACCATTCTCGCCAAGAACACCGCGCTGTTTTTCCACGACACCAAAATCAATATCGTCGACACGCCCGGCCACTCCGACTTCGGCGGCGAAGTCGAACGCGCCCTCCGCATGGTTGACGGCGTCGTCCTTCTCGTTGACGCCAGCGAAGGCCCGCTCCCGCAAACCCGTTACGTCCTCCAAAAAGCCCTCGCCGCCAAACTTCCGCCCGTCGTCGTGCTCAACAAAATCGACCGCACCGACGCGCGCGCCAAGGAAGTCCTCGACGAAATCTACGATCTGTTTATCGACCTCGACGCCACCGAAGACCAGCTCGATTTTCCCGTCATCTACACCAACGCGCGCGAAGGTGTCGCGCATCGCAAGGAGGGCGACGGTTCCAAGGATCTCTTGCCCCTCTTTGAAACCATCGTCGCCAGAATTCCCGCTCCCGCCGCCGATCCCACGGCCACGCTGCAGCTCCAGGTCATGAATCTCGACTACTCCGAATTTCTCGGCCGCATCGCCATCGCCCGCGTCTTCAACGGCGTGCTCAATCGCGGCGAAGAAGTCGGCATCAGCAAGCTCGACGGAAAGATTCAGAACACCAAAATCACCAAGCTCTTCACTTTCCGCGGCCTCGAACGCGATGAAGCCGAACAAGTCGTTGCGGGCGACATCGTCGCCATCGCTGGCGTCGAAGGCATCCAGATCGGCGAAAGCATCATCAATCTCGACAACCCCTCGCCGCTCGAGCCGCTCATCATTGACGAGCCCACGCTCGCCATGATTTTCACCGTCAACAGCGGCCCGCTCTCTGGCCGCGAAGGCAGCTACCTCACTTCACGCGACCTCCGCGACCGCCTCGCAAAAGAATTGCTCACCAACGTTTCCATTCGCGTCGAAGATACCGACACGCCCGAATCCTTCCGCGTTCTCGGCCGCGGCGAACTCCAGCTCGCCATCTTGATCGAAACCATGCGCCGCGAAGGCTTCGAGCTCATGGTCGGCAAGCCCGAAATCGTCATTCGCAATGAAAACGGCCGCAAACTCGAGCCGCAGGAGCGCGTCGTCATCGACGTCGCCGACAATTTCATCGGCATCATCATGGAAACGCTCGGCTCCCGCCGCGGCGAAATGACCAAGATGAGCAATCACGGCTCCGGCCGCGTCCGCCTCGAATTCAAAATTCCCTCGCGCGGCCTCATCGGCCTCCGCAGCCAGCTTCTCACCGACACGCGCGGCACCGCGCTCATTCACTCCATCTTCGAAGGCTGGATCGACTACGGCGGAGACATGGCGCTGCGTCCCACGGGCGCGCTCGTCGCCGACCGCGCCGGTGTCAGCACCGCCTACGCGCTCTGGGGCCTCCAGGAACGCGGCGAACTTTTCGTCGGCCCCACCATCGACGTCTACGAAGGCATGATCATCGGCGAAAATTCCCGCGAACAGGACATGGAAGTCAACGTCACGCGCGAAAAGAAGCTCACCAACATGCGCTCCTCTTCCGCCGACGAAGCCATTCGCCTCATTCCGCACCGCGAACTCAGCCTCGAACAAGCCATCGAATTCATCGCCGACGACGAATACGTCGAAATCACGCCCAAAACCATCCGCCTCCGCAAAAAAGTTTTGCAGTTCAGCAAGCGCCCCCGCCGCTGGCAGGAAATCCGCGCCTCCCAGGAAGCCGCCCAGTAGCGCAGGCACTTCTGTTTACCCTGATCGGCGAAGGGCCCGCGCGGGGTTAGGCAGAGGCACGCGATTCGATCGCGTCCTCTTCTGTCCAGGCTAACTTTTGTTTTCCTACGATTGCCGTCCAGCCATTACAATTCCGCAAGCAAACCCCGCTGCGAACCAAAGCAGCCCGGGACCGGGAGAGGGAAATGAAAAGGATCCTTCCTGCATCCGCCGCCGTCCTAATCTTCACGGCACTCGCGTGGCCAACCTCCTCGCCGCCCCAGAACAAGAAAGAAATCGTCGCGTTAACCCCGGACAAGATACGGTGGTTTACGCCCCCTTACTACACCGACGGCAGACAGCGAGCGCATCTGCTCGGCGACTCCAGCCAAGGCGGCGCTTGGATCGATCGAGTGAAAATACCCTCGGGCGCGCGCGCCCTTGCACATACACATCCGCAAGATGAACTGGTTACCGTCATCGAGGGCACTTGGTATCTGGGCGAGGGAGCGAAATTCGACCCTGCGAAGCTGCAGGGCTACGCCGCGGGGAGTTTCGTCGTCATTCCGGCCGGCATCCCTCATTTTGTCGCAGCCAAGGAAAGCGCCGTGATCGTACAGCTAAGCGGCAACGAAAAATTCCAAACCGCCTACCTGGAAAAATAAGCGGGCTTCTCCATAGGTAGCTCAGGCAATCTGGCTCCTCGAGGCGTTTCCCGTTCTTGCGCAGGGCACGCCACATCTCCCCTATTTTCAAGCGGTTGCGCACTATTGCCCAAAGGATGGGGGTGGGGGCTTTTTGTTCCTACTCTTCCTCACTGGCCACTGGCTTTAAGCAGCTCCGCCAGAGGATCTTTCCACAGCACTGCCCAGGTGTGCGACCCGTGCCCGTGCGTCTGATCGCTCTCGGGGATCAGCTGAAACTTTCCATTCTTCAGGCGTTTCGCTTGGAGCTCCGCGATTCCGAGTCCCGGCGGATTGATGAAGTCGTCGGCCGAATTCATCCACAGCACGCGCGCCGTAATTTTCTCCAGTTGCGGCGAAGGATCGTAATTCCGCGAAGCATTCACTTGATACAAGAAGTCGTTTACATCCAAATCCTTCGCGTGCTGCGCGAAATAATCTGCTACAAATTTGTCCGCAGCATCGCGCGTTGGCAAACTCTTCTGCATCGGAATCGGCGCGCTCCCCGCAATAATCAGAAAATCCAGCGCCACGCGCACGGCCGCTTTCGGTTCTTCTGTGTACTCGCCGCCCTTCCATTCCGGGTCTTGGCGAATCGCGTCCATCACCATTTTCCGCCACACGCGATTTCGCCCCACAATCTCTACCGGCAAACACGCCATCGGCATCAGCGCGTCCATAAAATCCGGATACGTCTCGCCCCACACAAACGAGTGCATGCATCCCATCGACGTCCCGAAAATCAGCCGCAAATGTTCAACACCCAATCCGCGCGTCAGCAGCAAATGGTGCGCCGCCACCATGTCGTCGTAGTCGTACGACGGAAATTTCGCATGCATCCCGTCGCTCGGCTTGGAAGATTTTCCGTGTCCGATTCCATCCGGCAAAATCACGAAATATTTCGCTACGTCCAGCGGCTGCCCCGCGCCATACAATTCATTCGCAAACTGCGGCGACAAAAACTGCGCCCCCGTTCCGCCCGTCCCGTGCAGAATCAAAACTGCGTTCGTCACGCGTCCCTGCGCATCTCGCTTCGGCGCTCCCAGCGTCCGGTAATGCAACTTCAACTCCGCCAGCGACTCTCCCGACCGAAACTTGAAATCCTTCGCAACGAAATCGCCTTCCGCCACTTTCCAAGCCGGTTTGTCTTCTGCGGCACCAGCAAAAACAGCGGCACCCAGTATCGCGGCCGCAAGAACTGCCCGAAAAAGGTTTCGATTCATCTCCGCTCTCCTTCGGCATGCTTCGCCGGACTTGAAGGCTTCTCTGTGATCCCCGTCGGGAGTCCCGGCCTCTCCTGTCGGGACAAAGCGGAGGGACCTTGACTGGATGAAAATAACTCTTGCAGCCACTGTGACCAGCAGTCCCGCCGCAATTACGGCAACAAATTCTTCCCGTCCGCCGTCGGCATCTGCAATCCCACCAACCCTGCCAGCGTCGGCGCAATGCTCCGCATATCAATCACTCCCAAATCTTTCCCCGCCGCCACTGCCGGCCCCACAACGAAGAATGACGACCGCAACTCCGGCAAATCGTTCAGCGCGCCGTGTGCGCCGCCTTTTTTCACCGTCTGCACCATCGTTCCCGTCAGCGAAGTGCCGGTCTTAAATCCCGGCTTCAGTCCCACAAAAAAAGAAGCCGTCGGATATCCGCCGCGCGCATGCAAATCGTCCGCTTCGAGCACGCGATCAATTCCATTTGACGGCCCACTTGCTCGATCACCCGCCAATTTCGCCAGCAAGCCCCGCACTTGCGCCGCAACCCGTTCATCTTCCGGATCCTTCAACACAATCGCCGCCGACCCGCCCGTCACCCACGGAAACGCCTTCCAGTCCGTCACTTCTTCTTTCGCGTCCAGCGTTATAAGCCCGGCTTGCACAAACGCCGGCCCAAAATTCACTTGCTTCTCCACATTCACAAATCCGTGGTCGCTTACTACCGCAAAAATCACGCGCCCGCCAAACACCCGCTCCGCCGTCGCGCGCAATTTCCCGATCGCCGCATCCAGCCGCTCCAGCGCGCCAAGATCCTCCGCTGAATACAATCCCGTCTCATGCTCCAGATGATCGAGCGCCAGCAAATGCAGCAGCAGCAATCCCGGCCGCTTTTTCTCTAAAATCCATTCCGCATATTTCGCCCGCACTTCATCCGCTTCCACGGCACTATCGATTCCGCCGCGAAACGCGCCAATCTCTTTTTCCGCCTCCTCCAGCAATCCCGGCGTGCTCACCGCGCGAATCAGTTTTAGATCGTTGTCATCGCCCGCGCGCCAAAGTTCCGGAATGTCCCACGTTATTTTCGCTCCCACCGTCGCCGGCCATTGCACGCTCGCCGTCGTTCGCCCCGCCTCGCGCGCCACATCCCAAATCGTCGGCACACGTATATCTTCCGCATACCAATACCATGCCGACTTCCCCTTATCGAGCGGATCAAACAGCGTGTTCGCATAAATTCCATGCTTGGCCGGCCACACTCCCGTCACCAGCGCCGTGTGGCTCGCATACGTCACCGTCGGCACAACTCCCTGCACCCCCTCTGCATAAGTTCCTTCCTTCATCATCCGCCGCAAGTTCGGCACTTTCGCTTTATGCTCGTCGGCTTGCGTGACGTACTCCGGCTTCATTCCGTCCACCGAAACCATCACCAATACGGGCGCCTTCTCGTGGGCACACACGGGCCAAGCGAGGAATAGAACGACTACCAAAGTGGTTAAATGCCGGAGGGAAACAGAAGAATTGGGGCAAACAGCAGTTAGCCTAATCATAGCCGGGGTAGCTTACCTCAACGTATAATAGGGATGTCACAGGACTGCAAAGATTCCGCAATTTGAGGTAGAGTGTCCGCCACGAGTGCGGCGCGCCCTGCGGTCCACCGCATCTTATAGTAAGTACAGGGGCATCTCACCAGCCCGGCCCGGCACAGGGGTTCTAGTTCCCGTGCCAGAAAGACACAATCGAACCGTGACCATCTCCGCCAAGACCGGCTATGCCCATCCTTGCGCCATTGCGGCCACCGCTACCGCCGTTCCACCGCATACCATGACGCGCGATGACGTGAAGTTTTACATGGGCAAGGTGTTCGACATTCCCGAGCGCCGCCTCGAAGCCATGATGTCCATCGTGGACAACGCCAACGTCCACAAGCGCCACTCCATTTTCCCCATCGAATACACCATCGAGCCACGCGCCCTCGCCCAAACGAACAACGAATACATGGAGCACGCCATCAAGCTTGGCGTCGAAGCCACGGAAAAATGTCTTGAGCGCGCTGGCCTGAAGCCCGAGGACATCGACCTCATCATCACCGTCTCCTGCACCGGCTTCATGATTCCGTCCCTCGACGCGCATCTAATTGAGCTGCTCGGATTCCGTTCGGACGTGCGCCGCATGCCTTTCACCGAACTCGGTTGTGCCGCGGGAGCCATGGCCCTTGCCCGCGCCGCGGATTTCATCCAGGCCTATCCGGGCCGCAATGTCTTGATCGTCGCCGTCGAACTTCCTTCGCTGACCTTCCAGCGCAAGGATATTTCCCAGGCGAACCTAATTTCTTCGATTCTTTTTGGTGATGGCGCCGCCGCCGTTGTTGTCACCGGCAAACCCAACAAAGGCCCCAGAATTCTTTCTTCGGAAACCTACACCTTTCCCAATTCCCTCGGCGCCATGGGCTTTGACCTCCGCGATTCTGGCTTTCACATTCTTCTTTCGAAAGACGTGCCGGAAATGATTGGCGCGAAAATACGGGAACTCGTCGACTGCTTCTTCAAGCGCCGCGGCCTCACGCAAGACGACATCAAAGGCTGGATTTTGCATCCCGGCGGCTCGCGTCTGCTTTCGAATGTCGAACAAGCCCTGGGCCTCACCAAAGCCGACACGCAGCCCTCCTGGGATATCCTCGGCAACGTCGGCAATCTGTCGAGCGCCACCATCCTTTTTATTCTTCAGGAGTGGCTGGAAAAACGGCCTCTCGAACCCGGCGATTTGGCTTTTGCCGGCGCGTTTGGTCCCGGCTTCAGCGCCGAATTTCTTCTGCTGCAATGGCAATAGCAGTCACAATGCCAATAACGGTCATCGCGTTTCTCGGCTTATTGCTCGCCGTTGCGGCTCTGCGCATCGTCGAGTTGCAAATCTCCAAGCGCCATCAAAAACAGATCGTTGCCGACGGCGGAGCAAAAGTCACCGACCCGAAATTTCTCTGGATGGTTTTGCTGCACACTGCGGTTCTCATCGGCGCCGCCGTCGAAGTCGTTTTTCTTCACCGCGCGTTCATTCCCTGGCTCAGTGTGATTTCGTTCGTTCTGTTTCTCGTCGCGAACGTCATTCGCTGGTGGGTCATCCGCACTCTCGGCGAACACTGGAATGTGCAGGTCATGGACTCGACTAAACTCGGCGTCGTTACCACCGGTCCTTTCCGCTACGTTCGCCATCCGAATTACGCCGCGGTCTTTCTCGAAATGTTCTTTCTCCCGATGATTCACACCGCATGGATCACTGCAATCGCGGGTTCGCTAGCTCACGCCATCGTTCTTTCGCAGCGGCTCGCCACCGAAGAGAAAGTTTTGTTCGCCGATCCGCAATATCGCGCCGCCATGTCATCCAAACCCCGCTTCGTTCCAGGACTTTTTTAATGCGAGGATCGCTGGCGCTTTTTATGCACGGCTCTGCCGCAGTCTTGCTGGCGATTTTCGCAGTCTGCGGTCCGGTGCGCGCCGAAGACGCGCCCGCATCCGGCGCGGGCCTTTCCGATGTCCCTGAACTTAGCGAAGGCTTCCGCTTGCTCTACACGCAGCATTTTCCTGAAGCGCGCGAAACATTTCATTCCTGGGCCAACGCTCATCCCGGCGAACCTTTCCCGCAAGCGGCTATCGCCGCCAGTTATCTTTTTGAAGAGATGTACCGCCAGGGCGTGCTCACCAGCGATTTTTTTCTGAACGAAAAGAGATTTCTTCACGGCATCGACGGCAAACCGGATGCGGAACGCATGAAGGATTTCCGCGGCGCCCTAACCAACGCGCGCGCCCTTGCCAAAACGCGTCTGGTGCAAAAGCCGAAGGATCCCGAAGCGCTTTTTGCTCTCACGATTGCCGCGGGCATGGAATCGAACGCCGACAGCGTTCTCGAAAAGAAGCAGCTTGACGCGCTGAAAATGATCAAGGAAGCAAACAAGGATGCAAAAGTATTGCTCGGCCAGCGTCCGGAGGCCCTGGACGCAAACGTCGCACTCGGCTGTGCGAATTACATCATCGGCAGTCTCAGTGCCGGCACGCGATTCATGCTGTGGTTCGGAGATATTCACGGCGACAAAAAGCTTGGCATGGAACAGATGCAGCAAGCCGCCGACCACGGCCGGTATCTGAAGCCGTTTGCACAAATCTTGCTCGCCCTCGCGGCTCGCCGCGAGAAGAAGAATGAACTCGCTCAGAAACTTTTGCGCGAACTCACGGAAGAATTCCCCTCCAGCACACTTTTCGCAGCAGAATACGCCAAAGCGATGGGACGCCCCATCCCCGCGGAAATGCATCCGAACTGAATTTTGTTTTTCCCATAAGGGCCACGTACTCTTCTAGCATTCCGGTTTGTCCTCGACTTGAGGTGAACGATGTTTCAAAAAGATTTGCTCAAAGACCGCGCTATTTTTCTTACCGGAGGCGGTTCGGGTCTCGGCCGCTCCATGGCTCTGCGTTTTGCCGAACTCGGCGCGCATCTGTTCGTCGTTGGCCGCCGCGAAGAACCGTTGAAAGAAGTCTGCGACGAAATTCATCGCACCGGCGGCTCAGCGGCCTACGCAACGTGCGACGTTCGCGATCCTGCCGCCGTCGAAACGGCAGCGGCGGCGGCGGATCAACAATTCGGGCGTATCGACACGCTTGTGAACAACGCCGCCGGAAATTTCATGGCGCGGACGGAATCGCTCAGCCCCAACGCGTTCAACGCGGTTGTCGGCATCGTACTTAATGGTTCGTTCCACTGCACACAAACTTTCGGCAAACGCTGGATTGCGCAAAAACTCGGCGGCAACGTTCTGAACATTGTTACGACGTACGCTTCCGCGAATTGCGGTTCCGGCTTTGTCGTTCCTTCCGCTTGCGCGAAAGCCGGCGTCCTTGCGATGACGACTTCGCTCGCCGTCGAGTGGGCGAAATATCACATTCGGTTGAATGCGATTGCGCCGGGGCCATTTCCGACCGAAGGTGCGTGGTCGCGGTTGATACCTTCCAAACAATTTGAAGATCACTCGCGCGACAAACATCCGCTGAAGCGTTTCGGCCGCCACGAAGAACTCACAAACCTCGCCGCATTTTTGATCAGCGATATGTCCGAGTACATCAACGGCGAGTGCGTGGTCATCGACGGCGGCCAGTGGCTACGCGGCGCCGGAGAATTCAACGACCTTTCCATGTTGCCCGAAGCCGTTTGGGAGCAAATGGAATCCGCCCGCGCGAAAAAATAGTGCGCGCATGCAGCAGCTAATGGCATGCCTGCTAGTTCGGCTGCCAGAAATTGATCACACAATTTGCCGGCGGCAGGGCGGAAGTGTCGTACACCCAGTCGTTTTGCCGTCCGCAAACGCTGACCGTGGATGGCCGTCCCATCGGAGGTGTGCGGCCGCAGTGCGCGCCAAAAGTGGGATTCCCCTGATATCCGGCCGCACTGGTCGTTGCGTTGAACCATGCCGACACCACTGGGGCGCCGAAGCGCAGGGAAACCGCATATGGCCCTGTCACATCATCATCGATCCACATGATCGTCCGGTAGCCCACGACAGTATGCAACCCTTGAAAGACGTTGAACCAAGGCGTCCACCATGGACGGTTGTCCGTCTGGCAGGGGGCGTCGATCGCCGACGGCACCACTTCGCAGGAATGCAGGACCCAATAGTCCAAGGAGCCGTGATTTGCCGCGCCATAACCCTCCGAAGCGGGGATCGCTGTAATGTCCACCAAATCGCAGCAATTCTTCAGCGTCGAGAATAACCACCAGTCACCGTGCACTTCGTTGTCGGCTATGTTCACGCTGTTGATGAAACTGGCCTCATTGGTGTTGAACTCGAAGGGCTCGGCCCAGAAATATTGGGAATTGGTGAAGAAGAAATTGCCGAAGAAAGTGTCCAGACCAGCCATGAACTCGTTGGCATTTGCGACCCAGTTAGGGTCGTCGTTGCGCACGACGTACCGCCCTACGGTGGGATCGCCCGGCTTTGCCGGGCTGGAAGTCTTTTTCGGCGTAGCCGGCAGTGCCCCTGGGGGCCTCGTCAGAGACGGTATCGGCTCAAGCGGCTTTCCGATTGGCACGTAGCCGATCACAAAATCGTCATCAACGTGCTTTTTCTTATCGTCGCTGTCCCTCGTGCGTTCGTGAATCCTGGCGGTGAATCGGTAGACCGGCTGCAGGTAGTTGCGATTTCCGTCGTAGTACGCAACATCCGTGTTCAGTACTTCAACGTCGGACGTCCTGGAGATGGGCCGCAATTGTGCCCGAATCGCACTGGCCACTTCCGTCTGGCTGCGCGTTTCGCGGGCTTGCCCGCTCACGGCGGCGGTTTTCCATCGCCGCAGGAAGCCTTCGACGACTCCTGTGTTTCCGACGGCGACCATCGCTCGCGAACCTGGCCCGTAAACGAAATGATCGTTCACGCTTCGCCGGAGAGTTACGTAGGTGAGATAGATCCCACGACTCCCGGTTTTCACAGAGCCGCCGTTTTCGCCCTTTTCCGCGTTCTCTCCAAAGAGCGGGCGCGCCTTCTCGAAACTGAACTGCGTCTCGTCCTTTCGCAACAGATCTTGCCGCGCAAAAATCTCGCGTGCTAGGGCGTCTGCACGCTCTATCAACCGGCTCTCTTCTTCCGCGGGCGAGCCCTTCTCTGCAATGGATGGATAGATCTCCGCGTCGCCTGTACGCAGGTTCACATATCCCCCCAGATGTTCTCCACTCATCGCTCCCACGAACTCCTCCGGCAGTTTTCCTTCCTTACTTGAGAGGTGCGACATTTCGGAGAGTGGAACCAGTTTCTCCGCCTTCGGATCTTTGCGGCGCAAGGTCTCCTGTACAAATTCCGTTGGCGGCTTTTGAGCTGTCAAACGCAATACCGGCAAAGACGCCGGCGCCTTCGGAATCTGCGTCACAGACAACTGAATCTTTCCAACTGCTTCATTTTCTTTTGGTTTGTCTTGGGACCGCGCTGGAACACATACGAACGCCAGCGAAGCGCAGGCGAACAAAAAACTGCGCGAAAAACGACGGGACAGAAACAACATGACTACCTCCGTTGTTGCGGCTTGTCTTGCGGAGAGCGGCGTGTCCCGCCGGACGCTTGGGAGGGAAAAAAGCGCCTGCGCGGAACCCGTTAAACCTTTGTTGGATAGTGCGGCTTGTCGCTCGGTCGTATCATGACATTTTGAGAAACTTCGGCTGCGCCGCGGCGGCGAATTCTGACGGTTCCTGCCGTAGTGCCCGATTCTGCCTGGGAACAGATGGAATCCGCCCGCGCGAAAAAATAGTGCGCGGGGCTACTCGGGCACGCCGCCGTTCTGTAAGGCGACCCTCATTTTGATTTCACCGATGGACTTGCCGTCCATTTCCGCATGGACGGTGATTTCTTGCGGCTTTGAAGAATTCGTCTCTTCGCGCGAAAGTGTCGGAACCGCAATGTCCACACGCATCGCGGATAGCTTCTCCACCGGCAGCAGAAAATTTCCCGCGCCGGTTTCCACACGCCAGCCTTGGGGCGTCTCCACGGTAATCTTCACGGTGCTCGCCCCCATTGCCGGCGAGTGCTCCACGATGATTGGAATCATGAGTGTCGTGCCGCTCTTAATCGCGATCTCCGGAGTGGCCGCGTACGGCAAACTTTCCAAATTGTGTCGCTTCCGAAAATCGCGGTAGAAGTCCCAGGGACCTCCCATACGCAATTCTGTCCGGTGAGTTTCTCTGCCAATGATTGTCGTGCGTAGTTCGGTGTGAAAGTCGACAGATCCTTCGGTTCCTGCAAACGGGTCGTCCGCAGCCTTTATCCCGGGCACCATCGCTTTGCCGAAAATCAGGGTCTCCGGTTCGCTCCACCACAGCTTGTTCGGATCGTTCATCGCTTTTTGTATCTCTTCGTCGCTCAAGCTGGACCAGCGGTGGATCTCTTCCGGAAATTGCGTCTGGTGAGGCTCGGCTGCACGCAATGCAAGCAGCCAGTAGGGCCTTTTCTGGGAAGGAGAAACTTCGCGCACCGAATACGCAAAACCTTTTCCGGCGAATTGCTTGGAATCTTGCGCGTCCGAAAAGTAGTAAATCTTCTTCGGTTGCCAAGGCGTCAGATTTTCGAGATACGGTTCGAGCCGCTTCGACGCGCCCGCCAATTGCGCGGGAAATGCCGTCGCATCGTCGGCAAGATCGAACGCTTCCGTTGCCAGCACGCCCGCCGCCTGGTGATCGCCGTGATTTTCTCCAATGAAAATAGAAGGCAGCCAGGTGATGATAATTTCCGGCCGTGTCAAGCGCACGAGGCGGACCATTTCTTCGAGGCTTTGCCCGTGGCCCCAGTTCGCAAGCGAATTCAAGACATTTTGTGAAGCGGTATCTTTTCCGCCGAGAAACCAGACTTTGTCAATGCCCAGTTTTGCGCAAGCCTGTCGCGCCTCGATTTCGCGCACATCCGCCATCGCCGGCCCGTGCTCGCGGCGATAGTCGTTTCCGCCGCTTCCGCCGCGCGTGCCAAAAACCACCGCCACAGTCTTATGCAAATCGTAAATCGCGCGGGCCAGATACGGCGTAACCGCCCCTTCATCATCCGGATGCGCAACGACCACAAGAATGTCCACCTTGTAGCGTTCGTCCGGACCCTTTATCTTCTGCGGCTCTTGCGCAATTGCGTGGGACACGGCGAATAGCAAAACGAACAGCAGGCTGAATCGTTTCATTCGAGATCCTCAACCTTATATTATTCCCGATTCGCGCCGAATCTTCCTTCCTGAATTTTCCGGCCCAGAAAGACAATTTGACGGCGATATACTCGAATTGTGAAAACCTTCCTTTTGTTCCTGGGTTCGCTGTTCTTGGCGGCCGCCGGCTCTGCGCAAGAAAAGCCGGAAACCGGGAAAATCACGGAACACGTCACCTCAATCAGGAACTCCGAGCAATCGTACGCAGTGTTCCTGCCTTCGACTTATTCCGAAGCGCGATCCTGGCCGGTCGTGTTCGCATTCGATCCCGGCGCCCGCGGAAAAATTCCGGTCGAGTTGATGAAGGACGCCGCGGAGCGATACGGCTACATCGTTTTGGGCTCGAATAATTCACATAACGGCGCCTGGAAAATTGAATCGGAAGCAGCCGACGCGATGCTGCAGGACGCGCAACAACGCTTTAATGTCGACCTGAAGAGGATTTACTTTGCGGGATTTTCCGGCGGAGCGCGCGTCGCTTCCCAACTCGCGCAACTCTGCAAATGCGCGGCCGGCGTGCTTTTGAGCGGCGCCGGTTTCTCTCAACATTCTTCCCCGCAGAACGAAACGGCGTTCCCCGTTTTTTCCGCAGCCGGTTTGCTGGATTTCAACTACCCGGAGCTGATCACTCTGCAGGACAAGCTGGAGCAAGCGGGTTACCCGCACTGGCTGCGCGTTTTTGACGGACGGCACGAGTGGGCTCCGGCAGCGGTGATGAACGAGGCGTTCGCGTGGTTTCGAGTTCAGTCGATGCGCGAGAAACGCGAACCTCGCGATGAACAATTCATCGCGGCGGAACTGTCGGGTGCCGTTGCCGCTGCGGAAAAATACATCGCGAGCAGAGATGCGCTGGCTGCGTCGAGGCAATACAAACAAATCGTGGCGACGTACCACGAACTCGCGGACACGACGGCGTTCCGGGCAAAAGCGGAGGAACTGGGAAAATCGAAACCCGTGCAAGCCGCCATCAAGAGCGAACGAAACATGTTCGAGGAGCAGGAACGATTGAGCGGAGAAATCCTCGGAGCATTGCAAGCCGACGACAATTCCGACACGCCTCGCTCGGAAAAGGACGCAAGAACCCTCGGACAAGTTCGCGACCTGCGGCTCCGCGCGGACGAGGAAAAGAAGCAGGAGCGTTCCGATGTTTTCAAACGCGCTCTGGCCGGAGTCTTCGTCGGAGCGATCGAAGCCGGCGGGGGCGCGCTGGACAAGAAAGAATACCGCCTCGCTGCCCGGTATTTTTCCGCCGCGGCGGAGGCCCGACCGGAAGCGGAGTGGCCGCTGCGGCAACTGGCAATCGCGCAAGCGCTCAACAGAGATCAGAAGGCCTCTCTCGAAACGCTCCGCCGCATCAAGCCGTCGGATGTGGCGGAGTTTCAGAACTGGCTGGCTACCGAGCCAGCGTTCCAAACCCTGCGCGAGAGGCACGAGCTGCCGTTGTAAGAGCACTAAGCAGGGCTTCCTTTCCGGCCGCCTTGATTCTGAGTTGATGCGCCGATAAGCTTGATGTTTCTCCTTCCAGGCTTGGAGCATATGGAAACGATTCAGGTCACACTTCCGGATGGCAGCGTCAAAGATGTCCCCAAGGGGACGACGCCGTATGACGTGGCGCACGGGATTTCGCCGCGGCTGGCGGATGCCGCGTTTGCCGCGAAAATTTACTCGAACAATGGTTCGCTGACTTCCTATGGCGATGCGGTCGAAGACGGCGGCTACCTGGTTGATCTGCGACGCCCGATTGAACAAAACGTAAAACTCAAGATTTTGACGGACAAAGACCCTGATGCTCTTTATGTTTTCCGTCATTCCGCTGCACACCTTCTGGCCGCAGCCGTCATGGAGTTGTACCCGAACGTTAAGCTGGGGATTGGGCCGCCGGTCGAGAATGGGTTTTTCTACGAGTTTTTGCGCGAGCAGCCTTTTACCCTGGAAGATCTGGAAAAAATCGAAAAGAAGATGCGCGAGCTGGCGGCGCAGGATTTGCCGAACGAGCGCAAGCTTTTGCCGAAGGCCGAAGCGATCGACCTTTACAAAAAAACGAATCAAGTCTTCAAGTGCGAGCTGGTGGAAGAAAAGGCGACGGAGCCGATGGTTTCGTTTTACACCACCGGGAAGTTCATTGATTTTTGCCGCGGGCCGCACATTCCTTCGACGAAGCGGATTCAAGCGTTCAAATTGATGAGCGTTGCAGGCGCGTACTGGAAGGGCCAGGAAGGGAACGCGCAACTGCAAAGAATTTACGCAGTGGCGTTTTTCACGCAGAAAGAGCTGGATGAATATTTGCATCGTCTGGAAGAAGCGAAGCGGCGCGACCATCGAAAGCTGGGAACGGAGCTGGAACTTTTCAGCGTGCAAGAAGAGGCTGGGCCGGGGCTGATTTTCTGGCATCCGAAGGGCGGACTGGTCCGGAATATTGTGGAAGAGTGGCTGCGCAAGGAGCTCATGGCGCGCGGATACGATTTGGTTTATACGCCACACATTATGCGGCGGGATTTGTGGAACACGAGCGGGCACACCGGCTATTACAAAGACAACATGTTCGGCGCGATTGAAGTGGAGAAGGCCGAATATCAATTGAAGCCGATGAATTGCCCGGGCCACATCTTGATTTTCAAATCGAAGCTGCGGAGTTATCGCGAGCTTCCGGTGCGATTGGCGGAATTGGGAACGGTTTACCGCTACGAGCGGAGCGGCGTGCTGCACGGGCTGCTGCGCGTGCGCGGATTCACGCAGGACGATGCGCACATTTTTTGCATGCCTTCGCAGATCGAAGCGGAAGTGGAAGCGTGCATCGAATTTGCGTACGCGGTGATGAAGAATTTCGGGTTCGACAAATTTGAAGTGGAACTTTCGGATTGGGATCCGAAGCATCCGGAAAATTACCCGGGGAAGCCCGAAGACTGGCAACATGCGTCGGAGTCTCTGGCCCGCACGATGGCGCGGCTGAAGATTCCCTACAAAAAAATGGCGGGCGAAGGGGCGTTTTACGGGCCGAAGATTGACATCAAGCTGATTGACGCGATTGGACGGCCGTGGCAATTGACGACGGTGCAATTCGATTTCAATTTGCCGGCGCGATTCGGCCTGGAGTATGTGGGCGAAGACGGGGCGCGGCATCAGCCGCTGATGGTGCATCGCGCACTGCTGGGATCGGTCGAAAGGTTTTTTGGAATTTTGATTGAGCACTATGCGGGCGCGTTTCCGCTGTGGCTGGCGCCGGTGCAAGCGCAGATCTGTCCGGTGAGCGAAAAAGTTGCGGACTATGCGAAACATATTTACGAGACGCTGAAGAATCATGGGCTGCGCGTGCATCTGGACGACCGGAACGAGAAGCTGCCGGCGAAGATTCGCGATGCGCAATTGCAGAAGATTCCGTACATGCTGGTGGTCGGACCGAAGGAAGCCGAAGCCGGAACGGTGAGTTTGCGGCATCGCGCGAAGGGCGATTTGGGTCCTCGGCCACTGGGCGAATTGGTGGAAGCTCTGCAGAAGGAAGTCTCCGAACGGACGATCAGCTGAACAATGACCAGTGGCCAGCGGGCGGCACGCAAAGTCGTCAGGGCACAGACTTTCTAATGGTGTGCGCCGGATGCGCTAGGTAACTGAGAATTTATCGATGACCCATAGCCATGTTCCGTCTTGTTGGCGGCGGGCGACCTCAGCGGTGACGCTGCCGTCGGGAAGGCGAGTTGAAGTGAGGGCCAAGCCTCCACTGACGATGGCGGGACGTTGATCTCCGAAGTCGTATTTCCGGCCCGATGCCACTGCTCCGGCGTAGAACGTCCGGATTGCTTCCCTGCCCAGGATTAAACGCCCGTCACCGCCATCAAGGACGGCGCCGGGCTCGTAAAGAGCCACCATTCCGTCGACGTCTCCCGCCCTTTGCCGGGAAACCAACAGCCGCTCCAAGGCTTGAGGATCGCGCGCCGGTTCACGACTCAGTTCATCAGCCACAATGACGCTCCCTGAAAGCAATCCGATGGAACCCGAGACACTAGCACGATATTCGATAGTTCAGATGGGAGAGGCACGAACTATCACGCCCCCTGCTTTTCGGAATCAAGAAAAAGAGAACGGGAGAGAATTTTCATTTTGGGAAGGCGAGGAGGATGTGTTACCTTGCGCGACATGTCCACTACTCCTCCACAGTTCGGAACGGCAGAATACAAAGGCGCGACGGGCGGCGAGACATGCCGCGCGTGCAAGCAGACGATTACGGGCGAGTATTACCGCGTGAATGGGGTGCAGGCTTGCGCGGCGTGCGTCGGCAAAGTGAAAGAACAGATGCCGAAGGATACGCATGCGGGGTTTGTGCGCGGGATGCTCTTCGGCGTGGGCGGAGCGATTGCTGGGCTGATCGTCTATTCGCTCTTCGGAATCATCACGGGGATTGTGATCGGGTACGTTTCACTGGCGGTGGGATGGCTGGTGGGGAAAGCAATTCGATTGGGGTCGAAAGGCGTTGGCGGGCGGCGGTACCAGATTGTGGCGGTGGCGTTCACGTATGCAGCGGTTTCGATGTCGGCGATTCCGATGGGGATTTCAGCCTACATCAAGCAAAGCAAAAACAAGGCACAGACGCCGCAAACGTCGCAAATGAAAACTGTTCCGAATTCCGGTGCAGTTGTGGTCGATGGCGGAGATGCGAGCGACAACGAATCCGAAGCGGCGAAATCCGAATCCGGAGGAACGCCCCAAAAGAAGATGAGTGCCGGTGCGGCAATTGGAACGCTGCTGTTTGCGGGACTGGCTTCGCCGTTTCTGGCGCTTGGGAACGAGCCGGGAGGAATCATCGGGCTGGTGATTCTTTTTGTAGGCATGAACATCGCGTGGAAGCTGACGGCTGGAGCGAAACTGGACATTGTTGGGCCCTTCAAGGCGAGCGAACCGGCGGCTGCGGGATAATTGGGACACGGCTTGCCTGACTTTTCCACACAGACTACGACAAACAAGTGCATGACCTGCGGGAACGACTTTGCCGCATGGGAACTGGCCTGCCCGCAGTGCCACGCTTTGGTGCACTCCGAGCAATTGGCGGTGCTGTCGCACCGCGCGCAGCAATTTGAAACCGACGAGGATTTTGCTGCGGCGACGGAAACGTGGAAGAAGGCGCTGGCGCTGCTGCCGTACGAATCGACGCAAGCGGAATGGGTGCGGACGCATGTTTACCGGCTGGAGCTTGCGGCGAAGACGGCTCCGCCGCCGGAACAGAAACACAAATGGGCAAAATGGCTGGGGCCGCTTGCGCCGATCGCGATTTTTTTGGCGAAAGCGAAATGGCTGTTCGCGATCTTTAAGTTTAAATTCTTCTTCAGCTTTTTTGCTTTCTTGTGGCTGTACTTCGTTTTGTGGGGCTGGAAATTCGGGCTGGGCTTTGCGGTGCTGATCTTGATTCACGAGATGGGGCATTACATCGATATCCGGCGGCGGGGATTGCCAGCGGAAATGCCGGTGTTTTTGCCGGGATTTGGCGCGTATGTGCGGTGGAAAGCGATGGGAGTATCGCTGCGGACGCGTGCGGCGGTGAGTTTGGCGGGACCGCTGGCAGGAGGGTTGGCGAGCCTGGGTTGCGTGATCTTGTGGCGCGCGACAGGAAATAATTTGTGGGCCGGATTGGCGCGGGTGGGCGGAATGTTGAATTTGTTGAATTTGATTCCCGTTTGGGTGCTGGATGGCGCGGGCGCGAGCGAGGCGCTGGACAAGATGGAACGGTGGGCGATTCTGGGAATTTGCGTGGTGCTGGCGGTTTTGCTTCGTGAATGGACTTATCTATTGGTGGCTGGCGGAGCGGGATATCAGTTGACGAAGAAGGAATTTCCGCCTGTGGCGGGGCGAGCGACGCTGGCTTACTTTGCGGCGGTGCTGGTTTTGTTGGGGGCGGTCCTGCATTTCGTGCCAGGGAATGGATTTGATTTGAAGTAGCCGACGCTGCCGGCTTCGGAAAGCCGGCCTTCAGGAGGACGACGGAAGAGGGTTTATCTGGATGGCCGCGAGAAATTAAGCAGACGGAAAAGTCAAAATCCGCACCCTGAAAACCGCAGGGATGCGGCACCCAAAATCTCGGAAAAGATCGAAGTCTCTTTGCCACCCGCCATCTTCTTGCAAAGCGTGCGGAAGGCATTGAAGGGAGGGAGATAGATTTCGCTAGCAAGGTGGGGTTTCGTTTAGAAGCTTTGAATCCACGAGGTGAACTGGTGCCAGAGAGCGGAGTTGCCGAGAAGGAACATGCCGCCTTCCACGGCGATGACAGAGAGCGAGCCCCAGATGGTTGCGCGGTGAATTTTTCTGAGCGACCAGAGATCGTACAAAAGAAAGAAAATAATGTAGCCGTCGAGGGCGGCGATGACCTGCAACAGACTGGTGAACTGCAAGCGCGCGACGGCGGGGCCCAGGATGACGATGGTGGCAAAGAGCATAAGGCGCTTATGCGCGGGGCCATCGCGGCGAAGGCGGAACCCTAAAAGGATCAACAAGGAAAAAGCCAGGAGCAGGAGCGTATCTCCCGCAAATATGAGGGACGTGGCTTTTCCGTCGAAATTCCGGTGAACTGCGGCGAGAAGAGTAGAAAATCCAACAAGGACCAAGAGCCCGGCGAGGAACATACCGGCGACGCCGAGGCGCATGTGCCATTTCACACGACCGACCGAGACGAGCGTGACTTGAGTGACGAGCAGCAAAATCCAGAGGGTGAAGACAGCTCCATGGAAGTGAACCAGCCGGCTGGGAAGGTGAGCGTGGAAGACTCCGGCGAGATAGTAGCTGCGCGCGAAACCGGCGAAGACGGTGGCGAGGATGAGCGCGCACATGGCGGCGAAGAAATACTTGTCGGCGCGATCACTC
>Ga0247682_1000067_pt1 | contig 42624 bp, 37 predicted proteins | sample CNK23_metaG_FD_190130 | JGI IMG/M metagenome (GOLD analysis project Ga0247682, IMG submission 190130) | Soil microbial communities from Purdue University Martell Research Forest, Indiana, United States - CNK23 | ecosystem: Environmental > Terrestrial > Soil > Temperate forest > Bulk soil...
CATCAGGGTCACGAGAGCCATCGCCGTGGGTGATGGTTTTGTACCCATTGGTGCGTTACGCAATCTACGCGGCCCTGGCGATGGCTCTCGTGACCCTGATGCACCCTGTGGTGGCGTGGGGAATCACGGCGGCGATTGCGGTGGTCGTGACGTTCGTGGAGCCGTCCGGCCAGCCGGTGCACAACGTAGCTTGGCGGTGGATCAAGAACTTCCTTTATGTGGTGCTGCCATCGAGCGGGCTGCTGTCCGAAGATCGGTTTCTGACGATCAAAGAAGCGGCGATAAAGAGGACGGGCTGGCTAGACCACGTGACGACGTTGTCCTACGGGTTGGACTACGCGCTGGTGTTGCTCTTGATTGCCATGTCGAGTTTCCATTCGAAGAGCTTGCGGCGCGATTAGATTAGTTTGAGCGATTGGTCGATTAGTTTGGCCGTTGCGGCGTGAATTTCTTCCTTGCCTTCGTATTCCATCGAAAAATAACCCTTGAAGTTGGTGGCTCTGGCTACGGCGAAGTTGGCCGCGAGATCTACTTGCATTTCCTTGCCTTGCGCGGTTGTCGAGGTCGGTTTGACGTGGGAGATCCCGTAAGCCAGCGGAAAGAGCGCTTTGACTGCGCGTGCAGCAAAGGCTGGATCGCCGGAGCCGTAGGAGTTGCCGAAATCTGGTAGGGCGTGGACGTAAGGATGGTTCACTTTGCGTACGAGTTGCTCAATAAAGAACGCGTCTTCGGCGACGAGATTGTCGTTTTCGAGATGGACGACGACGTTTCTTGAAGCGGCGTAGCCAGCGACGGGCTTGAGACTTTCTACGGCAAAATCGAGATTGGGAGGGTTTTTTACGGACGACATGGAAGTACGTACGCTGGGCGAGCCAATCGCAACAGCGACGTCGATCCATTTTTTGGCTTCGGTGACAGATTTGGCGCGAGTGTCAGCGTCGGCGTCGAAATAACTGGTGTCCATATCGGCGGCAATGTTGACGGCGTGCGTTCCGCCTTTTTCGAGCGCGTTGCGAAATTGATCCAGATACGCTGGTTCGAGGGACTTGAAGTAGCGATTGTACGGCTCGATGTTGGTGACGTTGAATTTGTCGCGGACGTGCGCCGCGAAATCTTTCAGGTCCATGGCAGGAAGTTTGGGATCACGCTCGTCGTTCAGTGGGGCGTCGAGGATGGAGCGAAAAGCCCAGGCAGAAATGGCGACACGGGAGCGCGGATCGACAGGAAAGTTGACATGAGGGCCTTGTGGCGCTCCAAAAGCAGTTGAGAGGTCTCCTGTTAAGCAACCGGCCGCAACTGCGGAAATTCTTCCGATAAACCCGCGACGATTCGTCAACAATTTGCCCCCTATTCTCTTAGACGCCCAAGCAACCCGCAAAGAATTTATCAGATGTTACGCTTATGCCTAATGATCTCGCAGCATCATCGCAGATCAAAGCGGGCAAGCGGGCTAATCGCCCTACTTGCTTTGCAATCTCAAACGAACGGTCTTTCTCAAATTTCGCCCAAATCAGACGGGACCATAGCGCAGACTGCCCAAAACGGAAATCAGAAGCCTTCGACAAGCTGGAGCTATTTTGTTTTTTTTTGCGGCTGGCCCGTTCATCCGAACAATTCGCACAATGCCGAACCTGACCGCGATCAAGCTTATGAACTACGCTTGGGGAAAATGAAAAATCTTTAAACTCGATGCAATTTCAGCCGAGAGAGAAATGCGTGTGGCTATCGCAGATAGCCCCAGTTGTGGAGTTTGTCGGAATCTTCGGCCCAGCGGTCGCCGATGTCGGTGCGGTAGTACATGTTGGGAATCAAAATGTTTTTGATGCGGGAATAGACCTGCGCCTGGGCTTGTTTCATGGTTTGGCCGATGCCGACCACTACAAGAACCACACCGGAAGTTCCAGCGATAAGCCATTGGCCGTTCACGTTCTTGACGTCTTCGATGTGGACCTGCTCTGGAATTTCGCGCTTGAAGACGATTGCGTTGTTTTTTGAAAAGGATTCGAAGGTGGCTTCATCGTCGAAGGGAAACGGTGGAACGACGATGCGGATGCCGATCTGAAAACCGCTGCGCGTGCGCCACTTCGGTTCGACGCCGGTGGCGAGCTCCCAGAAAAAGTCACTGATGGGAGTAAGCATGCCTTCCTGCTGGATGCTGATGGTGGGATAGCCGAAGCGCGATGTGAATTCGAGCGGGTAGATGCCGTTGCTGTTGACGATACAATTCAGGTCGATGTAACCGACGTAGCCTTCTTCCGCGAGCTTCGACTCCATCTTCAGGAGCGTACGATTGAAAAGAAGATTGGGCTCGCTCCAGAACATTGCAGTACCCATTTCGCCGGTGGGAGGGCCGACTTCGCCGGGGAAAAGTTTTTTGTGTTCGAAGTTGATGTTGATAGGCGTGACGAATTTCTTGCCGTTGAAAAAAGCGCCGACGGCGACTTCGACGCCATGGATGCGGCGCTGCAACTGAAAAACTTTGATTTCGTCGGAGAACGCTTTCTTGTACGCCTCGAGCATACGAATGACGTCTTCGCCGTCTTCTTCTTCCCCGACGAAGAGGCGGCGCTTGACGTTCTGCGCTTCGCCGCTGGGCTTGATGACGTAGCGGTCGGGGTTTTTCTTGACGAACTCGATGGCGGGATCGAAGGAATCGAAGTCCTCGTAGGGGATGATGTTGACACCGGCCTTTTTCAATTCTTCCTGGCCGAAGGAACGATCATCTTCGAGATTGTCCGTATACGGCGTGCCGCCGATAACCGGTTTGCCCGTCGCGCGAAGGGCTTGTGCCTTTGTGCCCTGGCCGAGCGTGTCGTCGAAGACGACGATGTCCGCCCATTTGGCGTCTTTTTCCCAGTCTTTCGATTTAGGAACGAAGCCGTCCGCAATGTCGCGTTCTTTTTCGTTGTCGATGTAGTACCGGACGTCGTGGCCTTCTTTGAGGACTTGCCAGGCGATATCGCCGATAAGACCACTCAACGATGCGAAGAGAAATTTCTTTTTGTCCATGAACGAGGCGCACCCTCCGAGCGGCGCGGCATTTTCAGTGTAAACAAAACCGCGCCCTTCGGGGTCACAAATCGTTCATGTTTCCGCAATGCGCCAACGAAAGAACAACTTCACTTCGCGGTTTGCTTTTTGTGGAGATCCACGCAGACCGACAACGCGTTGTTTGGATTGACCGCGCTCTCGTCTTCCTCGATGTGCTGAACGACGCCGTCTTTATCGATGACGATGTTTGCGCGTCGTGCCCACTGATAGTTTTCGCTCTGGACGTCGTATCCTTTGAGGATTCCGTAGTCCTTGAGCATTTTCTTGTTCATATCGCTGAGGAGTGGGAATTTGATGTCAATTTGCTTGGCGAATGCCGCATTTGCTGCGGGGGAATCCATACTGACACCGAACACTGCCGTATCGTTTTCGTCGATCTTACCGGAAGCGAGTCCAGCCTGGACCGCCTGAAGTTGTTTCGTTCAACCACCGGTGAAAGCAAGGACGTAAACCGCTAGAAAGACATTTTTCTTGCCGCGGAAGTCCGAGAGCTTGACGGTCTTCCATTGATCGCTAAGAAGGGTAAAGTCAGGAGCGTGATCGCCGACTTTCAGCGTAGTCTTGGCGACCTGTTCCGCATTCTGCGAACGCGCGGGGATGACGAGCGAGACCGGCAGCACGGCTAGAATCAGAAATGATGCAATTGTGCGTCTGGTTTGCAAGAAGCCTCCTTGGGTAACGCAAGAACTTTAGCGCATCGTCGTGACAAAGGGAAAGCCAAATGAGTGAACGTGAGACGACCATCCAAATGGAACATTTCAGCAAACGGTTGCGTATTGAGGAACAGGAGGGTGTGTGCCATGACTCGAATCGAAGGGGGCCGCAGAAGGGTGGGCGCGCTACTGGCGGGAACGATTCTCGCGGTATCGGGTTTCGCCCCCGCGCAAACGAAAACCGACAAACCCGACGCACAGAAAGATGCGGATGCCGGTATCAGGTTTCGTTTGCAAGTCTCCGAGAAAGAGATTGGGTTGCCCATCTATCCCGGCGCGAAACCACATAAGGACAATAAGGGCGACTCGCCCGCGGCGAATATCGGGCTGTGGGGAAGCAGCTTTGGCTTCAAGCTGGTCGTTTTGAAGATGGAGACGCCGGATGCGCCGGCGAAAGTCGCCGCGTTTTATCAGAAGGCGCTCGCGAAGTACGGGAAGGTGCTCGATTGCACGAACCCGCAGGCGAAGTCTGACGCGCAAGGGGCGAAGAAGACGTCGAGTACGATCACTTGCGACGACACGCCGGAAACTGGAGCAATGCTCTTCAAATCGGGTACGCGAGGCAAACAACACATCGTCGGCATTGAGCCGAACAGCCAAGGCAGCGTCTTTCAAATGGTGCTGCTCGATACGCGCGGAATCGACACGGACGAACACCCGTTGTGAACAGGCTGGCCAAACTTCTGCTAGTTGCAATCCCCTTTTGCGGCTTGCTGTCGACCATTCTACTGGCACAGGAAGCGACGCCGATACGCGCACACGTCAATCTGGTGAACATCAGTTTTGTCGCTCGCGATGCACGCGGCGCATTGGTCGACACGCTCAAGCAAGAAGACGTGGAGGTGCTGGAGGATTCCGTCCCGCAGAAAATTTCCGTGTTTGCAAAAAGTACGGATGTGCCGCTAACGCTTGGGTTGATCGTGGATGCGAGCGGGAGCCAGGAGCACTTTTCGAAAAAGCACGAAAAGGACCTGGAAGTTTTTCTGAAGCGGGTGCTCGGACCGAAAGATCGTGTGTTTCTTCTCTGTTTCGGGAATCACCTGCGGGTGGTGAGCGACTTGACGCAGTCCGGCAGCGAAGTCATCGAACGGCTCAAGGAATACGAGAAACACACGGAGCACTTCCCGGAGATTGGCCCGAAGGAAGACCGCGACCTGGGGACGGCATTCTACGATTCAATTTATTACTCGGTACGGGAAAAACTGCGCAACGAAGCCGGGCGGCGAGCGCTGCTCGTCTTCAGCGACGGCGAAGACAATTCCAGCTCGAATGACATGATGACAACCATTGAGGCGGCGCAGGCGGAAAATGTGCTGGTCTATACGATCCGCTACACGGATCCCGGGAAGCACGGAGAACTGACCGCCAGAAACAAATACGGGATCAAAGTGATGGATCGGATTGCGAAAGATACGGGCGGGGCGCACATTGACGCGAAGGCTTTGGACCCAAAACAATACTTTCAGCAAATAGCGGACGAACTGCGAACTTCTTATACGCTTGCCTATTACCCGACCAACCCTATGAAAGACGACATCTTCCGCAGGATCATCGTCCGGCCAACACCAGACGGGATAAAGATTCGCACGAAGAGCGGGTATTTTGCCCGAACAGCCGACGACCCGAAGTAGCCTGAGCAAAACGCAGGCAACCCGCGGCGCCGACTAGCCGCATCCCAGCAAGGGGGCTGGTGTGGCCTGACTCATCCGAACGGAGCAACTTAACCCAGCGAGCGACGGAAGGTTCAGGCTATACTGAGGTGTCGGTTGGGCCACGAGTCCGCGGGGACTTTTGGGGGATTACGAGTCCGGTTGGCACACGACGACCCTAATTTAAGATGGTGAGGTGAAGTTTGCGCCGCACTCTGCTTGCTTGCATGACCGCCGTAGCACTTCTGCTGGCTTTTCCTGCAGCCGGACAAGATTCCAAGTCGAAGAAACGGACGAAGCAGTCCAAGAAGCTGGCGTCCACGGACGCGGATAGCTCCGTAGCGCCGGACAAAGTTTTGTACGACCGGGCGATGAAGGACATCAAGAAAGGCCGGCAAGAAATCGGGCGGCTCACGCTGCAGACACTCATAAACACTTATCCGGACAGCGAATTCCTGGCCAAGGCGAAGCTGGCAATCGCGGATTCGTATTACAAAGAAGGCGGCTCAGCGAACCTGACCCAAGCGATCGCTGCGTACAAAGACTTCATCGTGTTCTTCCCTTTCCTGCCGGAAGCGCCGTACGCCCAGATGCAGGTGGCGATGACACATTACAAGCAGATGGAGAAGCCGGACCGCGATCGCACCGAAGCGCGCGCAGCGGAAGAGGAATTTCAGACGTTCCTGCAGAAGTATCCCAACGACCCGCTCGTGCCGCAAACGACGCAACACCTGCGCGAAGTGCAAGAACTTTTGGCGGAAGGCGAATTTCGCATCGGCTACTACTATTACGTGAAGGGCGACCGTCGCGCCTCGGCGGGACGTTTGCTGGCGGTGACGAAGCGGTATCCGCTCTACAGCAGGTCTGACCGCGCGCTGTGGATGCTCGGCGACATTTTTGAGAAGAGCGAAAAGAAAGAAATTGCCGCGATTTACCTGGGCAGGATAGTGCGTGATTATCCGCTGTCTCCTTTGGTCGGCGATGCGAAGAACAAACTCGTGGCGTTCGGCGTGCCAGTGCCGCAGCCGGATCCCAAGGCGCTAGCGTGGATGCAGGCAGAGCAAAATGCCGTGCGGCCAAAGCCTGGAATGATGAGCAAACCGCTTTCACTCGTGAAGACCGGCCCTGGAAAAGAAATGGTCGTCGCAGCGCGAAACGGCCCGCCGCAGATGCAGCCGGACACGGAGTCGGTTTCGCTGGGCGAAGTTCTGACCGGCGGAGGCCAGACGCGAATTGGCGGCGCGGGCGGTTCCAGTCCCGCGGGCAATACGGCGGTCATTGACGTCGCGACGCCGGGTAGCGGTGCAGCCGGAGGATCAACCGTGGAAGCACCGGCTACGGATGCGCAGCCCGCGCCAACTGATTCCGATCCTAACGCCGCAACACCGCCTGCCGCGGCAGCTACCGATGCGAACGCACCCGCGGCAACAACCACACCTGCTGCGGACGGGACACAGCCAGCGAGTGGCCAGACCGCCGATGCCGCAAAAACGGACCCCGCACAACCTGCCGCTAACGACAAGGGCAAGGAATCGACCAGCAAAAAGAAAAAAGGGATTAAGAAAATCATTCCCTGGTAATGGCAAGAAGCCGCCGGTAAATCACAATCTGACAAGCAGTTACGAACTGGCCGTTTGGCCGTGTCTACTTCCGACACACGGGATATTTGTCGTCGTTGACGCACCCTACGGGCGGTGCTCCAATACGTAAGATAGTGGGATTGTGTGTGGGCTGACCGGCGCTTGGCGCGGGGTCCCCCTTCCCGGAGGGCCTTCGGTGGCGAAGATTCTTGTTGCGGACGACAACAGCAACATACAAAAAATGGTCGGGCTTGCCCTGAAAGATCAGGGTATTGACGTCGTTGCGGTGGGCAATGGCGAAGCCGCCGTTCGCAAGATTTCCGACATCAAACCGGACTTGGTTCTGGCCGACGTGTTCATGCCGGTGCGGAATGGCTACGAAGTTTGCCAGTATGTAAAGAGCGACGCCGCCCTCGCGCATATCCCGGTGATTTTGCTCGTAGGCGCGTTTGATCCTTTGGATGAACAGGAAGCGCAGCGCGTCGGCGCCGACGGCGTTTTGAAAAAGCCATTCGTTCCGCCCGACCCGCTGATTTCGATGGTGAAATCCGCGTTGGCTCGCGCTGGCGTGTCTCTTGGTAACGAACCGGAGGCAGTCGTGCCGGTAGCGAAAGCAGAAGTTCCGGCGTTCAAGCCGCTGGCGTTTCAGACGGCACCTCCGCCTCCTGTGCCTGCATTTGAAGAACCCGCCGTTGACGATATTCCCGCGCGTCCTGCTCCGATCAACATTGATCGCGGCGCGCAGCCGGTCGCCTTCGGCAGCCTGCTGGAGACCCAGGAAGACGATACGGCCCAATTGGTGGCGCCGGTCCGGATGGAACGCGATTGGAAGTCGGCTGACGAGGAAGAAGAAAAAGATATCGCCGAAGAAGAAGAGGAAAACGAACACGGTTGGCGGCCAGGCGGAACGGATTTGGATGTGGATGACGTGCCCGCCGGCAAGAAAGATTGGCGGGAAGTGGCGTTCGCGAACATTACCGACACGCCGGCACGCAACGCCTACAGCGTTGCGGAGGAAGCTCCCGCGGAGTTGGTAACCGCCGAGGCGGCGACCGAGGACTTTCCGAGTGCTTATGCGGCGGAAGCAACGTGGTCGGTTGCCGTCGGGAAGACGGAAGAAGTTCAGCGCGCGCCTGAACCACAGGTAGAGGCGCCTGTTCCCTCGCCAGCGGCGATTGCCATGCCCGATCTGATTTCAGTGCAGGAGGCCGCACCGGAGCCGGAGGCAGCTCCGGAGCCAGCGCCAGTTGCCGATGCCAATAACTCCTGGATGAGTGTGCCACCGAGCCCGTGGGACGCGGAAGTGGCGAAAGCCAGCAAGCTGGCCGCGACTTGGGATACGTCAGCGGCCGTAGCAACGGTCGCGGCTGCGGTTCCTCTGGTTCATGAAGCTGCGCCACACGCCGCGCCTGAGCCGGTTGTCGAGGTCGACAACGACGAGATTCCGCCTTACGTGCCCGTAGCGACGGAAGAAGTCATTCGCGAAGAGGCGGCGCATGTCGTAGAAGAGTCAGCACCCGAAGTCTCCCATTTGGCGGCCATCAGCGAGGCGGCCGTCACGCCGGCGCCAAGCGTTGACGAAATGGTTGCGAAAGTTCTCGCCAAGATGGACCCGTCGGTTCTGCAGGCGATGACGCGGGAATTGCTGAAGCCGGTCATCGAGTCCATCGTTCGCGAAGAACTCAACAAGAAGTAAGCCATTCGAATCATTGAGTTTTTGTTCCGGCCGGCGCGTCGCGTTGACGCACTCTCTTTTCCTTCCGTATAGTCAAAGATTACCTTTTAGGAGTCGCATCAGCTGTTTAGCCCCGATGGGGTGAGGAGCTATTCCAGGAATGGCACGCGAGATTGCCAAGGCGTACGACCCGCAGTTGATTGAAGGCAAGTGGGCGGACTTTTGGTCGGAGGGAGACCTTTTCCGTGCCGACCCCGCCGCGCCCGGCGAAGCTTTCTGCATCGTCATTCCGCCACCGAACGTGACCGGTTCGCTGCATATCGGCCATATGCTCGACCACACGGAAATCGACATTTTAACGCGCTGGCATCGCATGCGTGGTTACAACACGCTGTACCTCCCTGGCACAGACCACGCTGGAATCTCCACGCAGCGCGTGGTGGTGAAGCAATTGGCCGAGCAAGGGATCAATTACCGCGATTTGGGCCGCGAAGAGTTTGAAGAGCGCGTCTGGAAGTGGAAAGAAGAGAGCGGCGGAACGATTCAACGGCAGATGCGGCAGATCGGCGAGAGCTGCGATTGGTCGCGCGAGAAGTTTACGTTGTCGCCGGAGCTTTCGCGCGTCGTCCGTGAAGTTTTCGTGCGGTTGCATGAAGAAAAATTGATCTACCGTGCAAACCGGATGATGAACTGGTGCCCGGTGTGTCTCACGGTGCTGAGCGACCTGGAAGTGTTGCACGAAGAGTGTCCGGGCCATCTGTGGCACATCCGGTATCCGGTTTCTGGAACGAACGAGTCCATTACCGTGGCCACAACGCGGCCTGAAACGATGCTTGGCGATACAGCGGTCGCGGTGAACCCGCAGGACGAGCGCTACCGTCATCTCATCGGCAGTAAGGTGAAGCTGCCCCTGACCGACCGCGAAATTCCGATTCTTGCAGACCAGATGGTCGACCGCGAATTCGGAACCGGAGCAGTGAAAATTACTCCCGCGCACGATCCAAACGACTTTGAAGTGGGCAAGCGCCACAACCTGCCCGAACTCGACGTGATGACCGACGACGGCCACATGAACGCCAATGCGGGCGCGTATGCGGGCATGGAACGCTTCGCGGCGCGAAAGAAAATCGTCGAAGACCTGAACAAGCAAGGATTGCTTGAGAAAATCGTTGACCATACGCACGCGGTGGGTCTGTGTGAACGTTCGAAGACCGTCGTGGAGCCACGAATCTCCACGCAATGGTTCTGCGCGATGAAGACGCTTGCTGAGCCAGCGCTGGCGGCAGTCGAGCGCGGCGAAATCAAGATGATTCCTGAGAACCGGCGCCAGGAATATCTTTTCTGGATGCGGAATATTCGCGACTGGACGCTTTCGCGGCAACTCTGGTGGGGGCACCGAATCCCTGCGTGGTACTGCGCGGAGAGCGGCCACGTGACGGTAGCGCGACAAACGCCGAGCGCGTGCGCGACTTGCGGATCGAAAAACTTGAAACAAGATCCGGACGTGCTCGATACGTGGTTCAGCTCGGGATTGTGGCCGTTTTCGACGTTGGGGTGGCCGGACAAGACGCCAGACTTCCAGCGTTATTACCCGACCAGCGTACTCATCACCGGCTACGACATTTTGTTTTTCTGGGTGGCGCGCATGGCGATGCTCGGCATCCACTTCACCGGACAGGTTCCATTTCGAGCTGTGTATCTGCATTCACTGGTCCGGACGGGGTCGGGAGAAAAGATGTCGAAGTCGAAAGGGACTGGGCTCGATCCGGTGGCTCTCAATGAACAGTACGGAACCGACGCGATGCGGTTTTGCCTGGCATCGATGGCGGCGCCCGGAACGGACATCGTGCTTTCCGAGGACCGGCTGCTCGGAGCACGCGCGTTCGCGAACAAGATTTGGAATGCGGCGCGATTCTTGCTCGTTAATTTGGAGAAGCACGAACAAACCGGCGCGAAACTGGAGCAACTAGCGTCGCGGGAAGCGCGCGCAGCGGCGCCATACACGGTTGGCAGCGCGGTCCCCCTGGCCGACAAGTGGTTGTTCGCACGGCTCGCCGAAACGATCGATGCGACGAATCAGGCGTTTGATACGTACTACTTCCACGAAGCCGCTCAGCAGATTTACCAGTTTTTCTGGCGCGATTTCTGCGATTGGTATATCGAATGGGTGAAGCCTGATTTGCAGAGCGCGAATGCGGAGCGAGCCGAGGTCGGCTGGAAGAATTTGTTTGCCGCCTTTGACGCGGCATTGCGATTGCTGCACCCGGTAATGCCCTTCCTGACGGAAGAGCTGTGGCACCAGCTTCCGCAACAAGCCGGAGCGAAGAGCATTGCATTAGATGCGTACCCCGTGGCGGCGGAGCGGTGGAAAAATCCGGCGGCCCTGGGGGAATTCGCTTTCCTCCAGGACGTGATCAAGTCGTTGCGTGAAGTTCGTTCGCAAATGAAGCTGGACCCGAAAAAAAAGGTGAAAGCGGATTTTTCCAGCGCGGACGCCGGATTGCGTGCCTGCTTGGCGGCAAACCTGGAAGCCGTACTGCGATTAGGTATACTCTCCGAGCTGAATATTACTTCTGCTCCCCTGGAGCAGTCGGGGGGAACCGTTCGCTCGACGGCTCACTTTGACCTGCGGATTCCGTATTCGGATGTGGTGGACGTTGCAGGCGAAAGCGCGAGAATCAAAAAAGAGATCCTGGGTCTGGAAAAAGCGATTCTGGCAAAAGAGAAGCAGCTTTCCAATGATGTCTTTCGCAGCCGCGCACCCGAGAAGGTAATTAAGGACATGGAAGGCACGCTCGCTGAACAGAAAGTTGAACTACAAAAATTGCGTGACCGGCTGAAACAACTCGATGGATAAGCTCGCAACGTAATTATGAATTGGAGCGGCGAATACGTTTTGGAATTAGTGCAACGCGCCCTTGCCGAGGATGTCGGCTCAGGCGATGCCACTGTTCTAGCTACAATTCCCGCTTCAGCCATTGGTCATGCCCACATTCTCGCAAAGCAAGATCTGGTCTGCGCTGGATTGCCAATGGCGAAAGCCGTATTCCGGGCACTCGACCCGACGATGCAAATTGAATTTCGCGCACAGGATTCCGATGGCGTTTCCAAAGGTCATGACCTGCTGCATTTGGACGGTAGCGCGCGCGCGATCCTGACCGGTGAACGAACGGCGCTTAACTTCGTCGCCCACTTGAGTGGGATAGCGACACTGACGCATAAGTTCGTCGAACGGCTAGCGGGAACCAGCACGCGCATTCGCGACACGCGCAAAACCACTCCTGGACTTCGGCTGCTCGAAAAATATGCGGTGAAAATGGGCGGCGGAACAAACCATCGCATCGGACTTTTTGACGCCGTGCTGCTGAAAGAAAATCACATCGCCCTTGCGGGGGGCGTGAGACAGGCGCTCGGCCAGGCGCACTCTTACACGGCATTGCACGCACGCCCTTCCGCGATGACTGCATACGAAGAGACGGAGCAGCCGTCCCGAACGCCCGGCACTCCCCTTCCCGTGCAAATTGAAGTTCGCAACACAGACGAATTGCGCGAGGCCATCGAAGCCGGCGCCGATTCTGTTTTGCTGGACAACATGAGCGTTGCCGAAGCGCGTGACGCAATCGCACTAACGCGAAAACTGCGCGCAAGCGTCCTCGTCGAAATTTCCGGAGGCATCACCGTCGAAAATGCACGCTCTTACGCCGAGACAGGTGCCGACTTTCTTTCCTCCGGATTGCTGACTCACTCTGCACCCGCAGCCGACCTGAGCCTGCTTGTAGATACCATCGTGGACAAGTAAGCTCAAACGCGCTCGAATTCGCGATGGCTAAAACGAAATCAGCACCTCCCGGAACAACGGACCGGCGCATCACGGCGCTGGTTACGTTGCTCGCCGAGAACGCGACAATCGTCATCAGCGGCGCGCGCATTGCTCGCGAGATAGGCGTGTCGCGTTCGACCGTGTGGCGCTGGGTACAACGCCTGCGTGAACTGGGCGTGCGCGCGAAGGGCCATCCGCGAACAGGCTATTTCCTCGAAAAGGTCCCTGACCTCCTGACACCGGACATGCTGAAGCGCCGCCTGAAAGGCAGCGTCTTCGCAAAGCATATTCACCATTTCTTGCGCATCGATTCCACGAATCGCATGGCAATGGACCTCGGATATGCAAACGAACCGGAAGGCACTGTCGTTGTTGCGGAAGAACAAACGGCTGGCCGGGGGCGTGCGGGACGAGCGTGGCATTCCGAACGAGGCACGGGGATTTACGCGACGTTGCTGCTGCGCCCGAAAATCTCTCCCGTGCAAGCGCCTTTGCTCACGATGATGGCCGGACTTTCCGCCCGCGCTGCAGTGCAGGCGCAAACTGGACTTAGTGTCGACCTCAAATGGCCAAATGACCTGATGCTAGCTTTCAAAAAGCTTGGAGGAATCCTGACGGAAATGCACGCCGAGCCGTCGCAAGTCCGATTTGTAATCGTCGGCATCGGTCTCAACGTGAATCAGGAGAAGTTTCCCGCCGAGTTATCGGCGATCGCCACTTCCCTTCGCGTACAAACGGGCCGCGCTCAATCGCGCATGGAGTTGCTAGTGCGGTTGCTGCTTGAATTCGAGAACGATTACAATCGTTTCCTAAGTGAAGGCGCGGCTAGCGTAACGGACCGCTTCGAATCGGTTTCAAGCTACGCCCGAGGCAAGCGTGTGACCGTGTCGAACGGTTCCGAGAACTACTACGGTGTCACAGCCGGACTCAGCCCGGAAGGTTTGTTGCGGGTCGAGCGCGAAGGCGGAAATGTCGTTACCGTCCTTGCCGGCGATGTACGAGAGGCGTCCTAGATGCTGCTGACGATCGACGTCGGAAATACGAACAGCGTGCTCGGAGTCTTCCGCGGCGACGAATTGATCGCACACTGGCGGCTGACGACGGCGCGGTTACAGACGGTCGATGAATATGGCGTCCTCACGCGCAATCTTTTCACGTTAAAGGACCTCGACCCGAAGTCAGTTCATGGCATCGTCATCAGTTCCGTAGTGCCGCCGGTGAACTGGACACTGGGAGAAATGGCGCGAATCTATTTCGGGCAGAAGGCGCTTTTCGTCGAGCCGGGCGTGAAAACGGGCATGGCGGTACTCGTGGACAACCCGATGGAAGTCGGCGCCGATCGAATCGTGAACGGTGTCGCCGCGTTTCATCAATACGGCGGACCCTGCATTGTCGTCGATTTCGGAACGGCAATTACGTTCGACGCGATTTCCGCCAAGGGAGAATATCTCGGCGGCGTGATAGCACCGGGACTTGGCATTTCTTCGGAGGCCCTGTTTGCCCGCGCAGCAAAGTTGCCGCGAGTGGAAATAAAAGACCCCGGCCGAATCGTTGGAACCAACACCGTAACGAGCATGCAGGCAGGCCTTTATTACGGTGCGGTGGATATGGTCGACGGAATTCTGCAGCGGATGAAAGCGGAGCTCGGCACCGGCACGCGCGTCGTCGCGACGGGCGGGCAGGCAAATCTCGTCGCGAAGGGTTCGAAACACATCGAACAAACGGATGATTTTCTTACTCTTACCGGCTTGCGCCTCATTTGGGACAAGAACCAGCCGCTGGAAGCGTTGAAAAAGTCCGACAAAAAGGCGGGACAGTAGATTCGTTGATGAGCAGCTGGAATTATTTCAACTACTTCACGGAAATCGAGGAGTATTTCTGGAAGAAACGCGGGGCGAACCTCCTCGTGTCGCCGCTCGATTGGGCAATCATGGAAGCGTGGCAGCAGGCGGGTGTGCCGCTCGAAGCGGCGCTCAAGGGGATCGACCGCGCGTTTGAGAGTCACTCACGTTCGCGACGAGGCAGCCGACCGATGAAGAGCCTGGCGTACTGTACAGACGCGGTGCTCGAAGCCGCGGAAGAGGCGCAGGAGGCGGCAGCGGGAGGCCACAAAGAGGGTAAGGGTGTCAAGACGACGGAGACGTTCTCGCGAGAAACGTTGCGCGAACATTTTGTGAAAACTTGCCGGCAGATTCAAACAGCAGCCGCGGGCCTTGCCGCCGCTCTGCCTGAACTCGCTGCGCGGCTGAATGAATCTGCGCGGTCTTTGGCGCAGTGTTCTGCGATACTGGATTCACCTGCCGCGCCGGATTTGGAAGACATGGAGCGCCGCCTGACAGTGCTCGACGACAAAATCGAAGCGACGCTGCTGCAAAACGCCGGTGATGAATTGCTCTTGCGTCTTCGCCGGGAAATGGACGGCCAGCTCGCGATGTACCGCGGCAAGATGCGGGCCGAGCAAATTGCGCTCGTCGAGCGACAATACTTGCATAAGCGGCTGCTGGCAGAATTCCATGTGCCGCGTTTGAGTTTGTTTTACCTGCAGCACTAGCGCGCCATAAGAAATTCAGCGCTGCACTTTTCACCCAAATCGGGGCAGAATGAGGTCCGCAGAATGTCGGAAGAGTTCATGGTATCCATTGAGAAACTTGTGTACGGAGGAGATGGCCTCGCGCACGCTGGCGAACGGACCGTATTCGTGCCCTTTGTACTGCCGGGCGAGGAAGTGCGCGTCGCTCTGAAATCGCAAAAAAAGAGAACCGCGTGGGCGACCCCAGTTGAAATCGTGAAGGCGACAGACAGTCGCATCACGCCCAAGTGCTCACATTTTAAGGTTTGTGGCGGATGCCAATACCAACACATCGAGTCGTCGCGGCAGCCCGAACTAAAGCAAGAGATTCTGCGCGAAACCTTGTCACGCCTCGGTGGAATTTCCTGGCCCGGAGAAATTAAGACTCATACCGCCGCTCCCTTTGCATATCGCAATCGCGCTCAATGGGCTGTGCGATCTGCAATGCCGCGGGCGATGGGCTATTTCCTTCCAGAGAGCTCGCAGATCGTGCCCGTAGATGAATGCCCTGTTCTTTCCCCGCTGCTTGCCAAGTCATTTCGACAACTCCAGGACTTGACGCGCTCCAATTCCCTGCCGGGGCAAATCGAAGAAATCGAGGCGTTCGCCGATTCCGGCGATGAAAAACTTGCGTTGAACATCGCGTTTCATGAATTTACCGAATCGCCTGCGACACTCTTCAAATTCTTTCGCGACGCACTGCCGCAACTCGAGAGCCTTCTTCTGCTGGACCAAAAAAAGAATCGCTTCGAACTTTCCGGCCCCGGATTTCTGACGCACCAAGCCGGTGGATTCAATTTTCGTGTCAGTCACTTGTCGTTTTTCCAGGTGAATCGGTTCCTGATTGAAGACTTGTTGCAAAGTGTCGTCTCCGGGAGAAAAGGCCAGCTCGCGCTCGACCTCTATGCCGGAGTCGGCTTCTTCTCCCTCCCTTTGGCTAAGACCTTCGAACGCGTGATCGGCGTGGACGCCAACCTGGCCGCTATCCGCGATCTGCGGTCCAACGCGGAACCAGCCGGGGTCGCGATTACTTCGCACAACCTGCACACGGAAGAATTTCTGAAGAAACTGGACGAAAAGCCGGACTTGATCGTCCTCGATCCCCCGCGCTCCGGCCTCGGCCAGTCAACCGCGGTAAAACTTGCTGAAGTGCACGCGCCAGAGATTGTCTACCTGTCCTGTGATCCTTCGACACTCGCGCGTGACCTTGCCGTGTTACTTCAGACCGAGCGCGTGCCCACCGGCGCGAAACCGAACGCGCCACGTTACGAACTGGCTTCCGTCGAACTGTTTGATCTCTTCCCGCAAACACATCACATCGAAACGCTTGTTCATCTAAGGCTGCGCACGTGAAGCTGCCTGCCGTTTGCCTCGCCGCCACGGTTGCCCGCGGTGTGGCTCGGTGTGTTTACACCGGTCGCCCATCTGAATGTTTCAATCGTCGCGATGCGCGTCGGGTTCTTGGGCGCGATTACTTACGGCCGTCTCGCGCAAAGAACCCCTCGATCGCCTGCGCGATGCAAACGTAAAAGTTCTCCGCCCCGACGAGCACGGCGCGATTCACGTGATGACCCGCCGTGAATCGCTAACCGTTTCTTGTTTCGTGGAATATCTCGGAGCTGGCGCGTCCCAGCCCTCAACCACCGCGCAAACGCCAGATCACCATTAGGACGCCCAGCAGAAAGAAAAACCCCAGCGTCGCTTGATATTCATGATTTTTCTTATATTGAGCGAGCGAAAACGCACCGGCACTGCTGCCCTCGATTTTAGCCGCTGTGATCCTCGGAAAGAAAAGGGGCACAGTTCGTGCATAATTTTCGAAAGCTTCGCCGAAGTGCCCGCGCAACTCGCCTTCTTCTCTCCGCATCACGATGTAATAAACAATGGCGAAGTAGGCTCCGAGAACGCATCCCGAAATCCACGAATGCATGGCCCACACCGCTCCAGCTGCAAGAACTGCGCTGCCAAGATACAGCGGATTCCGCGTGAAAGCGTAGGGCCCCGTCGTCGTCAGCACTTCCTGTTTTTTCAAATATCCAGCCGCGTATGCCCGTATCCAAAGCCCGACAATTCCAAGCGCGGCTCCGCCAAGTACGCTTTTCCAATTCGGCCGCGCGAAAAGCAGAACGACAATCGCCAGCGGATAGCCCAAACGCACTCGCCACCGCGCAATCCATTTTGCCGCGCCATTCATGAAGTCGCTTTCACTACATTGATCGCTCTAAACACGTCATCGACTGAAATCTGAAGAAGCGACGGATGCGGCGCATCTTCGCGCTTGTAAGTTGACACCACATTCTCCGCTCGTAACACGATAGCCCTTCCCGTTGCACGCCGGGCGAGGTAGGGGCCATTTCGCTGTGGATCGGTCGGTCCAAAAATCGCAACAACTCGCGCGCCCAAACCATCCGCTAAATGCAATGGCCCCGTGTCGCCCGCAACGACACAATCCGCGCTCCGCAGAATCGCCATCAATTCACCGAAACTACCGCTGTAGGAAACTGCGGCACCCGAGCCGGCTCGATCGACTATTGTCTTTGCCAACCTTTCTTCCCCTGGCCCGTAGTTGACGACTGAGCGTATTCCCGCTTCGCTAAAAAGCCTCCGCGCCAGCTCACCGAAACGCTCCGGCGGCCAACATTTCGAAATCCATCCGCCGCCAGGACTCAGCACGACATACTTCTGGATGCCTTCTTTCCGCAGTAGGTTTGCCACATTCGCACTCGCTTCGTCGGGAATTGCGAGTGTGAACCGGCTGACCGGGTTCACGGCGCCCGCCGCCAAGGACAACTCGCCGTTCTTGTCAACCACGTGCGTGGCCCGCACATCCACTCGGTCTGTATAGAGCAGCGGAACGCCCGCTTCTCTCACCGCGCTCGAGGCGAATCCGATTCGGCGTGGCACACGCGCCAAAAATGGCAACGTGGCGGACTTCCAAAGCCCTTGGTAGTCAATCGCCGTAGAAATGTGCCCGCGCCGAATTTTGCCAAGCGCTCCGCGCACAGAAGCAAGCGATCTCGTCTCGATATCCCAAATATCGCTCGCAAGGCCTGCCGCAGCCACAAGGTCGCGCCATCGTGGATCGGTCATCCAAGCAATCGCTACCGATGGAAATGACTCACGAAGGGCGGCGACAGCCGGAAATGTATGAACGATGTCGCCTAACGATCCCAGCCGTACGATCAGAAATTCCGCTTCAGCCATCGGGTGCCTTACGCACAGAATCGATCAAGCTACGCGTGGAATGATCCTTTGGGTCTCCTACAATCGCGATTCGAATTCCCAGCTTTTCAGACGTTGCGCGTTCGGGCACATTTTCTACCGTATAGTCGGTGCCTTTCGCGTGAACGTTCGGGCGCAATTCGGCGAGCAATGCCTCCACCGTCGCTTCGGGAAAAAGCACCACGTAGTCCACAGCGCGAACCGCCGCCACCAATCGGGCGCGCGCATTTTCATCCAGAACGGGCCGGCCCGGTCCTTTCAGACTCCCCACGCTCGCGTCCGCATTCACGCCGACAACCAGAATATCGCCCTCAGCTTTCGCGCCCTCGAGATACCGAATATGTCCAACATGAAGCGTGTCGAAGCAACCGTTTGCAAACACAACCGTGGCGCCGGTGCGGCGCAGTCCTTCCGAGATATCCCGCAGCGCTTCCCTGCCAACAATCTTTTCGGCCGTATCCCGCATTCGTCAGGAACCCGAACTTTCTCGCCGAATCGTCTCAAGCAATTCCACCTGCGTCACCGTCGCCGTTCCTCGTTTCATTACGACCAGACCGCCCGCGATATTCGCGATGTGTGCCGCTTCCAGCGAGCTCGCGCCGCATGCCAGAGCCAGCGTAAACGCAGCAAGCACCGTGTCCCCGGCGCCAGTCACGTCAATCGCTTGATCGCTACCATGAACGGGAATCTCGGTCGGACGTTTGCTGCTGCGGTCGAAAAGGGCCATGCCGTCACGCCCACGCGTCACGAGCAGCGAGCGTAGTTTCATCGAGGCCATCGTCGCGTTCCCGCACCGCTCCAACTCATCCACGTTCTTCCCGATTATGGCGTGGTGTATTGCTTCGAGCTCGGCTTCGTTCGGCGTCGCAAAGCCGACACCGGCGCCCGCGTATCGCGTCAAACCGTGTCGCGCGTCCAGCGTAATTGGAATTTTGCTTCTAACACTCTGCACAGCTTTTCTTAAGTCCTGCGGTGACGCGGACCCAAAGCCATAGTCCGACACCGCTAGCGCATGCGCGCCGCGCAATTTCGCGGCGAGTTTCGCACCAACCTGAGCCTTCGCTTTGTCCGGCACCGGCGCATCTGGCTCACGGTCGACTCGTAATACCTGCTGTGCCGTTGTATGCGCCCAGCCAGCCAGAAATCTCGTCTTCGTCGGCGTCGTCCAGTTCGGCAAGCGCACGATTCCGGACGCATCGACGCCCAGTCCACGAAAATATTCCGTCAGCGCTTCACCCGCCGCATCGCTTCCGACCGCTGTCACCGGCGAAACCTTTGCGCCTAGCGCCGCCAGATTGTTCGTAGCGTTCGCGCCACCCCCCGGCACAAGCTTCGTCTCGCGGTGCTTCAGTATCAGCACCGGAGCTTCACGCGACACTCTTGAAATATCCCCGTACTGAAATTCATCGGCAACAAAATCGCCATAGAGCACGACTTTCTTGCCGCGGAACTGCTCGACTATCTCAGCCAGCCGCATCAGATCAACACTACGTTCGGCGCTCGCCTTACCCCGTCTGCTCTTCATCGCGTTTTTCCTAAAATCCACTCCACCGCTTCCGCCAAATCAGCGGCGACGAATTCCGGCGGCTTCGGCCATTTTCCCATCTGCCAGGCAAACTCGCCTTCCCCGTATCCCGTGCGCACCAAAATGCTTTTTCCGCCCGCGTTGTGGCCAAGTTCAATATCCGAGCGACGGTCGCCGACAAAGAAGGATTCTCCAGTATCGATTGAATGCTCGGCCGCTGCGCGCAGTACCATCCCCAGTTTTGGCTTCCGGCACTCGCACGCGTCCGCCGAAATGTGTGGACAATAATAGGTCCCGGTAAGCTTGGCGCCGCTCTTTTCCAGCTCACGGTGCATCAACTGGTTCACTTCCGTCACAACGCTCTCCGGGAAATAGCCACGCGCAACACCAGACTGATTACTCACGACAATCACCCGATAGTCCGCGTCGTTCAGCTTCGCGATCGCCGCAGGGGCGCCGGGCAGCATGCGAAATCGGCTCGCATGATTCAAGTAACCGACTTCATCGAGAATTGTGCCGTCGCGGTCCAAAAATACGGCCGGACGCAGCGCCTTGCCGCTAGACAGAAGTCACCGCCGCAATTCGAGCGTGAACAGCGTCTTCCACCATCCCCGGAGTCACCGCCTTCATGCAACGATGATCGGTTGGGCAGCGCCGCAAAAAACACGGACTGCAGTATGGCCTGTCCTGAACCACCGAACAATTCGGCGTCACGGGTACCGTCCCATTTGGATCCGTCGGTCCGAACACCGCCACTATCGGCAAGCCCACCGCCGCGGCGACATGCATTGCTCCCGAATCATTTCCGATGAACAAATTGCATCGTGAGAGCAATGCCGGTAGATCCACGATCGCAGTTTTTCCAGTCAGGTCCACCGGTGCGCGTTTCAGACCCGCCCTAATCGCTGCCGATACCGTCGCTTCTCCCTGCGTGCCAAACAAAATCACTTCTGCGTCCATCTTTTCCGCCAGTCCGTTCAACATCGCCGCAAACCTGTCGGGCGGCCAGCACTTGGCGGAACCGTAGGACGCACCCGCCCCCACCGCGATTCTCATGCGTCCTGCCCGAGCCCCGGCATTCAAAAGCAATTCTTCCGCGTCTTGCCGCTTCTTCGCCGAAACTTTCAGCTCAATCCACAGAATGTCGGGCAATTCCTCAATCCAACCCGCACGCCGAATCAATTCCAAATAATAAAACTTCTCATGAACCGGGATCTCGCCGAGCTTAGGGACTGCAATCGAATTGGTCAGCAGCAAACTCCGTCCATCCCTGGCATAGCCGATCCGCGTTGGAATCTTGGCTCTCCACGCGAGCCACGCCGCTTCAAAAGCGTTTTGCAGCAATAGCGCCACGTCGAACTTCCGCTCGCGTAGTTCTCCAGCCAGTCTTTCTTTCCCGCCAATCCCCTTGTGCTGGCCCACGCTATCGTACGCAATCAACTCATCCGCGATTTCTTGTTCTCGATAAATATCGAGGACGTACGGGCGCCCCACGATTGCAATCTCCGCGTCGCTAAATTTCTCCCGTACCGCGCGCACGGCCGGCAGCGCCATAATCGCGTCGCCTACCCAGTTCGTGGCTCGAATCAGAATTTTCACGAGCTTGTGTTCCTGCGTTCGTTCAAAAGCTTCCGCACTTCTTCGTCAAACGCCGGCTCGGGTGAAACTGTGAGAGCAATTACTGCAATATAGACGGACCATTCTCCGAAATCGCGGCCGCGCAGATTCTGCTCGTCTTTTTCCGTCGTGACAAACGCCGTTGCTCCAGCGGTATGTGCGGCGTGCGTCAGCCGGGCCCAATCATCAGCGGTATAGCGATGGTGATCGATAAAGCTCATTTTGCCTTCGACATTTGCGTTCCAACGCCTCAGATCCTGAAAGAACGCGTCTGGATTTCCCACACCGCAAAACGCAAAAAAAGGCCCGTATTCCAACTGCTCCAGCGGCTTGGGCGTTTCCGCCGGTCCAATTTTGCGAAACCCAAGCAGCTTGGACTGCGCCGTGAAGACAAGTCCATCTCCGGCTGCACTCGTCGTAACACCGTTGCGATCGGACTCCGCAGTCTTGCGCGTAATAACCAGCATGTCCGCTCTACCTATCGCCGAAATCGGTTCTCGCAGACTTCCCGCCGGCAACATCCACTGCCGCTGAAATTTCTTCGTCCCGTCCCACAAAACAATGTCGACGTCCCGCGCGAGCTGCAAATGTTGAAATCCGTCATCGAGCAAAAATACGTCCACGCCACTTTCCTTCTCAATGCGGCTGCCTTCGACGTATCGGTTGGCCCCCACTCCAAATACAACCCGGTCACCAAGCCGCTGCCTCAGCATTTCTACTTCGTCACTCGTCCCACGCGATCCCCGGTATCCACGCGTCAAAACTCCAACCCGCTTACCTTCGGCCAAAAATTTCTCCGCCAGGTAAAGCACCATCGGTGTCTTCCCCGTTCCCCCAACTGTCAAGTTCCCAACGCTGATTACAGGTGTTTTCAGTCGCCGGGTTTTGCATATCCCTTTCGTGTACAGCGCAACACGCCAACGCGCTGCGAGTCCATAAACATACGACAATGGCCACAGCAGGATTCGAATTGGCAGCGGCACACTCATTTAGTTGCGCGTCTGCGCTGCCAGATGGGTTTCAATTTCTGCCAGCGCCCGGTCTGTAGCTCCCCGGCTCTCTTCCACCAGACGCTTCGCAGTAGCTCCCATTCGAGTCATTCGTTCCGGCGACCGCAGCAATTCAATCCACGTCACTCCGGCATCCTCCGGGCTTTCGACTTGTATAGCGGCATCGGCCGCCACAAATCGCCGCGACATCTCCGCAAAATTTTCCATCGATGGCCCAAACACTGGAACTTTTGCGAACGCTGCCGGTTCCAGAATATTATGCCCGCCCGACTCCACCAGCGATCCTCCAACAAACACGCCATCGGCGATTCGATACAGTGAAGCGAGTTCCCCGATAGTGTCGAGCAGTACGACCGCAACACCCGGCGCCAGTTCCGAAAATTCGTTCTTCGCTTGTGCGCCGGAAGGCAGCGCCACGCTCAACTGCGATCGCCTGATAAATTTTTGGTGTGAATCCTCGATGTACTGCTCTGCGGCATCAAACCGGTCTGGCTTGCGCGGCGCCATCACGAGCAACGCATCTCGGTGCTCGCCCTGCAAAACTCCAAACGCAATCAGCGCCAGCGGCTCCTCGTTGGCTACAACACTGCCCGCCACGATCAACGGGCGTCGCCTTTTCTCATTAACCTCCCTTTCAAACCACTCCGCCAGTGGCGTCGCCTTCGGTAATTCCTGGTCGTATTTCAAATTGCCGTTCACTTTCACCCGTTCGGCAGGCGCTCCCAACTCGCGCACCCGCTCCGCGTCTCGCTCGCCCTGCATCAGGAAAGCAGAAGCATTCCCCAGCGCACTCTGCAGGAATGGCCGCAGATAAAATCCGGCCAGCCGCAACCACTTCTGATACCGCGCGAAACTCCGATCCGAAATCCGCCCGCTGACAAAAACGACCGGCACTCCGCTTTGCCCCGCCCCACGCAGAAAATTCGGCCAAATCTCCGTCTCCAAAACAATCACGATCGCAGGTTTCACCGCCACCAGCGCTCGCTTCACGCAAAACACCCAATCCAGCGGAAAATAAATCACTGCATCCGCAAACGGCATACGCTCTCGCGCGATCGATTGCCCGGTAATCGTCGTCGTCGACACAATCAGCGGCCGCTCCGGATATTTTTCTTTCAGCTTCTTCGCCAACGCTACGCTCGAGAGTGCCTCTCCTACTGACACCGCGTGCAACCAGATCGCGCCCGTCCGCTCCTTCGGCAGCTTTTCCAAATCCGGATAAACAAATCCCAGCCGTTCACTCAAATTCGAAAGGTATTTGCCCTGGGTCATTCCTTTAATAAGCCAATACGGTGTAAGCAGCAGCGCTGCGATCGCCATCAACAAGCTGTAGAGGACAAACACGAACCCAGGCTCCGGTCTGCCTTTTTCCCGTGCAACACCGCTCGTCAGGGCAACCTTAGCACCTGCCGCAGGAATCGAAGGCTTCGAGATGGAAAAAGTTTATTATAAACGCATGAGAAAAGCCGCTTTCGCCCTTCCTTGCGCTGCCTTGCTTTTGCTTTCCGCCTCTTTTGCCCAACAACAGCAGCAATCCACGCCGATGCGGACTTCTGCTGTCGACTCGCACGAAGGCATGACCATCGCGGCCGAACCGTGGACCAATCTCGCTCAATACAAACCGGCCTTCCCTAAAAAGAATCCCTACTCATTCGGCATACTCGCCATCCGAGTCATGCTGCGCAACGAGACCGCGGACAGCATTCGCGTCAATCTCAGCCGCATTCGCCTCTCTCTCGTCCTCGAAGACGAGAGCCGCCAGGAACTTCCTTCCCTCACATCGGAACAACTCGCCGACGCCGTCTTTTCGTCCAAAGTGAAAGACCCCAGTCGCCGCACTCGCCTCCCAATTCCCCTCCCTTCCAGCAACAAAATTGGCCGCGACAAGAATTGGACCGAACTGGCGAAGGCCGCCGAAGAAGCCAGCCTCCGCGACGGTGTCATCGCCCCGCACAGCACCGCGGAAGGTTTGCTTTATTTCGATCTTCAGAGCCAGTTCGATCTCCTCAACAACGCACGCCTTTACATTCCAGAGCTCGTCGCGCTCGAGAAAAATCACGGCCTTCTGTTTTTCGACATTGATCTCAGCCGCGCAGCCTCGCACTAATCTAATTTTCGTCGTCGCACAAAAAAATCCATCCACAGCCTGGTTTGCGCCTCACTCTTTCGTCCGCTACCATGAATGCGCGACAAACTTTTCCCGAACGGACGCAATGCTCTCTCTCCTCGAACAGCTAAATCCAGAACAACGCCTCGCAGCGCAAACAACCGATGGACCGCTCCTCATTCTTGCCGGCGCGGGCACAGGCAAAACACGCGCCATTACGTTCCGCATGGCAAATCTCATTTCGAACGGCGTCGCCGCGGAAAACATCCTTGCCGTCACCTTCACCAACAAGGCCGCCGAGGAAATGCAGACGCGTATTGCAGACATCCTCCTTCGCGCCGGAATTCCGCCCGACCGCCCATGGCTTTCTACCTTCCATTCGCTCTGCGCGCGCCTGCTTCGCCGCGAAGCCGCGGCCGCAGGCCTGCCTTACAACTTCGCGATCTTTGACGACGACGACCAACTCGCCACCGTCAAACTCACGATGTCTCGCCTCAACATCAGCGACGAAACCCTCACGCCGCGCAATGTCCTCAGCAAGATCAGCCATGCCAAAAATCACGGCCAATCCGCCGCCCAGATTCGTACCGAAGCTTTCAGTTCCGACGGCCGTAAAACCGCCGACATCTTCGAAGCCTACGAAAAACTCCTCGCTCAGAGCAACGCGCTCGACTTCGACGATCTCCTCTTGCGTTCGGCAAAACTCTTAAAAGATTCACCCAACGTCCGCGAACGTTGGCGGCAACGCTTTCAATACATTCACGTCGACGAGTATCAAGACACCAACCGCGTCCAGTACGATCTTCTCCGTTTGCTCACCGGCCCGAAGCAAAACATCTGCGTCGTCGGCGACGAAGATCAGTCCATCTACCGCTGGCGCGGCGCTGACGTTTCCATCCTTCTCAGCTTCTCCCGCGATTTTCCCGCCGCGCGCGTAATCCGCCTGGAACGCAACTACCGCTCGACGCAAAATATTCTCGACGCCGCCGGAGCGGTCGTAAAAAATAATCCCGACCGTCTCGGCAAGACGCTCAAAGCCGAGTCGCCCGCTGGCAAGAACCTTCGCTACTTCGAAGCCCGCGACGCACAAGCCGAAGCCGAATTCGTAGCCGCCGAACTTCAGAAAATTCTCGACGACGACTCCGACCAGACCTGCGCCGTCGAATACCGCACGAACTTCCAGTCCCGTGCCTTCGAAGAGGTCTTTCGCCGCCGCGGCTTCCGCTACAAACTCGTCGGCGGTTTCAGCTTTTACAATCGCGCTGAAGTCAAAGACGCCCTCGCATACGTTCGCCTCGCCATGCATCCCGAAGACGATATCTCTCTTCTCCGCGTACTAAACGTTCCGCCGCGCGGCATCGGCAAGACCACCGTCGACGCCCTCCGGGAAGCCGCCCGCGCCAACAGCTCCACGCTCTGGTCCTCCATCGAAACATTTCTCGCCGGCGGCGCCTCCGGTCGCGCCACAACTCCCGTCCGCGCGTTCCAGGAATTGATCAATCGCCTTCGGCAAGCTCTCGCCGAGCGTGAACCTGCCGATTTTCTCCACTACCTCCTCGACGAAACCGGCTACATGGCCATGCTCAAGGACCGCAACTCTCCCGAAGACGTTCCACGCATCGAAAATCTCGAAGAGCTCACTCGCGCCGTCGCCGAGAGCATGGACGCCGGCGAATCTTTCACAGATTTTCTCGACGCCGCCGCGCTCGTCAGCGACGCTGACTCCTTCGAAGACAAGCCTGGTGTCACCCTCATCACGCTGCACAGTACCAAGGGCCTCGAATTCGACCACGTTTTCCTGACCGGCATGGAAGAAGGCATCTGCCCCCACGGCCGTTCCATCAACGAAGAAAAAGGCGTCGAAGAAGAGCGCCGCCTCGTCTACGTTGGCATGACCCGCGCCCGCAAAACGCTCACGCTGACCCGCGCCGTCTATCGCCGCATTTTTGGCAACGAGCAGCAACTCCGTGCCTCGCAACCCTCACGTTTTCTCGCGGAAATCCCCAGCGAACTCGTGGACACTGCCGGCGGCTCCATGGCCGAAATCGGGCAGACCCGCCGCTACGAACCCGACCCGGAATATTCCTACTCTGCTGAAGAATTCGTGCGCCGCGTCCGCGGCGGCCCCGCCGCGCAGCGTTCCTCCGCACCTCGTCAACGCTCGGAGACGCCCAGTTTCGGTCGTTCAGCTTCCCGTCGCACGCCTGCCGACCCCATGCTCGGCCGCAAAGTTCGCCACCCCGAATTCGGCATTGGCACTGTCGTCGGCGTCGAAGGTGACGAAGACGACCGCCGCCTCTCCGTGAGCTTCCCCGGCCGCGGCACCAAAAAATTCATCGAACGCTACGCCCAACTTCAGCCCGCTTAAGCGAACCGTGATTCAGTCGACAAGCTTCCGATTTGGAGGACTTCGGCGATTTGTATTTCGCCGCAAAAGGAAAACGAATCCCGCAAGGAACAGCGAAGCTAAACCGATTCCTACGTGCAACACACCACGAACTAAATACGCCCGCGATCAGGAAAGCGATTAAATTCCGGCGGCGGCGCGAGCAGATCGCATTCGCGACTTTTTCCAGCATTAGACTTGCCCGACGATCGCATCATCTCACAGCGCTTCAATAGCAAAACAGATAGACCCTAGCAAGGTGCGGCACTCCGGGCCAGCGCTGGTAACGCACGAAGTTGCGCCCCTCCCCATTCTCACGATAAAGTGTGGCTCGCACTGATCATCGTATCCGGCAGGCAGGGGAAAATTTCGCGTTGCCCGGATGCGCTCGGAGACTCTGAGTGCCTTCATCCCTGTTTCGCCGCAAGAATATCGACCAACTCATTTCCGATTGTGAAGGCGCCGAACTCCGCCTCAAAAAATCCCTCGGCTGGCTAAGCCTTACGTCCCTCGGCATTGGCGCCGTCATCGGTTCCGGCATTTTCACCATCGTCGGCACCGCCATCGCCGGACAGAAATTCCAGACGTCTTCGATTCTCAACGCGCCGCTGCTGCAATATCTCATGCACCATAACGCATCCTTCGGCCGTCCGGGCGCCGGTCCCGCCATTGCGCTGTCATTTGTCCTCGTCGCTATCGCCTGCGGATTCGCATCCGTCTGCTACGCCGAACTTGCCGCCATGATTCCCATCGCCGGCAGCGCGTACACGTACACCTACGCCACCATGGGCGAAATCATCGCCTGGATCATCGGCTGGGATTTAATCCTCGAATACGCGGTCAGCAACATGGCCGTCAGCGTCGGTTTCTCGGCACATCTGGTCGACCTCCTCGATTGGTTCGGCTTGCATCCCGACCCCAAATGGATCTCGCCCGCTTATCTCCCGAGCGGCCTCCCCGATCTGCAAGGCAATATGATTTACGGTCCAGGCTGGCACTTCGGCTTTAACTGGCCCGCCTTTATCATCGTCATGCTTCTCACCGTCATTCTCGTCCGCGGCATAAAGGAATCCGCCAACACCAACAACCTCATGGTGATGGTCAAAATAATCGCCATCCTCGCGTTCGTGACGTTCGCCTCGCGTTTTATTCACACTTCGAACTGGCATCCTTTCGCTCCAAACGGCTGGCCCGGCATTCTTACCGGTGGCTCCATCGTCTTCTTCACCTACATTGGTTTCGATTCCGTCTCCACCGCCGCCGAGGAGTGTAAAAATCCTCAGCGCGACTTGCCCCGCGGCATTATCGCCACGCTCATCATCTGCACTGTTCTCTACATCGGCGTCGTGGTTGTCCTCACCGGCCTCGTCAAATGGGAAACTCTTCTCGACGACGCGGCTCCCGTCGTCAACACCCTCAAGAAACTTCACATCTCCAATCTCCGCCTCATCGTACTTATTGGCGCACTCATGGGCATGATCTCGTCGCTTCTTGTCTTCCAGATCGGCCAGGCACGCGTCTGGTTCGCCATGTCACGCGATGGCCTCTTCCCCAAAATCTTCAGCCGCGTTCACCGCACCTATCTGACGCCGGATTTCTCCACCTGGGTCGCGGGATTCGTCGTCGGCGTCCCCGCCGGACTTCTCGATATCGGCACGCTCGGCGACCTCGCCAACATTGGTACGCTATTCGCTTTCGCTCTGGTGGCTGCGGGAGTGCTCATCCTTCGCTACCGAGAACCCCATCGCCATCGCGCCTTCCGCGCTCCCGGCGGGCCGCTCGCTCCCATCCTCACCATTCTTACTTGCTTGCTCCTGATGGCAGGCCTGCCTATCATGAATTGGCTCCGATTCCTTGGCTGGTTGCTCATCGGACTTGTAATCTATTTCTTTTACAGCCGGAAGCGCAGTACGCTCAATCCGCCTCCGGCCAATTAGTGCGAGGATATCGCGTGCTCTTCCGCGCCGTATGCATCTCCCGGTTTCGTTCGCCTGGTGTTCTGCTCGTTGCAGCAGTTCTGCTAGCGCTCTTTCTTCCTTCTCAATCTCGCGCTTGGGGCGACAACGCCAATAAACTCATCGTCAACCGCGCCATCGAAACTCTGCCACAAGATGTCCGCACCTTTTTCGAAGGCAGCCGTGGCTTTCTGCTCCAGCACGTCAACGACCCGCTCGCTTCCGCCGCCAAAACTCCCACGGAGCGCCGCACTCAATACCTCGTCCTCGAAAAATACGGTCGCTTTCCATTCGAAGCACTGCCGCGCGAATACAAAGCCGCAGTCTTGAAATTCGGCCGGGCAAGACTGGAAGCCAACGGTCTGCTCCCCTGGCAAATCGGCGTTTATAGCGAAAAGCTCACCAACGCCATGCGCGCCGGAAAATGGGACGAAGCGCGCCTCTACGCGGCCATCCTCGCCAACTACGTCGCTGCCGCGCATGACCCCTTCAACACCACGGACAACAACGACGGCAAACTCACCGGCCAGCTCGGCGTTAACGACCGCTTCGGCACCACTCTCATCGACCGCTATAGCTCCTTCTTTCCCATGCGGCCCAACGACGCCATGTTCATTTCCGATCCAACCGACTACGCCTTCGAAGCGTGCCTTCGTTCGCACAGCTGGCTCGAAACCATTCTCTTCGCCGACCACAATTCGCGCCGCGGCTTAAACTCTTACACCGACGAATACTACGATCGCTTCTACAATCAGGCCGCCGCAATCCTGATTCGCCAACTCTCCGACGCGTCCACCGACGTCGGCTCCTTCTGGCTCACTGCCTGGAAAAACGCCGGCCAGCCTCAGCTTCCCCGCTAAGTTCGCTCGCATGGCAGACCGTCCTTTTCCGGAGCACCTCCTTTCCCTACCTAAAGCCGAACTGCATCTCCACCTTGAAGGCAGCATGCGTCCCGACATCGTCTCGGCACTCACCGCCCGTCACGGCGTTCCCGTTAGCGAAGAAGAAGTTCGCCGCCGCTACTCGTACACGGACTTCCTCGGTTTTCTCGACACCTTCAAATGGGTCACTTCATTCCTCCGCACTCCGGACGATTACGCCCTCATCACTCAAGATCTCGCCGAACAACTCCTCGTGCAGAACGTTGTCTACGCCGAAGTCACCCTCTCTGTCGGCGTAATGCTCCTCCGCAATCAGCGACCCGAAAGAAATTTCGAAGCTATCGTTCGCGCCGCCGAACCGTTCGAAGCTCGCGGCCTCAAACTTTTCTGGATATTCGACGCAGTCCGCCAATTCGGTCCCGACGCCGCGCAACAGGTCGTCAGCGCCGCGCGCAACACCGCCTCAAAAAAAATCGTTGCCTTCGGAATCGGTGGCGACGAGTTGAGCGTTCCGACCATTGCGTTTCGTTCTGTCTATGATTCCGCCGCCGCGCTCGGCCTTCATCGCCTCATGCACGCCGGCGAAATTGGCGGTCCGGAAAAAATCCGTGAGGCCATCGAACTCCTCGGCGTCGAGCGCATCGGCCACGGCATTGCCGCCATCCACGACCCCGCTCTCATGGATCTCCTTGCCGACCGCCGCATCCCGCTCGAAGTCTGCCCGGGTAGCAACATCCTAACCGGCGCCCTCGCACGTCAACTCGCGCAACCCGGCGCAACGATCGAAGCTCACCCGCTGCCAAAGCTCCTCCGCCACGGCATTCCCGTCACACTTTCAACCGACGACCCCACCATGTTCCACACCGACCTCGCCACCGAATACCGCAACGCCCACCGCATGGGGTTCTCCCAATCCGAGCTCACTTCCCTCCTTCAAATGAGCTTCGACCACGCCTTCGCCTTCACTCCCGACGCAAACCGCGGGCAATAACTTGTCCTCATCCTGAGGGCATCCACGAAGATGCTCGAAGGACCTCAACCGACTGGACTTGCCCTGGCTTTTACCATGAGCAAGATGTCATCCCGGACCTGCCGAATCTGTGCAGGTTTGGAAATCCCCTTTTCTCTTCGCCCCCAATGGCACAAGTGTAGGCGCACTTTCTGAAGCCGTCCGGTTTGCTATAATCACTGCATGAAAGCACACGTTTGGGTCATGCCAAAGCGCACCGTTCTCGATCCGCAAGGTCAAACCATCCAACACGCCCTCTTCGGACTCGGCTACAACTTTGTCAAAGACGTCCGGCAGGGCAAATTCTTTGTCCTCAATCTCGACGGCCTTACCCGCGAGGACGCTCAATCGCAAACCGAGCGCATCTCCAAAGAGGTCCTCACCAATCCCGTGATCGAGGAATTCCGCTTCGAAATCGTCGAGTAAATCCCGTAGTGCGGCGCAGCGCCGTCCCGTTTATCCTTTACGCTGTGAGCATCGTCGCACCGGCTGTCACTGTGCCGATTCGTGACATCATTCATTTCGATTTGCCCTGTGTTTGCGGCCCCGTGTTACGCTTTCTCTCACTTTAGGAGCGCAATAAATGTGCGGTATCGTGGGCTATATCGGCCCGAAAAAGGTAGTCCCTGTCATCATTGAAGGCCTGCGAAAGCTCGAATATCGCGGCTACGATTCCGCCGGCATCGCCGTCGTTGGCGCCGACGGAAAGCTCGACCTTCGCCGCGCGTCTGGAAAACTCCGCAATCTCGAAGAAGTCATCCATAAAAGTCCGCTCGAAGGCACCTACGGCATAGGCCACACGCGCTGGGCGACTCACGGCCGCCCCACCGAGGAAAACGCCCACCCCCACCGGGATTGCTCCGGTGAAATCGTCGTCGTTCACAATGGCATCATCGAAAATTATCTCGAACTCAAAGAACAGCTCCAGCGCGAAGGCCACAAGTTCGTCACCGAAACCGACACCGAGATCGTCGCGCATCTCGTCGAAAAAAACGCCAAAGGCGGCGTGCCTCTCGAAGAAGCTGTTCGCAAATCTTTGAACCAGCTCCGCGGTATCTACGCACTCGTTTTCATGTCGGCGCGCGACCCGCACAAAATTGTCGCCGCACGCATGGGACCGCCTGCCGTAATCGGCCTCGGTGAAAATGAATTCTTCGTTGCCAGCGATATTCCCGCTTTGCTCGAACATACCCGCAACATTTTTTTCTTGAATGACGGCGACATCGCGGTCCTCACAAAGTCCGGCGTCCACGTGATGGATCACGATGGCAAGCCGGTCGAGCGCAAGCCGCACCACGTCGCCTGGGATCCGATCATGGCGGAAAAGGGCGGCTACAAGCACTACATGCAGAAGGAAATCTTCGAGCAGCCTCGCGCCGTCCGCGACACGTTGCTCGGAAGCATCTCCCGCGACACTGGCAAAACCTATCTCGGTGAACTCGGCCTCACCGATGCGCAATTCCGCGCGTTTGACCGCGTCCGCATCGTCGCCTGCGGCACAAGCTGGCATGCCGGCCTCGCCGGAAAGTTCATGATTGAGCGCCTCGCGCGCCTTCCCGTCGAAGTGGATTACGGCAGCGAATTCCGCTACCGCGATCCCATCCTCGACGCAAAGACGCTCACCGTCTGTATCAGCCAGTCCGGCGAAACCGCCGACACCATTGCAGCCCAGCGCGAGGCAAAACAAAAAGGTTCGCCGACGCTTGCCATCTGCAACGTCATGGGGTCCATGATCACACGCGAGGCCATCGGCTCCATCATCACACACGCCGGTCCCGAAATCGGCGTCGCTTCTACCAAAGCCTTTACGTCGCAACTCACCGCGTTACTCCTCCTCGCCATGCATCTCGGAGAAGTCCGCGGCGCGCTCTCTGGCGACGCTGCAAAAACACTCCTCCAGGAATTCATCCGCATCCCCCACAAAATGGAAACGATTCTCCAAGCCGAAGAATCCGGCTTCTACGAAAGCCTCGCCCGCCAATTTTTCCGTTGCACCGATTTTCTCTACCTGGGACGCGGCATTCACTACCCTATCGCCCTCGAAGGTGCCCTCAAGCTCAAGGAAATTTCCTACATCCATGCTGAAGGCTACCCCGCCGGCGAAATGAAGCACGGTCCCAACGCACTCATCGACGAAAATCTTCCCGTCGTCGTCCTCGCAACGCGCGACGATTCCGATCCCGCTTCCATCACTCTTTACGAAAAATCCGTTTCAAACATGCAGGAAGTTCGCGCCCGTGACGGCATTGTCATCGCCATCGTCACGGCCGGCGACCACCTGGCCCGCTCCGCCGCCAATCACGTCATCGAGCTCCCCGCTGCACCCGAGCTTCTCGTCCCGCTTCTCGAAATCATCCCGCTCCAGTTGCTTGCGTACCACATCGCCGTCCGCCGCGGCTGCGACGTCGATCAACCTCGCAACCTCGCCAAGTCCGTCACCGTCGAATAGCGGTATCGTAGCCCCTCTCGGCTGCGCTCCGACCGGCACCTACGCCGGAGTCCTGACCGCACGCCTTTTGCTAGAATATCCTCATGCCACTCCGCTCTCGGGTCGTGCGCTTCATCGCCTATTCCGTTCTGGTCTACAGTCTCTTCGCCGCCATCTCGTTCGCCCAATCCCCCGCTGCCGGCCCCGTCACCCTCCACGAAATCCACGTCGACGGCTTCAAAAAACTCACTGAGCCTCAAATCATCGCCCTCACCCAGCTCCAACTGAACTCTCCCGTCGACCGCGACACCCTTCAAGCCGGCGCCGACAAACTCATCCGTACGGGCCTTTTTGCTCGCGTCAAATATGACTTTCACACCCGCGGTGATCAGGTCAGCGTAACGTTTCACGTCGAGGAAAATTCCCTTCTCCCCGCCTTTTTCGACAACATCCCGTGGTTCGACGATTCCGAGCTCGCCGCCGCCATCAAATCCACAAACCCCGCTTACGATGGCACGCTTCCCGAATCCGGCCCGCTCGTTGATGCCGCCGCCGACGCCGTCAAATCCCTTCTCGCCTCGCACAAACTCGATGTCACTGTCGAGCATCAAGTCATGCAAAATCCCATCGGCGACGGCAACGTGCAGTCTTTCTCCATCGAAGGCGCCGCTCTCCAAATCTCTTCCCTCGAATTTGGCGACCCCGCTCTCGACTCCGACCGCGCCATCCAGGCCCATCTCGGCGAGCTGCGCGGCAAACCCTACTCGCGCCTCGCGATCGACATTTTCCTCACCGAACAAGTTCGCCCGATGTACCTCAAAAAAGGATTTCTCCGCGTCAAACTCGGGCCTCCGCAAGTTCGTCTCACCGGCGCGCCCACCGAAAAACTTCCGGACAGAATTCCCGTCTACATTCCCGTAGACGCTGGCGCCGTTTACCAGTTTTCGGGTGTGCAGTGGTCCGGAAATTCGATTCTCTCCGCCGACGATCTCAACAACCTCTTCGTCGTGAAACCCGCCGAGCTCGCCGACGGCCAGAAAATTTTTGCAGGCTGGGATCACATCGAAGAAGAATACGGCCGCCGCGGCTACCTAGAAGCAAAAATCGAGCCTGCGGAATCTTTCGACGATGCCACCCACACCGTCTCCTACAAAACGCGCATCAACGAAGGCGCGCAATTCAAAATGGCTAGTTTCGTTCTCACCGGCCTGTCCGTCGCCGCCGAACGCAAAATCTTCGAAACCTTTCCGGTCCAGCCCAACCAACTGTTCGACAAATCTAAATTCGAGACTTATCTCTCGCGCCTGCAAAACAAACCCGCTCAAATCTTCGGCGACCTCCCCGTCCACTACGACAACGTCGGCCACTGGCTACGCACCGATCCCACCAAAGGTATCGTCGACGTCCTCCTCGACTTCAAATAGCGTCGAAGTAAATGAGGAACGGCGCCTTGAAACATTTCAATATCGGTGACGCTGTCCTAATACTTCTTCTGGCTTCCGTCACGTTCTTTCTGCTCGCAAGGACTCTTCTTACCGGGGTGACCAGACTTTGGGTCAGGAGTTGGACGCGGGCCACTGCGCTGATCCAGCCCGCGGGCGCTCGGGACCACCAACGTGCCCGAGGCCTATGGACGCGTTGGCTTTTTCGGATACAACTATCCGGTACGGGCGCTAGATATGTTGGCTGTTTTGTGATCATGAGCAAACAGATCGGTTTAAATCCCATTCAGCAAAAGCTTTCGGGCCAGCGCATTCAGATCCGCTTCAATCCATCTCATCCTGAAACATCTTTTCTGGAACAGCTGCGAGATCCCTTGTTCGAACGCTACAAAGCAACGCAACAGGCGAACTGGATTGGCCAAACGCCAAATCCTGGACTCCGTTCTCCATTTTCCTAAATGCCTGAACGATTGCGCAGCCTTTCTTGCGCTATACTTTTCTCAGCAAATGAGTTCAGTCATCCAAATCCGTCTCGACGAATCCTCGTCTCTCTCGAGTGAGCAGAAGCAAACTCAGCTCCTCTCCAATCTCGCGAAGATCCCTTCCCTCATCGTCGCCCTTTCCGGCGGCGCCGATTCCGCTTACCTCGCCTGGACCGCTCATCAATCTCTCGGTAATCGTGCTCTCTCCGTCACTGCGATTTCGCCCTCGTATTCCGCCTACGACCGCGACCAACTCACTTCCTTCCTGCAACAATTCTCCATCCGCCACCAATTCGTCGAAACCCGCGAAATGGAGAACGCCTCTTACCGCGCCAACGCTGGTGACCGCTGCTACTTCTGCAAAGACGAACTTTTCCGCGTCCTCGACCAACTCGCCGCCACACAAAACATTTCCGCCATCGCCTACGGCGTCAACGCCGATGACACACTCGACTTCCGCCCCGGCCACAAAGCCGCCGCCGAGCATCACGTCCTAGCGCCACTCCTCGACGTCCGCCTTCGCAAATCCGAAATCCGCGAACTCTCTCGCCGCGCCAATCTCCCCACGTGGGATCGCCCCGCCTCAGCCTGTCTTGCCTCGCGCCTTCCTTACGGCACCGAAGTCACCGCCGAGCGCCTCTCCCTCATCGACCGCGCCGAAGCCGCCCTCCGCGATCTCGGCTTCCGCCAGTTCCGCGTCCGACTTCACGACAAACTCGCTCGCGTCGAAATCGCCCCCGACGAACTCCCCCGCGCCCTTACTCCCGAAATGGCCGCCGCCATCAACGCCCGCCTCAAATCTGCCGGCTTCCTCTACGTCTCGCTCGACCTCGAAGGCTACCGACAAGGCTCCCTCAACGCCGCCCTGTAGCCCCACCACCGTTTGTCATCAACCTAAGTGCCGCCACTCGAATTTGATTATTGGGCCCGCACGCCGGACCCGGGGAACATTCCCCTCCCAATTTCCGTATCTACCCATGACAGCCCAAAGCGCGTATCCTAGCGCTGGGAGGACGAATGTTCGCTCGCAAACTCTGCATGCCCGCTCTTCTTATCGCGTCGGCCTCCCTGGCCGCCTGCGGCTTCGGCCCTACTGAACACGGCTCGTTTGACCGCACCCTGGATGTCTCTGGTCCTCTCCGCCTCGAACTCGCCTCGGCCTCCGGCGCCATCCGCATCAAGGGCACCACCTCCGATAACAAGGTTCACATTCACGGCGAAGTCAGCGCTGGCTCCTTCCTGGGCAGCGCCAAAGATGAATTGCAAAACATCATCAGTTCACCGCCCATCGAACAACATGCCGGCATCATTCGCATCGGTAAGTCCGCCAACGGTTTTCGCAACACTTCCATCGCCTACACTATTGAAGTCCCGCGTGAAACCGAACTTAGCGTTTCCGCCGCCAGCGGCTCCCAGGAAATTCAAAACGTCCGCGGCCCTGTCAATCTCGATTCCGCCTCCGGCAGCGTGCGCGTTGACGGCGTCGACCGCTCTGTCACCATCAGGTCCGCCAGCGGCTCCATTCACGCCGCCAATCTCGGTGACGACGCCCGCATCACCGCCGCAAGCGGAAGCATCGAAATCAATTCCATTAAAGGTGATCTGCGCGTTCATTCCCTTTCTGGTTCTCTCAACGTCGCCGCACCCGGCGGCCGCGTCGAAGCCGAAACCGCCAGCGGCTCCGTAACCGTTGTCGGCGCCAATAACGACGTGAAGGCCAGCAGCGCTTCCGGTGGAATTAAAGTCGCCGGCAATCCCTCCGGCAACTCCTACTGGCATCTGAAAACCGCTTCCGGCAGCGTCGAAGTCTCCGTTCCAAAAGATGCCGGTTTCCATCTCTCCGCCGAGGCCGTCTCCGGCGAAATTCGCGCCGATCTTCCCATCGTCATCGAAGACCAGGACAAGCATTCTCTTCGCGCCCGTGTCGGCACTCCCGGCGGCCGCGTCGAAGTCCGCACCGTTTCCGGCGGCATCCGCGTCCAGCCCGCGTCCTAAACCTTCGCGACGCCCTGTCATTTTTCGTCTCGCCTCGTTCGCACGATCGAGGCGACCGGTCGAACTTGCCTCACTTGGACCCACTCGGCAACGCTCCCGCGACCCTACACTTCTTCTCGCCTTCATATAGAATCGCCTAATGCTTGGCCGCTCCCTCGCCGCTGCTTCCCTCTTTTTTTTCGCATCACCGCTCTTCGCACAAACTGCGAAGCCAAACCCGTCCAATCCCCCAAAAAAATCCACCTCCGCTCAATCCATCCAAAGGCAACTCTCCCCCTCCGACGAGCTCCAGCAAACCATCGAATCCGCCGGCAACGACCGCGCCGCCCTCGTCCGCAATCTCGAAAACTATCTCCAGAAATATCCGCAAGCCCCCGAACGCCCGCAAATCTTCCGCGCCCTCGTAGAAGCCTGTCTCCAACTTCGCGATACTCCCAAAGCCGCCTCCTACGCCGAACGCATCGTCTCACTCACTCCCGAAGACATGTCCATCACCCTTCTCGCCATACAGCTCCTCGAGAAAACCGGTGACGAAGCTGCCCTCCGTCGCGCCCTCAACTACTCCACCCGCGTCGTCGAATACGTCAAAAATTCCTCCGACAGCGAGAAATCTCCCCGCGTCTCTCCGGAAGAATGGGCCACCGAAAAAGAGCGCGACGAATCCTCACTCCTCCTGCTCCGCTCTCGTCTCGAATCCAAGCTCCATGACAACGCCGCCGCTCGCAAAGACGCCGACGCCAGTTACAGTCTTCTCCCCAATTCCCCAGCCGCAGAAAAGCTCGGCGAACTCGCCGAGCTCGACAAAAACTATCCCGTCGCCATCACCCAGTACGCGCGTGCCTTCTCCCTCGCCGATCCCGCCGCCAAAAACGACCATCGCCGCGAGCTCCGCCAGAAACTCGGCAACGCCTGGCGCCTCTCTCACGGTTCCGACGCTGGCCTCGGCGATTTCCTTCTCGCCACCTTCGACGACGTCTCCACTGCCGCCGCCCCGGCAAAGCCCAAACGCAACGCCGCCGCCAAGGAAGCCTTCGACTACATGCTCCGCAAAGCTCCCGACGGCGCCGAGTTCCCGCTCTCTGCGCAAAAAGGAAAAGTTTTAGTCGTGAATTTTTGGGCCACCTGGTGTGGCCCTTGCCGTGCCCTCGAACCGCTCTTCGAAAAAGTCGCCGCCGAATTTTCTGGCAACGAAAACGTTCTCTTCCTCGCCGCCGATTGCGACGACGATGAATCCCTTGTCGCTCCCTATCTCGACGAAGTCAAACCCCGCACCGCCACCGTCTTCGCCGACGGACTCGACACCTTCTTCCGCGTCGACGCCTTCCCCACCGTCATCGTCCTCGACCACTCCGGCAAAATCGCCTACCGTTCCGACGGCTTCGGCGACGCCTCCTTCACCGAAAACCTCTCGACCGCCGTCCGCAGCGCGATCTCTTCAAGCAATTCCAGCGGCACCGTCCCCGCCAGCGCCCGTCCCTAAAGGGTGCCACTCCTTCATTCGTCCCGCTCAGTTTCCACCTGGCAATCCCATTTCTTTGCCAACGCCTTAAATCGCAGCTCTTCATGCAGCGAATCAAGGTCCGGCTCGTGCAGCAGCCGCACCATAAGCGGGTTCTTGCTGTTCGTCTGGCATGCTCCAGTTCCCGCCGGTTTGCCCTCGCCGCGTGCCCATAACCCCAACAAAACCGTTTTTTCGGTAAGCTTCTTTAGAATGAAAACCTATAGATGTGCATCAAAACAAACCACTTTAAGAGTCGTTTAGATTCCGCACTTGTGCAAAATAGGGGGGAGGGGGGGTACCCCTCGGCTATACTCTTTTCTCCGGAGAATCCCTTGCTCGAAGTCGCAAAAAGTATCCTTCTCATCGTCAGCGCCCTCTTTCCCATCGTCAATCCGATTGGCGGCAGCCCCGTATTCCTCTCCCTCACCGGCGATTACACCGCCCCCGCCCGCCGCCTCCTCGCCTGGCGCATCACCCTCAACAGTTTCATCCTCATCGTCGCGTCTTATCTTGTCGGCACGCACATTCTCGCCTTCTTCGGCATCTCCATTCCGGTCGTACAAGTCGGTGGCGGCCTTATCGTCATCTCCAACGGCTGGGCCATGCTCAAACAAAAAGATCCCGACGAGCGCGGCCAAATTCAAAAAAATATGAACCCCGCCGACATTCTCCGGCGTGCATTTTATCCGCTCACTTTGCCGCTTACGGTCGGCCCAGGCTCGATCTCCGCCGCCATCACGCTTGGCGCCAACGCTCCGCATTATCTTGGCGGAAATATTCTCGCAATTGCGGCTGCCGTCATTGGCGCCGCTATCGTCTCGGCCACAATTTATCTCTGCTACGGTTTTGCCGATCGCCTGGCCGCAGTCCTCGGCCCCACCGGCATGAACGTCATCCTTCGCCTCTCTTCTTTTTTGCTGGTCTGCATCGGTGTTCAAATTTTCTGGAATGGCGCATCCACGCTCATCAAGACTCTCCTCGCCGCGCGTATGTGATAATTTAATGCGAACACTTTCCGTGATAACTTTTCCGGCGAACCATGGCTGAAATCGTCTCTCTCCAATCCGCCATCCGCACGCACCTCCATGACGGCGACGCCGTCGCCATGGAAGGTTTTACTCACCTCATTCCCTTCGCCGCCGGGCACGAAGTCATCCGCCAGCGGCGCACAGACCTTACGCTCATCCGCATGACCCCGGACGTCATCTACGATCAGCTCATTGGCGCCGGCTGCGCCCGAAAGTTAATTTTCTCGTGGGGCGGAAATCCGGGAGTCGGTTCTCTTCACCGTTTGCGCGATGCCGTAGAAAAAGACTGGCCGAAGCCGCTGGAAATTCAGGAACACGGTCACGGAGATCTTTCCAATGCGTACGTCGCCGGCGCCGCGAATCTTCCCTTCGCCGTTTTGCGGGCGTACGCTGGTTCGGAGTTGCCGAAGTACAACAAGAATATTCGTTTCATTCAGTGCCCGTTTACCGGAGAAACCCTCGCGGCGGTCCCGGCGATTCGTCCCGACGTGACGGTTATCCACGCGCAGAAAGCCGACCGCAAGGGCAACGTTTTGTTGTGGGGAATCTTGGGCGTGCAGAAAGAGGCGGTCCTCGCCGCGAAACGCGCGATTGTTACGGTCGAAGAAGTTGTCAATGAGTTGAACGCACCTCCAAATGCATGCGTACTTCCGTCTTGGACGCTCGCAGCGGTCTGCCACGTTCCTGGTGGCGCGCGTCCAAGTTACGCGCACGGTTATTACGACCGCGACAATCGTTTTTATCAGGCCTGGGACGAAATCTCACGCGACCGGGAGACGTTTTTGAGCTGGATTAAAAAGCATATCCTCGACACCGGAGACTTCGCTGCGTTTCAAAAGGTTTTATCCGAAAGCGGCAAGGAGCAACTGGTTTGAGCGCTGCGAAATACTCCGCTTCGGAAATGATGACCATCGCAGCTTCACGCCTGCTCAACAACGGTGCAGTTTGCTTTGTTGGAATTGGCGTGCCTTCCACCGCCGCGAACCTCGCGCGGCTCACGCACGCACCGGACATCGTCCTGATTTACGAGTCCGGTCCGATCGGCGCAAAGCCGGACGTCCTTCCACTTTCCATTGGCGATGGCGATCTCGCCGAACGCGCGGATACAGTAGTCTCTACTCCTGAGATTTTTCGCTACTGGCTACAAGGTGGGCGCGTGGATGTCGGCTTTCTCGGTGCGGCGCAAATCGATCGCTTTGCGAATATCAACACGACCGTGATCGGCGACTACAAAAAGCCGACGACGCGTTTGCCCGGCGCAGGCGGCGCGCCGGAAATCGCAAGTTGCGCCAAGGAAGTTGTTCTGGTGCTAAAGCAATCGGCGCGCGCCTTCGTAAAAAAGCTGGATTTTCTGACAACGGTCGGCCATCTCGACGGCGGCGATGCTCGCAAGAAGCTTGGCCTTCCGGGAAAAGGGCCAGTTGCCGTCGTCACCGACCTCTGCGTGATGAAGCCGGATGACGTTACCCGTGAATTGATCGTCAAGCAACTTCATCCAGGCGTGACGCGGGAACAAGTCCAGAAGGCGACTGGTTGGGAAATTCGGTTCGCGGGAAGTGTCGAAGAAAGCTTGCCTCCTGCGGACAATGAACTAAAGATTCTGCGCGATTTGTTGCTTCGCACCGCGGTCGCGCACGGACAGGCGCCGGCAGCGTAAATATGACCAGACCCGTTTTCATTTGTGACGCAGCGAGAACTCCAATCGGGCGGTTCGGTGGTGTTCTTTCCTCCGTGCGCACAGACGACCTGGCCGCCATTCCCATTCGCGCATTGCTGCAACGGAATTCCAGAGTCGATTGGTCACGCCTCGATGAAGTTTTTCTTGGCTGCGCCAATCAAGCTGGCGAAGACAATCGCAACGTAGCTCGTATGTCGCTGTTGCTGGCGGGCCTTCCCGATTCCATCCCCGGCGCGACCATCAATCGTTTGTGTGCCTCTGGGATGGATGCCGTCGGAACTGCCGCCCGGGCCATTGCATCCGGTGAAGTTGATTTCGCCATCGCAGGCGGCGTTGAATCCATGTCCCGCGCTCCGTTCGTAATGCCCAAGGCTGAATCACCGTTTCAGCGCTCGGCGGAAATTTACGACTCCACCATCGGCTGGCGTTTTATTAATCCGCTGATGAAAAAACAATACGGCGTGGACTCCATGCCGGAAACCGGAGAAAACGTCGCGGAAGATTTCAAGATTTCGCGCGAAGATCAAGATGCATTCGCGCTGCGCAGCCAGCAGCGAGCCGCCAAAGCCCAGGCGTCCTGCTTCTTTGCCGAAGAAATTGTCCCTGTCGAAATTCCCGGCAAAAAGGAAACGACCGTCGTTTCCACGGATGAGCACCCGCGCGCGGACACGACTCTGGAGGCTCTAGCAAAACTTAAACCCGCTTTTCGCACTCCCGGCACAATCACGGCAGGAAATGCTTCCGGCGTGAACGACGGTGCCGGTGCCATGATTGTTGCATCGGAAGAGGCGGCGAAAACGCACGGACTGACTCCCCGCGCCCGGGTTTTAGGAATGGCTACTGCCGGCGTTCCGCCGCGCATCATGGGAATCGGCCCCGTCCCGTCCACAAAGAAACTGCTGGCCCGTCTGGGGTTGAAGATTTCTGACTTCGAGGTCATCGAATTGAATGAAGCGTTCGCGAGCCAGTCGCTTGCGTGTTTGCGCCAGCTAGGAATTCGCGATGACGCACCGCACGTTAATCCAAACGGAGGCGCAATTGCGCTTGGCCATCCACTGGGAATGACCGGCTCCCGGCTGATTCTCACCGCCGTGCACCAACTGCAAAAAACCGGCAGTCGCCTCGCGTTAGCTACGATGTGCGTAGGCGTCGGCCAAGGCGTTTCCGTTGCATTAGAACGCGTGTAAACAAACGAATCCCATGACGACTCCTATGGAAGGCCGCGAAGCACGGAAAACAACACAGCCACCCTATCTGTTTCCGGACTACGTGAGCACGCAAGAACGCGCACCGTCAAAACC
>Ga0247682_1000068_pt1 | contig 42452 bp, 50 predicted proteins | sample CNK23_metaG_FD_190130 | JGI IMG/M metagenome (GOLD analysis project Ga0247682, IMG submission 190130) | Soil microbial communities from Purdue University Martell Research Forest, Indiana, United States - CNK23 | ecosystem: Environmental > Terrestrial > Soil > Temperate forest > Bulk soil...
ATCTCCCTTTTGCGTGCGTGGCGATTTCGCCTAGAGCAACCGTCACGCTGAGTCACCGTCCTAAGTGGACGTCCAATGTAGACGCTCTCGGCTAGCTACCGGGAGTTGGCAGCCCCGAGTTTCCAGGCTCGGGGCTGCTGCCATTCCTGGAGAAGATCATGGCGCGAGTCCGAGACGTTCCCTGCTCCGGCGGCTGCGGCCAGTTGATCTGGCGAGGCAAAGGCTGCCTACCGCCCGGTCAGTCGAAGTGCCAGGAGTGCCGCAAGCTCGCCCGGCGGCGCCAGTGCATCATCTGCGGGGCTGCGTTCACGCCGCCGGACAAGAAGCGCTTGACGTGCTCGGACGGTTGTCGTGCCGAACGCTTCGCGGAGGTTCAGGCCCTCGGGGCAGTGTCCGCAGCAGCGCGGAGAAAGCCTCTGCCGCGCTGCGAGATCTGTCGAGTGGAGTTCCGCCCCTCAACGCGCGGCGCGAGGCTGCAGCGCACCTGTGGCCGTGCGTGCGGCTTGGAACTCAAACGCCGCGTGACCGTGCAGTGCATCTGCAAGGGATGCGGGCGCGAGTTCGCTCGTTCTCGGGCGTCGAGCGCTCGCGTGTACTGCAACGCATCTTGTCGTGAGCGATTCCAAGCCCCGTCGAGACCGTTGCGCGCCTGCGAGTTCTGTGGCGCGATGACCGGCTTCCGGTTCTGCAGCAAGCGACACAGTGATCGGTGGTGGAACGCCGAGCGCGCGGCGCAGCGCGGCACTCGTAGGTGCTCGTGCGGCGCCCCTGCGACGTCGTCCCGGCACCACAAGTGCGAACGCTGCCGAGAGTCCTCGCGCCGGAAACGACGACTGTACGAGCGTCGCCGCGTAAGCGAGTCCTTCGTGAGCGAGCCGTACACCCTTGCCGAGATCGCCGCCCGGGATCGCTTCATGTGCGGGATCTGCCGTCGCCGAGTCGCGATGACGAAGGTCGTGCCCCATCCGAAGGCGCCCACGATCGACCACATCATCCCTCTTTCGGAGTATGGCGATGACGTCAAAGCGAACGTCCGGCTCGCGCACTTCCTCTGCAACTCGATCCGCGGCAACCGCGGAGGCGGCGAGCAACTCGCCCTCATCGGCTGACTCGATCGAGCGGGTCGTTCCGCGCGGCAACCGGCGCGCTTCTCTCGCCGCGATCCGCGACCGACTCGCCGCTGAGACCAGCGACACCCTCTGGAACAAGCACAAGGACGAGTGCCACTGCGTCTGCGGAATGGGCGACGGTCGGATGCTCGTCGCGTTGGTGAAGGAACTGCGCGCGGTCATCACCGAACTCGAGGCCCTGGGTGGGGCCGAGGAGGTATCCACGAGTGACGATCTCGCCGCTCGTCGCCAGGCAAGGATCGCGGGCGCCGCGGGTCAGTAAGTTCCCCGTCACCTCGTCCAGCGCCGGCCAGGAAGCTGTCGAACTGGCGGCGAGCGCCGGTCTGCACCTCGATCCGTGGCAACAGGACGTGCTCGTAGCGAGCCTGTACGAGCGTCCCGGCGGTCAATGGGCCTCGTTCGAGGTCGGACTGGTCGTGCCTCGCCAGAACGGCAAGGGCTCGATCCTCGAAGCCCGGGAGTTGGCCGGACTGTTCCTCTTCGGCGAGAAGATGATCGTCCACACCTCACACGAGTTCAAGACCAGCCTCGAAGCGTTCCGACGCATCCGGTACCTCATCGAGTCGACACCGGACTTGGAACGGAAGGTCGTCCGGTTCTGGCAGACGACCGGCTACGAGGGCATCGAGCTGAAGAACGGCTGTCGGCTCCGGTTCGTGGCCCGGTCGAAGGGCTCGGGTCGAGGCTTCTCCGGCGACCTGGTCATCCTCGACGAGGCGTTCGCCCTGACCGCCGACCAGCTCGAGGCGCTGATGCCGACCATGTCGGCCCGGCCCAATCCGCAGATCTGGTATACGTCCTCCCCGCCACTGGACGGCATCTCCGGGGAGCCGTTGTTCAGCCTCCGAGCCCGCGGCGAGTCGTCCGACCCGCCGGATTCCCTGTGCTGGTTCGACTGGGGCGCGGCGATGGGCGCCGACCCGGATAGCCGCCACGTGTGGGCGCAGACGAATCCGGCGCTGGGGTACCGCATCACCGAGGAGTTCATCGCCCGGGAGCGTGCGGCCATGGCCCCGGAGGGGTTCGGCCGTGAACGGTTGGGGATCTGGCCGAAGACGGTCGCCGAGCAGTGGCTGATCATCCCGAAGGCCGACTGGGAAGCCGCAGCAGACCCGCGGTCGTCCGTTGTAGACCCGGTCGCGTTCGCCGTGGCGTTGAGCACCGATCGGCAGTGGGCGACGATCGGTGCGGCCGGCCGACGTGAGGACGGCCTGGTCCACGTCGAGGTTATCGACCGGCGCCAGGGCACCGGCTGGGTCACTGGCCGGTTGCAACAGCTGATCGAGCGGTGGCGGCCGTGCGCTGTCGTCATCGACAAGGGCTCCCCAGCCTCGTCTCTCGCCGCCGAGGCGGAGGAGGCGGGGGTCGAGTTGACCCCGATCCAGACCCGGGACGTGGCCGCCGCGGCTGGTGCCCTGTATGACGGGATCGCTGGCCGACCGGCACCGGACCCGGACACGGGGGAGATGGGCCGGGACCCGAGGGTGATCCGCCACCGGGACCAGCCCGAGCTGACCGCGGCTGTGGCCGCAGCAGTGAAGCGGCCCCTATCGGCCCAGTGGGCCTGGGACCAGCTCGCCGCGTCCGCTGACATCACTCCTGTCATCGCGTGTTCGAACGCCCTCTGGGGGTTCACCACCCGCGCTCCGTCAACAGCCGAAGCGTGGGTGATGTACGGGTGACCCACGCACAGGCCCTCCTGTTGGCCGCGGTTGGGCTGACTCACGTCGTCGTCGGCGTGGTGTGGCTGTTCGGGCCGTGGGCCCTCGTCGGGTCCGGTCTGTGTTTGTTCGCTGTCGCTCTGTTCGTGCCTTGGAAGGAGCGGCGTGGCGAACCTGTTCCGGAGTCTGATCTCCCGCCGCCCGACTGACGAGGTCGCGAGGTTCTCCACCCAGGACTACCTGCGGTGGCTGAGTTCCGCGTGGAACGGTCTCGTTCAGCCGATGTACCCGTCGACGTCGACGTACTCGCAGGGTAGGCCGGCGGAGCGGATCGAGAACTCGTTCACCGGCTACGTGTACGGCGCGTACAAGGTCAACCCGATTGTGTACGGGCTGATGACGCGCCGCTCGTCGGTGTTCTCCGAGGCCCGGTTCATGTGGCGCGAGGTCCTCGACGGCAAGCCGGGTGACCTGTTCTGGAACGACACCCTGCAGGTGCTGTCGCGGCCGTGGCCGAACGGCACGACGGGTGAGTTGCTGACGCGGATGATCCAGGACGTGGACCTGGCGGGGAACTGTTACATCGTCAACGAGGGCGACCGTCTGCGCCGGTTGCGCCCCGACTGGGTGCAGATCATCCTGTCCGGCAACCCGCTGACGGATCCCGACGTGGACGTGGTGGGGTACACCTTCACTCCTGGCGGGCCGGATGCAGGCGAGCCGGTGCCGTACATGCCCGACGAGGTGTGTCACTGGAGCCCGATCCCGGACCCGGACGCGCAGTACCGGGGCATGTCGTGGCTGACGCCGGTGGTGCGGGAGATCCAGGGCGACCAGGCCGCCACGTCCCACAAGCTGGCCTTCTACCGCAACGGCGCCACCCTCGGCCCGATCGTGAAGCTTCCGAAGGAGATGACTCCGGAGCAGTTCAAGAAGTTCATCCAGGCCGACCGGGAAGCCCATGCCGGCGCGGAGAACGCCTACTCGACCATGTACATCGGCGGCGGCGCGGATGTGACGCTGGCCGCGGCAAACATGCAGCAGCTCGACTTCAAGGCGGTCCAGGGCGCGGGAGAAACGCGGCTGTGCGTGGCCTCAGGAGTTCCGGCGGTCATCGCGGGAGTGTCGGAGGGCCTGTCGGGGTCGTCGCTGAACGCCGGCAACTACGGAACAGCTAAGCGCAGCTTCGCCGACGGCACCCTGCGGACCCTGTGGCGGTCCGCCTGCGCTGCCCTGTCGACGATCCTCGAGGTTCCCGACGATGCGGAACTCTGGTACGACGAGTCGCACATTGCGTTCCTGCGTGAGGACCAGCAGGACCAGGCGCAGATCGACCAGACCACCATGGCGACGATCGTGTCGGGCATCACTGGCGGGTTCGAGCCGGCCACGGTGGTGGCGACGGTGCGTCCTCAGTGGAGCAAGTCGCTGCAGCACTCCGGCCTGATGTCGGTGCAGCTGACCCCGCCCGGGTCGGAGCCCACGGACACCGTCGACGGAACCGACGTTCCGCCCCCCGATGACGGGGTTCCGCCGGATCAGGCCCGTTCCCAGGCCGACCTCGACGATGAGCTGGACGAGGTCTTGTGGGCGCTCGACGAGGTGATCGAGCGCTCCTACAACCCGGACCAGGCGCGCATCAGCGCCGGCCACGTAGGCGGCGGCCGCTTCGGCAGCAAGATCACGCCGCTGCTTGAGCACTGGCTGGCGGCCGGCGGTAAGGGCGACCCGCTCGGCGAGGCAGGCGTCAGCCGGCAGACGATCGTGGCCGCCGCCAAGGCCCACGGCGTCGAGGTCCCGCCGCGCATGCCGCTGGCGGCGCTGAAGGCGGCCCTGTACGCGGCGGTGCATGAGCGGGCAGTGGCGCACACTGGCGGCACCCTGCACCCGGAGGTCACCGAGCACCAGCACCGGGTCCGCCGCATCGAAGCGGCCCGCCCTCTCGCCACTCTGGCCCGCGACATCGACTCCGCGTCGACCCTGTCGGAGACTCCCGATCCCGGGCAGCCGAGTCGGTCCCAGGTCATCGGGGAGCACATCGACGGAGCGGAGCAGGCCGGAGAGCTGACCCCGGACCAGGCGGCGAAGCTGCGGTCCACACTGGCCGGCGAGGGTGGCGCCTCGAAGGTCAAGGCCGCCGTGACTCGGATGAACAAGGCCAACGGGGTCTCGTTGATCGGCAACGCCGACAAGACCACCACCTTCGACCCCGCCTTGCACAAGCCCCTGGTCCACGACACTGCGGCGGACTCGATCGCCCCGGGTACCCGGGTACGGGTAGTGCAGCAAGGACACACCGTCGACGGCACCACAGTCGAGAAGGCGGTCGTGGCACCCGTTGGTCGGGCGACCGGGCGAGTTCCAGCGGTAGCGCCGGCCACGGGCGCGCTGCCCGGCGAGCAGAACGACCTTTCGGCCAAGGAACTGTCGGATCTGGCCATGATGGCCGACCTGCCGCGCCACTACCTCGCAGACGTGCGGCCGGGATCGAACCAGGCCGCGAACAAGCGGGTCGACAAGCTGGTGCGGCTGGGGTACATGACCCGAGACGCTGATGGACGGCTCGAAGTCACGGACGCTGGTCGGAAGCGGGCAGGCGTCAAGTCGGCGGAGGAGTGGTCGACCGGCGCGAAGCCCTCCGTGGCACCGGTCGGACGGGCGCCGCGTTCAACCCCGAGCGGCGGCGAGAACCCGTTCGAACTCGCCCCGGGCTATAAGGGTGCCCGAGGTCGCGCCCGGCAGGCGGAGCGGGAAGAGGCGCTGCTGGCAGTAGCCCAGCACGGCACCTACGGCGCGGGCCAAGGGGCGCAACTTGAGGCACTCCAAGCGCTGGCGAGCAGCGGCTACCTCAAGCGCGAGGGAGGCAAATGGCAACTGACCGCGCTAGGACGTGACTACGTTGCCCGGAAGTCGGGAGCGTCTTCTCCGGCTCCGGTGGGACGACCGGCGAAGAAGGCGACACCGGCGAAGAGGCTCACCGCCCGCGATGCCGCGAAGCTCACCCCCGCCGAGCTGCAGCAGGCGGTGGCCGACGGTCGGGTGACACCCCGGGTGGCGGAGCAGGCCGTCACCGGCGGCCACCTCGCGGCCAAGAAGGCCGGGACGACCAAGGTCGCTGACCCGGCGGGGAAGCCTGGTCTTCTGCGGGTCCTGCCACAGGTGCAGCGCGGCGAACCCGGCGACGGCAGCTACCGCAACCCGGACGGCACCCGTGGCCCATGGGGTCGCTTCGGCGCCTCGGGCCTGCTGCTGCGCCACGTCGGCGAAGACGGTGTGCCCCGCTACCTAATGGCCAAGCGGTCCGCCGGAGTCGAAAACGGCGGTACGTGGGCATTCCCGGGTGGCGCCCTGGACCAGCACGAGTCCGACTACCAGGGGGCCACACGCGAGCTGGTGGAGGAACTCGGCCTGAAGCCGTCCGATGTGGAGGCTGGTCGAGTTCACGGCACGCACACCACGACAACGCCCGGCGGGTGGCACTACACCAGCATCGCCGCGACCGTCCCCACCCAGGTCGCGCCGAAGCTGTCGTCGTCGCACTGGGAGACCGGCGAGACCCGGTGGATGACTGCCGACGAGATCGCTGACCTGGACCGGCAGGGCCTCCTGCACGGCGCCCTCGGCGGGGGACAACTGCAGGCCAACGTCCTCGACCTGTTCCCACCCCCACCGACCAAGGCGGCGAAGCAGACCGCGCCCCGCCCGACGATTCCGACCTACGCGCCGCCGTCGAGTTTGAGCGCGGCCGACCGGGCCCGGGTCGAGCGACTCGTCCGCGCGGACCCGCAAATCCACGCCACCACCATTGATCGGTTCGGCCCGATCTCGTCGTCAGGCGCACTGAGGCCGGCGGACGCGGCGTGGCTCCAGTCGGTGTACGAGCGGGAGCCGGCGTACATCAACCACGTGGCGCAGGACGTCCGGGTCGCTGACCTCATCGCCCGGCGGGCGACAGCGGCCGGGGAGACGCCGGAGGCGTACAAGGCAGACGTCGCGGCCCGACTGAAGGCGACGCTCGCGGACAAGCCCATCGCGGTCCGGGTACGCGACCAAGCCGCACTGCGCGCCATCCTTGCCGATGGGCGATTCAAGACCCAGCACGAGGGCGTCAAGCGGGCCCCCGGGCTGGGAGCGGACGCCGCCCGCCGTCGGTTGGGCGAAGCGATCCTGGGCGTCCCAGCCGACGCCCCGACGAGTACGCGGCCCGTATACGGCTATGTGGCGATCAACGGCGTTGAGCCGGCTCTGACCCCGGGCCGGAAGATCGCCGGCGTCGCGCAACGCGAGGGATCGAAGGACGCTCTCAGCGAATACGGTCAGGTGCAGGTGGTGTTGAAGCCGGGAGTCCGGTCGAGGACGACAGCCACCGTCGGAGACAGCCTCGATGAGATCGGCTTGGTCCGACCGTCCCCTGTAGACAACCCGTCGGCCGAGTCGCTGGGTGCGTCATCGCTTGACTCGCTTGAGTCGCCCAGCTTCACCCGAACCCGTTACGTGGAGGCGCAGATCCACGGCGGCGTGTCCTCCGGCGACATCGCTGAGGTCGTCTTCGCAGACCCGCCCGACGCCGCAACAACCCGGGCCCTGGACCGGGCTGGTGTGCCGTGGCGAGTGCTGACTCCCCACTCAGGTGCGCCATCTGCTCCAGCTAAGGAGACCGCGGCCCCGAACCCCGGCCGTCACGGCTGGGGCGACAGCCCACCCTCAACCGACCGCATGGCGTTCGAGACTGGTGAGGCAGGGGACCCGGCGTACATGCCCCCACCCCGCTCCGACCACACCGTGTACCCGCATCCCGACGCCGAGGTCCGGACCGCGGTCGAGGACGCGTGGGCCAGGGTGGCGAACAGCACCGGCTTCGCGAAGCTCGCGGACATCCGCGACCAGCTCGGTGCAACGTACCCATGGGACCAGGTGAACCGGGTCCTGCGGGACATGACCACGGGAACGGAACCTGCTGGGGTGCTGCTGCCCGAGTCCAACCAGCAATCCCTGACCCAGCGGGACCGGGACGCGCGGATCAACCTGGGCGGCCAGACGAAACACCTTCTGACCTTCGACGACGCTCCGGCGGCCAGGATCCGGGCCCGGCAGACCGGTTCGGCGGTCCGCTCCTCCGCCCTGGACGACCTGTCCGAGGATCCCTCCCTCGACGAGATCCGCTCCATGGCGGACGACGAGGGCATCGAGCGGGCGGCAGGACACGACGTCACGCTCGGGCACGACGAGCTGCACCACTACTGGGTCGAGGGCGAGGGGCGACACCTCTGGGTTGATTCGCCGACCCCGTGGCGGACCCTGTACGCGCTCGTGACTGCGGCGGTGCGGAAGAACAAGCGGGCCGTGCCGCCCGAGGTGATCAAGACCTGGGTGTCCCGCTGGTTCATCGAGGCCAAGGGCTACGCCGCCGGCTCGGACCGCAACAGGGTCGAGCACGGCCAGCCGCCACGTGGCCACAAGGTCGGGCCGGGCTGATGGCCCTCACGCAGGCGGACATCGCCCGGAAGATCCGGACGTTCCAAATCCTGCGTGCCGGCGTGACCGACGCCCATGGCCACCTGCACGCGCCGAAGGGCCACTTTGGTGGCCGGTTCATCGCCAAGCTGGCGGGCGCGCTGGGCAGGGACACCAAGGCAGCCTCTGGCCCGAGACCCCTTCCCGCTCCGAGATCTCGCGGACCAGCGCCGGGCGCGGGGCTTCGCGGTACCCTCACTGCCGCGAAGACAACCCGCGAGGTGTCCAGCGCAGCCACCGCGGAGGCGCGACGGATCACCGGCCGGGACATCCCGTTCGACTTCACGGGCTCCGACCCCCACGTCGCCCGCGAACACGCCGAAGGAGTTCTTCGCGGCCTCGAACGGTATCCGCACGCCCGCCTCCGGGCTGTTGGGCTGGTCGACATGTCCCACGAGGACGAGGACGGCTACCGGCACACCGACTGGGCAACGACCACCGTTCACACCGACGGGTCTGCCAGCATCAACTTCGACGCCGGCTACTCCAGCCCCACCGGGGCATCTCGCTACCGGGAATCGCTGGCGGCGGCCGGAGAGCGCCGACGAATGGGGCCGGGCCTCACCACCTCCGATCCCATGGGCATCGCGCTGCACGAGTTCGGCCACGTCCTCGCCGGATCAGGCCCCACGGGCGTGAACGGCAAAGCCCGCCAACTCGCCGACCGGGTCGCCGTCACCCACGAGACGTACCAGCACTCCGACGACCCACACGTGGCGAGAGCTTTCCGCGACCTGGCCATCGGACACGAGGTGTCGGTGTATGCCACCGAGGACAAGCCCGAGTTGACTGCGGAGGCGTTCGCTGACGTGATGGCCCACGGCGACGACGCATCCGTGTTGTCCCGCCTCATCGCGGACCTCATCGACGACGAGGTGACACCGTCATGACCGGCATGCCGTCGCAGTGCCTGTACTGCGCCCGCCGCAACGAACCCAGCCCCACCGGCGTGCAGACCTGCACCGCGTTTCCGTCCAGCATCCCCGACCGGATCTGGTTCAACGCAGTCGACCACCGCCATCGCGTCGACGGCGACCTGGGGCTGCAGTGGAAACCGGGACTCCAGGTCGAGGCGTTTCCCGAGTGGGCCATGCAGCGCTGATGGTCACGCAGGCGGACATCAGCCGGAAGATTCGCATCTTCCAGATCCTGCGCGGACGCCACTCGGCGGCCCCGGGCCGGCAGTTCCGGTACCGCCACGGCTGGATCCCGATCGGCGATGACGTCGCTGACAGGTTCGTCGGGTCGATGCGCGACGAGGCGACCATCCGTAAGGCCTACGAGTACCACGACGCCCAGACGGGTCTGAGCGCCCGAGTCTCGAAGATCACCGACCACGGCCCTGGCAAGCCAGTCGAAGTGGAGCTGACCTTCCACGACCGCGGCGGCGTGAAGGTTGGCGACGGGATCCGGGTCGTCGAACCCGACGGTCACAGCGTGCACCACGAAGCGCTGATCCTTTCCGGACCCGTCCAGGGGCAAGGCTTCGCGACCCGGTTCAACCAGAACGCCGAGCGCTCCTACCGGACGGCGGGCATCGACCAGATCAAGCTCCTCGCCAACGTCGACGTCGGTGGGTACGCGTGGGCCCGGGCCGGCTACGACTTCCAGAACGACCGCGCCCGCGGCAAGGTCGCCCACCGGGCCACGAAGATGCTCGGCGAGTTCACCGCCGCCGAGCAGGCGCAGATCCGAGCCGTCCTGGACGATCCGGATTTCACCCCACTGGCGATGGCTATGGCCGGCTGGCGCCCCGGGGCTACGATGTGGCCCGGGAAGCGCATCATGTTGGGCACCAGCTGGGGTGGGGTGAAGAAGCTGTGACTCGCGACGAGATGCTCAAGGCGGCCGCCGAGGCGCACACTGCGTGGTCGTTGAAGCACGGCGACACTGTCCCCTACGTCGCCGCCGACGCCAACCCCCACGTCGAACACACCGACCTGGCGACGTGGCAGGCCGACCGCTCCGCCCCACCTGACGAGGACGACGAGCTGAACGCGAAACTCGTCGCCCTCCTGGCGCAGCACGGGAAGTCCGCTAGGCCGTAGCGGGAAGTTCCGTCTACCACAGTCCACACACGATCCGAACGAGGGGCGTCGCCACACCAGGCGGCGCCCTTTCGCATGGGCGCAGGCCGTCATGGAGGTCCCGTGTCGTACCGCAACGAGGGTGACGGCGAGGGCACCGGCCGCGGACCAGCACCCAGCACCCAGCAGCAGAGCCAAGCCCACCCGCACGCGGGGAAGGGCAGCCCCAAGGGCGGCCAGTTCGTCAAGAAAGGCACCGCAACCGGCGGTGGTGGCGGCGGGCGCCGGACCCGCCGTACGGTTCAGACCCACCCGACCGGACACGGGACTCACCCAGATGCCCCGCCGAACCGGCATCGGGCGATGCACACCGGCGACACCGGCTCCGACGTCGCCGAGCTCAACGGCCTGCTCTCCAAACTCGGTCTGGCCCACACCGGCGACTCGAGCACCTACCTGCCGTCAACCAGCGACGCCGTGATGGACGCCCAACGCCGCCTCGGGTTGAAACCCACCGGCAAGGCCTCCGCCGCGCTGCTGCGCAAACTCCACGCCGCTGTCGCCCTGTCGCCGTGCATCAAACGCTCCGACGACGACGCCGAACCGTCCGTATCCCGCGCCTACACCACCCCCCGCGAAGACCCGGACCGAGGAGGTGCGCGGATGCCCCAGGACCTCACCCGCGCCGAAATGCCCACGCAGGACGACGTGGACGCCGAGGAGGCGGTAGCCGAGCCCCTCCGGCCGCAGGGCGGGCTGGAGATCCTCCGCTACGACCGGCTGTGGGCCCTCGACGACATCGAGATCCGCCGCGGCGGTGACGGCCGCACGGTCGAGGCGTACGCGGCGGTATTCAACACCCCCACCGAGATCCGCGACCAGCACGGCCACTACATGGAGGTCATCGAGCGGTCCGCGTTCAACCGGGCCATCTCCCACGGCATCGACCGCATCGGCGTGTTCTACCACCACGGCATGACCCTCCACGGCACCCCCAGCGACCTCGGCTCGGTCCCGATCGGATCCCCGGTGGACGTGCGCGCGGACGGCAAGGGCCTGCGCACCGTCTCCCGCTTCAACAAGTCCGCGTTGGCCGACTCGGTTCTCGAAGCGATCCGCGCCGGCGATATCAAGGGCTACTCCTTCCGGGGCCGAATCTTCCAGTCCACGCCCAGCCGGCCGCCGGCCCGCACCAGCCGCGCCGGCGAGCTCCCCACGGTCACGCGCACCGAGCTCGGCCTGACCGAGTACGGCCCCACCCCCACCCCGTACTACGCGGACGCCGGCATCCTCGCCATCCGCTCCGCAGATGCGGTGGCCCACGAACTCCGCGCGCTCGACGAGAGCACGCGAGCGGAACTGATCCGCATCCTGTCCGCCTCCACTCCTCCCACCGAGGACCCGGATCCGGACATCAACGCCACTCCCGCCAAGGGACCCGGCGCCGAGGACCCGCCTGCTGAGGCACTCCGGTCGGCATCCATGGCAACGGTGCGGCGAAAGGTCGCCGCCTTCAGGATCCTTGGGAGGATCACGTGAGCACCAAGCGCCTGGCCGAAGTCCAGGCACAGATGGACCTGCTCAGCCAGAAGCTGGCCGAGCTGGAGGAGCTGCCCGAGCCCGACGGCGACGAGGCCCTGCGGTCGCAGGTCATCGACGAGCGCGACAAGCAGGCCGACAACTACATCGCCGAGTACAAGGCGCTCGACAAGGAGCTGGGGCCGCTTCTGGAGCGGGCCAAGGAGCTCGACGTCATCCGTGCCGCGGCACGCGACCAGACCCGGGTCGAGTCCGGTGACGGCGCGAAGTACCTCGGCACCACCGGGCCCGAGTACCGCAAGAAGGTCGACCCGTTCGCCGGCGACATCCGCCGGGCGTCGCACGGCGAGGTCATCTCGCGGGCCATGTCCCTGGTCGACGGGGAGCGGCGTGTGCCGATCTCCGACGAAGGCAAGGCGCACCTGGAGCGGCTCATCCACCGCTCCATGGACGACGAGGAGAACGGCCAGATCGACGGCGCGTACATCGCCAAGCGGACCCTGTACACCGAGGACCCCATGTATCGGTCGGCGTTCCGCAAGTACGCCCGGTTCGGCGGGATGGCCCACTTCAACGCCGACGAGTCGCGCGCCGTGGCCGCATTCCAGGAGTACGAGGTCCTGCGTGCCGCGTCGGAGAACACCACCACCGCCGGCGGGTTCGGAATCCCGGTCAATTTGGCCGCCTGACGCCGCAAGGTGTCAGTGAAAATCCCGAGAATTGCTGGAACATCCTGCTAGACGGTCGCACCACAGCGTGAGGCGAAAGCCTGAGCGCGACGGTTCGAGAAGCGGCCGGTAGGGACAATCAGCAGCCGAGCCCGCCTGGACCTCGAGTCCGACGGGAAGGTTCAACGACTATGTACGGGATATCTCGTTAGATCCAACTATCGTCTACACTGAGTGTGTGGAACGAGAGTGCGAAGTCTGTAAGGCCGTCTTCCTGGCGCGTCGCGGCGTAGACAAGACCTGCGGCATGGACTGCCAGATCCAGTGGCGCCGTCGCCTCAGCCGAGAACGCGCCGCCCGCTACTACAAGCCGCGGCCGCCGCGGCCAGACACGCAATGCGAGGCATGCAAGGCCCGCATTCCGGCCCCGAGGACGGGGGCGATGCCTCGGTGGTGTGTCAGTTGTAGGGCCAAGAAGGAAGACGTCCGCGCCCGCAAAAGGGTTGCCGTCCGCCGCTGTTACAAATGTCAGGTACCCGTTCCAGGTGCGGAACGGAAACCGGGCGTGGCGGTCTGTGACAACTGCCGGGTCGACCCGCGAAAGCATCGGGCCAATCACGAGCAGCGCCGTCGGCTCCGAAAGTATGGGCTGACGCAGGTCGAATACGACCAGTTGCTTGCCCGTCAACGTGGCCAATGTCCAGGGTGCCGGACGGAAGACCCGGGCGCCAAGGGCTGGTGCATCGACCACTGCCACAACACCGGCCGCGTTCGCGGCCTGCTGTGCAACCGGTGCAACACGATGCTGGGGCTGGCGAACGAGGACGCCTCGATCCTCCGGTCGCTCGCGGACTTCGCAGAACGAATGAACGAGATAAAGATATAGTCTGAGCTTCGCGGAGACGCGAAGAGGCCGGCAGAAATGACCGGCCCGCCCGACATTCGTTGGGTAGTAACAACACTGCCTCATCGACCCGACCATCATCCTCACCTCCGGCGCGATGGATGCGCCCCTGCTGCGGGTCTGCCGCATCGAGCAGGTCACCAACAACATCTGGAAGGGCGTCAGCTCGGCCGGCATGACGTGGTCGTTCGACACGGAGGCCGCCGAGGTCAGCGACGACACGGCGACCCTCGCCCAGCCGTCCGTGACGGTCCACATGGGCCGCGGCCTGATCCCGTACTCGATCGAGGTCGGCCAGGATTACCCCGGCTTCGCCAGCGAGATGTCCCGCCTGCTCAACCAGGGCTGGATGGACCTGCTCGCGCTGAAGACCATGACCGGTACGGGTTCCGGCGAGCCGTGGGGCATCTTCACCGCCATCGACCAGACCAGCGCGTCGGAGGTCGTCACCACGACCGACGGCAGCTTCGGCGGAGTCGACGTGTTCAAGACCTGGAATGCGCTTCCTGAGCGCTACCGCTCGCGGGCGACGTGGGTCATGAACGTGACCGTCGAGTCGACCGTCCGGCAGTTCGCTGCGTCGGCGGGTTCCAGCTCGGCGTACTTCACCGTCGACCTGACCCAGGATGGCGTGTCCCGCATCAACGGTCGCCCGGTCATCCTGACCGACTACGCGCCGGCGGGCGTGAGCGGCGTCGTTCCGGGCACCACCGGCGCCCAGAACATCCTGGTCGTCGGCGACTTCTCCAACTACCTGATCGCGCAGCGAGCGGGCATGTCCGTGGAGCAGATCCCCATGCTGTGGGGCTCGGGGAACCGGCTTCCCACCGGCCAGCGCGGCCTGTTCGCGTGGGCTCGTGTGGGCGGGGACAGCATCGCGGACAACGCCTTCCGGCTCCTGCAGAACCAGTAGCCCCATTCCATCTACTCCCGGCGCCCGTTTGGACGGGCGGGCGCCGGGCCCGTCCAACCGTCCACACTGGAGTAACCGTGGAGTACGTGTTTTCGGCCAACGACGGCCTGGTGCGCTGGAGCGACACCCGCGTATCGATGAGCCCCAACGACGTGTGGTTCGCCGACGACCCGTTCGTCGTCGCCCGGCCGGACCTGTTCAGCACCACACCTCTGGTCGTGCACTCGACGCAGGGCCGCCAGGCGCCGCCGGCGGCGCCGCTAGCGGCTGCGGCGGCGAAGGGGCGGAGTCGTCGTGTCTGACGTGAAGGTTTCGCTAGGGTTCGTGTACCAGAACAGCCGGCCGGCGACGTTCGACGACTGCCGCGAGCGGATGCTCGCGTTCGACCGGAACAACCTGGGCCTGTTCTGCCACGAACGTGGCCGGGTGTCGACCCGTTCGGGAACCGATGGTCTGGTCGCCGCCCGGAACAGCGTGGTGCGAGCGTTCCTGGACGGCCCGGCCGACTGGCTGCTGTGGGTTGACTCCGACATGGGCTTCGACGAGGACGCCCCGTATCGGTTGCTGCAGGTGGCCGATCCGGTCGAGCGGCCGATCGTCGGTGGGTTGTGCTTCGTGAACCGCGAGTACGCGCACGACGGGATGATGGGGTTCCGTACCCGGCCTGTGCCGACCCTGTACGACTGGCGCGAAGACACGGACGGGGTCCCGAAGTTCCTGTCCAACCCGATGTATCCGGTGAATGCCCTCGTGCGGACGGCCGCGACGGGGTCAGCGTTCGTGCTGATCCACCGCAGCGTCTTTGAACGGATGGCGCAGACGGCGGAAGGCGACCCGAAGTTCGGCGAGTGGTACGACCGCATCCGGGGCCACGACGGGAAACACCTCGGCGAGGACGTGTCGTTCTGCGCCCGCGCCGGGCTGCTTGATATCCCGGTGTTCGTCTACACCGGCGTCCGCACCACGCACTTCAAGAACATCTGGCTGGGCGAGGCAGACCACTGGTTCCGCTACGTCGCACCCCAGGCCACGGAACAGACCGCGGTGATTGTCCCAACCCTGGGGCGCCCACAGAACGCGGACCCGTTCATGACGTCGCTGCGGGCGTCGACCGGTCTGGCGACCGCGTACGCGGTCTGCGACGCCGACGACCCGCAGTCCGTCGAGGCGTGGTCCGCGGCTGGCGCCCAGGTGATCGTCGACAACGCGGTGACGTTCGCGCGCAAGGTGAACCTCGGCTACGCGAAGACGTCCGAGCCCTGGCTCTTCCTGGTCGGCGACGACGTGCGCTTCCATGCCGCCTGGCTGGACCACGCCCAACACGTCGCCGACGTGTTGCAGGCGGACGTGGTCGGCACCAACGACCTCGGCAACCCCAGGGTCATGCGCGGCGAGCACGCCACCCACATGCTGATCCGCCGCTCCTACGTGGACGCGGTCGGCGGGTCGTGGGACGGTCCCGGCGTTGTAGCCCATGAGGGCTACCGGCACTGGTCGGTCGACGACGAGCTGGTGACGGCCGCGAAGCAGCGCGGCGTGTGGCAGATGGCCCTCGGGTCGGTGGTCGAGCACAACCATCCGCTGTGGGGCAAGGGCAAGGACGACCCTACGTACCGAATCGGGCCGGCCCATGCCGAGGCGGACCGGGCACTGTTCGAGTCGCGGCTGGCGGCGAACTCATGATGCGTTACTGCGTCGGCAAGCACGATTCGGCCGCGATCATCAACGTCCCGGCAGACGCACCACCGTACTGCTGCGACGACTGCGCCTCCGACGACGCTGAGTGCGCCTGCGACGCGGCCGACTTTTCTGCGCCGTACGTCGGTGCGTTGCCGCCCTCACACCCCCTGGCGCGTAAGGGATGATCACGCTCTCCTGGCGCGATGTGAGCCTGGGCGACGGTCCGGCGATCTCGACGTCGCTGACCCCGGCCGAGTCCGACGAGCTGCGCCGCCTGGCCACGGGCGCCGACGTGCTCGAGGTTGGGTCGGCGTTCGGCTACAGCGCGATCCTCATGGCACTCGCCGGCGCGCGTTCCGTCATCGCGGTGGACCCGCACGTGTGGCTGGACTCGTGGGCCACCATGGTCGCAAACGTCGAGGCGTACGGGGTTGCCGATCGGGTGACGATCTGGCGGGGTGACTCGCAGACCCTGTTGCCGACACTGGGCGCGGCGTTCGACCTGGTGTGGATCGACGGCGACCATGAAGCGTCAGCCGTGGCGCGGGACGTGGAACTGGCCCGGGCAGTGCTGCGCCCCACGGGGACGCTCGCCTGTCACGACTACGACGAGGCCACGTGTCCCGGTGTCCGGGCGGCGCTGGACGCGTGGAAGCCGCCGCCGCGGCTGGTGGACACGCTGGCCGTATACGGGCCGGGTGAGTGGTGAGAGTCGCGGTTGTCGGGGCTGGCGTGTTCGGCTGCACCGCGGCGATCGACCTCGCCCGCGCGGGCGCGCAGGTGGACCTGTTCGAGGCGCGGGGCGACATCCTGACGGGTGCGACGGCCCGGTGTCAGGCCCGGTTGCACCGCGGCTACCACTATCCGCGTAGTGACGCGACAGCCCAAGCGGCGCGGGATGGATTCGAGGAGTTCTCGACCCGGTTCCCGACCGCCGTGAGGTCGTTCACCCACCACTACGTCATCGCCCCCGGCAGTCGCACCACCGCAGCCGACTATCTGGCGTTCTGCGACCGGCTCGGCCTGCCCTACACGGTCCTGGACCGGCACCCCGCCGTCCACAGCGCCGATCTGATCGTGCGGGTGCCCGAGGCCATGATCGCCGTGGACGCGCTGCGGCGGCTGCTGCGCCGAGACCTGGCCGCGGCCGGGGTGACCGTGCACCTCAACACCCCGGCGGGCGAGCTTGCCGGCTACGACCGGACGGTGTGGGCCACCTACGGACAGCCGTGGACCCACCCCCTGCGGTACGAGGTATGCGAGGTGGCGTTGGTCGAGGTGGGCCGCTACGGTCGCGACTCGTTCGTCGTCCTAGACGGCGACTACGTGTCGTTGGACCCATACGGCCGCGTCTTCGCCCTCTACGACGTGAAGCACAGCGTCCACACCGCGAGCGTGGGCGACGGTCCGGACCTGGCGCCCGAGTACGCAGACCTGGTCCGCCGAGGTCGGGTGGGGACGTCGCTGAGCCACGCACCCGAAATGCTCGAGAGCGCTGGCCGGTTCCTGCGGGGCCTGGATCCGCACGGACGCGGCGTGAGCATCTATCACGGATCCCTGTGGTCCGTGCGGGCCGTCCTCCCCGACGTCGACGCCACCGACGAACGCCCCACGCTCATCGAAACGTCCGGCGGCGGGGTACGGATCCTGTCGGGGAAGATCTGCACCGCCCCAGCGGCGGCGCGGGCGGTGACCGCGGCGGCGCTCGGACTTGTGCCGGCATGATCTCGGTCATCACCCCGACGTGGCAACGCCACGAACTGCTTATCACCCGGTGCATGCCGTCCGTGGCCGCGCAGACAGTCCCGGTCGAACATGTCGTAGTGTCCGACGGCCCCGACCCGGTCCTGCGTGACCTGCTCGCTGATAGCGGCGTGACGTACGCCGAGGTGGCCGAGCACGCCGACGACCCCTGCAACTACGGGGCCAGGGCCCGCAACCGGGGCCTTGAGGTCGCCAGCGGCGATCTGATTGCCTACCTCGACGACGACAACGCCTTCCACTCCGACCACGTCGCAAAACTCGCCGCGGCATTGACCGCCAACCCGGGTCGGGACTTCGCGTACACCCAGATGATCCGCCACGGCCTGGGCGACACGATCGGCTCTGAGCCGCCAGCCCACGGGTCGATCGACTCGTCGGTGCTGATGCACCGGGCGGACGGGCCGGCCCGGTTCGGCCCGTGGCCGGTGCCGTCGCCGTACGAGGTGGACTGGGTGTTCGTGCGGACGTGGCTTGCCGCTGGTGCCACGTGGGTGTTCGTGCCCGGCGTCAGCGTCGACTACTACTACACGCCGCGATGATCTCCTGGATCGTCGCCTCGAACCAGCCGGCGGTCCTCAAGGAGAACCTGCTGGCCACCCTCAACCCAGACGATGGCGACGAGGTCATCGTCATCCCGGATCCCAAGTCCATCACTCAGGCGTACGCGCAGGGGCAGGCGAAGGCCACCTGTCCGATCCGCTGCTACGTCCACTCCGACGTCGAGGTTCTCGACCCGCACCGGCTGCGCACCGAGCTTGAGGTCTGCCACCGCGCCGATGTCGGCATTGTAGGCGTCATTGGTTCGAGGGACCGGCGGATGCCGTGGTGGGACGGGCAATGCCTCGGATCGGTGGTGGATGGGCGCGGTAGCTTCGGCGTCCTCGACTTCGGACCCGGCGGGCCATGCTCCATGGTGGACGGGCTGCTCCTCGCCACTGCCCAGACGATCGACTGGGACGAGTCCTGGCCCGGGTTTCATGGCTACGACCACGACTCGTGCGCCCAGATGCTCGCCCGCGGGCTGACGAACTGGTGCCTCACCGGCGGGCACGAGCTTGTGCGGCACAACACCAGCGGCACGCGAGATCCGACTCGGCTGGGCGGCTGGGACGACTCCATTAAGCGATACGAGGCGAAGTGGGGGTAGGCCATGGCTGACGGTTGGGGTGTGGCCGGCGCTAACACCGCCCTCGACGCTCACGGCACCGCCTACCCGTGGATCAAGCTGCATGTGGGATCGCCCGGCGCGGCTGGGACGACGAGCACGGCGACGGAGACGACTCGCAAGCAGGCGTCGTGGGCATCCGCCGCCAACGGGGCGAAGGCCACCGGCGCCGACCTCACCTGGACGAACGTGGCGGGGTCGGAGACGTACACCCACTACTCGCAGTGGAGCGCGGCGACGAACGGGTCATTCGGCGGCTCCGGCGCGATCACGGCCAACCCGGTAACCGCTGGGGACACCTTCACCGTCCCATCAGGTTCTCTGATCCTCACGCTGCCTCTGGCGAGCTGATGACCGAGCGCCTGTACTCCACGCAGACGCCGGAAACCGACTCGAACGACCCCGCGACGAAGCACACCTACGGGATGCGGCTGGCGTTCTCCGCTGCGGGCACGATATCGGCCGGCCGGATCTGGTGCCCGAACCCGAAACCACCCACGTACTTTGGGTGGGCGCTGTTCCGAGTCTCCGACCAGGCGCTGCTGTCCAGTGTGGACCTGACTGCGGTGAGCCTGACCGCTGGCGCGTGGAATCCGGTAACCCTGTCCGGGTCGGTGTCGGTCCTGTCGTCGGAGACGTACGTGGTGGCCGCGCACTACGAGGGCGGGCACCAGGTGTTCAGCACCTCGTCGGTGCCGTTCCCGCTTAGCAACGGCGCCCACATCACCGCCGATACGGGCATGTTCGTCAACGGTGGCACCCCGTCGACGTACCCGGGTAGCACATTCGCCCTGTACGCCTTCGCCGATGTGGAGTTCGCCGCAGGCGGGTCCACCGTCACCGGTACGGCCTCAGCGACGCTGGGTGCTCTGGCCGGCGCCGCGACAGGCGTGCGCACCACCTTCGGAACGGCAGCGGCGACCCTGGGCGCGCTCGTCGGTCTGGCCACCGTCATCGGCACTCCGGCTCGTTCGACGCCGACGGTCGCCGCAGCGCGCTCGTCGGTGGACAGCACCACCGTCCGCCGCACCGCTGTCGACTCGGTCGCAGCGACCCGCACCTCCACCCCCACCGTGACGGGAGGCTGACGTGGCGACCGTCTTCTACGCCGACACCAACGAGCTCGCGACGCTCACCAACGTGTTCAAGGTCAGCGGGACTGCGACGGACCCGACGGCGATCAGCCTGACGGTCACGGACCCGCAGGGCACCGCCACCACGTACACGTACGCGCTCGCCGAGATCACCCGCTCGTCGGCGGGCACGTACACCAAGGACATTCCCTGCACGCTGGCGGGGATCTGGCACTACAAGTGGGTCGGCACTGGCACCGCCTCGGATGTCGTCGAGGGATCGTGGACCGTGCAGCCCGTTGGCGATCAGCTGTACGGATCGCTGGAGGAACTCAAGTCCCGGTTCGCGATCACCGACACCGTCGACGACGTTGAGCTGAAGCGGGCGATGCGCGCCGTCAACCGGGGCATCAACAACTTCTGCGGCCGGGTGTTCACTCGCGCCACCACCGCGACAGCACGCCGGATCCCGAACCTCGCGATCGGCAGCCCGTACGGGTGGGGCGGTTGCCGGGTCAACGTGCCCGACTTCTGGACCACGGCCGGTCTGGTGGTGGAGACAGACACCGGCAACGACGGGACCTTCGCCACCGCCCGTACCGACTTCGAGCTGTACCCGCTGGACGGCATCGTCGACGGTGAGACCGGCTGGCCGTACAACGAGATCGAGTTCTACAACGGCATCCTGTACCCGCCGACCAACAACCGCCCGTACTTGCGGGTGACGGCGAAGTGGGGCTGGGCGGAGGTGCCCGAGCCGGTCCACGAGGCGTTCATGATCCTCGCTTCGGACACGTTCAAGCTGAAAGACGCCCCGTTCGGCGTCGGCGGCTACGGGCAGTTCGGTGCGGTCAGAGTGCGGGAGAACCAGATGGCCGCCGCAAAGCTGTCGCCGTTCGTGCGGGACCTGGTGCTCGTCGCATGACTGACGTCGCCGCGATTCGCACCGCCCTCGCGGCCCTCGCTGAAACTGCCGCGATCACGGTGAACAGCACCAGTGTGCCGATCCGCAGCTACGACGACGTACCGACCACAGTGGACCCCGGCTCGGGTGTAGCGGTGCTGATCAGCCCCGGCGCCCCGTTCCTCACCCCGGTCACCCTCGACGGCGCCGACGACGTGTCCCTCAACGCCGTCGTCGTCACGTCGCGCTCGTCGGAGCGTTCCGCCCAGGCCCGCCTCGACGCCGCCGCGATCGCGCTCCGCGACGTGTTCACCTCCGACCACACCACGAACTGGGACTTCGTCGAGCCGGGCAACCCCACCGCCTACGGCGACTACACCTTCGGATCCGGTGACAACGCGCTGAGCTTCTACGGCTTCACCATGGCCCTGCAGGTGGCCACGTCCTGATGCGGTGGGTTGTCGCCCAGCCTGGCCCCGCGTTCAGTGTGCAGGACGTTTTCGCCGGCTGGTGTGAGGCGCTGCGCGAGCTCGGCCAGCACGTCGTTGAGTACAACCTGGACAGTCGGCTCACGTTCTACTCCGCGGCGCTCCTGCCCACCGACGAGGACGGCAAGTTCCGGCAGGCCCTGAGCCCTGAAGCGGCCAAGCACCTCGCCGTCAGTGGCATCTTCGCGACGCTGTACCAGACCCGCCCCGACGTGCTGCTCGTCGTGTCCGGCTTCTACTTGCCCACCGAGGTGTACCGCCTGGCCCGCGCGTACGGCACCCGCGTGGTGCTGCTCCACACCGAGTCCCCGTACGAGGACCAGCGCCAAGCAGCGCTCGCCGAGCTGGCCGACGTCAACCTGCTCAACGATCCGACGAACATCGACTCGTTCCCGCCGAACACCGTGTACATGCCGCACGCCTACCGACCGTCGGTGCACGCCCCCGGTCGGGCCGTGTCGGAGTTGGCGTGTGATCTGGCGTTCGTCGGCACCGGCTACCCGTCGCGGGTGGCGTTCTTCGAAGCGATGAACCTCGACGGGCTCGACGTGCTGCTGGCTGGGCCGTGGCTGTCCACCACCGAGACGTCGCCGCTGCGTCGGTTCTTGGGCCACGACTTGGACCAGTGCCTCGACAACGCCGACGCGGTGCCGATCTACCGCTCCGCCAAGGCCGGCATCAACCTGTACCGCCGCGAGGCCGAACGACCAGAACTGTCGGAGGGCTGGGCGATGGGGCCCCGCGAGGTCGAGATGGCCGCCAGCGGCTTGTTCTTCCTCCGCGACCCGCGCGGTGAGGGCGACGAGGTGCTGCACATGCTGCCCACCTTCACCTCGCCCGAGGACGCCACAGACCAGCTGCGGTGGTGGCTGGACCGACCAGACGAACGCGCCGTCGTGGCGCGTAAGGCCCGCGAGGCAGTAGCCGACCGGACGTTCCACAAGCACGCCGCGGGGCTGCTGCGGCTACTCGACTCCTAGGAAAGGGAGAAGACATTGAGCCGCATCCATGGCAGGCGCGGGCGTGTGTACCTGGGCATCGCCAGTGACACGGCAGTCGCCGAGCCGCTGCCGTTCGTCGCGAAGTGGGCGATCAACCACTCCAGCGACAAGGTCGAAGTCACCGCGATGGGTGACAGCAACAAGGTCTACGTCGGTGGCCTCGCTGACGCCACGGGAACGTTCTCCGGGTCGTACGACAACGCCACTGCCCAGACGTACACCGCCGCGGTGGACGGGCTGGCGCGGAAGTTCTACCTGTACCCGGATCTGAGCACGAACACCCAGTACTGGTTCGGCACGGTCCTGGTCGACCTGTCCGTCGACGGTGGGGTGGACCAGGCGGTCAACATGTCTGCGGCCTGGAACGCGGCGAGCCAGGTCCAGAAGGTCGGCTAGTGGCGGTAGTCGAGGTTCGGGTCACTGACATCCCGGCGAAGGCGAAAGAGCTTCGCCGGGAAGCGGCCCGCCTCCAGCGGCGCATCTCCTCGGCGGCGGGTCGGGTGGTGGAGACCCACCTCCGGCCCCGCATTGTCGAGCTGGCCCCGCAGCACCTGCCGTCGGGCTACACGCCCCTGTTCACGCATGACGTGAAGGTGAAGACGTCGACCCGGTTCGTCGTCAACCCCGGCGTCACGGCGACGGTGTCGGCGCCGACGGGTGGGTCGAAGGGTCGGGACGTGCCCGCGTTGGAGCGGGGCGTGTTGGCGCATCCGCTGTTCGGCAACAAGCACCGCTGGTTCCGGCAGAAGGTCAAGGCCGGGTTGGCGAAGACGGCGCTGAAGTCGACCCGTCACGCCATCATCTCGGGCCTCGACGACGAACTCGGCAAGATCGTAAGGGAGTTGGCGACGTGAGCGAAGTCCGGTTCGGCGACCACGACCGGGAACGGTGGGGCCTGGCCGAGTGGGTCGAGTGGGACCCGATGGACGTCTCCATCGGCGACCTCACCGAGCTGTCGGAGCGGTTCGGGTTCGACCCGACGGACTGGCCGCACGTGTTCTACGGCGAGATCCCGCTCGAGCAGGCCGGCTCGCCCGATGCGCAGCGCAAGGCGCCGAGGTGGCAGTACCAGGCGATGGCGTGGATGGTGCTGCGGCAGAACGGCGTGGACGTGTCGTGGGATGAGGCGGGCACTGCCCGGGTGGGCCGGTTCCGGTACCGGTCCGCGAACTCGGGAAAAGACGAGGCGGAGACGACACCCTCCGAGTCGTCCGAGCCTTCTACGACGCCGCCTTCCGAGACGTCCTGAACTTCGCCTCCGACGCCGACATTGAGGCGTTGCCGTTCTGGCGGTGGAAGCAGTACCGCACCTACGTCGACTGGCGGCTGGGCTTGAAAGCCCCGGACGACGAGGAGTGGGATGAGTAACGACCTCGAGCTCCACATCGGCACCACCGCCGACTCGTCCGGTCTCCGCGACGCCGCTGACGAGCTGGAGCGGTCCAAGCGGGCCTCCGATGAGGCGAAGGAGTCGTTCAAGGAGACCTCGGAGGAGCTGGACAAGACCCGCCGGTCCAGTGACGGCGCCGGGGACTCCTTCAAGCGGACCGCGAAGGACACCCGCACCCTCGACCAGGAGATCAAGGACCTCCGGGCTCACATCGTCGAACTGGGCAAGGCCTACGACGAGACCGGCGACAAGTCGTTCCTGAAGCAGATCCAGGCCGATCGGTCACAGATCGCGCAGATCGAGCGGATCAAGAAGGACCTGGTCGGCGTCGAGGGTGCGTCGAACAGTGTCGGGAAGTCGTTCCATGAGACCGCTAGGCAGTCGCACTCCCTCGATGACGAGCTGAAGAAGCTGCGCCAGCACCTGGCCGAGGTGGAGGCGCTGTACGCGGCCACCGGCGACCGCAGCCTGTTCAAGAGCATCCGGTCCGACCGGTCAGCGATCGGCCAGATCGAGAAGATCAAGAATGACCTCGAGGACATCGCCGTCGATGGCGAGAAGGCGACCGGCGTCCTAGCCGGCATGGCCTCCTCGGCGACGAAGTTCTTCGGCAGCCTGGGCGACGTCGTCGGCCCCTTGAAGTACGGCCTCATTGCGGGTGTGGTGGCAGCCGCCGCGGAGGCCGGGCCGCTGATCGTCGGCGGGCTTGGTGGGGCGATCTCGACCGCAGTCGGCGCCGGCGGTATCGCGGTGGGCTTGGTGTCCGCCGCCAAGGATCCCGCGGTCAAGTCGGCGATGAGCATGTTCGGCGCCGAGCTGAGCGACGAGTTCACTGCGGTGGGGAAGCCGTTCGTCCGCCCGTTTCAGGATGCGTTGGCCATCCTCAGCGCCGACGTGAAGTCGCTGCGCCTGTCCGACGTGTTCGCCGATGCAGCGCCCGCCGCGACCGGGTTGGCGCACACCTTGGGCGACTTCGCGAAGAACATCATGCCGGGCTTCGACAAGGCCCTGCAGCGCTCGGGCCCCTACATGGACCAGCTGGACGCCGGGCTGTCGACCATCGGGGCGGGGATCAGCAGCTTCCTCGACGACGTGTCAGCCAGTCCGGGGGATCTGCAGGCGTTCCGCCAGGCCCTCGACCTGGCCGGAACCGGTCTGGCCATGGCCGGCAAGCTGGTCGCCAACGCCGGCGAGGCGTGGCACCTGCTCAACCACGAATGGGCGAACTTCTATCACCTCGCGGGTAAGGTCGCCCCCGGCAACCTGGGTGACCAGTTCGAGTCCCTCGCCGACCGGCTCGACCAGTACGACCAGATCGGCAGCCATGCGATCGCCACAACGGACCTGTTCGGCGCCACTGTGGGTGCGACCTCTGCTCCGATCCAGACTCTGGGCACAAACCTTGATCTGGCCACCGCCGCGACTGGGGCGCTCGGGCACGCACTAAGCGACACTCAGCAAGCATTCCTGGGCTTCATGAGCGCCGATATCAGTGCGGAGCAGGCTCTGGACGACTTCGCCAAGGCTGTCCATGAACACGGGCGCAGCCTCGATGTTCACAGTCAGTCGGGCCGGGACAACCTGCGCATCCTCGACGAACTCGCACGAGCGGCGGAAGCGGCAGCAGAAGCAACGTTCAAGCAGACCGGCTCCGTGCAGAAAGCCCAGCAGACATACGAGGGCTTCCGGAAAGAGTTGTACGCCCTGCTGATCCAGATGCATTACACCAAGGAAGAGGCCCAGAGGCTCGTCGACCAATGGCTCGGGATGGATGGCCTGACCGCGACGCTCACGGTGAAGGTGAAGATCAAAAAGGAGGGTGAGGCGCCCTTCGCTGACTTGCCCAAGGTGTCGTTCGGAACGTCCAAACCGACTCAGCACCGCGCCGGCGGCGGCGGGGTCATGCCCGGGGTCCCGTACGACATCAACGAGCGCGCCGGCACCGAGGTCTACTTCCCCGAGCGCGGCCGGGTCGCGAACCTGAGTCCGTGGGGTGGCGGGGGGGCTCCGCAGCAGTCCCGGCCCGTTGTGCTGCACGGTGGGGGCCTGGGCCAACTGGTGTTCACGTGGTTGCGTGAGGAGATCGCGAGCCGGGGCGGCGAGCTTGCGGTACTGGGGTTGAAGGCCTGATGGCCACCGCCTACCGCTCGTCTGCGAACGTCACCAACGGCACCGCCGGCACAGCGGTTGTCGTGGCGAAGCCGGCCGGGATCGTCGACACGGGCAGCAACCCGGATCGCGACCAGCTCATCGCCTACATCGCCGCCGAGGGCGCGCCGACGATCACACCACCCGCAGGGTGGACGCTCATCACCTCCGCTGTGGATGCGGGGAACAACGTCACCCTGTGGTGCTACCGGAAGCTGGCGTCGAGCGAGGGCGCGTCGTGGACGTGGACGCTGGGGACCTCGCACCGCAACTGGGGTTGGGTGGGCGCCTACACCGGCGTCGACCCAACAACCCCGGTCGCGTCGTCGTCGACATCCGTCTCGCTCGTGGCGAGCACGATTGTGGGCACGGGCTCGGGCAGCGCCGTCTTCCCGGCGAACGGCCAGGGCGTCATGGCCGGCGCCGCAGTTCGAGCGGCCACTGGAGTCGCAACAACATGGACGACGGACGCTGGAACCGGCACTGAGCGCGCCGATCTGTCCACGAATGGCGGAGCGGGGATAGACATAGCCGGAGCGATCGGCGACGGCACCAACTCCATCTTCCAGACGGCGGTCTACCTTCCCTTCATCACGGCGTCGCAAGCGCAGACGGCCGCCGCGGCGATCGGCATCACCCTCGCCCCATACCTCGTTCCGTACACCGCCGCCGCGGGGGACCTCGGTCTTGTGCTGGAGGCCGCGTTCGGGGTGGATCCGTCGACGGACTCGTCGGAGTGGACCTGGACCGACCTGACGGCCTTCTTGCACGAGCCGGCCCGGCTCATCCTCACGCACGGGCGGTCGAACCGAGCACAGCGGGCGGACCCGTCGCGGATGGAGTTCACGCTCCTCAACCTCAACGGGGAGTTCACCAATCCGACGGGCACCTACACCGAGGGCATGGTGCGGAACCTGCCGTTCCGGGTGCGGCTCACTGGGTTCGGGTCAGGCAACTACCACCGAGGGACGTGCTTCCTCGCGTCGATGCGGCCCCGCTGGGATGCGTCCACCAACTTCGCTGTCGTCGACGTGGTCGCGCAAGGCAGGCTACGACGGGCGCAGCAGCGCACCGCGCCCCTACGGTCCGCCGCCTATCGCAGCATCACGGGCATCGGGCAGCCGTCGTTCACGCCCGTCGCGTACTGGTCGCTCGAGGATGGCTCCGGTGCCACCTCGGCGGCGAGCGCCATCGCGGATGTGGCGGCAGCAGTTACGGCGAACGTGACGTTCGCGGCGGACAGCTCCTTCCTCGGCTCGGCGTCGCTACCGACCCTGTCCGCTTCGAGTTCCGTCACGGGCATACTGCCCACCTACACAGCCACGGGTCAGTGGGCGGCCGTGTGGGCGATGAAGATCCCCACCGAGCCGGCCGCGACGACAACGCTCATGGAGATCTACACGACCGGCTCCGCCCTGCGGTGGGTGCTGGAGTTGGCGCCCGGCGCTTCGGCGCTGCACATCCGCGCGTACGACGCGGCCGGCACGTCGCTCCTCGACGACCCGATTGCCGTCACCGAAGCCGATTTCTACGGCGCCGAGCTGCTGTTCACCATGAGCGCGACGCAGAATGGTTCCAGCGTCGACTACACCTACGCCACCTTCGACAGTGCCGGTGGAGGCTCCGGCCTGTCGGGAACCCTGGCCAGTGCTACCGCCGGCAACGCCAACCGGTTCCGTGTCCCCCCGCGCGCAGGTCTCGACGGGGCGACCCTCGGACACGTGGTCATCTACGCCGACGCGACGTTCGACCCGGACCTGGATCCGTTCACACTTTCCCGGTCAGTGCTGACCGGGCATAGCGGCGATCGGCCATGGTCCAGGTTCCAGCGGCTCTGCGCCGAAGAGAACGTCCCATACACCATGGACATATCTGCGACCCTCGACCTGACGATGGGTCCACAGGGCGTCGCCTCGTTCATGGACCTGCTGCGCGAGTGCGAGACCGTCGAGGGCTGCGTCCTCAACGACTCCGGCCGTTTCGCCGGGGCGACTGGCCTCCTGTGGTTCCCGGCCGCGAGCGACCGACTGAACATCGACGCGACCATGACCCTCGACATGTCCGCCAGCGCCGTCAGGGACTTCCAGCCGATCCTCGACGACCAGGACATCGTCAACGACGTCGAAGTCGGCCGGCCATCGGGGTCGTCGGCGCACGTGGTCGACCAGACCTCGGTGGTGGAGGAGGGCAACTACACCGACCGGGTTACCGCCAACACCGAGGACGACACGTTCCTCGCCGACCTGGCGGGCTGGCGGGTGCACCTCGGCACCGTGGAAGGAATGCGCTTCCCCGCCGTCACCGTGAACTTCCGCGGCATCCCGTCGCTGGCCACAACGTGGATGGACTGCCTGCTGTTCACCCGGATCGACGTGACGAACCCCCCGCGGCAGTACCCACCCGACGACGTGCAGGCCATTCTGGAGGGCTACACCGAAACCCTGTCGCGAGCCACGTTCGAGGCGACCCTGTACCTGTCGCCGTACAAGCCGTGGATCGTCGGGGAACTGGCCGACACGACGTCAGATCAGAACGTGTACGCGGGCCGGCTCGCCGGCGACGACGCCTGTGCGCTGCGGGCGGCCGTGTCCAGCGGCGCCACCACGTTCACGGTGGACCCGAACCGTACCCGGTGGACCACGACCGCTGACGACTTCGACCCCGACCTGGAGATCCGCCTCGGCGGTGAAGTGGTGGCGGTGTCGGGGATCTCCACCACCGCAGCGACGTACGTCGCTGCGGGGGCGGCCACCCACGCCGACAACGCCGCAGTCACGCCGGCCCTGTACGCCGGCGCCACGGCCGACGACCTGATCTGTGTCCTCGCCGCGATCCGGTCCTCCGGCACGGGAACGCTGCAGACCCCGACCGACTACACCCGCCTACCGGTGTGGGCGTCGACCGACAACGTCCAGCTGTTCGCGAAGGTCCACTCCGGATCGGAGTCGGCGCCCACCGTCACCCCGACCGGCGGGTCGGCCGGTGACAGCGTGAGCGCTCTGACGTTCGGCCTGCGCGGCATGCCGGTGTCGCTGGTCGACCTCGCTGATGTCGTCGTTGACTCGGCGACGCTCCTCAACGCCGCCGCCCAGAACATCGCCTACCCGGGCCTGTACCCGTCCCTGCAGGAGGGCTGCGTCATCCTGGCCCTCGGCTGGAAGCAGGACGACTGGACGTCCGTCGCGACCCTGTCGGGCATGACCGAAGCCGCCGACGTGTCCACCACGACCGGCAACGATCAGGGCCTGGTCGTGGACTACGTCATCCAGACCACGCCGACCGTCGTCAACGAGTCGTCGTTCGTGGTCACCGGCGGGGCCGCGGCGATCTCCCGCGGCGCCCTCGTCGCACTGGCGGGCGGCTACCAGACCTTCACGATCTCGGCCCGAGCAGTGAACGGGGTCACGAAAGCCCACGCCGCCGGCACCACCCTCGAAGTGGAGGACCCCTTTGTACTCGCCCTGTAGGTCATCGTGACGTTGACCGCCGTCCCCGCGGCGGGGGCCAAACTCCGGGCGGCGACACTGTCTACCCTCTTCACCGAGCGCCAGCCGCTGACCGCCCTCCGGATCACGGACGGCACCCCGGTCAACAACTCGACCGTGTTGGTGGCCGATAGCCAGTTGACTGTGTCGCTGGTGGCGAGCCAGACGTACCTGTTCATCGCATGGCTGGTGACGACATCGGCGACCGCGGCGGACGTGAAGATCGGCTGCACCATCCCCTCCGGTGCGGCAGGCCTGTGGTCGATGGTCAGCGGGCCGACATCCGAGACAACTGCCATACAGGGGTCGGTCGACCTGGGCGCAGCCAGTTTGGCGGCGACGCACACCCGGGTTGGTGCCGGGACGTCAACAGCGGTGGGGGCGCTCATCTACGGCTATATCACGACGTCGTCAACGGCTGGCTCGTTCACGATCACCATGGCGCAGGCCACCGCTACCGTCGCGGACACGACCATGAAGGCCGGGTCCTGGCTCAAGTTCCAGAGGACGGCGTAGTCATGGCCGTGGTGTTGTTCGTGTTCGCCCATCCCGACGACGAGACGTTGGGCGCCTGCGTGGCCCTGTCGGAGCACGTGGCGGCCGGCACGCACGACGTACACGTGCTGACGATGACCCGGGGTGCCGCGTCGGGAGTCGTCGACGAGTTGGCGGGCGCGTCGGTGGGGCACTGGTGGGGTGTCGCCCACAACCCCGCGCTCGAGGGATACACCGCGCCGACGGCGGACGAGTTCGGGCAGCTGCGCATCGACGAGACCCGGCGGGCCCTGGACGCGTTGGCGTCGGGCCTGGGCGCCCCGATCGCCCTGCACGAGGGCGGACTTCTCGACACGCAGGTGACCCAGGCGGACGCGCGGTCGCAGATCCTGGCGGTGTGCGACCAGATCAACCCGGGCGGCGTGGTGTGGCTGAAGGGCCACACGCACCTCGTCGACGACAACACCGACCACACCAACATCGGCAAGGCTCTGCGGGCGATCGCTGCCGCAGACCCGACGCGGTTCTCGAACCTGCGCCACTACGTCCTGCCCCGGTACTGGTCGGATCCGCGGCTGAGCCAGGTCGCCGAGCAGTGGGACCTGCCCACCAACTCGGTGATCACCTGTCACGCCATCAACGGCATGCGCTGCTACGGGGCGTGGGCCCCACCGGAGTCGCTGGCCATCGGCTACCACTCGGTGTGGTCCGACATGTTTGCGCCGCAGTTCGCGGGGCCGACGCCGAAGAACATGTACCACCCGTGACTCGGGGCTCCGGGCCTCGGATTATGGGGCTGACCACACGCATACCGCGAGCCGATTGACGGGTGCGGCCTCGGCCACGATCAGCGTCCCGTCGAGCGTGATCGAGCAGTACATCGGCGCGGCGACGGTGATCAAGCGCGGCGGCCGGTCGGGCCGCCAAGGGCGGGCCAACGCGGCGGAGGCGTCGACGTGAGTGCCGTCCGAGTACCAGACCTCGACTGTCGGTAGGTCCCCGCCGCCGGACACGACGATTGACGGAATCGGGTGAGCCCGACCCGGTGTCGCAAGTACCGTCACGGCGGCGCCTGCTGCGCCCGCGAAGAGTGCGGTCGCGGTGAGCAGCCCGCCCAGCCGCGTCCAACCTCTCGATAATCGTGCGCGTGAGCGCGCGCCGCCGTTATCCAGATCGATTTCGGCGGCGGCGGCACGTTCATCAATGTCCACCACGAGCCGAGGGTACTGCCGGCCTGCCAGTCGAGGAAACTGGGTCACTTCGCCATATCTGCGGGGCCGATCGGCGAACTTCACACTCATTCGAGTTCCTGTCCGTAGCCGAATGGCCGCCATCCAGAGGAGGTAGACCGTGACCCAGTTCCTGTGGGACACCTCCCACTACGACGGCCCCCTGTCGGTCGCGACGCTGCGCACGGCCCACGCGCAGGGCATCGTGGGCCTGACCCACAAGGTGGGCGAGGGCACCGGCGGGGACGACCCGCTCGACGGCCCGGTGCTGGCCAACGCTCGCGACGCCGGCATTCCGCTGCTGGGCGGGTACCACGTGGTCCGGTCCGGCCCGGTGGGCCCGCAGGTGGATGCGCTGCTCGCGCTGGCCGACCGTGACGAGCCGTGGTGGCGGACGTGGCCAGGCTGGTTCTGGCAGGTGGACCTGGAGCGTTGGCCGACGGACCCTGTGCCGGCCGCCACGGGGATCGCGTTCGGCCGGGAACTACGCAGGCGCACGGGCCGGGTGGTGGCGATGTACGCCAGTCGCGGCCAGTACGGTGACCAGCTCGCCGGGTGGACCGCCGACGACGGGCCACTGTGGAACGCCCGGTACGTCAGCGGGGAGGGCGACTTCCGCGAGATCTACCCGGGCGACAAGTCGGCCGGGTGGGCACCGTACTCCGGGCGAGAGCCCGACTTCCTGCAGTACTCGTCGCGGGCGACCATCGCTGGCGTGACCACATCCGACGCGAGCGCCTACCGCGGCACGCTCGAGCAGCTGACCGCGTTACTCACCGGAGGAGCAGCCATGACCAGCCCCAATCCCGTAGAGATCGACGCCCTGAGCATCCTGACGGGGCTCGCCCACGGCGTGGAAAAGGTGACTGTCCACGACCGCGACGGCGTCCTGCTGCTGTCGCCGTACTACGCCCGCATCGCCGCCGAGGTGGCTAAGAACATCCCGGCCGTCGTGGTCGACGCCGCCGCGGTGGCTGCCGCGCTGGCCAGGAACGCTGAGTTCATGGCTGCGGTGGCGAAGGCCGTCAACGACGACGCGGCCCGCCGTCTGGCCCAGTAGCCACCACCAGCACCATGCAAGAAGGGCGGCTACGTGGGTGATGGTCTCGCCGGACTCCTTCCGTACCTGCAGCAGGCGCCCCTCGGCGTCGTGGTCCTCTACCTCCTCAGGCTGTGGACCCGAGCCGTCGCGGACGTTCGAGACGAGCGACGCGACCACGAACGCACCCAGCAGCAGCTGGACGACGAGCGAACCCGGCGCCGCGCAGTCGAGGACGACATGGCATCCGTGAGGCGGGAAGTCGCGGCACTGCGCGCCGAGGTAGCCGCGCTTCGCCACCAGCTGGGCGAGGCCACATGACGATCAGCAAGCAACGCCGCATCACGTGGGGCATCGTGGCCATCATCATCGCCGCGGTGATCGTCTCGCTGATCATCGGCGACATCATCACCCACCGGCAGCAGTCCGAAACCAACCGCGCGGACACTGCGGTCGCCGCCCTCGCCGATGCCTGCCGCCAGGTCGAGCGGCTCGGCGGGCACTGCGCCGTCGACCCCTCCTCGCTGAAGGGCGACCGTGGCGACGTCGGCCCACCCGGCCCGATGGGTCCCGCAGGGCCGGCCGGTCAGGACGGCATGACGATCGTCGGCCCCTCCGGTGCCCCCGGGCCGGCCGGGCCGCAAGGTCCCGCCGGCGCGCAGGGCCCGGCTGGCGCCGCCGGTCCGGCCGGGGCTCAGGGTCCCGCGGGCCAGGATGGTGCGCCGGGGCCGGCGTGCCCGACCGGGTACCACCAGCAGCCGTTGACGGTCCTCACCGCAAGCGGGCCGCAGGACGTCGTCGCGTGCGTGCCCGACCCCGCGCCAACGACTCCGCCGGCGGCGAGGAAGCGCTGACGCCTGTCAGCCGAGGTTCAGCCAGTTCCCTTGCCGGGCCTGGCGGATCCGGGTCAGCAGCGCCCGGGCGTTAGCCTCATCGGCGATGTCGGGCGACGCCCAGAAGCGCGTTGAGTCGAGGCCGCCCTGCTGTGCCTCGACCCGCCACGTCTCGCGGGTCGGGCCGACCCACTTCTTGAGCCACAGATCGTAGCGGGCCATCCGCCCCCACGACCCGTTCCACCAGTGCTCGACCGTGACTTCCACTCGAACAACTGTACGGAGGGACACCATGGACCGCTACACCAAGGCGATCGTCGCTGCGCTGATGGCCGGTCTCGGCGCGCTCGGCACCGCCTTCGCCGACGGGCACGTCACCGCCACCGAGTGGGTCGTCGTCGCGGGCGCAGCCGTGGCCGGTCTGACCGCCGTGTGGGCGGCGCCGGCGAACACCGTCCCGGCCAGCCGGCCGGGTGAAGAAGGAGAGCAGAAGTGAACACCGTCGAAGGAGCGCCAATGCAGAAGCCGAGCCTTGGCCGAATCGTCATCGCACTGGTCGACCCGGCCATCAACAACGGCACCGACGAGGCGCCGGCCGTCATCACCCACGTCTTCAGCGATACGATCGTCAACGTTCGCGTACTGCTCGACGGCGACCAGACCCCCTGGAAGACCTCGATCTCGTTGCACCCGGATCGGGCGGCGGTCGACGCCGCGCGGTCGAAGGTGGCGGAGGACTCCGGGACTCCCCTGGCCGACGTGCGGATGCACGCCGCGTTCTGGCCGCCGAGGGTCTGAGATGCCGCTGCTGACCCCGACCAACCCCAACGACCCGATGCAGGCCAACCCGATCACGGTGTACGTGTCGATCGGCAACACGGACGGCAAGCTGACTCACGCCGAGTGGGCCGAGTACTGGTCCTTCACCAACGAGCTGCTGACCGAGGTGGGCCTGACCACGGCGACGTTCGGCGTCTGGCACAGCCTCCCGGCGACGCCGTATGTGAACGCCTGCTGGGCGGTCCAGATCCCGGCCCGCCAGGTCGACGCGGTCCGTCTCGGCCTCGTCGGGGTGGCCCGCAAGTTCCGGCAGGACTCGGTGGCGTGGGCCGTGGCAGAGACCGAGTTCCTGACCACGGAGGAGGCGTGACGATGTCCCGACCCAGACGCGCGGCCGCCGCCGCTCTGATCGCCCTCGCCGTAGTTCTCGCGGTGGGGGCGCTTTCGTTCGCCGGCCCGTCGGCAACAGCCGTGGGGGGCCTGTCGCCACTGGAGGTGGCGCAGGTCCAGCGGGCGAACTGTCAGGTCCTGCTTGTCCACGCCACGTCGAGCGCGCAGCGCACCCGGGCGAACCAGTGCATCGCCGACCAGACGGTCATCATCAACGCGCTGACCGTCTCACCGAGCCCGTCGGGGTCGCCGTCGCCGACTCCTCCCGGCCCCACGGCGACCCCGACGCCCAGCAGCACCACCACTCTTCCTAGCCCGACGACGTCTCTTCCTAGCCCGACCCCTACACCGTCACCGACCGGCACCCCGTTAGGAAGTTGGCCGACCCCGGGTGACACCGCGGCCGGGACCACGGGGTGGCGGCACACCGGGGTCACCCTGACCGTGCACACCGGTCTGTGGCGCATCACCACTCCCGGCGCGGTCGTGGACTCCGTCGACGCGGTCGACGGCATCGAGGTGCAGGCGAACAACGTGACGATCCGGCGCAGCCGGGTGATGGGCGCCAACACCGGGCCGGGCGCGGGGATCTGGATCGACCGCGGTGTCGACGGGACCCTCATCGAGGACGTCGAGGTCACCTCCCGCCCGGGCGCGGACCCAGCCGTGGAGGCCTCGCTGGTCGACCGGGCCATCACCGCCCAGTACACGACCAACACGGTGATGCGGCGGGTCTACGCGCACCGGATGATCCGCGGTCTCGAACCGGGCTGCTCCACCCTGGTCGAGGACTCGTACGTCGACGACGAGGTCAACCCGGGCGGTGCGCACATGTCCGCGGTCGGCACGGAGACCTGCGCACAGTTCGTCGAGACGGTGCGGCACAACCACATCGGGTTGAGCCCGAACAGGGACGACTCGGCGGCGCTGCTGATCTACCCGCCGCAGGTCGGCTCGTACGGCACGCAGAACGTGGCGATCTCCTGGACGGACAACCTGATCGCCGGCGGCACCTACTGCCTGTGGCTGTCCAGCGATCCGCAGTTCGTCGGCGCGGTCACGGTGATGGGCAACCGGTTCTCGACGGCGTACTACAGCACCTGCGGCCTGTACGGGCCGGCGTTCACGGACAACCTGCTCCACGAGGGTCAGGTCGCGGTGACGTGGTCGGACAACGCGTTCGTCGACGGCCGGGTGGTCGACGGCCCGGCGTAGGACCCGCTTCCGGAGGTCGTCCGATCGGACGTATCCCGGCTGACCGAAAGTATGAGCCGACCGATCTGACCCCCAAACGCAAAAAGAGCCCGGCACCAGTCCCTCTCGGGACGGTGCCGGGCTCCTTTGCTTGTCTGTCTCACGCCTCCGGGGGTGCCTCCATCAACGGCCTCCCGTTCAAACCGGGCTTGCTCGGCCCAGTCACCTGCGGGCCACTGCGGCCCCCCGCCGGGACTGACCTCCGCACCCTGCCCACCGTCGCCGCCTGCGTCGGCGCGGGGGTTGCGGGCTGAACCCCCACCGGCCCAGGCGACACCGGGACCGGCAGCAGCTTGGCAGCCTCCCGCACCACCTGCTCGCCGACCGCCTGCGGAGTTTCCATCGACCCGATCTTCGCGCCCAGCTCCACAAGGGACACCGAGGCGACGACGATCAGACCGTCCACAGTGAACGGGATCAGGAAGGGCGAGGAACCTGTCTCGCCGTACCGGGCCGCGACGGCGGCCATGTGCCAGTAGGAAATCCAACCCGCGATACCCGCGATCGCCGCCGTAGCGAGGATGCGGACCGCCGCGAGCGAGCGGCGGTGGACGGGGATACGAGAGACCAGCTCGACGGTGAGCAGCAGGGCCAGCGGTGGCCATGCCGAGATCGTCCGGCTGATCGGGTTCGGGTTCGCATGGAGGATGTTCGCCGCCACCGAGGCGGCGATGCCGAGCGCGAGAACCAGACGCACGGCCCACCGGAGACGCTTGAGCTGACCGATGCTGAGCATCGTCCCTCCTCGGGAAGAGTCGGTGTGACGACCGATTGGCCGCCCCCGCGGTGGCCAATGGCGTACCCGGGCGCCGGTGTCGGCTGCTCCTGGGCTGTGTGTCTAAAGTGGACGCCCGGGGCCCGCACCCGGAATGCCGCTGGTTCGTCCTCCGCCCCCTCACGCGTGGCGTACGTCGACGGTGCTCGGCGGTCGACCCCAGCCGGCGGCGACAGCCGGCGTACCGCGCCGCGATTCGGCGGCTGCTCCCTACGCCCCCTTCGGTGGCGGCCCTATCCGGCTTCGGCGGAGTCCCTAGCCCTCGTGACGCTGTGGGGCTTGCGTCCCGCGTTGACGTGCGGGCGGTACGGCATTGCTGCGTGCCGGCCCGGGGCTCGAACCCGGGTGCCTGCCAGTCCGGCGCCCTTTCAGTCGACGTTGAAGTAGCCGAGCACCGTGACCTGGTCGGCGTAGCCGACCGTGGCGCTGCGACCCCACCCGTTGTCGAGGGTGATCGTGTTGTATCCCTCGTGGACCTTCTGGACCTCGATCCGCTCGCCGGCCGCCGTCTGCACGACGGTGCCGGGCTTGACGATGTTGGCCCAGATGCTGGTCCCGATCGCAGGGAAGGTGATCATGTCCGTCTCCCTCGGACTGGCCGCCTGGGTGGCGGCGGGAGTGGACCTTGCGGGGAGTCGAACCCCGCTCGGCGAGCGTCTTACCTCCGGGTGTGCCCCGGCTGCGCTCGCCTGCATTGCCCTGCGGTCCGTGGCCCCCGGGCGACCGTTCGGCAGGTGTGGTCACTGCGTCGACTGCCTCGGGGGCGGGCGCCGGTCTGTCCCGGCTGTCTTCGTTGCTGTTCGGTGGATGGGTGTCCGCTGGTTCACGTCTCCCGGGGGCTTTTCCCGAGTCCGTCGCGGTTTCCCGCCGACTTCCGCTGCCCTTCCGGCCCGGCTCCGGCGTGTCCCTTCGCGGGGACCTTCCTCGGCCTTGGTGTCGGAGCTTCTCCTGTTGTCTACCTCCATCATACAGCGCTAGCGCTGCACACGCAAGGCGAGATGCTCCCGATACAGCGCTACGGCTGTCGGGTTGCTGACAGTTCAGACGGCAGGCTTCCGTGGGCGGGCCGACTGCCACGCGTCCACGGTCGAGGCGAGCCACCAAGGCGTCCGGCCGTCGTACTCGCCATCCGGCTTCGGGGCCTGCTCGCGAGCCACATACGAGCGCCACGTCGACGGCCGGATACCAAGCCGGGCCGCAACCCCGGCGACCGTCAGGCGCTCATCCATGCCGGCCATCATACAGCGCTAGCGCCGTGCGACAACCGAACCGAACGGACGACTCCGATCAAGACCCGCGGCTGCCACGCTCGTCGCCGTGACCGTGCCGATCGTCCCGGGGCCGCCGCCTCAGCAACAACCCGCTGTGCAGCCCGTCTGGCCGCTGCCCGCACCACCTGCCCCATCCCCTGCGACGGGCCGGTGGCTGGTCCCGGCGGTGATCGGGGCCGTCGCCGTGGCCCTCGTCGCGGCAGGCATCGCCTTCGTCGTCTACCGCCTGCCCCGGCCGGCACCGGCGACGCCAACCTCGTTCAGCGCCACGGGCGATCTCACGCTCACGCCAACCAACCTGGACGCCGCCCTATCGATCCACATGGGTGCTCCATGCGCCGGACGGGGCGGTTACGACGACATCCGAGCCGGCACCGACGTGGTCGTCTACGGACCGCAGGACGAGACCGTTGGCCTCGGCCGCCTATCGCCCGGGACGGGGTCGGGGAGCACCGACCATCCGACGTGCGTGTTCACCTTCACCGTGCCGAACGTCCCCGTCGGCAAGCAGTTCTACTCGATCGAGGTCGCCCACCGCGGCAAGCTCCACTACACAGAGGCCCAGCTGCACGCCGACCTGCACCTGACGCTGGGCGGCTAGAGCCCGTACCGCTCCCACGTCTCCGCGGCGATCTGGCGGGCGACTGCCCCGGTGACCGTGTCGACCAGGTCGCCACGTAGCCGCAGGCGCCGGATGCGCTCCACGGCCCGGTCGATGGTGCGCTGGCGGGGGCGGCGGGTGCGGGCCCAGCCCCCGCCGACGCGCGGGGCGGAGCGGACCCCGCCGGCATCGCTCATCGCGCCCACCCCAGGAACCGTCGCCACAGCACGCTGCGCGACACGTCGGGCATGTCCTCGTGCGCCTGCCCCAGGTAGCCGGACATCTCCAGCGTCATCGACAGGGTCGACCCGCAGCTGCGCCGGACCACCGACGCCCGCCGCCGGGGACACGGCCATTCCCGCCGGCAGGTCCGGCACCGCCAGTCGGCGCGGTCCGGGACGTGTTCGGCGCGGGTCACGATCCGCCGCACCCAGGTGTTGGGCATCACCGTGGCCTTGTGGCCAACCGGCAGCTCGAGGTCGTGGGGGAGCAGGCCCATCGGGTTGCGTTCCTTCCGTCCGGGCCCCGCAGCCCATCGGCGAGTACGGGGCCCGTCTCGACGACGGCGATTGGTCCGGGGACGGTGGCGGAGGATCGCGACCGTCCCCGGGGGGTGCCGTTCCGGTGTCTACCCGGGAACAGCGTTCGTGAGCGTACCCACCTAGCCACCTAGGTGTCTAGGTACCATCGACGGTGAGTTGGCCACCTAGGTGCTTGAGGGAGGGGACATGCCTGTGATCGACTTACCGGGTCTACCCGGGAGTGCAGTCACCATGTCGTACCTCGCCATTGCCGAGGATCTTGAACGTCGCATCACCTCGGGCGAGTACCCGCCCGGCTCGCGGTTGCCCACGTATCAGCAGCTTGCCGAGCGGTACGAGGTCGGCGTGACCACCGTCCAGGCAGCGCTGCGCGTGCTGCGGGTCAAGGGGTTGACGACGTCGCAGCCCGGTGTGGGGATCTTCGTCGCGGCTCCGCCATTGACCTGACCCGGACCGTTACGTCGACTCGCGGACCAGGGTCATCTCGATCCGGATGGCCGATGGGTAACGGACCGATGGTCCTATGTGCATGTGGGCCTTGCAGGTTGCAGTTGCAGCCGTGTCGGGTGATGTGATCTCTCCGTAGTCAAGCGTTGACTCGGCGTCTTCGGGCCACAACGGCGTGGCCCCGATGACGGGAGGCAACACGATGGACAATCCTGTGCGCTGGTCGGTGCGCTGGCTGCTGATCACCGGCGGCCTCGGGCTGGCGTACGTCATGATGGTGCTGACCCTGGTGGTGTTCGACGGACCCGGCGGGCCAGGCCTCGACCCCCGTATCCACAGCCTCATCGTCACCAGCCTGGCGGTCTGCATCCTGCTGGCCGGCAACGCGGCCGCCTCCGACGCTGCGCGGGATCGAGCCACCGTCCACTTCAACAGCCGATTGGACGACCTCCCGTCCAAGGCCGACTTCGAGGCGATCGTCGCCGCTCAGCGGTCGTTCGAGATTGCGCTGACGGAGGTCCTCTACCAGCTGCAGGCCATGGCCGAACGTGAGCCCGCGACACCTCGCGTGGACCCCGATGTGGTGGAGATCGGCGACCGCCTGGGCCGTCGCCTCGGCGTCGAGGGCGTGCGTCGCTGATGCGTCGCCAGCCCCTATCGATGGCTGGCTTCCGCTGGTCTGGGCTGGCGTAAACGCCCAGGTCAGAGACCCTCGCGAGCCTCTGACCTGGGCACAGTCCCTTCCTTGACACGGAAGAGGTCACTGGTTCAAACCCAGTATCGCCCACCAGTAAAACCCCAGGCCAGCGGCTGTTTTCAGCCGCTGGCCTTCTTCGTGCCCGGGGGCCGTGCGTCACCCATGCGTCGCCACGATTCGTGAACCTTGTCGTGCGCGTCCGGCGCGAGGTGCGCGTACCGCTGCGTCGTGGCGTAGCTCTCGTGCCCGAGCAGAGCCTGTACCCGGTACAGGTCGACGCCATCCATCACCAGCCAGGACGCCGCGGTGTGCCTGAGCGCCCGGGGCGGTAGCCGGCGCAAGCCGGCCGCCTCGATGGCTGGATACCAGACCCGCAGCCGGAAGTCGGAGTCATCCACCAGTCCGCCCTTCGGCGCCGTGAAGACGATCGACGTGATCGGCCTGCCCTCCATAAGCGCCGATAGGCGCGGCATCTGCCACGGTGGGACCGGTACGACCCGGTGGCTCTTGCGGGACTTCGGATACTCCCTGAGACCCTCACGGGTCTGGACCCGGGTGACCTCGATCTGGTTGCGGAGCCAGTGGACCCGATCGCCGTAGAGCCCGAAGATCTCGCCCGGCCGCAGGCCGACCCACATGCCCAGCCCGACCAGCGCGGCCCACTGGGGCGCGTAGTTCCGCTCCAGCTCGGCCAGCAGCGCCTCGGCCTCGTCGTGGCTGAAGAAGTCGATCGGGGATGGCGGGACGACCGGCAGGTCCAAATCGACGAACGGGTTGCTGAGCACGATCGGTGGGCGTTCCCGTACGGCCGCCTCGAACAGCGCGGACATCACGTGGACGATCTGGTGGACCGTGGCGGCGGAGATCGTCGGGGCCTGCTCCTCGAGCTTCTCGGCGTCGACCCCCTTGTGGCGGGCGCGCCGCTTCCGCCTCAGGACCTTGACCCACTCCTCGGCTTCCATGCGCGTGATGGCCTCCATGGGCCAGGTGCCCCACTGGCCGAGGCAGTGGGTGCGCCAGAGCGATTCGGTCTTCGCCGCGGTGACCGGGTCGGTGCCGCGGACCGCCACGCGCCGGCCGTACCATTCGCTCACCGTGATGTGGCCGGCCCGGGGATCACGGATCTCGCCCCGGGCGTATCTCGCTTCTTCGTCGCGGGACCACTCGGCCACGATCCGCTTGAGCGGGTCGGTCTTCGTGATCCGCTTCCCGCTGGGGTGGCGGACGGTAGCTTGCCAGAGGCCTGACGGAAGCTTACGAATGTAGGCCATCAGCTCGCCTTCCTCGGCCGCCGCCTCGGCGCCGCGGGTGGTCCGTCCGCCATCGCGGCGAGCAGGCGGAGCGTCTGCCGAATGTAGTCCTTGGTCGCCTCATTGGTGTTCGGGTCGGCCAGCCTGCGCAGCAGCGCCGCCACGTCCGGGTCCATGGGCTGCTCGGGAGTGGCCTCCCGCGGCCCGACGCCCAGGGCGGCTAGGGCTTCTCCAGGCGATACGCCCAGCCCTGCACAGAATTGGCGGACCTTGTCCACCGTCGGGGCAACCTCGCCCCGGCGCCAGCGGTGAAAGGTCGAGGCGCGGATCCCCGTCGCCGCCTCGATCTGCGGGTCAGTCATGCCCCGCTCCCGTGCGGCAGCGAGTGCACGCTCGACAAAGCGAGCGAAGCGCACGCGGTCCACAGCAGATGGCATGCGTGCAACATAACTGCTGTTCGTGGGCCGGTTATCCCGTGGACGAAGATGCTCCCGCAGGTGCCACTGATCGACTCGCGCCTTCCGGCGGGTCATCCGATCGGACAGTCGGAGTGCACGGCGTGCTGACATGCCCAAAGGTTACGACCATCGATCACTTCGATAATCAGCCGTTCGGCTGATTTGGTGGCACGCGTGGCAGCGGCTACGGTCACTCGCATGCATGCCACTGACGACGACTCCGGTCCCACGGATGGCATCGACCGTGACCGGATCGCCTACACCATCAAGGACACGGCCCGCCTCCTGTCCTTGAGCACCCGGAAGGTCCGGTACCTGGTCGCCACAGGGGAGTTGCCGTCCATCAAGGTCGGTGTTGCGCGCAGGGTGCACGGCTCGGCCATCGAGGCGTACGCGCTCGCGCACCTGAAGCCCGGTAGCAAGGAGCGGGCGTCGTGACCCGGTCCATGCCTCCCCAGTCACCTCCGCCCCCGCCCGGCCCGACCCCGCCACCGCGGCCGGGCGGCCCCGGGCGGCTCTACACGGTCGTCGAGGTGGCCGAGCTGTGGGCCTGTTCGGACCAGCTCGTCTACGACCGCATCAGCGCCGGCGACCTCGCCGTGGTCGACATCGGCCGCGGCAAGGCGAAGATTCGCGTCCCCGAGTCGGAGGTGCTCGCGTTCATCGCGAAGCACCTCCGCCGCGCACCCCGGAGGGCTGCCGCATGACCTCGTTCTCTCCCGCCCCTACCCCGAAGCCTCAGCGCGGTAGCTGCGGCGCCCTGGTGGTCGGTGCGCTGGTGTTCCTCGCCGGTGTGGTGTTCGCCCTGCGGGGTGGGCTGTGACCGGCCCCGCCATGCCCGACCCGCCGCCGCCCGGCCCGAACCCCGGGCCCCCACGGCCCGCCGTGGCGCGGACGGATCCGCTGAGCCCGCATCCGGCCCCGCCCCGCCCCACCG